>Ga0307474_10004347_pt1 | contig 10222 bp, 7 predicted proteins | sample atmos_gasesECM1C_2_FD_203312 | JGI IMG/M metagenome (GOLD analysis project Ga0307474, IMG submission 203312) | Hardwood forest soil microbial communities from Morgan-Monroe State Forest, Indiana, United States - atmos_gasesECM1C_05 | ecosystem: Environmental > Terrestrial > Soil > Temperate...
ATGATTGCCCCGGACGCGACGACCTATGCGTATCTCGCAGGGCGCCCGCGCGCGCCTGCGGGCGCGGCACTCGAGCGCGCGCTCGAGGAATGGCGCGCGTTGCCGGGCGATGCCGCGGCCGCGTTCGATCGTGAGCTGCGCATCGATGCGGGCGCAGTCGAGCCGATGATCACCTACGGCACCAATCCCGGGATGGTGGTGCCGATCGGGGCCGCAGTACCCGAGCGCCCCGGAGACGAGGTCTTCGCGCGCGCACTCGCCTACATGGGACTCAACCCCGGCGAGCCGCTGCGCGACCGGCCGGTGAACGTGGTGTTCCTCGGCAGTTGCACCAACGCGCGTCTTTCAGACCTGCGCAGTGCAGCGCGGGTGTTGCGCGGCCGGCGCATCGCGCCCGGCCTCAAGATGCTGGTCGTGCCCGGGTCGCAGCAGGTGAAGCGCGCGGCCGAGGCAGAGGGCCTCGACCGCATATTCCTCGACGCCGGCGCGGAATGGCGCGAGTCGGGCTGCTCGATGTGCCTCGGCATGAACGGCGACCTGGTCGGGCGCGGCGAGTACGCCGTCAGCACCAGCAACCGCAACTTCGAGGGTCGCCAGGGGCCCGGGGCGCGCACGCTGCTGGCAAGCCCGCTCACCGCCGCCGCATGCGCAGTCCGCGGACGCATCACCGACCCACGCGAGCTGCTGTGACACCGATGGAGCCTTTCACCACTCTCACCTCGCGTACCGTCGTGCTGGCGCGCACCAACATCGACACCGATCAGATCATCCCGGCGCGCTTTCTCACCACCACCACGAAGGCGGGCCTCGGTGCGCATCTGTTCGCCGACTGGCGCTACGACTCCGCGGGCGAGGCGCGTGCGGATTTCGTGCTGAATCAGCCGGCCGCCGCCGGCTGCCGCGTGCTGGTCGCCGGTCGCAACTTTGGCTGTGGCTCCTCACGCGAGCACGCCCCGTGGGCACTGGTCGACCATGGCTTCCGCGCGGTGGTCAGTACCGAGATTGCCGACATCTTCCGCAACAACGCCCTGAAGAACGGTCTTCTACCCGTGGTCGTGGACGAGGCGACGAGTGGCTGGCTGCTGAGTCACCCGGGCGTCGAGGTGGGGATCGATGTGGCGAGCAGCACGCTGACTCTGCCGACGGGAGCGCAGGTGCACTTCCCACTCGAGCCCTTTGCGCAGCACTGCCTGCTCGAAGGCGTCGATGAGCTCGGCTTCCTCCTCGGACGCCTCGGGGAGATCGCGGCGTACGAGCGCGCGCGATGAAAGCGCGGATCGCGGTCCTCGCCGGAGACGGTATCGGTCCGGAAGTGACTGCCGAAGGGGTGCGATGCCTGGAGCGGGTCGCAACGCTCTTCGGTCACGAGCTCGAGCTCCTCCCGGCGGCGTTCGGCGGTGCGGCGATCGATGAGTGTGGCACGCCGTTGCCGGAAGCAACGCTCAAAACCTGTCTCGCCGCGGATGCCGTGCTGCTCGGGGCGATCGGCGGTCCGCGCTGGTCCGCTCCCGAGCGGCAAGCGCGGCCCGAAGCGGGACTGCTGCGGCTGCGCAAGGAGCTCGGCGCGTTCGCGAACCTGCGTCCGGTGCGGGTGCATCCCGCGCTCGCCGATGCCTCCTCTCTCAAGGCGGAGGTGGTGCGGGGCGTTGACCTCGTGTTCGTGCGCGAGCTGACGGGCGGGATTTACTTCGGCGAGAAGCACCGCGATGCCAACGGCGCGAGCGATGTGTGCGTCTACAGCGTCGCCGAGGTCGAGCGCATCGTGCGCGTCGCGGCGCAGCTCGCGCGCGGTCGCCGCCGGCGCCTCACCTCGATCGACAAGTCAAACGTGCTCGAGACTTCGCGGCTGTGGCGCGCGGTGACACAACGTGTCGTCAGCGAGGAGTTCCCCGAGATCGCACTTGATCACCTGCTGGTGGATGCGGCAGCGATGCATCTCATCCGCACTCCGCGCGACTTCGATGTGCTCGTGACCGAGAATATGTTCGGCGACATTCTGACCGACGAGGCCTCGATGCTCGCCGGCTCACTCGGGCTGCTGCCCTCCGCCTCACTCGGCCATGGCCGGCGAGGCATCTATGAGCCGATCCACGGCTCCGCCCCCGACATCGCCGGGCGCGGCATGGCCAATCCGCTCGGCACGATCCTGTCTGTGGCGCTGCTGCTGCGCCACTCGCTCGGCCTTGCCGCTGAAGCCGTGGCGCTCGAGCAGGCCGTTGAGTCAGCGCTCACGGCCGGCGCACGAACGCCCGACCTGATCGCGGGCGGCGAGTCGCCACTCTCGACGCGCGCGATGGGAGATACGGTCCTCAGCAGGCTGCGACAGCCTGCCTGAGGTAAGGCCGGGGCAGGACATCCGCCGCGCGGGCCAGGGCGCGCGCGAGGTCTGCGCGCAGATCCTCGAGGCCCTCGATCCCGATCGACAACCGCACCAGTCCGTCGCTGAGCCCGGCGCGCGCACGCGCCGCCGGATCCATGGCGGCGTGCGTCATGGTGGCGGGATGCGCGATGAGGCTCTCGACGCCGCCGAGCGACTCGGCGAGCGAGAAGCATTCGAGGTCGGCGACGAACTCACGCACCGCGTCGTGGCCGCCTTCGAGCTCGAGCGTCACGACGGCGCCGAATGCGCGTTGCTGGCGGGCGGCCAGCTCGTGGCCCGGATGGGACCGCAGACCGGGATACCAGACGTGCCGCACGTTCGGCTGCTCCTCGAGCCAGTGCGCGAGGCCGTGCGCGTTGCGGGCGTGATGCTCGAGCCGCGCGTGCAGCGACCGCAGCCCCCGTAGGGTGAGAAAGCTGTCGAAAGGCGCGCCGGTCAGGCCCAGGCAGTTCGCCCACCAGGCCACTTCTTCGTGCAGGCGAGTCTCCCGAGCGACCACCGCGCCGCCGACTACATCGCTATGGCCGTTGAGATACTTGGTGGTCGAATGAACCACGAGGTCCGCGCCGAGAGTCAGGGGCTGCTGCCAAGCCGGCGAGAGGAAGGTGTTGTCCACGACCGAGAGCGCGCCGCAGTCGTGCGCCAGCGCTGAAACGGCGGCGATGTCGGTGATGCGCAGCAAGGGGTTGCTCGGTGTCTCGATCCACACCAGCGCCGCGGGCCGTGAGAGCGCCGCGCGCAGCGCAGCCTCGTCGCCGAAATCGATGAACTCGACCGCGCGCTCGCCGCGGCGACGCCAGGCATCGAAGAGCCGATAGGTGCCGCCATAACAATCATGAGGCGCCACGATGCGCGCGCCGCAGGGAACCAGGTGCCCCACCACGGCCACGGCGGCCATGCCGCTCGCGGTGACCACCGCGCCGGCCCCCTGCTCGAGCTCGGCGAGCGCCTCGCCGAGCAGGTCACGGGTCGGATTTCCGGAGCGCGTGTAGTCGTACTTGCGCCGTTCGGCGAAGCCACGAAAGGCGAAGGTCGATGACAGATGAAGCGGCGGCACCACGCAGCCGCTCGTCTCGTCACATTCGATGCCGGCTCGCACCGCGCGCGTAGCCTGGCTGAGACCGCCGGTTGTAGCTGCGCCGCGCGAGGCGAGCGTGGGCACTGGCGCGACTGAGGAGACTGACGCCACTGCGGGGACTACGGTATCGGGAATCTTGTTCACAACTGCTCCGCTCGTTAACACCGGGCTCACCGGACTCCGCGGAGCACTGACCTGGCAGGTAGCCAGGTTGTCGCGTCCATCCCGCGGGTTGAAGCCCGGGGCCACGCTGACGGCTCATCTGTCGACACCCGAAGGCATCGCAGGAGTTGGCACCTTTCCAGGTTGGTTAAGCCTGGCGGTTGCCCCGGCGTCTAAGGGCCTATCCCTCAGCCGGTCTCGATGAGTGCGGAGGAGTTTACGGGTGGCTCCCCGGCACGCGCAAGGGCACGCCTTGGACCTCATGCGCAGAGCTCATGCGCAGGCCCCATGCGCAGAGCTCATGCGCAGGCCCCATGCGCAGAGCTCATGCGCAGGTCCCATGCGCAAAGCTCATGCGCAGGCCCCATGCGCAGAGCTCATGCGCAGACGCATGCGCAGAGCTCATGCGCAGACGCATGCGCAGAGCTCATGCGCAGGGCCTTGTAGCGAACCGATGTGAATGCCCGCCTCGCAGGAGCGGGCGCCTTCAGCGCGGTGAAAGCTCCTGGGCGTGACGATCGGCCTCGTAGGCCTGCACCGTGTGGCCGCGGGCGCGCGCCGCGTCGGCGATCAGCCGCCAGGCCGCCGACTGGGCGGAGGGGTCACCGGTCGCCAGCGCCAGCGCCTTATGTCCCAGGGCATCCGCCTGTCCTGCGTTGGTCTCCCCGAGCCGCACCCGGCCGAGCTCGACCCACACGAGCGGGTTGTCGGGCTCGATCCGCACCGCGCGCTCGAGCGTCGCGTCCGCCTGCCCGTAGTCCCCGCCGCTCGCCTGTCGGTGTGCCTGGGCCACCAGCGCGCTCGTGGCGGGGCCGAGGCGAAACTGGCGGGGTGTCGCCGCAGGTGGCCGCGCGGGGGGTGCCGGTGGCGGCTGTGCTGTGCCGGAAAGGGTTTCTCCGCCGCTTCCGGGGCGGGGCTGCCCGCTCCCGGGCATCGCGCACGCCGAGAGCGCGAGAGCCCCGAGCAACCCCGGGAGGAGCCGCGCAGAGCCCGATGAGGGCGATGGTCCCATGGGCTCCGGCCTTCCCGACCGAACACGTCTCAATGCACTACGCTCCGCAGCCACTGCTGCGCACGCTCCAGCACGCTGCTCAAAGTCCCCGCGCCCTCCGGAAAGCCGCAGCCGGGTTTTGCAGGCAACGTTGCGCCGCCCGGTACGGCCACCGCGACGATATCCTCGGAGCACCCCGGTACCACCCGCAAACCCGTCGGGTACTCGATGTGGACCTCGGCAATCGACTCCGGCATCGGCGCATTCCAACTGGTCGTGCCAAGCCCCGACATGATGTGCGCCCACACCGGGAGCGCCCCGGACGACCCGGTGAACACGGTCGGTGCATTGTCATCGTAGCCGACCCAGACCACCGCCAGATGACTGCCGGAGAAACCGGCGAACCAGCTGTCACGGTAGTCGGACGAGGTGCCGGACTTGCCGGCGACCACGAGCTGCGGGGGGAGGATTGCGTGCGCGGGCCGGCCGGTGCCGCGATCCATCACCTCGACCAACATGCGATCGAGCTGATACACCGCTTCGGACGAGGCCACCTGCGTCACCTCGAGCGGAAAGGCCTTGAGCGGCTTTCCGTCCGCGCTGACGACGGCGCGTACCGCGCGCAGCGGGTTGCTGAAGCCGCCGTTGGCGAGTCCGTTGAAAAGTTGAGCCGCCTCGAGCGGCGTGACCGGGACGGCCCCAAGAAGCATCGCGGGGACCTGCGCCGGGGGCTGCGGGAGGCCGAAACGCTGCAGGGTCTGGGCCACCTTGGGCAGTCCGAGGTTGAGCCCGACGCCGACCGTGGCGAGATTCAGCGATTCGGCGAGCGCCCGCACGACCGGCACCGGACCGTAAACCCGGCGCGTGAAGTTCTCCGGCTGCCAGTGCGTGCCGTTCGCGAGCTTCACATCGACGGGCGCATCCTGCACGACGGTGGCAGCGTTGTAGCGTCCGCTCTCGAGCGCCGTCAGGTAGATGAACGGCTTGACCAGCGAGCCCATCGCGCGGCGTGCGTCGAGCGCGCGATCGAAGCCGTCGTAGCCGACGTTGCGCCCCCCGACGATCGCGATGACCTCTCCGCTCTGGGGCGAAGTGACGACCGCCGCACCCTCGAGTGCACTCTGTGGGCGCTTGCCGACGCGATCGAGTCGCGCGAGCTCGCGCTCGAGTGACTTCTCTGCCTGATCCTGGGCGCGCGGATCGAGACTGGTGTAGATGCGCAGTCCCGCCTCGGTGAGATCCTGCTCGTGATAGTCGCGCCGGAGGGTGCGGCGCACGAAGTCGAGATAGGCCGGGTAGTAGGCGCCCGACGGACGAAGGGTCACTCCAAGCGGGGCCCGCGCGGCGGCGCTCGCATCCGCCGTGCGGATCACCTGCTGGTCGGCGAGGATCTTCAGCACGAGCTCGCGGCGGGCGCGGGCGCGATCGGGGTGACGCCGCGGGTCGTAGTAAGAGGGTCCGCGCACTACGGCCACCAGCAGCGCGATCTCCGGAAGGTCGAGCTCCGAGAGTGGCTTGCCGAAGTAGAACTGGCTCGCGAGCCCGAAGCCATGGATGGCGCGGCTGCCGTCCTGGCCGAGAAAGATCTCGTTGATGTAAGCGTTCATCAGGTCGGCCTTGGTGAAATGCGCATCGAGCGCGATCGCCATGACCGCCTCGCGCAGCTTGCGGGAGACTGTCTGCCGGGTACTGAGGAAGTAGCTGCGCACGAGCTGCTGCGTCAGGGTGCTGGCTCCCTGCTCGATCTGCCCGGCCCGCATGTCGACCCACGCCGCACGCAGCATCGCGATCGGGTCGATGCCGTGGTGCGTGTCGAACTTGCGGTCCTCGACCGCCTTCAGCGCCGCGGGGAGCAGCGGCGGCACCTCCTGGGGCGTGACGATGATGCGGTCCTCGCCGTGAATCGGAAAAATGCTGCCGATCAGCAGCGGCTCGAGCCGCAGCACGGGCACGTCGTGCCCGGTCCCATCGCGCAGCGCGCCGAGCGTCGTGCCCGCACCGGTGATGCTCAGAACCTGTGCCGGGCGCGTCTCGTCAGCAAAACGCGCGGCGCGCAGCGCGACCTCGATGTGCTCACCCTGCAAGCGGTAGGTGCCGGGCCGCTCGAGCAGGTCGGTGCGCTGGTAGTGCAGCCTTTGCAGCTCGTGCTCCAGCTCGGGAAGCGCGATCGGAAGACCCGCGTACAGCTCGAGTGGTGCCGCGTACACCTGCGCGGGCAGCGTCCAGCGGCGTCCCTCGAACTGCTTGGTCACCAGATGATCGAGATAAAGCACGTAGAGTGCCGCGGCCAGCGCCACGGCTCCGAGCATCCCGAGAGCCAGGCGCTTGAGCTTCAGAGGAAGAGCTCCACGGCCGGCGGGCGCAGGTTGTACTCCGAGCTCATCACCCGCCCGTACGCTCCGGCGTTGGCGATCACGAGCACATCGCCCTCACGGCTCGGAGGAAGCAGGCGGTCGTGCCCGAGTACGTCCGCACTCTCGCAGATCGGACCGACGATGCTGACCACCTCGGTCGGCGGCTCATCCACGCGCGTGAGGTTGGCGATCTCATGGTATGAGCCATAGAGCGCCGGGCGAATGAGGGAGTTCATTCCGGTCGCGACGCCGACGAAGCGCACTTCGCCCTTCTCCTTCAGCTGCGTCACCCGGGCGAGCAGCACGGCCGCTGCAGCGACCAGATAGCGTCCGGGCTCGAGCCATATTTCGAGCGCGGGATGCGCGGCGCGCACCGACCCGAGAAGCGCATCGAGCTTGCCGAGATCGACCGGCGGCTGATCCGCACGCTCGGGGACGGCGAGCCCGCCGCCGACGTCGATCACCCGCAGCTCCGCGAAGCTCGCGGCGGCAGCGGCCAGCAATTGAGCCGTGTGCGGCCAGCTCGTCACATCGAAGACGCCACTGCCGACGTGTGCGTGCAGCCCGACCACCTGCACCTGCGCGTCGCGCGCCGCGCGAGCGAACGCGGGAAGCTCGGGGATGGGAATGCCGAATTTGGAGCGGCTGCCCGCGGTGCGCACGTGAGTGTGGTGGCCGCGGCCGACTCCGGTATCGACGCGCACGAAGACCTCATGCCCTGCGAGCAGCTCGGGCCAGGCGGCGAGCACGTAGCCATTGTCGATCGTGACCTGCACGCCGCGCTCGAGCGCCCAGGCGTATTCGGCTCGTGGCGCGAAGTTCGGCGTGTAGAGGATGCGCCGCGGCTCGAGGTCCGGAAACAGCTCGAGAAGCCGCTCCACCTCGCCCCGCGAGACGCACTCGAATTCGATGTCCTCAGCACGCAGCGCGCGCAGCAGCTCGGGATGCGGGTTGGCCTTCATCGAGTAATGCACCCGCGCGACGGATGAGAGCTCGCGCACCGAGCGGGCTGCGCTGCGTACCGCGGCAAGATCGTAGATGAACGCAGCGTCGGCATCGCCGAGGGTATCGAGAAGCTCCTGCCGGCGGGCACGCCACCACGGAACGCTTCCTCCGGCTGCGGTGTGCGGCCTGCCGAAGAGCTGCTCCCAGGTTGGGCCGAGCACTTTGTCGCCCGCCACCGGGCGGATCAGCAGCTCGTGGAGCTGCCCGACCAGCCGGTCCCCCTGGTTCTCGTCCACCACGAAAGTGAAGTTCAGATCGTTGGCTGCCTGGCTGACCAGATGGATCTTCTGTTCTTCGAAGAACTCGAACGCCCCGCCAAGCTGGTGCAGGATCGCGCGGATGTTGCGCCCCACCAGGCTGACCGAGGCGCACGGGCCGATCACCTGCACACGGCAAAGCCGCGAGAGATCCGCGACGAGTCCCGCGACGAGCGCGTTGTCGAGGGTGTTGGCGGCCGGATCGAGCGATACCGTGACGTTGGTCTCCGAAGTCGAGACCAGGTCGACCGACATGCCGTGCTGCTTGAATACCTGGAAGGCATCGGCGAGAAAGCCGACCTGGTGCCACATACCGGGGCTCTCGAGGGAGATGAGCGTGATGCCTTTCTTGCTGCACACCGCCTTCACTTGCGCGGCGCCCTCCCCGCCCGACGCCGCGAGTACCGTCCCCTCGAGCTCGGGAGCCTGGGTGGCGTAGACGTGCAGCGGAATGCCGTACTGGCGCACCGGCATGATGCAGCGTGGGTGCAGGACCTTCGCGCCGCTCGTTGCGATCTCCTGTGCCTCGTCGTAGTGGAGAGTACGCAGCAGCCGGGCGCTGGGCGTCGCCCGGGGGTTGGCGCTGAAGAGCCCCGGCACGTCGGTCCAGATCTCGAGTCGGGTCGCACTGAGCTTCGCCGCGAAGTAGGCAGCGGAGGTGTCCGAGCCGCCCCGCCCGAGAAGCACCGTGTGCCCCTCGGCGTCGCTCGCGATGAAGCCTTGCGTCACCACCACCGCTGGCCCGTGCGTGAGTTGCTCGACGAGCTGCGGATCGGGCGAGAAGCCGCACGCGGCCGAGAGCACGCTCGCCTTCGCCGAGGCGCCGTAGGCCTGCGCGCGCAGCACGGTGCGGGCATCCATCCAGCGCACCTCGAGCCCCTGGGCGGCGAGATATCTGGCACCGATGTGCGTGGCCATGAGCTCCCCGCTCGCGAGCACACGTGCGCGCAGGCGATCGCTCGTCGGCCGTTGCAACGCGGCGGCGGCATTCTCCTGCACCTCGCCGAGGAGGCGCTCGAGCTCTTCGCCGACCGTGATGCCGAGCTCGCCGGCCAGCTGGCGATGGCGTTTCTCGATATCGACGAGCTCGCGTCGCTGCAGATCGAGTGTGGCCGCTTCGAGAAGCCGCTCGAGGTGGTCGGTCACCCCGGAGAGGGCCGAGTGCACGATGAGCAGCCGCGCGCCGGTCGCGCGACGCTGCAGGGCGACGTGCGCGATGTTGCGCCAATTCGCGACGCTCGAAACGCTGGTGCCGCCGAACTTCAGGACGATCCAGGCCGAGGGCGGAGCGGTCACTGCGTAGGTCCTCGAGCGCGCCGATTCCGGCAGGCAACCAAGGGAGAGCATCAACGCCTGCGGCTGCGCTTCAGGTTGGAGCGCCGACCGAGGCTGCGGGTTCTAGAGCTCGTCGTCGAAGTCTTTCAGGTCCTTCTCGAGCTTGCGGTCGGCGAGCACTTCCTCCAGCCGGCTCCACGCCGCCTTTCCCCGTTTTCCCTGGTTGCGCGCGCGTTTGTCCACACGGTCGAGCAACCGGTCATAATCGGTGCCGTCCTCGGTCGGACCGGTCAGGAATTCATCGTCGAGGTCGAAGCTCTCGTTGTCTCGTTCCGACATCTGGCGGTGTAAATCCCAATTTTTTCAACGAGTAAGGTGTCAAGGCCGGCGCGCGGGCGGCTGCGAACTATAGCCGATTCGCGCCACCGATCAACCTTGAGTCGACGCTGCCCTTTTCCAGCGTGGCCCTGGGCGCTGCAATAGCACTACCGCCTTCAACGCGCCGGTCGAACGAGTCAGGGTTGGTCCATGCGATCGCGGACCACCACCGGCGCGCCGCGACTGAGGCCGAGACCTTCTGCAGCGCTCTCCTCCGCTCGCGCGATCTCGACGACCCCGAACGAGTTGATCAGGGCGAGAAATTGGCCCGGCTGCACATCACCGTAGGTGCGCCGCAGGGGAAAGGAATGATTGCCGGCATGCACCAGCGGGAGCCGGAAA
>Ga0307474_10004348_pt1 | contig 10221 bp, 10 predicted proteins | sample atmos_gasesECM1C_2_FD_203312 | JGI IMG/M metagenome (GOLD analysis project Ga0307474, IMG submission 203312) | Hardwood forest soil microbial communities from Morgan-Monroe State Forest, Indiana, United States - atmos_gasesECM1C_05 | ecosystem: Environmental > Terrestrial > Soil > Temperate...
ATAGGCCGCCAGCGCCAATTCGGTATTGCTGTCGTACAAAGTCATGAGATCGCTCAAATAGCGTACCCCTGCACGGATGTTCTGCGCTGGGTCATAGATATCTCGCACGCCGTAGCGGCGGGCGGTCTCGGGAAGTAGCTGCATCAAGCCCATTGCGCCGCGCTTCGACAGAGCCCGCGGGTTAAACCCGGATTCGACCACGATCAGGGCGCGGACCAGGGCGGATTGGACCGCGTGGGCATGCGCCGCGTCCTCGATCAGGTGGTCAAAGCTCGACGCCCGCGTCAGCCACGTCACGGCAGTGGCTGAATTGGAGTGATTCGCCGAGCGAGGCGCGGCCAATAGCAGCCGGTAGTGATCGTCAGCCGGGACGTTGCTGAAATGTGTGCTGCCGCCGGCGTCCACGTAATAGTAAATATCCGCCCGGCAGGGGCTGCTCAGGCACAGCACGCCCGTCGCCAGGACGCCATGCAGGAGCCGGAAACGCATGCCGACGACTGTAGGGCCGCCGGCGCCGCTTGCAGAGTAGGCAAACACAGTAGACAGGTCTAGGCATGGCCGACGCCCAAGACCGTCTCGACCGCACGCAACAGATCCACGGATTCGAATGGCTTGGTGAGAACGTAGTGTGCACCGGCGCGCTCGGCCGCCGCGAGATAGGCCGAAGTGGTGATGGCATTGGGCTTGTAATGGGTAATGCCGAAATTGCCGCCGCCGGAGATGGCGATGATGCGCACTTGGGGAAACTCGGTACGCAAGGTGTGAATCGCGTCGACTCCGTTGATTTTCGGCATGATGATGTCGGTGATCACCACATCGGAGGCCTGCAGGCGCAACAATTCCAGCCCATCCGTCGCGCCCTCCGCGGTGCGCACCGAAAAGCCGGATCGTTCGAGGACGCGGCGAATGGCCTCGCGCACATCGATTTCATCGTCAATGATCAGTACGCTGTGCATGGACATTTACTCGCCGGACAACGCCGGCTCCTCGGGATGTTCAGTGTGCTGGTCCTCGGGAAACACGATACGGAACGTGCTGCCGACGCCTGGCTGGGATTCTACCTCGACGACTCCGCCGAAACTCTCGACGATACCGTGCACCACGGAGAGTCCGAGCCCCGTGCCCTGGCCCACCGAACGGGTGGTAAAGAAGGGTTCAAATATACGCTCTACGGTGCTCGAATCCATGCCGTGGCCGGAATCGCTGACCGAGAGCTCGACGAGCGATGCCCCGCCCGCCGTGTTTTCCCGAGTGCGCAGGCCGACGGTGACCACGCCATTGGAACCTTGCATGGATTGGAATGCATTGGTGCAAAGATTGATGATGATGTGCAGCGCAAGCGTCGGATCGGCACGAATGAGCGGGATCCTGTCCGCGACCTGCGTACGAATTTCCACGCTGGGCGGGCCCAGCGCGCGCAGCAGCGACAAACCCTCCGCCAGCACGACGCGCAGATCCACCGCCGACATCTTCGAGTCGCCCAGCTCGCGGCTGAAAGTCAGGATTTTCTTTACGACGTCCTTGGCGCGCCGCGCCGAGGCCAGCACGCGCTCCAAGTCGGAGCGTGAGACGCTTTCCGCGGGAAGATCTTGTAGCGCCATGTCGGTGAACAAAATAATGGGCACCAACACGTTGTTGAACTCGTGCGCCACACCGCCCGCCAGCGTGCCGACGGTTTCAAGCCGCTGCTTCTGGCGCAGCTGTTTCTGCAGTTCCTCGCGCCGCAGCTCCGAGGCCTCCCTTTCCTTGATTTGCGCCTGCAAGCGGATATTTACTCCGACCAGCTCGCTGCGCATCTTTTCCAAATCCGCAGCCAAGTCGTGCAATTCACGGATGCCGGTCGCGATCTGTATCGGCTGAGTGTAGTCGCCGCGGGCGATGGCACGAGATACGTCACGCAGGCGCTGAATCGGGCGTGACAGCCGGTGGCTCAAAACCAATGCGATGACAATCGCAACCGTGAAATAGGTGCCAAGCAAGGCGAGCAAGCGCCGCTGGGCCAGGTGGATTTTCTCGATCGTCGGCTCCGCATCGAATCCGATGCGAAGTTCGGCGTTGCGTCCTGCATGCAGGATGGGCAGCACGACGAAATAGATCGAGTCGCCGTTTTCGTCGAAATTCAGATCGGTCGCGCGGGGTGCGACCACATTCGCCGTTTCCAGCTTGCTTCGGATCGAATCGCCGCCCTCGATCACCTCGGCGTACTTGCCGTCCGCGTGCAAAATGGCCAGGTCCAGTAAATCCTCGGTGCGCGCGCGGGATTCGAGCGCGGCGCCGACTTCGAATTCATCGGCAATTACCCGTGCGAAGGTACGGGCGCTTTCGACGAACAGCTCCTCGTGACTCTTGCGAATAACGTAACCCAGGCCAAAGTACAATGCCGGCAGCAGGATCAGGTGCAGCGTGATCACCCAGGCCGACACGACTCTCGTGAAGCTGATATTCAGTCGTGCCATAGCGTGCGCAAAATCTTGAAGCGTTTGTCGCGCTCCACGTCGCGGGCCCAAGCGTAACTGATTGCCAGCTTGTTGGCGGCCACCGCGCTCAACAGAGCCGCCTTGTCGGTATAACGAGGCGGCAAATTGGTTTCGCCCGCCATGGCTAAACGCAAGATTCGTCGGTCGTAAACGGTGTCGGTCATTGAAACCACATTCTGCAGGAAAACGTTGCGCATTTGCACGTCGCTGTCGTTGAGCAGGGGGCGCAGGCGGCCGCTGTTGCGGGTCACGGTCATGCCCAAAAACAACTTGCGTATCTCCAGAGAATCGAGCTGCTCGACTTCGCTATCGACGCTGGCGATCAGCACCAAACGCTCGTTCGCGAATGCCGGCAGGGACGCCAGCAAAAGCGACAGTGTCAGAAGTCTTGCCGGCCAGGGCATCACGGGAATACGCCGCTCCACTGCAACCGGATCTCATTCGAACGCTGCTGCAGCGAATCAATGTGCGATAATTCGACGGTAAAGGCTTGATGTCTGAGAAAATCCCAGCGCAGCCCGAGCGCTTCCCGGCGCACCGCAATGTCGATGTCGCCGTCACGATCGTCGAACAGCGCGACGAACTTAGACTCCTGCATGCGCGCCGAACTCTCCACGCGGCCGAAAGCCGTCAAGTTGAACGGCAGCGTGCGCTCCACTTGCGCATAGGCGCTGACGAAACTCTCATCGCGGGTGTTGATGTCGAGCGCCACGTCGACGTAGTAACCAGTGGCCATGACCCGCCAGTCATCAAACACCCAGTCAACATAAGCGCCGTACAGGGTGAGCACGGCATCGTGTGAATCCAAGCGGGACAGAATGCTCGGCGAGTTGGTGTCAATATGGTCGTGCGCAAATACAAGTCCGGCATTGTTGGCGCCTTCATACTCCGGCAAGAACGCCAGCCGGCTCGAGACGGCAAGCCGATGTCGTCCCGGATTGGTGTTGAGCAGGTCGATGGGCTCGTATTGCTCGTCGCGAAAAGCGGGGCCGGCGCCCACGCCGGCCGCGAATTGGACGGCTGCGCCGTTGCCGATCGACTGGCGCGTATCAAACAGTGCGCCGGTGATGTGCTGCGGGATGATGCCCTGCTCGTCTTCCCAACGTTCAATGAACGGTCTGGTGATCGCCGTTTGCAAATAGCGGCCGTGATGATGCTGACTGTTCCAGGCGCTCGCGGGCTGATGAAATCGCCCGAACCAGAGCAATGTTTCGGGCGTAAATTCCCAGCCGAATTGCAGGCGCTCTAGATCGTGCTCGTCGGTGGTGACGTAGTATTCACCGAACACTCGGAACTGGTGTTCGGTGAAGCCAAACAATACGTCGGCACTGAGCCAAGGATCATCATCACCGGCGTGCGATTGTCCGGTGCCGTGAAGCGCCTCAGCGGCCCAGAACACTTCGAATTCATTGGCGGAGTGTTCGTGCTCGGCGGCGGCTATGCCGCTGAACGCCAGGAATGTGGCCGCCAATAGCAACCGCATGAAGAGGGTGGTCATACCGATATCCCAAGTAAGGATGAAGATCAATGGGCTCGGCGTTTATAGTATTCTTGCTAAGCCATTGAATATGTGCAGCAATTCCGCTTTTCGCGGCCAATTGTCCAATGCATCGGGTCTACGCCTTTCTCCCCAGTCGGCGCACCCAGCTTTGAATGTTCATTTACATATGTGCTCAATCGTCCGGCGGCTGCCCGCCGAGCGCTCCCGATAGTCCAATCACTATGGTTTCAGCATTGCTCGAGGTTGCCACAGGTGCGCCCATATTGTCTTGCGCAACGGGCGCTTGTGCCGGACGACCGTGACGATAGGTGATGTAATGCTCGCCGAGCTGGATCACATCGCCATCCTGCAGACGGTGAACTGAAACGCGCTGCCCCCGAATCATCAGTCCATTTTGACTCTGCAAGTCCTCGATTACCGAGGCCGAGGCGGTGGTGAGAATGCGGCAATGATCACGGCTGACGAATCGGCTCTCGATCCTTATGTCGTTGCGCAGGGCACGTCCTATGGTCACATTGCCCGGGCGCAAGACAAGTTCCGCTACAACCCGGTTTTCATGTTCGAGCGTGATATAGGCGGGCATCGGCTGCGGCTCTTCCGCCGTCGATATCGCCGGTTTGGCGCGCGCACTGTACTCCACCCACCGCAGTTGGCTGGCGATGGTGCGAATGTCCGCACCTGCAATCTGCCCATGGCTGCGTCCGAATGCAGCGGTCATGGCAGCGTCCGCGAGCGTGTTGATGAGTTGCGCTACGCCGCCGGTATAGCGCTGAATTTCAGTATGGGCGTCTTCGGTGAAGATTCCGGGTCCCTGTAGCCCCGCAACCTTTAGGCGGTGATCGATGTAGTGCCGGGTATGTTCCGTAGAGAATGGCGCCAGCTCGATCTGCAGCGACGGTTGCCTGTCGGCAGCGCCGAATCGGGGCAGGCCGAGCGTGCGGCGCAGTTCGGGCCGAGACGCCAGCACCACGCCGACGCGCACCTGCTCGGGCCGGCGACGCCGCGTGAGCCGCAGAATGTCTTCCAACAGGTCCTGCGAGACCAGGTCGCCATTGTCAATGGCCACGAGTACTTGCTCGCCGGCGGCGGCCACCGTCGACGCGGCTTTTTCAAAACGCGCGCCCGCGCCGGCGCTAGTGCCGGCTACGGTATCGGCGCCGGTCAGCTGTGCCGTTACCGACTCGTAGAACTCATCGCTAGTCATGTCGGGGTGCCGAATCGAGGCCACGCGCATGTACTGCGATAACTGCTGCAGGCAGCTCTCCATAAGAATGGTTTTGCCGACACCAGCCTCCCCCCAGAGCAGCACCGGCCCAGAGCTTGCGTCGATAGCACGCTGTAGCTCAATTTTGGCGATCTCCCGGCCGCCGTCAAGGTAGTGAAAGTCTGTATCCGCGGTGAGTTTGAATGGTAGACGCTGCAACTTGAAGAATTCTAGGTACATATGAATGCCCCGATGCCTGAGCGTGATCCGCGGCGATCGCTTCCCGCGGCTAGGTGATGACTGTGACTACGTGCGCGCCGTTTTTTCCCCATAGCCGCCCGCGACGATAAATCGAACTGCACACGGTGCGCCAGTCTATTCATACATAAAGTCATAACTATCCGCCTGAGTCGATGTACCAACCGCGAGCACGGCGCTATAGGTTGGCTTCCGTGAATGTGTAAGCCGGCGCCCGCGCGGATGAAACGTACAGCATTTACTTTGCAATGCAAAGAGCGTCGGCTAAATTGCGCGTGGTTTGACGAGGTGGGTGATATTCGGGTGTCCGTGGTCGAATTATTTACCGGATACAGGGGGCGACTGGCCACGCTGCAGAGATTCTCGTTTGGTGCTAAGACCGAATATCGCCTCTCGATTAGAGCTGAGGTATTGAAAAGAGACTGCCGCCGTGTCGCCCAATTCAAGCGCGCTTGCGCCGCTCTTGGCCAGGCTATCCAAGGTTTCTCGTTGATCTGACACGAAGCGCCATTGGACCGCGGATTCTTGACAAGAATCGTTTTCAGTCGCGACCGCCAGGGCGGACAAGAGAGTCTGCGTCGGTGGTGAATACACCAGGACCGCTTCATGGACCAATGCGGTATGGGCCAATTCCAAAGCGAAACACAATCGGTACTTGATTTCCGCATCGTGTGCGTCGGCAGCCCGCGACATTTCGATATCGTGCCGCAGCACATCGTCTGCCAAGGCATCTCCCCGCTGCAAAATAGGTTGATCCTCGGCCCACGCCTCTGGAGGACACGCCTTATTTTCACGCTTGAACGGGACGTGCGGATTGATCTCTGCCGGATAAATGCGGCAAACCAGAGGCCGATCCGCGTAAATTCCACAACGCATGTTGGAAAGGAGGTTTGGACACGGTCCAACCACATTCGCGACGAGCATGACGACAACGCGCGTTGGCATCGATCCGCTCATGACCGCGAAGGACCGGCGTTTAAAGTGAGCAGCTCTTGGGTCGCCGTCCAATGCTTGTGGCCACGGCGACGCCTCGCACAACAGCTGTACTTCGTCACCTCGATTGAGCCACTTTGTTGCCTCCGCCACGGTCAACGGAACCTTGGTGTCGCGGCAGCATTTGCCGCATTCGGTACAACCAAAACGTATTTCCATGTCAATGAGTCCCCTCAATCGGCCCTATCCAGCGCCCTCGTGCGACGGCGCCGGCCATATTCCCGCCAGCACTCCATCATGCAACACACGCGTGATGACTACACCTTCGTATGATTGTTTCAACTCCACTGAAGGCAGACACTACTCTTTAGGGCAGCCGCCGATCGCTCTCGAATGCGGTGTGCCCGTTTTCCACTTTAAGGAGCCGATCATGTACGAAAGCGTTTCATCCACGTTCGCCTGCTGCTTGAGCCGAATCGCGCGCGGCGTCGCCGTCAGCTGGGTGGTGGGTGTCCTTTCGGTGCACGCCGCGCCCGCGCCTTTCCCGGCCGACTTCCGCAGCTCCCAGGTGGTGAACGCCGACGCGACGATCAATGTCCGCGTCGGCGGCCACGGGCCTGCGGTCGTGCTCATCCATGGCTTCGGCAACACCGGCGACATGTGGTCGCCGATGGCCGCCGAGCTCGCGAAGGGCCACACTGTCGTGGTACCTGATCTGCGCGGGATGGGCCTGTCCTCGCATCCCGCAGGCGGCTACGACAAGTGGACGCAGGCCGGCGACATCCGCGCCATCCTCGACAAGCTCGACATCGACCGCGCCGACATCGTGGCTCATGACATCGGCACGATGGTCGCGTACGCCTACGCAGCGCGCTATCCGGACAAGACCAGTCGCCTGGTCGTGATGGACTCGCCGATACCCGGCATCCCGCCTTGGAACCAAATCGTGCGCCTGCCCGCGTTGTGGCACTTCAACTTCGGCGGCCCGGATGCAGAGCGTCTGGTCGCCGGCCGCGAGCGCATCTACCTCGACCGCTTCTGGAACGAGTTCGCCGGCGACCCGTCGAAGATCGACGAAGCGACCCGCCGCCATTACGCCGCGATCTACGCCAGGCCCGGCGCGATGCACTCCGCTTTCGCCCAGTTCCTCGCGATCGCACAGAAGGACGAGGCCGACAACCTCAAGGCGATGCAGACGAAGCTGACGATGCCGGTGCTCGCCATCGGCGCCGAGAAGGCCTTCGGCGCGAACGTGGCGATCGTCATGCGCAACGCGGCGACGAACGTGCAGGAAGTCGTCGTGCCGAACGCCGGCCACTGGCTGATGGAGGAAGCGCCCGCGGCGACAATCGCTGCGGTGCAGGAGTTCCTCGCAGCGCACTGAGTCCAGTGGCCGCCGCTTTGCTGGCTACTAGACGAGCGCTGGAGGGTTAACCGTATGTGAGGTCTGTGCTCTGTCCGACCTCGATAATGTATCCGTCGGGATCGCGTATGTAGCAACGCGTCTCGCCGTACTTGGGGATCGGTTCCGTGATGAACGCCGCCCCTCGACTTTTCCATAGTTCATAGCACGCTTGAATATCCGCAACGCGGAAATTCATAAAGCTGTTGATGTGATTCGGGTCGGGGACGCTTAGCGTTACCGTCGGCTTATCCTTGGTCGGTCCGCCTCCAACGTTCAGAATCATCCAGATATTCGCAAGCTGAAGGTACGCAGGCGCGTTGCCGTCACCCAGGCTCAGAATGCGAGCGCCAAAGACCTTCTCGTAGTATCGAGCCGATCGCTCGATGTCGGCGACGGTGAGAAAATGCGCGATGCTGATCCCCTCTCGCGGGGGCATCTCATAGCTCTTCTGCCCGATTTGTACGCTGCTCATTGACGACTCCAATTCCGACAAACAGTGTTCATCATGCGCAGGAAACATGCGCCATGTATGACCTTCGAGGGTATCCGTTCAAATCGTTGCGGGACAGCCCAAAATATACCCCCAACACTCCTTCGCTGGAAAGCCACGGTCCAGCAAAATCAAATATCTACGGCGGCGACCTTTCGGTCCCGCAGAAGGCGCTCTCTGATGTATTCACATGGGTTCCGTTATACTTTGCTCGTTGAGATCGAAGTGGCAGCCACAAGCCACCCGCGGGAGACCGATGCCGGTACCACCTGATGGCCGAATCACCCAGCTACTGGTTGCCTGGAGTGGGGGCGATGCGGGCGCGCTTCATGACCTTGCGCCACTCATCTACGGACATCTCAGGAAGATGGCAGCACGCCACCTCCGCCGTGGGCCAGCAGGACGGACCATCCAGACCACCGGGCTGGTGCACGAAGCGTTTCTTCGCTTGGTGGATCAACGATCACCGCGCTGGCAGAACCGCTCACATTTTTTTGCCATCGCGTCGAACCTCATGCGACGGATTCTGGTTGATCAGGCGCGCGTGCGTTTGGCGCAAAAGCGCGGCGGCGGCAAGCCCAACTTAAGTCTCGATGCCGCCGGCGCAACGCTCGAAGGGCTAGGCGAGCAGCTGCTGTTGAATGCTCAGACCAACGCCGACGAGGAAGCGGGACGCGCGAACCTAATTGGGATCGACGCGGCGCTGACCCGACTCGATGCGCTCGATCATCGGCAAGCGCAAATCGTGGAGCTGCGGTTCTTCGGCGGATTGACCGTGGAAGAGACGGCGCAGGTGCTCGAGATTTCCAACGCCACCGTGAAGCGTGATTGGATGATGGCCAAGGCTTGGTTGGCCCGGGAGCTGGCAGGCGCGGAGTCATGAACGCCGCGGCCCGCTGGCAACGAGTGCGAAAATTGTTTCATGCGTGCACGGAACTGGATCCGGCGCAACGCGATGCGCTGTTGACGCAAGAATGCGCCGAGGATTCCGAGTTGAGGGCAGAGGTGGAGTCTCTGTTCGCCTCGCTGGCGGAATCGAGCACCTTTATGGAGACGCCCGCGGCCGTGCATTTCTTTCCGAGCGATGAGCCATCGTGGATCGGACGCACGCTGGGCGCCTACAAGATCATTTCGCTGCTGGCGGCGGGTGGCATGGGCGAGGTATATCGCGCCATTCGCGCCGACGGACTCTATCCCCAAGCGGTCGCCATCAAGCTGATTCGCCGTGAGCTTGCCGGCCAGATCATGTTGAGCCGTTTCCGCGCCGAACGCGAAATTTTGGCGGCACTGCAGCATCCGAACATCGCCCGCATTTTGGATGCCGGCCTCACGGAGGCGGGCCTGCCGTACATCGTTATGGAATTGATTGAAGGCGAATCCATCGACCGATATTGCCAGCATCACGGGTTGTCGGTGCGGCAGCGCCTTGAACTGTTCACCGATGTGTGCGCGGCTGTTCACTTCGCCCATCAGCATTTGACCGTGCATCGCGACTTGAAACCGGGAAACATACTGGTCACGAACGACGGTGTCGTGAAGCTCTTGGACTTCGGCATTGCCAAAGTGCTGGACACCGACAGCCCGGTGGAGCCGCTGACATCGCTGCACGCCATGACGCCCGAATACTCCAGCCCGGAGCAGATTCGTGGCGGGCCCATCACCACGGCCACCGATACTTATTCGTTGGGCGTCATCCTCTATCGCTTGTTGACGGGCCGCAGCCCGTATCGATTTTCGAACGGCGACCCCTATGCGCTGGCCCGGGAGGTCTGCGATACGGAGCCAATCAAGCCGAGCAGCAACGTGGCGCCGGATTCCACTTTCAGCGGCAAGCAATTGACCGGCGATCTCGACAGCATCGTGTTGATGGCACTGCGTAAGGAGCGCGACCGACGCTACGAGTCGGTGCAGCAGTTCTCAGCCGATGTGCAGCGCTACCTGGATAATCGGACG
>Ga0307474_10004349_pt1 | contig 10221 bp, 10 predicted proteins | sample atmos_gasesECM1C_2_FD_203312 | JGI IMG/M metagenome (GOLD analysis project Ga0307474, IMG submission 203312) | Hardwood forest soil microbial communities from Morgan-Monroe State Forest, Indiana, United States - atmos_gasesECM1C_05 | ecosystem: Environmental > Terrestrial > Soil > Temperate...
TTCCAGAATTGCCCGAACTTGCGGTGACACGCCCGCCTCCTCGTGACGGAATTGCCGCGGATAAACCGGCGAGACAAACAACATCCCGCGCCGATGCCGGAAAACATGCAGGCCAGCGTCGCGAAATCGTGCGGCCAGTTCCTGCATCATCGGCGACGGCGATTTTGTTTCGCGATTCCATTCGTTCTCAATCACCTTGTTCAACACGCGATCCCCCAGGTGTCGGCTAGCCGGACCGTCCATGACTAGTTCCGATACTGTTCGGACGAGTCCCGGCCCGTAATTTTTTTCAAAATGCCGTTCCGCTTCGGTCGCGGATGAAAATGTCTGGGGCGGTTCCTCGCGCAACGTGGAGTAGGTCGTAACCTTCCGCGCTTCTTCCTTCCATTTCTCGATCTCGGTCGGGTCGGTCACGATCTGGATCTGGCGCTGATAATCGCTGAAACTCATTCGGCGACTGAAACGTTGTTCGTAAAGATTTCGTAAACGCCGCTGGTAATCGTGATGGTTAGTGGGTCCGAGCAGCGTTCCGCTCAACCGGTCGCGGGCGACGTTGGTGAAATTCCCCTTGATCGGGTCCGCCTCAGTAACGTCGACCTTGTAGAAGTCACCCTGTCCAAAACGGAACGCGTTGCGCTCCAGAAAATGGCGATCGACCGAAATGGCGCCGTGTTCACCAAGTTGAAAAAGCGAAACGTCCGGCGGCGCTGTCAACTTCACATCGTGGCGCGGCGCTTTTTCCAAGAACAGGCGCGCGAGCGCGAACAACGAATAGGCCACCGTACCGGACTTAATTTGCTCGACCACGTTCTCGAACGCGGCCGCCCGCGGCAAAAATCTGACAACAATCGCCGGCAACGGCTTGTCCGAGCCGGACTGGTGATTAGCTCGATGATGCCGATCTTCGCGATGGTGGCGGTCATGCGGACGCGGTGGTCTCCGATCACGTCGCCCAGGCCGCTCTGGGCGCTTCGCGGACGGTCGATCGAATTCACGGCGCGGTCCTTCAGGCTTCGAAACTGGGCGTTGGAAGTTCGGCGTTGGGCGTTTTCTCTGTGGACCACGACCACGTCCTTCCCGACGATCCCGCCCGCGTCGTTCCTGACGATCTTCGCCACCGTGTTCGGCATAGCGTTCGGCCGGCGGCGGTTCACTCACCCACGCCGGCAGCATTTTTAGATCGACTAATTCGTCAAGATCAGGAGACGCGTGAGCCACAGTTGTTTTCTACGCCAAAGCGCAAAGAAAACCAGCGCGTTATGGACCCACAAAGCGCAAAAAAATTAACGATTGTTTTGCTTGCGGTGCGGCGGCGGGTGGGTTAACCGTTGCGCTCCAACCCAAAAAAGTTTTATGGCTGACAAAACGATCGAGGAAAAGGTCAAGGACATCATCGTCGAGCAACTCGGGGTAAATCCCGAACAGGTGACGCCGCAGGCGTCGTTTATCGAAGACCTGGGCGCCGACTCACTCGACATCGTGGAGCTGGTGATGGCATTCGAAGAGGAATTTTCCGTAGAAGTGCCGGACGAAGACGCCGAGAAACTGCAGACCGTCGGCGATGTGATCAACTACATCAAAGAACGGGCCAAGACAGGGGGCGGCGGCGAAGCGGCTGCCAGCTAGTGGCAGGGCATTCAATTTTAGTCATTTGAAAAACACGGCTGCGGCCGTGTTTTTCTTTTGGTTGCGCCCGTTCGCAACGCACCCAGACTAACGACAATGGATTTCGGGTTGTTGCAAAAGCCCTTGCTCCACGTCTTCGGACACGACGTGTCGTTTCTCGGCATCGTAGGGTTCGTCGTTCTGTTTTCAATCGGCCTGATGACGGGTCGTGCCCTCCAAAGCGATGCGGTGCGCCGTTTTCTGAGCCGGTTCAAAATCGAAACGAACCTCATCGCGATCCTCACCACGATTTTAAGCGTGGCTGCGATCGTGTTTTTCACCATGAGCGCGATCAACGCCGCGGGCGTGCCGCTTTCATGGAATGCGCCGCTGCCAGGTGTGAACCTTAGCCTGTTCCAAATCTTTCTGCTGATCGCGCTGCTCATCGCGGTTTTCTGGTTTTCCTCACGAACGAAACGGTTCCTGTTCAACCGATTTCTGGCGAAGAGCGGACTCGATCGCTCGCTGCAATACGCGATTGCCCAGATCGTCAGCAACGTTGTTCTCATCGTCGGCATTTTTATCGTTCTCGACAACGCCGGCATTCATCTTGGCGCGTTGACGGTTTTTGCCGGTGCAGTGGGCGTTGGTGTCGGTTTCGGTTTGCAAAATATAGCCAGCAACTTCATCAGCGGCCTGGTCATTCTCGCCGAGCGGCCGATAACAGTCGGAGACCGGGTCGAAGTCGCCGGCATCATCGGTCAGGTGCAACATATCCGCGCCCGCAGCACCGTGATTGTAACCAACGACAACATTACGATGATTGTGCCCAACTCGAAATTCATCGATTCGCCGGTAACAAACTGGACTTACGGCGATCCACGGGTGCGGTTTCGAATCCCGATCGGGATCGCCTACGGGAGCGATATAGAGAAAGTTCGCGCGGTGCTGATTGCGGCTGGCAAAGAGAATCCACATACTTTATCGGACCCGGCGCCGAGTGTTTTCCTGGAAAAATTTGGCGAGAACTCGATCGAATTTGAACTGGTCGTCTGGAGCAGTGAAATGAGTTATCGGCCGCGCCGTTACCGGAGCGACTTAAATTTCGCGATCGAGAAAAACCTGCGTGAAGCCGGAATCGAACTCGCATTCCCTCAACGCGATATCCACATTCGCAGCGGCGTGCTTCAAGTGCAGAACGTCGATGCAAACGATCGGCATGGATGATGACGTTGTCGTTCCTTTTGCTCAGGGAACGGCCAGATTTCTCAAATTGTCCGACGTGCGAAACCTGGAGGCGTGGCAACGCGCGTTTCAGGGCAAGTGCAAGGATCGTCGCTACTACGAATTGATCGAAGGAACGCTGGCCAACGATTTCGAATATCGTTACGTGGCGCTCGAAGATACGGCGGGAACAGTTCGCGCGATCCAGCCAATTCTTTTCGTTCGCCAAAATCTCGTGGAAGGAGTTCGGGGCGCTTTTCGGAGGATTGTGGATCTAATCCGAAAAAAATTCCCTCGTTTCCTCACCATGCGCGTGTTGATGGTGGGTTGCGCGGCGGGCGCCGGCGAACTCGATGCGATAAATTCCGAAAACGAAAAATGGATTGCGGAAGCGTTAGGCGCGACGCTGCGCGATTATGCGCGGGCAAACGGCGCTTCGCTCGTAGTGTTCAAGGATTTCCTCGCCGGCTACCGGCCAACGATGGCTGTTCTTCGTCGAAACGGCTACACCCGCGTCCCGAGCATGCCGATGACGCGATTGCCAGTGCCTTTTCAAAATTTCGACGACTACCTGCAAACGCTCGGCTATGTCAGCCGGAAAAGCTTGCGCCGGAAATTCCGGAAAACAGAGCGGGACGCAAAAATCAGCATGGAGGTCGTCAAAGACGCCTCCACCATCGTTGACCAGATTTACCCGCTTTATCTTCAGGTCCACGAACGCTCACCGATGAAATTCGAACATCTCACCAAGGAGTTTTTTCTTCGGATCGTCCAAGAGATGCCGGAGCGGGTGTGCTTTTTTATCTGGCGGATCGATCAAAAGATTGTCGCGTTCAGCCTGTGTCTGGTTTCTGGCGACACGCTTTACGATGAATGTCTTGGCCTCGATTATGAAGTTGCCCTCGATCTTCACCTTTATTTTTACACGATGCGCGACGTGATTCGGTGGGCCATCGAACAGAAGCTGCGCTACTACGTAAGCGGCCCGCTCAACTACGACCCCAAATTGCATCTCGGCCATGAGCTTGCCCCGCTCGATCTTTATGTGATGCACACGCGGACGTGGCTGAACCCGATTTTCAGTTTCGCATTGAAATATCTCGAGCCGACACGACACGATCCTGTATTGAAAAAATTCCCGAACGCTGCGGAGCTGTCCGCATAAGATCGACATCATGCCAGTTAATCGCCAGTCCACTGCCAGTGCGGCTCGCACCTTGGATCGACCTACCGGTTTTCGTAATCCGTGGTTTCAGTTCGTCCTAAACATCATCGGCGTAGTCATTTACGAACTGCTGCTGAAAGCCGGCGCGTCGGCCACCGCCGATTCGGCAAAAACCTGGTCCTGGATCGGGATCAACGCCCTCACCTCGCCGCTCACCTGGCTGGCAATCGTAGTGATCATCGTGGATCTCGTGATCTGGCTCTACATTCTGAGATACATTCCGCTCTCGATCGCGTTTCCGCTGTCGCGAACGGTTGACGTGTTGGTGCCGATCAGTTGCTGGCTCATTCTCAGAGAGACAATTTCGCCGTTGCGCTGGGCTGGAATCGCCCTGGTGATTGTCGGGTTGATCATCGTTGCTAAACCGGCGGCCGAATTGGAGGAGCGGTTATGACGTGGATAGCCCTCATTTTCATTTTGGTTTGGCTCGCCACGTTTGTGGCGGGTCAGCTCCTTTTCAAAAAGGCGATGGATTTGTCGAGTGCCGTTGGATTCCGGAGTCCGAGGACCATTTTTGCTTTGAGCGCGGGGATTTTGGTGATGACAATTTCGTTTTGTCTAAACCTCGGCCTGCTTCAGCGCTTCGATCTCAGCTATCTTTATCCGTTCCAGGGCTCAAGCATCATCATCATCGCGGTGTTGGCGGCGATAATTTTGAAGGAAAAGTTAACACCGCGACTGATCGTAGGCACTTTGTTGATCGCCGCCGGTGTCGTGCTCGTTTCAATGAGTTAACGCCGGCCACAAACGCTCAAGGGTGGAGAAGTTTACCTGTTGAATTTTCTCCTGGCCCGGCAAGTCAAGCTTCGGATGATCCCAATTTGAGGCGAATTCCTGTTTCCAGCGCGCGTACTTCGGTTTGGAATACGCGCCGCAAATGTCGCCGGCGATGATTTGATTGTCTTGCCGCAATTTCGCCAGCGCCCACTCAAGATCCTCGACAGTAAATTTACCGTTCTCCCAATTCGTGAGCGCTGAGTCCGCTTCCAGACAATCCATATCGATTGTCACATAAAAGTTCGCGCCTTGAAGACCGGCCGCGAACCTTTCGAAGTACGCGCGCCAGTTCTCCCGCAGGATCGCCTGGGGCCGTTGTCGATCTTCGATTGGACGATCATCGGCCCAAGGATGGACTTCGAGCTTGCCTTCGCGCTGCGCCCAACGATTGGCGAAAATATTGTGTGGCCACCAGCATTCGAAATTTCCGCAGCCCCAGATTGCGATATGTTTCAAAAACGGAATCTCAAGCGCGCGATTGATCCAGCCGCCACAGGCCCATTTCGGCGGACGAATGTCCCAATCGGGATGATTATCGAAAGAGACCAGAAGGAACGGCCGATCGACACGACGAAGCCAAAGCGCGCTTAAATAATGATAATCGCCCGAGCCGTAGAGAATGAATGGCGCGACGCGCTCCGAGAACTCGTGATAAAACTGTTCGACCAGGCGAGACGGTGCGCAAAAACGCAAACGCGGCCCCCATTCGAGCGCCTCAACCGTTGGCAACTGAAACGGTTCGCTGGGCCACGCGTCGTCCAGCTTTAAGTAGATCGAACGATTCAGAACCTGTTGTCGGTTGAGCCCGAAACCTCGCTGGCCTCGTATTCGGCGACATGTAAGTCTTGCTTAACTTCAGCCGAACCTGGGTCCAGGCGTAATGCTTCGGAAAATTCAACGACAGCCTGCGAGGCCTGACCCTCCTGCTCATAGATTTTGCCGACAAGATCGCGTGCCTGAGCGCTTTTTCCGTCGATCTTGATCGCCTCAAGGAGCAATTTGTTCGCTGTATCCAGCTCACCCTTTTGCATCAGCAAGTCGCTCAAACGCAACCGCGCGTTGAAAGATTCCGGCCAGTCGCGCAGGGCCTGTCGTCGAGCAGCGATCGCCGCGTCAATTTTGCCTTCGTGTTGCAGCAATCCGGCGTAACTATTTTGCACGCGCTCTGACTTTGGGGCCAGTCGCGCCGCGGTTTCATAATCAGCGGCGGCTTCATCTGTCCGGCCAAGACGAAAGAGGGCGTAACCACGATCGTAACGATATTCGCCATTGGCCGGCTTCAGCCGGACTGCAGCGTCGAACTCGGCAAACGCAGCGTCGACCTTGGATTCGGCCAGCAGGGCCGACCCGAGTTTATTATGACTGAGCGCGGAGTTCGGGTTGCGCTGTACAGCCTCCCGGTATTGCACGGCGGCTTCCGCCTGGCGACCGGCCTTATATAAAACGTCCGCGTAATTGCGATGTTCCCGCGCATAAATGTCCTGACCGCTCCAGCGGGATTGTGCGACGGCAAACACAGGAACGAGCAGAAGCGGGGTGCCGACATACAGCACCAGGTCCCGCCAGCTATTTAGAATCCACAAACTCCGAGTGGCTGGAGTCTTCAGGGCTGCTCCCGCGCGTAGCGTTGCGCTAATTGGCTGCATCGAATCAAACCTAAAACCCTATCGAGGCGAACGTGATTGAAACCGATTGTCGCTTTCTTTAGCAAGACGAAGATTCTCCGCGACCTCGGTCAAAGTCGGATCGAGACGCAGCGCCTCCTCGTACTGAATGATTGCCTGTGATGTTCGGCCTTGCTGCAAAAGTAAACTGCCAAAGTTACTATGAACATCAGCGCGTTTCGGATCGAGGCGCGTCGCTTCCACAAAGTGCGATTCGGCCCCCTTAAGGTCACCTTCGCTAAAAAGCGCGGTGGCTAGCTCCGAGTGAGCATCGGCCAGCCTAGGATCGACATCCAAAGCGCGTTGGTATTGCGCGATGGCGGCATCGAGCTCGCCTCGTTTGTCCAGAAATGCTGCGTAGGCGTACACCAACTGGGCCGATTTCGGACTTAATCGAATCGCGGTTTGGTATTCGGCACGCGCTTCATCAGTCCGACCAAGTCGCTCCAAGACGTAAGCGTGGCCTGAATGGGTATCGCCGTTGTTCGGATCAAGTTGAATTGCTTTTTCGTAATTTTTTTCGGCTTCATCGAACTTCGACTTCGTCGAGTAAAGCTGGCCAAGATTGATGTAGACTTTCGTGTAATTCGGATCGAATCGCAGCGCGGTGTAATATTCTTTTTCCGCGTCATCAAGACGGCGAACCTTGTGCAAAGCCGCGCCGTAGTTGAAATGCGCTCGGGCGCTCGACGGCAGGTCGGACGCGACGTAATCCATGCGCTCCGCCTCCGGCGCAGCGCGATACACCTTTCCAAACCACATTGCGCCCAGCGGAAGCACGAACGCGACAGCCCATTTGGCGCCATGCAGTGTCCAACCCGGAAGAAAACCAGCCAGGCTGACGTCCGCTGTGCCTCCGGCAAGTCCGAGCGATTGACGCGTCGACTTCTCACGGACCTTCCAAATGAACCCGTCATAATAAAAATGCAGCAGTCCGGAGGCAGCGACGACGCCGGTCAACAGGCGCGTGAGTGCCTCCATCCCGATGTGCGAGTTCAGGTAACCGATCGAGCCGTAGGCAAAAACCAGCCCGACGTACAACCCAATTAAAGATCCGCTGCGGCGAAAGATAAACCGCATGAATCCGCCGATGGAACTGTCTTTTTCCACACGGTTGCGGTTGTAGATCCAAACCAGTGACAGGTATTGGACGTCGTGAAAAACTTCGAACAAAGCGATGCCGGCAAGAATGTTAGTGACGACGTTATTGCAATACCACCAGAACGCGATGCTGGTGGCAAAGAGAGCCAGCTTTACAGGATTCTGCCGAGTTCCCGCAGTCCACGTCCGAACGTAATTGCCAAACCACAAAACCGACGCCGCAATGGCAGCCACCAGAAAAGTCTGTTGCAGAATGTGAATTGCGATCGGCGAAATGAACGGCAGGCCGCAACCGTAGAAGCCCTCAAGCGTGTCCGTCATTCGCGCCGGGGAAAGGATGACGCCCGCGGCGAACCAGACCGCGCACATTGCGAAATCAAGCCGGCGAGTCAGTCCAGCGAACGAACCCAGTTTCGCGTCGTAAATCCGTCCAAAACCATAGGTCTGCATCATTCCGTGCCAGACGCCCCAGAGAAACACAATCATCACCACTGGGTTGGCTTTGATATCCCAAAAATAAAAACCGACACACACGGTCAGGAGAAAGATCGGCGCGAGGATGAACCGCCACCGAAAACGCTCGAACAAGGCGCGATCACCATAGGCGCGAATCATCCCTGGCAAGTGATGGCCCATTGCACCGAACGCGGCGACGAACAAATAAATATCCTGCGCGCTCCAGCGCGCCTGCGCCGCCATGAAAAGCGGAATGATCAAGAGCGGCGTTCCGACGTAAAGAATCAGGTCCCGCCAGCTATCAAGGATCCAAACGTTGCGTTTGGGCACAACGGCTGTAACGGGCGGGACAGTTTCCGGACGCGAGAATGCGGTGACGTGCTGCATGGCCGTGGCGGGGATCTATTTTCCTCAGATCGGCGGGAAAATCAATTCCGGGCTACGGGCGTCCGTTGTAGGAGCCCAATCCGATGCGCACATTTCACGGCTCCAACGCGAAGATAAGGTGAGATTTATGGACCGAACTCCGACCGCAGAGCTAAGAAAACACGAAGAACAACGCGACTTCTTTTGTGTCGTAAGTGACGCCTTTCGTGTCTTTGCCAGAAAAGCATCCGCGGTTTTGGGAAGTGCATGGGCGTTTGCAGTGGCAATTGTCATCATAGTCGTGTGGGCGCTGACCGGACCGATGTTCCATTTTTCAGATACCTGGCAACTTATCATCAACACCGGGACGACCATCGTTACTTTTCTCATGGTGTTTTTGATCCAAAATACCCAGAACCGCGATGCCAAGGCAGTGCATTTGAAACTCGACGAGATCATTCGTGCTCTGAGCAAGGCTCGCAACGAGTTGGTCGATCTTGAAGCGCTTTCCGACGAGGAATTGAGCAGGTTAGAAGATCAGTTCAAACGAGTACGCACGAAGGCAGAGAATCAGGGAACTAATATGCGCCACGTCGAGCCTGAAGCGCTTGAGTCTGACCGCTGAATCAACCTTCGTCCGGTTTCCGAGCGACGCCGGCGCGCAAAAAGACTTTGCCGCTCGGGCAAAGCCTGAAGACTTCGCAATTCGCGCAGTCCGGTTTCCGCGCGTAACAGCGCCGACGTCCGTGCCAGATTAGCCAGTGACTCCAAACCGCCCAATACTTTTGCGGGACGAGTTTCATCAGGTCCTGCTCAATTTTCTCAGGATCTTTGTGTTTCGTTAGGCCCAGCCGCTGCGACAATCTGATCACATGTGTGTCAACAACGATTCCCTCATTGATCTCAAACGCATTTCCCAAGACTACGTTCGCGGTTTTGCGGCCGACACCGGGTAGTTCGCGCAGGTGCTCCATCGAGTTGGGGACTTTGCCGCCGAATTTTTTTGCAATCGCCGATGTCGCGCCCTGAATGCTTTTAGTTTTGCTCCGAAAAAATCCGGTGGATTTGATCGCGCTCTCCAGCTCGGCCACCGGCGCGTTCGCGTAATCTTGAGGAGTTCGGTATTTCTTGAACAACGCCGGCGTGACCATATTTACTCGCTTATCTGTGCATTGCGCCGAGAGAATCGTCGCGATCAACAATTCGAGCGGCGTTTTGAAATTCAGCTCGGTGTGCGCGTCCGGATAAACTTTCGGCCAAACCTTGAGTAGCTTCGAAACACGCTCCCGAGCTGTCATTGCTTTTCGTCATCCCGAGCGAAAACGAGGGACCTCCCAGTCGAAGTTTGGATCACACAAACTACTTAGCGTGATCGATCAGCTTATGCGAGGTCCTTCACTTCGTTCAGGATGAGCCGCTAAGGTTGCTCCGCGTAGCGCTCGAGCTTTTGCGCAAGGTCCGGAGGAACGTGGGCAACGATTATTGCGCCGTTGTCTTCGTATCTTAGTTCCAGCACGTGGCCAACGCGATGGATCTCCGCGACCAACGCCGACTCGCTTGCCGGAATCTTAAATCTCGAGCGCAATCGCCAGGCGCTCAGGGCATCCTGCAACGCCTGCACCAGATTGTTCACGTTTTCGCCCGTCCGCGCGGATATGGCCACACTGCCAGAAAACCGTCTCAGGTAAGTTTCGATCAGATCGCGGTTCCTTGCCACGCCGGAGTCTTCCGAAGGCAGTTGCACCTTGTCGATCTTGTTGAACACGATCAGTGTTTGCTTGCCGAACGCGTCCAGCTCCTTAA
>Ga0307474_10004350_pt1 | contig 10219 bp, 12 predicted proteins | sample atmos_gasesECM1C_2_FD_203312 | JGI IMG/M metagenome (GOLD analysis project Ga0307474, IMG submission 203312) | Hardwood forest soil microbial communities from Morgan-Monroe State Forest, Indiana, United States - atmos_gasesECM1C_05 | ecosystem: Environmental > Terrestrial > Soil > Temperate...
CCCCAAACCTGCTGGAAAACGGACGGGTTCGATGTATTCGTCACGTCGCCACATCGATTCCGCGCGGTTCAGGCCGATCGCCTTGACATTGATGCGAACCTCAGTGGGCGCCGGGGGCGGCACGTGTGTCTCGAGGAATTCGAGGACTTCCGGAGCGCCAGGCTTAGAGAACTTGATTGTGCGTGACATTTGAAACTCCTTAATCAGTTGTAGGGCAAGGGTGTTGCGTGCACCTCCACGAGTGGCGTGTCGTAGGTTGCAGATCAATCGCCTCCTTGCGCAGCGGCGGGCGGCCACCCACCCTATCCCGGCCACCATCTGCCTGGCCAGACGCCGCACCAACGTCCTCTACGCCCTTATCCGTGACGACCGCATCTGGCAACCCGACTCACCCCCGATCACCATGACCGCGGCTTGACTTCTTCATTGAGAGTCCTTTCATGGCCGTGATGTTGGAGTGGGTGAGAAACAGCGGTGGGCGTCGATGCTGGGCGAGTTTCACCGCATCGCGAATGTCGTTGGCGCCGCAGGTGCATCAACCGCATCCAGAGCCTCTCCACCGCGCGTTGTCGCAGAGGCGCGGTGCGGTTGCTAGACCTGGGCCATGCCGCCATCGACGCTCAGTTCGGCACCAGCGACGAAGCTGCTGTCATCAGAGGCCAAAAACAGTGCGGCGGCCGCGATCTCGTCCGGGCGGCCCAACCGGTTCAGCGGTACCGCCGCGACGAACTGTGCCTTGAGCTCATTGGCGGCCTCCACCGAGTCGGCCTGACCGTCCAGGATGGGGGTGTCGATCGGGCCCGGGCTCAACGTGTTGAACCGGATGCCACGGTCGTTGAACTCCCTGGTCCAGGTGCGGGTGTAGGAGCGCAGGGCGGCCTTGGTGGCGCTGTAGGTGGTGTAGCCGGGGACGCCCACGTAGCCCGCGATCGAGCCGACCAGGATCACCGAGCCGCCGTTTCGGATCAGCGGAAGCGCCTTTTGCACCGTGAACAGCGTTGCGCGGGCGTTGAGGTCGAAGGTGGCATCGAAATTCTCCTCGGTGATCTTGCCGAGCTCTTCGGGCTCAACCCGGCCCGAACTGGTCACCAGGATGTCCAGGCCGCCCTGTTTGTCGAGGACCGTCGCGAACAGCCGATCCAGGTCGGCGCCGCTGGTGACATCACCGGCGACGGTGGTCAGCCGATCCCCGATCAACGCTTTAGCCTTGTCCAGCTCGCTTTGGCGGCGGCCCATGATGAAGACGTGGGCGCCTTCGTCGACGAACCTCTGCGCCGTCGCCAGGCCGATACCGCTGCTGCCGCCGGTGATCACGGCGACCTTGCCATTCAGTCGTGACATCAGTCGTTCCTCCAATTTCGTGGTGAGTGGTGGACGTGCCCGTGCAGCGTCTGTTTCTCCGGGAGCGCTGTCGCCGAACCAGAGACTTCATGGTGCGAGGGCATTTCGTGTCAGGCCCGCGTCGGGAACGTGTCGCCGAACATCGGCAGCCCGCTCTGGGACTCCTCGGCGGTGGCTTCGTCTTGGATGACATCCCAGTGTTCAGCCAGCAGACCGTCTTGGATCCGTACGATGTCTGCCACGATCCAGTCGGCGGGTTGGCCGACATTGCGGAATCGACCGTGCAGCATCACATAATCGCCGTTGGCGGTGATCAGCGAGTTCTCGTATCGCATGTCGGGCGGTGAGGCCTTGACAAGCTCGAAAAGCCCCTCGCGTCCCGGTGGAATGTGGGCGCTGTGCTGAATGTAGTCAGCTGACCAGAAGCGATGTGCGGCAGCGTAATCCCGCTTGTTGAACAGCGTGTCGAACGCCTCCAGCACGAGTGCCTTGTGGTGCTGCTCGGTCGCGATCATGGCTTTTCCTCCTGTGATTGGTTCATCTGCTTGCGACGAGGTCGAACTCGTTGCCTTCGGGGTCCTGGAAACTGATCCAGCGGTTGTCGTTCTCAGCTAACGAGCGGATCTGTTGGGCTCCCAGGCTGGTCAGCCGGTCGGCTTCGACCAGAACGTCGGCGGTCTGCAGGTCGAAGTGGACCCGGTTCTTGACGGTCTTGCCCTCGGGCACCTTGTGAAACATCAGGGCGGGCCCGACCCAGGTGTCGGCGTCTGCGGCTATTGACGCGAAATCCTCGGTGGCGCCGGCGCTGACGCTCCGGTGCAGGGCCTGGGCCCAGAACTGCGCTAGCTCGGCGGCGTTGCGGGCGTCAAAGCTGATTGCCAGTACCGAGATGCTCATGACGTCGTCTCCCGATTGTGGTGGTTTCCGGCGCCGTCGCGGCCGCCGTCGACGGCCACATTGGTGCCAGTGATGAAGGACGCGCGGGGGGACGCCAGGAATCCGATGACCTCGGCGACCTCCTGCGGCTCGCCAGCCCGACCCAGCACGGTGGTCTCACCCAAGGCATCGAACAGCTCCCGTTCGACCGCGTTGGTGTAGACGGGTCCGGGTGAGATGGCGTTGACGCGGACGCCGGCGGGTCCGTACTCGGCGGCCCAGGACCGGGCGAAGGAGGCCAGTGCTGCTTTGGTCGCGCCGTAGGCGGCGGTGTTGGGCTGACCGACGGTGCCGGCCCTGCTGGCGATGTTGATGATCACGCCGCTACCGCGGGCCGCCATTTTCGGGGCCAGCACCGACACCAGCAGGTAGGGGGCTTGCACGTTGGCGGCGAACAACTGATCCAGCGTGTCGGCGTCGAGCTGTGCCGACGGGCCGAACCAGGCGAACCCGGCGTTGTTGACCAGGATGTCGACGTCGCCGACCTCCTCGGCCAGCCGCAGCGCCTCTGTGGGTTCGCCCAGCTCGGCGCCGACGAACCGCGCTGAGCCGCCGCTGTTTTCGATCTCGGCGACCACCGCGGCGCCCCGGTTTGCGTCGCGGCCGTGCACGATCACCGAGGCTCCTTGCCGGGCCAGTTGGACCGCGGCCGCCTGACCGATTCCCGACGTCGCGCCCGTCACCAATGCGACCTTCCCTTCCAGATCCCGAATGACGATTGGGCTTGTCATGAGCACTCCCGGAGCCGTTTATACCGATCTGTCTAATCTGCTAGCGATGAATTTAGACCGAGCGGTCTGAATTCGCAAGTTTGTCATCGCGGTCTTCGTTGTGATCTGCGTCATTGCCGCGACTGCCGAGGCACGATCGTCGTGCCCACGTTGAGAACAGTTTCGATATCGCTAATTTTCGTGTGCAGAAATGCTATTGGGGACGAAGCTGGTTCCCTCGCAAGGGCTTGGTTCTGATCAGCCGGCGGATGCGGCGCTGCGCGCCGCGGCGTGGAAGGCCTCGAATCCAGCCGGGTATGCGAGAGGTCACAGAAGTCGTTCTTCAGACAACTCTGTCTGATAGGCTGTCCGCATGTCGAAACAGGCAGCGAAACGAGCGTCCCCGCGGGAACGGCTGCTCGCCGCGTCTGATGAGCTGTTCTACCGCGACGGTGTGCGTTCCACCGGAATCGATGCCGTCATCGAGAAGGCCGGCGTGGCAAAAGGGTCGCTGTACTATATCTTCGGCGGCAAAGACGAACTGGTCGCCGCCTACCTGCGGGGGCGCCTCGAAAAATGGCAGCAGGCCGTGGAGGCCGCGCAGGCCAGCGCCGCCGATCCGGATGCGAAGATCCTGGCGGTCTTCGATGCGATCGCCGACTATGTGTCGCTCCCGGAGTTTCGGGGTTGCCCTTTCCACAACGCCGCTGCGGAAGCGCCGACAGGGGAGGCCCAGCAACTGGCGATCAAGGAGTACCGCGACTGGTTGCGCCGGTTATTTGGTCAACTCGCCGCCGACACGGGGGTATCCGACTCCAAAGCGCTGGCAGACGCGCTGATCGTGCTGTATGACGGGGCGCTGGCCACCGCCGGCACGGCCGAGTCCGGGCGCACCACGGCGATGACGGCTAAACGCATCGCGCGCCTCACCCTGGCAGCCGCGCGAGTCTCCAGCTCGGCCTGATCCGGGCGCTGACCTCAATTGTCGGACCTGCTACCAGGACAAGGAGAATTGCACATGACTGTGTCCGCCAAAGCCCCCTCAGGGGGACCGACGATTCCTGAGTCACAGACCCCTGATCGGGACTACCCCCAGATGCTGGGGCAGCGAGGCCTTGTGGAGCCCGCCCCCCGTCGGGTACGCGGCTACTTCGACGGCACACTCGTATTCGACACGACTCGTGCCCATTACGTCTGGGAGATCGCATACTATCCGCAGTATTACATTCCAATGGCCGACGTCGGTATGGAGTATCTGCAGGACGAAAACCACGTCCAGAAGCTACAGTTCGGCACTTCGCGGCTGTATTCGCTGACTTCGCCTGAGCGCATATGGAAGTCGGCGGCCCGCCTGTACGACTCAGGACCCGTCGCGGGGAGCATCCGGTTCGAATGGGACGCACTCGACTGGTTCGAGGAGGACGAACCGATCATCGGTCATCCCCGCAACCCCTATATCCGTGTCGATGCGCTGCGCTCTCACCGCCACATCAGGGTCGAACTCGACGGCGTGGTCCTGGCCGAGACACACAGCCCGGTCCTACTTTTCGAGACGGGACTGCCGACCCGTTACTACATCGACCGCACCGACGTCGCGTTTTCGCACCTGGAGACAAGCAAAACCCAAACGATATGTCCCTACAAAGGAATCACCTCGCAGTACTGGACAGCCAGGCTCGGAGAGGCGGTCTATCCGGATCTCGCCTGGACCTATGACTATCCACTACGCGAGGTCGCGCCTATCGCCGGGATGATCGCTTTCTACAACGAGAAGCTCGACATCTTTGTCGATGGCACCCGGTTGTCGCGGCCCCTCACCCATTTCGCCTAGCGGTAGCGGCCATCCAATCCGGCCAGCACCGCGCCGGACGGCACGATACCTCAGACAGCTGGGACGACCCGAAACACCGGATACTCCTCGACGATCGCCTCGAAGTCGCTCAGTGGCGCCCGGCGGTCAATCCGGAAGAATGGGCGGGCGCCGGGTCCGAGCTCGAGATATCGGCGCAAGATCGCGGCGCGATTATCGGAGAAGTCTTCCACCAAGGACACGTTCTGGCGCTTGCCCTGCAACAAGACAGCATGGTTGTCGCCGCGCAGGTTGCGCACCCAGTTCGTCTTGTCGCCCAGCATGGCCACCAGGTAGCGGTCAGCCTCATAGGGAACGACAACTACGGGAAACGAGATCTTTCGCCCGGTCTTGCGTCCTCGAACCTCGATTGTGGCGGCTTGGCTTGGTCCGATACCCGCCGCAAAGGCGATGCCGAGCACGCGGCTTAAGACGCGTGCCGAGCGATTTGGACGCCCGCTGCGGAACTGCCACCTCTGAACCGCGCTCACAGCCCCGCGCCGCATCACACGAGCCTTCCGTTACCAAGTACGACGGGGTTCGCGTTGGCGTTCTCGAGGGTCGCCCGTTTGTGCATGTCGATTCTCCTTGGTTGCGTTGGTTGTGCCGTTGTGGGGAAGAGTTGGTAGTACTTCCGGGCAGCGGGCGGCCGGTTCGAGATGGTTCAAACCGTCGATGAGGTATCGGCTCAGAAGTGCTTTGCCGCCGACGCGGATCATGGACTGAACGTTCCGATGAACCCGACACTTCGAGCCGATCAGAGCGCGGCCGCGCGGCCGGCATCGACGGGAACGACGGTCCCGGTGATGTAGCTGGACTCGTTGCTGGCCAGAAACACTATGGCCTGGGCGATTTCAGTGGATTCGGCGGCGCGACGCAAGGGGATGGTTCCCACCATGTCGTCCAGAATATGGATCAGCGGGTCCATCGCCGGTGTCATCGTTGGCCCCAACGCGACGGCATTGACCCGCACTCCATGCGGCCCGTACTCAGCCCCCCATGCCCTCGTAAATGATTCCAGCGCCGCTTTCGATGCGCCGTAGGCGGCCATGCCGACCATCCCGCGCGCGGCGACCATCGTCGACACATTCACCATCGCCCCGCCGCCGTTCGCGGCCATCTGCGGAGCGTAGGCCGCGGTGAGGAAAAAGGGAGCCTTAACGTTGACGGCGGACATCGCGTCGAAGCCGCTCTCGCTGATTTCGGCGGTGGCACCCAGTTCCCAGTAGCCGGCGTCGTTGATGAGAACATCGGCCGGTCCAGCGTCACGTATCATCTCGCGCCCGACATCAACCCCGACGACCTGGCCGTCACGCTTCTCGCGGCCCTTCAGGGCGGATTGCTGCTCGCGCAAGTCCAGCGCGACAGCCGTCCCCTGCAAACCACTCTCGACACGCTGCTCGCGCTCGCGTCCGCAACTTGAATCCGACCCGGGTCGGTCCCTGCACGGTCAAACCGCCCTCAGGAACCTCCAGCCGCGACTCTCGCCCACTGCGTGTCGGAGTTGAACAATTAAATCAAGCGCTTGACTTAAACTCGGGTGCGCGGTTGACTGGTGCAATGACCACGGCGGCCAGGACCGCTCGCACCGAGCGGGCCAGCTCCACCCAGGAGGCGATCCTGGTGGCGGCCGAGCGGCTGTATGCCGAGCATGGCATGTTCGCGGTGTCGAATAGGCAGGTCAGCGAGGCTGCAGGGCAGGGCAACAACGCCGCGGTGGGCTACCACTTCGGCACCAAGGCCGACCTGGTGCGCGCCATCGAGCAAAAGCACCGCGGGCCCGTGGAGCAGCTGCGCGAGCGAATGGTGGCCGAGCTACTGGAATCGGATGGGTCCGCGGGAATGCGGGACTGGGTGGCGTGCCTGGTGCGCCCGCTCACGGACCACCTGGAAGCCCTCGGCAACCCCACCTGGTACGCGCGCTTCGCAGCGCAAGCGATGACCGATCCCGCCTACTACAACATCATCGTCAAGGGTGCGCTCAGTTCGTCATCGCTGGTTCAGGTCGTCGACGGCATCAACCAGTGCCTCCCCAACCTGCCGGCCGAGGTGCGTTTTGAACGCAACATCATGGCCCGCAACCTGTTGATGCATACTTGCGCCGACCGTGAACGCGCGCTGGCGGCAGGTTCATCGATGCACCAAACCTCTTGGCGCGCTGCCGCATCCGGCCTCATCGACGCGATCGTGGGCATGTGGTTGGCGCCCGTGACGCCGCACGAGTGAAGAGTATTGAGATGAAAGTGATTGTCGACCAAAATCTTTGCGCATCGTCGGGGAACTGCGTCATGAATGCGCCCGAGCTGTTCGACCAGCGGGACGAGGACGGCGTCGTCGTCCTGCTCAACGACCACCCATCAGACGAGCAGAGCGAAGGCGCACGCCGAGCCGCCGCGCAGTGCCCGGCGCAAGCCATCTATATCGAGGAATGAAATGTCGGAAACGCTGACGAGCACCACCACGGCCTCCGAGATCCCGGAGTACCCGATGGCCAGGAATGCGCGCTGCCCCTTCGCCCCGCCCCCGGATGTCATGGCACTGGCGGAAAGCAAGCCGTTGTCCAGGGTTCGGATCTGGGACGGCAGCACGCCGTGGCTCATCACCGGCTACGAGCAATGCCGGGAGCTGTTCTCCGACTCCCGGGTCAGCGTCGACGACCGAGTGCCAGGGTTTCCGCACTGGAACGCAGGCATGCTGTCGACAGTGCACAAGCGTCCGCGATCGGTCTTCACCTCCGATGGCGAAGAGCACACCCGGTTCCGGCGGATGTTGTCGAAGCCGTTCACGTTCAAGCGCGTTGAGGGTCTGCGCCCGACCATCCAGCAGACCACCGACGACCACATCGACGCGATGCTGGCCGGCCCGCAGCCGGCCGACATTGTCACCGCGCTGGCGCTGCCGGTCCCGTCGCTGGTGATCAGCCAGCTGCTCGGGGTGCCCTACGAGGACGCCGAGATGTTCCAGCACCACGCCAACGTGGGGCTGGCGCGCTACGCGACCGGTGCGGACACCGTGAAAGGCGCGATGAGTCTGCACAAATACCTTGCTCAGCTGGTCGAGGCGAAAATGGAAAATCCGGCCGAAGACGCGGTATCCGATCTCGCCGAACGGGTCAAGGGCGGCGAGCTCAGCGTCAAAGAGGCCGCGCAGCTGGGTACCGGATTGCTCATCGCCGGACACGAGACCACCTCGAACATGATCGGTCTCGGTGTGCTTGCCCTGCTGGAAAATCCCGGGCAGTCGGCCGTCATCCGCGATGCCGACGACGCGACGATCATCGCGAGCGCCGTCGAGGAGCTGCTTCGCTACCTCAGCATCATTCAGAACGGGCAGCGCCGCGTCGCCGTCGAAGACATCCATATCGCCGGAGAGGTCATCCGCGCCGGCGAAGGCATCATCATCGACCTGGCGCTGGCCAACTGGGATCCGGACGCCTTCCCCGAACCGGACCGACTGTATCTGCACCGCTCCGGGGCCGACCGCAACGTGGCGTTCGGTTACGGCCGGCACCAGTGCGTGGGCCAGCAGCTCGCCCGCGCCGAGTTGCAAATCGTCTACCGCACACTGTTCCGCCGTGTCCCGACGCTGGCGCTGGCCGTCCCGGTCGAGGACATCCCGTTCAAACACGACCGGCTCGCCTACGGCGTCTACGAATTGCCGGTGACTTGGTAGCCCATTCATTGACCGGCCCGAGCTGGCTACCCTCGAAAATGCCGATCCGAATGGAGGGTCAAAGATGACGACTCAAACCAGCAGCGTTTCGCTCTACCCGCCCGAAGGCTTTGGCGCACCGAAGGACCGCCGTGGGCACGCCGGCGGCACCAATGTGGGACTGCCGGAAGGGACCGTGGTCTTTTCTGCGGACAACCACGTTTCCCTGGCAGCCGACATCTTCTACGAGCGCTTCCCCGAGGACCTCAGGGACAAGGCGCCGCGGATCTGGTACGAGGACGGCGCCTATCAAGTCGGACGCAAGGGGCAGTCGTTCCTGCCGGGCGACTTCAGCGCGGTGCTGATGCAGTACGACGACCTGCCCGGAGCCGCGAGCACCAACATCGAGGCGCGGATCCAGGAGCTGCACGAGGACGGCGTCGACAAAGAACTGGCCTTCCCCAACGCGGTGCTGGCGCTCTTCCACTACCCGGACAAGAAACTTCGCGAACTCGCCTTCCGCATCTACAACGAATACATCGCCGAGCTACAAGAACGCTCGTCCGGCCATTTCTACGGGGCCGGGCTGATCAACTGGTGGGATCCACAAGGCACGAAGAAGACGCTGGCCGAGCTGAAATCGTTGGGGCTCAAGACGTTTCTGATGCCGCTGAACCCGGGCAAGGATGACGACGGCAACCCGATCGACTACGCGAGTACGTCGATGAGCGCCGTCTGGGACGAGATCGAGGCCTCCGGCCTGCCGGTCGCGCACCACATCGGCGAGACCCCGCCGAAAAGCCCATGCGAATTCAACAGCGTTGTCGTCGGGATGATGATCAACATCGACGGATTCCGGGAGACGTTCTCCAAGTACATCTTCGGTGGGATCCTCGACCAGCACCCGGCGCTGCGGATCGGTTGGTTTGAGGGCGGGATTTCCTGGGTGCCGTGGGCGCTGCAAGACGCCGAGCACCTGGTGGCGTCCTACCAGCACATGTTCAACCGGCCGCTCGAGCATGGTGTGCGGCACTACTGGGACAACCACATGAGCGCCTCGTTCATGGTCGACCCGCTGGGTCTGCAGCTGATCGACAAGATCGGGGTGGACAAGGTGATGTGGTCGAGCGATTATCCGCACAACGAAAGCACATTCGGCTATTCCGAGAAGTCGCTGGCGGCCGTTGTCGACGCCGTCGGTCCGGCCGACGCGGCGCGGATCGTCAGCGCCAACATCACGAAGTTCTTGGGCCTGTAAGTGGCGGCACGATGACAACGTTCGCGCAAGCGGGCACCGGCAACGGCCTGGTGATTCCCGAAACACCTGACCTTGCCCGCATGCGTCGCGACACCGGGGCTCGGCTGCGGTCGGCGATGGCCGAACGCGGCGTTGACGCGATGATCCTGCTGGGCAACAACTCCGTGGTCTACGCCACAGGGACGAGCTGGCCGCTGGGCGATGCGGGGCTGTCGTACGTCGAGCGACCGGTCGCGGTCGTGCTCTACGACGACGAGTGGCCGCATCTGTTCCTGCCGTTCCGCGAGGGCGCATCGCAGGAATCGGACCTACCCGCCGATCACCTGCATGGGCCGGTCTACCTCGAATTCGACGAAGGGGTACAGAATTTCGCATCTGTGCTGGCCGACTTGATTCCGCCGGCAGCCGCGGTCGCGGTGGATGAATGTACCGGCGCCATGTCCCGCGCGGGGAAGCTGTTGTTCCCCAACGGTT
>Ga0307474_10004351_pt1 | contig 10219 bp, 9 predicted proteins | sample atmos_gasesECM1C_2_FD_203312 | JGI IMG/M metagenome (GOLD analysis project Ga0307474, IMG submission 203312) | Hardwood forest soil microbial communities from Morgan-Monroe State Forest, Indiana, United States - atmos_gasesECM1C_05 | ecosystem: Environmental > Terrestrial > Soil > Temperate...
TCACCGCTGCATCGATTGCCGAGAGAACGCCAGACATGTTCTCGAAGATGTCGTTATTCCAGAATCTCAACACGCGATAGCCGTTCATTTCGAGATATCGGGTGCGCACTGCATCCGCATTGAGGGAATGCTGGCCGCCATCGACTTCGACAATAATCCTCAGCTGATGGCTGGCGAAGTCAGCGAAGTACGGACCAATCGTTGCCTGACGCCGGAAGTGATATTGCTTAAAGGGTGGTTGCCGTAGGTGCTGCCAGAGTTTTTTTTCCACTTCAGTCGCGTCACGACGAAGAGTGCGAGCGCGTGGCACGCGGCTGTCAACGGGTCGTTGCTTGCTATTTGGCATCCACCCCCCACCCCCGACCCCTCCCCGCCACGCGCTTCGCGCGCGGGAGGAGGGGCGCAAACAAGCGCCTGTCGAATTCCAATTCGAAATCGCCATCACCGCGAACCGTCCAAGAGAGCCCCGCCCGCTTCGGTGTGTACCCAAGCGTCTCCGCACGCCTTGGCAAGTTCGCGCACGCGCATGATGTAGCTCTGCCGCTCGGTCACCGAGATCACGCCGCGTGCATCGAGCAGGTTGAATACGTGGCTTGCCTTGATGCACTGGTCGTAGGCCGGCAGCGCCATCAGATGCACGGCGCGCTCGCCGTCCTTCCAGCCGGCTTCGAGATATCGCTTGCAGGCTTCTTCGGCCATCCTGAACTGCTCGAACAGCATGGCGGTGTCGGCGAATTCGAAATTGTGCCGCGAATATTCCTGTTCTGCCTGCAGGAAGACATCGCCATAGGTGACCTTCCCGGCGCCCTCGCGGCCGTTGAAATTGAGATCGTAGACGCGGTCGACGCCTTGAACATACATCGCCAGGCGCTCGAGCCCGTAGGTGAGTTCGCCGGAAACGGGCGCGCATTCAACGCCCGCGACCTGCTGGAAATAGGTGAATTGCGACACCTCCATGCCGTCGCACCAGCATTCCCATCCCAGGCCCCAGGCGCCAAGCGTCGGGCTCTCCCAGTCGTCTTCGACGAAACGAATGTCGTGCAGATGCGAATCGATGCCGATTGCCGCGAGCGATTTGAGATAGAGCTCCTGGATGTCGGGCGGCGACGGCTTCAGGATGACCTGGAACTGGTAATAGTGCTGCAGCCGATTTGGATTTTCGCCATAGCGTCCGTCCTTCGGCCGTCGCGACGGCTGAACATAGGCCGCGTTCCAGCGCTTCGGACCGAGCGCGCGCAGCGTAGTCGCGGGATGAAAAGTGCCCGCACCCACCTCCATGTCGTAGGGTTGCAGGATGACGCAGCCGTAATCTGCCCAATAACGCTGCAGCGTCAGGATCAATCCCTGGAACGAGCGTTCCGGGCGCATATGCGCGGGCAAGGCGTCCATCGTCGGTCAGTCACGTCGCGAAGAAATCGGCTCGAGGTGCGCGGGACCGTATCGACGAGGGCCAAAGGAATCAAGGCGATGAAAAACAACCGCGAGAAAATCAGCCCGGGCGATAAGCGCCGGTGTTGGGGTCCCGCCTCAGCGTCGGAATTTCGTGCGATCTCGTGGCTTCAGCCACCCGCGCCAAACGAGCCTCCTCCAATTCGCGGTTGACCCGAACGGCGGTACGGTACGCCCAGCGAACCACGGCGAGCCCTCCCAGGGCGCCCGCAAATGCGACTAGCGGCGGCATCGATCGATCCTCGTTCATTCGTCAGCCCCGATTCTATTGTCGCCCAATCGGGCCCAGCCCGCAACGTGTTATCGCGGGAACCCAATTGCGCGGGAAATCCACCGTCAAAAGCCGAATTTGGCCCAAATTGCCCGGCTCTCGAGTGCCGAAATCAGCTCTTCGGGCAGGCTCGAGGCACTCTCCAGCCCCGCCAATGTCCCCGCCGAACGACGGCCCAACAGGCTCGACAGCATTCCGCTCGAAGGAGCGATAATCGGCGTCAATACCTTTTCGCCAAAGCGGGCGCGCAGGGTCGATCGCAGGTCGCCGATCGCGTCCGCAAGTCCCAGCGACACCGAGGTTTCGCCCGCCCAATATTCGCCGTTGAACAGCACGTCGTCGGAAGCCTTCAGCCGTGTGCCTCTGCTTTGCTTCACGAGCGCGATGAAGATCGCATGGATCTCGTGCTGAAGAGCTTTCACGCGCGCGACGTCTTCCGGGTTTTCCGGCAAGAAGGGATCGAGCATCGCCTTGTGCGCGCCCGCGGTATAAAGCCTGCGCTCCACGCCGACCTTCTTGATCAACTCCTGGAAGCCGAAGGAGCCGCCGACCACACCGATCGAGCCCAGAATAGATGAGGGATCGCAGAAGATTTCATCGCCCGCGCAGGCGATCATGTAACCGCCGGACGCGGCGACGTCTTCGACGAACACCAGCACCGGCAGCGTCTTCTCCGCGGCGAGCTGACGAACACGCAAAAAAATCTGGCGCGACTGTACGGGCGAGCCGCCGGGCGAATTGATGACAAGCGCCACCGCCTTCGCGCCCTTGACCGAAAAGGCGCGCTCGAGCGTCCGCGCGACGCCCGCCAGCGACATTCCCGGACGTAACGGCGTCACCGCGCCGATCAGGCCGGAAAGGCGAACGACAGGAACGACAGCCCTGCCCCGCCGCAGACGCGCCGGAATCCACTCCATCACCCTTTCGACCGCGGCCGGCCATCTCCGGGAATCCACCGATTGTTCTGCCATGCCGTTACCTCAAATTAACCATTTTTTATCATCCGACTGTCATTGAACTGATCAGACGCGTTGGTAGTTCGGCCGTAAGTAGTTCGTGACGATAGAGCGGGGCAAGACATGAAAATCTATCTGCTGATGACGCTTATCGGTACCCTTTTGATTGCGATTCACTTCACTTCGACGCCAAAACGGAGCTCGAAGACGCTTCAGCAGTAACCTCTGGGCGGTGTGGTTGCGCATCGTTCAGGGTATGGCCAGCGGCAATACCCCCTCGCCTTCCAGGATTTCCCTGACCTTCGGACAAGGCCGCGCTGGCGTGTCACTGAGCACCAGCGCCGGCTCCAGGCGTGTCGGCGCCCTGCCACCTTTCACCGCCCGCACGAGTATGCGAATTGCCGGCGATGTCGCCTCGGCGTGAACAGGTAAGATCACGAGGCTGCCGAATCCGCGGTGGAGCGCCGCCAGTACCTCCGCGATGGCGTCCGCGCGCCAGATCAAGGCCAACACGCCGCCGGATTTCAGAATTCGCCGGGCTGCATGAACCCAGCTCTCCAGCGAGGCTTCGGCTGCGACATGGGCGATCTGGCGCGCCCTGTCCGGCGATGCGCGGTGCCGCGTGGATTCGTTGAACGGAGGATTCATCAAAACCACATCGACGGTGTCGGGCAACAGGCCGGCCGCAGCGAAAGCATCCCCGCCCGCGGTCACATCGAGCAGGATTGTTTCGGCAGCGATGGCGTTTGACACGGCATTGCCGCGGGCGATATCTGCAAGGCTTTGATCAATCTCGACCAATGCGAGCCTGATCCCGGCCACGCGTCTTGCGACCGCAAGTCCCGCGGCTCCAACGCCGGCACCCAGGTCCACCACGCGATCCCCTGGCCGGGCCGGGGTCGCCGCCGCCAGCAGCATGGCGTCGTGGCCGGCGCGATGGCCCGACTTCGGCTGGCGCAGGCACAGTTTCCCGCCGAGAAAGGCGTCCTCCGTCAATTCGTCGTTATCATTCATCGGGCCGCAACTCGTGTGCCAGGCCGGCGTCGCGGAGAAGTTGTCGGGCCTCGCGATTATCGTCCTCATGGACCAGGATCCGGCGCGGCAGCACCCCGAGCGAACCCTCGATAATGCTCATATTCTGGTCCAGCACGAGATGGTGGATATTTGCGCCGTCAAGCAGCGCACCGATTGCCGAAACCAGCACGATATCGTTGGTCCTGACCAATTCCCGCACTTCCGCTCTCCTTGTCGTACCGCGCCGGCGGCCGAATTGCATCCTTGCCGCTCCACGCCCTCGCCGCGCTAGCCAGCTGCTCTTTCTATGGTTATATCCGACGTTAGAGCCAATTGGCCAAATGTGGAGACGGGCGTGGCGGTTATTGTACCTTTCGAAAGCCCCTCGGACGCTTCGATAGATCGGCTGGTCGGGCTCGTCGCCGCAGACATGGAACGGGTGAATGCGACAATACTGTCGCGAACCGGCTCGGAAGTGACCATGATCCCGGAGGTCGCCAACCACCTGATTTCATCGGGCGGCAAGAGGCTGCGTCCGATGCTGACGCTGGCGATGGCCAACCTGACCGGTTATTCCGGCGACGGCCATATCAAACTTGCCGCTTCCGTCGAATTCATGCACACCGCCACCCTGCTGCATGATGATGTGGTCGATGAAAGCGAGATGCGACGGGGAAAGCTTTCAGCGCGCATGCTCTGGGGCAATGAGGCGAGCGTGCTGGTGGGTGATTTCCTGCTTGGCCAGGCCTTTCGCATGATGGTCGAGGTCGGCTCCCTTCGCGCGCTCGACATTCTCTCCCAGGCTGCCGCGACCATCGCCGAGGGCGAGGTCATGCAGCTCGCCGCTGCGAAAAACACCGCGACCACCGAGGACGAATATCTCGCCGTGATCCGCGGCAAGACCGCCGAGTTGTTCGCCGCCGCCTGCGAAGTCGGCCCCGTCATTGCCAATCGGCCGAAGGCCGAGCAGACCGCATGCCGTTCCGTAGGCATGAATCTCGGCATCGCGTTCCAGCTGGTGGACGATGTTCTGGACTATGGCGGCAAATCGGCCAAGCTCGGCAAGAATGTCGGCGACGATTTCCGCGAAGGCAAGATCACGCTCCCGGTGGTGCTGGCGTTCCGCCGCGGCAGTGATGTCGAGCGCGAGTTCTGGGTCAGGGCGCTGGAGCGCGGCGAGATCGGCGACGGCGACCTGGATCACGCCGTAGGCCTGATGACCAAGCATCGCGCACTTGAGGACACCATCAACCGCGCCCAGCATTATGGCGCGATGGCGGTCGACGCGCTGGCGCTGTTTCCGGCTTCACCAATGAAAACCGCACTTGAGCAGGTCGTGGCGTTCTGCCTGGCCCGAACGCATTGAAATCCTCAGCCGGAGGCACGCGCTCCAGCAGGTTTCCTGGATCAGCTCAGCACTCCCGCATATACCCACCATTGCGGGTGCGCGGACTGAATGACCTGCGAGGCAGCCTGTGCAGCGGCAGCGGAATCGAAAATCGCAAAACAGGTCGCGCCCGATCCTGACATGCGCACCAGCCGCGCGCCATCGGCTGCGCGAAGCGCCGACAAAACCTTGCCGACAACGGGCTGAATACCGATCGCCGGGGCTTCGAGGTCATTGGTGCCGGCGGTGAGCGCATCGATCCAGTCGGCGGTCGAAGCGCCATCTGCCGGCCAGGCGAATGCCTGGATCACGTCGGTGGCGCCCACCAGCAGTTCGCCGTTGCGCAGACCCAAGGCCTCGAACACGTCCCTGGTAGCCAAGGGAACGCGCGGATTGACCAGCACGGCGGGTAATTCAGGCAAGGTGAGCGGCAGCATCGTTTCGCCAACCCCGGTCATGACGCAGGCGCGCGAGCCAACGCAGACCGGGACGTCTGCGCCGGTCAATCGTGCAACCTCGATCAGCCGCGCATCGTCGAGGGAAAGACCGTTGGCCCTGGCGAGCAGCCGCAGCGCGGCTGCGGCATCGGCCGAACCGCCGCCCACGCCGGCGGCAACCGGCAACACCTTGTGAAGCGTGAAACTTCCAATCTTCAAATCGGCCACGCGCTCGCGCAGGAGCTGCGCTGCCTTGAGCACGAGGTTGTCGGCAACCTCGCCGCAATCCTGGGCAAGCGGGCCACTGATCTGAAGTCGGAGCTGTCCTCCGACGTCAAGGCTCAAGCGATCGGCGCAATCTGCGAAAGCGACCACACTTTCGAGTTCGTGGAAGCCATCGACGCGCCGTCCAATCACCCGAAGGGTCAGGTTGACTTTGGCACGGCCGCCTTCAACCAGCTCAGGCGCACAAGATCCGCCAATCGCTTCAGTAGCTCCCCCGGACGTCATAGCGAATGCTAAATCCAAATGAACGGTGCTGGAACGGCTTTCTCAAATGCCGTTCTTATCTGTCTCTTGTATCGAATGAAAAGCCTGCGGCACAAATCGGCGCAGCAAACCCTGGCGGGGCGGGTTCGACTCAGCCGCCCTTGTCGTCGTCCTTTTTCTTTTCGGCGGTCGCGGCCGAAGAGGTATCGTCGGTCAAGCCGTTTTCGATCTTGGCCTCGATCTTGGGCAGGTCCTCGGGCTCAGGCTTCAGGTCGCGAGCATGTGCCCATTGGAACTTGGCCTCGAGCGTGCGGCCGACCCGCCAATAGGCATCGCCGAGGTGGTCGTTGATCGTCGGGTCCTCCGGCTTGAGATCGATGGCCCGCTCGAGATTTTTCACCGCATCCTCGTAATTGCCGATGCGATAATAGGCCCAGCCGAGCGAATCCACGATGTAACCGTCGTCCGGGCGCTGTTCGACGGCGCGCTTGATCATCTTCATGCCTTCGTCGAGATTTACGCCCTGGTCGATCCACGAATAGCCCAGATAGTTGAGAACGTGAGGCTGCTCGGGCTGCAGTTCCAGCGCCTTGCGCATATCCGCCTCGGCCTTGCTCCACTGCTTGGAACGCTCTTCGCAGATGCCCCGATAATAGTAATAGACCCAGGTGTTCTTGTCGGTCGCCGGAGGCAGGATATCGATGCCATGCGAGTAGGTCTGGGCGCAGTCGGCGAACTTCTTGCGGCCGCGCTCGATATTGCCGAGCGCCATGACGGCCTCGATATCCTTTGGATCGTCGGCGGTGACGCCCTTGAGAATCTTGATCGCCTCCTCGGTGCGATCGGCGGCATCGAGGTCAATCGCGAGCTGAATCTGCGCGTTGCGCTTCAACGGCGAACTCGCCGGCATCCGCTCATAGACCTTGATCGCCATTGCCGGTTTCTTCACCGATTCATACAGATCGGCCAGTGACAGCAGGGCCAGCGGATGATTGGGCACGAGATAAAGCGCGAGCTGCAGATAGACCAGCGCAAGATCCTCGCCGCCGCGCCGCGTCAGCGTCGCGCCAATCCCGTAAAGCGCCTCGGCGGCGCCGGTTTGCGGGGAGTCGGCCAGGGGCGGCATCTTCTTGCCGGCCTTGGCTTCGCGCAATCCTTCCAGAACCAGCGGGTGCCGCGGCAGCTTCTTGTCAAAGGCGTCGTAAATCGCCGCAGCCGACGCCGCATCCTTGTTGCGCGACAGCCAGCGCGCGTAGTCGTCAGACACACGCAGCATCGAGTCCTCGAGCTTATAGGCCCGCTCCAGCCGCACGCCGGCCTCTTTCTCCTTGCCCGACAGCTCGAGGATCAACCCGGAATGCAGATCCTTGAAAATCGGATACCATTCAGGACCGGTCAGTTTGTCGATGTTGGCGACCGCCGTTTTGGTGTCGCCGGCGCCGTAGCTGGCCCAGGCCGACAGCAGCGTTGCGACGAGGTCCGTGATCGGTCCGCGCACCGACTGATTGATGTTGGTTTGCGCGGAAGCATACTTCCGCTGCTTCAGATCGCGCACGCCGATCACAAGCCGGGCCACCCGATTGGTCTTGTCCGCTGCCAGGATGCGGTCGGCGAGCTTGACCGCATCGTCGATATCGCCGTCCGCGAGGGAAGATATGAAAGCCCGATCCAGCAATTCATTGTTCTTCGGGTCGGTGCGGAGCGCCGAGCGGTAGAAGGTGGCAGCCGAACTGGCGTCGCGTTCGACGCTGGCGTGCCGGGCGGCCAGGTAACTGCCGGACGTCGTCAACGTCTTCAGATCATGACTGGTGGGGAATTGCGCCGAGTTGTCGGAGGGATGATCCGGCGTCTGCGCCATGACGGAGCCGGGCAGCGCCAGCGCGGCAAGAGCAACAGCGGCAATCGTCAAGCGATTGAATCGAATGGAAAGCATCACGGTTCGCCTCGGCTCCAGGATTTACGCAGGATCTTGTGATCAAACTCGAATGCAAACCCGGTCGGCGGCATCAAGCGCGGCGACAATGCCGCTTTTGGCGATCATCCGCAAGGATAGGGGCGCAAATCGATTGGCCGGAACAGCCCCCGCTACCCCGCCAATCCCGTCTCAAAACGCTTCCAGTATGGCGGTATCGTGGCCGGTCGTGGCCGACGGTGCATAAGGTCGAAAGCGCCGTCCCCGCACTTGATCCCGAAGAAGGCCGGTATTGCGAAAAGTTCATGCATTAACAACAGCCTAAAGCGCCTTTCGACAATCGCGCTTTGGTGAAGTGATCGCGAAAATTCGTTCGCCGCTCTTCGCACACAACGGCCAACGCCAAATCGACTCAACCGCAGCTATCCGGTCACGCAATCGTGGTCACATCGCCTCATAATTGGGCCCGCCGCCGCCTTCGGGCGCAACCCAGGTGATGTTGCCGTTCGGGTCCTTGATGTCGCAGGTTTTGCAGTGGACGCAGTTCTGGGCGTTGATGACAAATCGAGGGCCCGCCGCCTCCTCGACCCACTCGTAAACGCCGGCCGGGCAATAGCGGTTGGACGGCCCGGCATAGATGTCGTGTTCGGAAGTCTTCTGAAGGTTCATGTCGGCGACCTTGAGGTGAACCGGCTGATCTTCCTCGTGGTTGGTATTGGAAAGAAACACCGAGGACAGCCGATCGAAGGTCAGCTTTCCGTCCGGCTTGGGCGGAGCGATCGGCACGTGAGCCTGCGCTGCGTCGAGCGTCTTGCGGTCGGGCTTGGCATGCGATTGGGTTCCAAGCAGCGAGAAGCCGAGCGTGTTGCACCACATGTCGAAACCGCCGAGCGCGACGCCGAGGATGGTGCCAAATTTGGACCACAACGGCTTGACGTTGCGGACCGGGTAAAGGTCCTTGCCTACCACCGAACCGCGCCAGGCATTCTCGTACTCGACCAGTTCATCGTTGGCGCGGCCGGCGCCAAGTGCGGCGGCCACATGCTCGGCGGCCAGCATGCCGCTGCCCATCGCGTTGTGAACGCCCTTGATGCGCGGAACATTGACAAAGCCTGCCGCGCACCCGATCAGCGCGCCGCCGGCAAAGCTCAAGCGCGGCACCGACTGATAGCCACCTTCGGTGATGGCGCGGGCACCATAGGCGAGCCGCTTCCCGCCATCGAGCAGGGCGCTGACCGAGGGATGCGTCTTGAAGCGCTGGAATTCGTCGAACGGCGAGAGATAGGGATCGTCGTAATTCAAATGCACGACAAAGCCGATGGCGACCAGATTGTCATCGTAATGGTAGAGGAAGGAGCCGCCGCCGGTCGAATTATTCAGCGGCCAGCCGAACGCATGCTGGATGAGGCCTTTACTGTGCTTTGCAGGGTCGATCTGCCAGACCTCTTTCAAACCAATACCGAATTTCGGCGGTTCGCGGTTGGCATCGAGCGAGTATTTCGCGATTAGCTGCTTGGTCAGGCTGCCGCGGGCGCCTTCGGCAAACAGCGTGTATTTTCCAACCAGTTCCATGCCGCGCGTGTAGGAGGATTTGTGCGAGCCGTCCTTGGCAATCCCCATGTCGCCGGTCGCGATCCCGCGTACCGCGCCGTTGTCGTCGTAAAGCACTTCCGCTGCGGCAAAGCCTGGATAAATCTCGATGCTTAGGGCCTCGGCCTTGCGGGCGAGCCAGCGGCACACATTGCCCAGCGAGCCGACGTAACAATGATGGTTGTTCATCAAGGGCGGCATCATGAAATTCGGTAGCCGGATCGAAGAACTTGCCGTGTTCCAATAGAACCGGTCCTCGCTGACCTTTGTTTTCAGCGGGCAGTCGGCATCCTGGCGCCAATCCGCAATGAGCTTGTCGAGCCCAGCAGGGTCGATCACCGCGCCGGACAGGATGTGAGCGCCGACCTCGGAGCCCTTCTCGACGACCACGACCGAAAGTTCCGGATTGAGCTGCTTCAGCCTGATCGCAGCGGCAAGGCCCGACGGGCCCGCACCGACGATCACGACATCGAATTCCATGGATTCACGCGGCGGCAATTGTTCGGTGCTCATGGTCGGCTCTCAGGTGCACTAGAAGGTCGTCACGTGACTTTGTTTCCGATTTTTGCGCCAAGAACAACCGGGAATAACGATGGAATTCGTTAGTCCGGCCGTTTCGTTGCAGCGCCATCCGGCCTAGATTTATCGGAACCCTACGCAAGCCTCCGGTATCGTTCCCTGACGCCCGACCCCGCACCCACCGCTGCGCAATTA
>Ga0307474_10004353_pt1 | contig 10214 bp, 5 predicted proteins | sample atmos_gasesECM1C_2_FD_203312 | JGI IMG/M metagenome (GOLD analysis project Ga0307474, IMG submission 203312) | Hardwood forest soil microbial communities from Morgan-Monroe State Forest, Indiana, United States - atmos_gasesECM1C_05 | ecosystem: Environmental > Terrestrial > Soil > Temperate...
CCCCGTGTCCTCAATATTCACCCACGCGTAAAACGCACCCTGTGGCGTCTGGCAGCGAAATCCCGGTATCGTATTCAACTTCTTCACAAACACATCGCGCCGCTTGCGGTACTCCTCCACCATCGCGGGCACTGCGTTGGTCGAATCCTCTAACGCTTCGACGGCAGCAACCTGGGTGAACTCGGCGGTGCACGTAAATGTGTTGATCACGAGCATGTCCAGCGCGTCGATCACATTCTTTTGCGCGACGGCGTAGCCCATACGCCAGCCCGTCATCGCAAAGGATTTCGAAAAGCCATCGATGATCACTGTGCGCTCCGGCATTCCCGGCAGCGCCCAGATGGACTTATACTCCCCGCTGAACAGAATGCGGGCATAGACTTCGTCGGAAATCACCCACAAATCGTGTTTACTTGCGAGTTCGGCGATGTGCGCGAGTGTGTCTCCGCTGAACACGCTGCCGGTGGGGTTGCTGGGCGAATTGAAAATCAGCAAGCGGGTTTTGGGCGTGATTTTCTCGGCGATTTCCGCCACGTCGGGCTGAAATTTGTCTTTCTCGCGCAGCGCGTAAGGGACCACCTGGGCCCCGAGCCCGCGCGTGAACGATGGATAGATCGGGAAACCCGGATCGGGATAGAGGACCTCGTCGCCGGGCTCGATCAGCGCCATCATCGCAAGGGCCAGCGCCATCTTGCAGCCCGGCGCAACCAACACCTGCTCCGGTGCGATTCCGAGTTTACGCGTCCGGAACAAATAATCGGCAATTGCGATGCGCAACGCGGGAATGCCCCGAGGCGCCACGTAGCGGTCGCGGCCATTCGCCACCGCGGCGCGTACGGCATCGACCACCGGCGCCGCCGGATGAAAATCCGGTTCGCCGAGTTCGAGGTGAATGATCGAGCGCCCCTCTTTCTCGAGTTCCTTGGCGCGGGCAAAGACAGCGAGGGCGCCCTCTCCGGTCAGTTGGGAAATCCGCGATGCAATCTTTGGCATAGCCGCAAAATCATATCATTTCCGCTGAAGGAGTTGTCCGGAGCGCATGCGCGGGGCCGGACGAACTTGGAGTGCGGCAGCCTAGCTGCCGCTTTGCCGCGTGCCTTATGCATCACAGGAGCGGGAGCAGAGCTCCCGCACTCCCAAAGGGGCTAGAACGACAGGCGCAGTGAAAACTGAATCAGGCGCGGCGTTCCGGTGGTCGAAAAGATTTTGCCGAAAGGGCTGCCCGGTACGGCAATGGTTTCCACGTCGGTGATCGAGGGATTGGCGAAGTTGGCGTGGTTCCACATATTGAAGAAGTCGGTGGTGAAGCGCAGATTCACCCGCTCGGTGATCGGAAAAGTTTTCAAAAGCGAGAAGTCCCAGTTTTGCTGATAGGGTCCGCGGAAAGCGTTACGGCCGAGGTTGCCGAAGACCGTGACGGTTCCGTCGCCACCCTGAGCTGCCGGGAGCGTCGGGGCCACCGTGAAATCACCCGGATTCAGGTAACCATTGAGCCGGTTGTGAATATCTCCGCTTGTGTAGGAGCCTCCGATCGTCGCACCCGGCGCCAAGGTCCCGGTGAGTGTCGGCGTATAGCCTGGCCCGAGAAAAGCAGTGCCGGCGGCAGAATCGAAAACCGTAAAGGGGGCTCCTGATTGGATAATGGTGATTCCGCTGACGGACCAGCCCGCCAGCACCTCGCGTTTCCATCCTTCAGCGGCGGAGAAGAACGGCAAATCGTAGCGGTAGCTAACCGCCAGCCGGTGCGGGCGGTCGAAGTCGGATGGCCCGTAAGAGTTTCTCAGGTTTGATTCGTCGTTGAAGGCGGTATTGAGCGCCGTATTGCCGCTCGAAGTCGCGTCCGAGGACTTCGAGAAGGTGTACGCACCCTGGAAGTAGCCGTGGGCCCAGCGCCGCGACACGGTCGCCTGCAGCGAGTTGTAGTGCGAGTAAGCATCGTTGGCAAAAATCTGGAAGCCGCCATAACCGTTGATCGCCGGAATCGGGCTGCGCATGGGACCATTGGCGACCGTGTTGGTCGTGATCTTATAGCTGATGCCGTTAACGTCGGTGACTGTGATCGGGCTGCTTGCGCTCGCCAGCTGCGCCGGGAGATTCGTGCGGGTTTCGCGAAGATGTATGGCGTGCGTCCCAACGTAGCCAACCTCGAGAACCCACTGCTTGCCGAGTTCGCGCTGGATGGTCAGGTTCCACTGCTGGGTGCTGGGCACGACGAAGTGCCGCGGTACAGCCAGCACGAACAGAAAAGGCGTCGGGATAGAACCGGGGCTGCCCGCGGCGCAGCCGAACTGGCCGGCCTGGGTCGTATCTCCTTTGGGGAATCCCAGAAAGGCCGCCTGACATGGAAGAAAACCGGGATCGAGTTTGCCAGCAGCGGGAAGCGCGTTCGGGTTCGAGGTTGCTCCCGCCGGCCAGCAGGAGGGTGGCGCGTTGGACGAAAAGAATTCGTTCAAGCAGCCTGGATTTAAGGCGCCGAAAACGATGGGCAGGTAGGGAGCCTGGAACGAGAGTTGGTCCGCGGTCCCGACGTCTTCGCGCACGTAATAAATGCCGTAGCCGCTGCGCAGGGTTGTGGTGCGGTGGCCGCCCAGGTCGTAAGCAAGGCCGATGCGGGGGGCGAGTCCCGTCGAGTAGGCATTCCTGAAGGTTGTGTCGCTGCCGCTGCCCGTCAGCCCGGGGACTCCCAGGTGGTTGGCGCACCCGCCGTACACCATTGGATATTCGTTGGCGGCGGCAAGAGATTCATCGATGTTTCCGATATGGCAGAGCTGGTCGTAGAAAGCTCCGTTGATTTCAACGCGCAACCCAAGGTTCAGCGTGAGATCCCGCGTGGCCTTGTAGTCGTCCTGCGCGAACACGCCGAAAATATTGGTCCGGTACTGGTGGTTATACACGCCGCCTCCACCAAAGCTGAAAGCGGGATTACCCATCAGAAAATTCTGCCAATCGGTCAGCCCCGGGGTGTTCACAAAGAAGAGCTGACCATTGAAGGTCTGAGGAAACTGCTTGTCGAGATTGACGCGTGTGTATTCCCCGCCAAAACGGAACTCATGCGGACCCTTGACCCAGCTCACGTTATCCACGAAGTTGAAATTGTTCTGGATCTGGTACTGGTTCGCCGGGGGAGTCGGCCCGATCTGGAAGCCGGAGGTATTGAAAGTGAATTTGTAGACGGACGGCGTGAGGTTGTTGGTCGGGCGGTCAATCCCAAGGTCGCTGACCGTGACCGGCGGGATATTCAGAAGGCTGTAGTTCATGCGGACATACCCAAACCGAAAGTCATTGACGAGTTTGGGTGAAAACAAGTGCGTTTCGCTGACGCTGAAGAAGCGCGCGGCCACCGGAATGTCGTAGGGAAAATCCAGGTCCGTGGCGCTGATGCTGCTGGAAAGGGTGCCGCCGAGCGAGGCCTGCAGCCCACCGGCGCCAAAGGGCAAGTAAGTTTCTGAATTGGAAAAGAAGAAGCGCGCGCTGATTTTGTCACGGCTGTTGTGGAAGTCGCGGTCCCAGTTCGTGGTGAACTGATCATCCGTGTACTTGCCAGGCTTGCTGACAAGGAGTTGGCCGCTCGAGCCGGGCGTGCCGGGAACCGAAGGGATCAGGTAACCATTGGGATCGTTGAACTGGTTGCTCTTGAATTGCAGCAGCTTCAAAACCACAGGGTCGATGGCCGTGGTGGTGTTCCCAAAGAAGGCTTGCGAGATAGATTGCGGGGTGCGATCGGCGGGAATTACCGGAAAGCCCGGATTGTTGATCTGCGTTCCTGGCGAGAGCGCGCTGCGCTGCCGCGTCCCCTGGTAGTTCACAAAGAAGAAGCCAAATTTTTCGTTGACCACAGGCCCGCCGAGGCTGCCGCCAAAAATATTCTGCTTAACCGGAGGCCGCGGCTGACCCGCCGCGTTGTGGAAATATTCGTTGGCGTTCAGCGCGTCGTTGCGGAAAAACTCGTAGGCGTCGCCGTGCAGCTCACGGGTACCACTGCGCAGAACGGCGTTGACATTGGCGCCGCCGTTGCGTCCCTGCGTGGCGTCATAGAGCGAGGTCTGCACCTTGAACTCCTGAATGACGTCCGGGTTCGGCAGCGGGACGTAATAATTCTGCGCCACGTTGTAGTCGGTGGCGCTGATGCCTTCGATGAGGTAATTGTTGTTGTCTTCGCGCTGGCCATTCACAAAAACCTTGGTGGTGCCGCGTCCCAATTGCGCGGAGGCGTTGAGCTCGCTGTAGGCGCCCGAGCTCAAGGTGAGAAGTTGCTGGTAATTTTGCGTGGCCAAGGGGAGCTCGCGGACCGTTTCCTCGCCGATGGTTTCGCCGGTCGTAGCGCTGGTGGTATCCACGGTGGCCACCTGGGCGGAGATTTCGATTTTCTCGCTGACTGTGCCGGGCTTCAACGTGATGCTGATGCGCGTGGTTTCGGTGACACGCACTTCAATGCCGGTGGCCTTGGCTTCGGCAAAGCCAGGTTTGTTGACGACCACATAGTAGGTCGCCGGCGGTAGCAGCGTGGCCACGAAAGAGCCGTCGGTCGTCGTATTTAGACGCCGCACCAGCATCGCCGTGGCCGTGTTGATGATTTGCACGTCCGCGTCCGCCACGCTTCCGCCATTTACGTCCACGACGGTTCCGCTGATGGCGCCGGTCGCGCGTCCCTGGCCGAAAGCGGTCGACGAGCCGAAAGGACTAAGCGCTAAGAAAACAAGCAACACACTCCGAATCATTCCCCTCATAGCGACCCCCTTATGAAAGCTAAGGCAAATCCCCGAACACCCCGTTCGTGGTCCACTTCCTTGCTAGCCTGTTGGCTTTCCGTCGAGTCCGAAGTTCCCCGCGCTTCGAACCCCGCGGCAAGGGTATCAATTGTGGAAGAAATTACACATAGGAGGCATCCCTGGGGCCGCAACGATAACGGTTAACTTGTACGCTGTCAAGCACTTGGCAATCAATATTTCTTATGGTCCCTATCCGTTTGCGTAATTCTGGCAGTTCTCCGCCGGGCTCAAACGAGCCACGACTGTACTTCCCCCCGCCTGCGCTCCAGCCCTTCCTTGGCCCTATTTTTAACTAACGCAACCTAATAACCTGCGTTATCGTCTAAGGGTTAGGGTCCGCGTCCCTTCGGGAGTTCCCATGAAACGATACGTTGTGGTACTAGCTTTTTTGGCGCTGGTTCTAATCGCCGTCTCTCGTCCTGTCCCCGCGAACGCCGACTCCAGTCACGCTCGTATTGTGCGCCTGAGCCTGGTCCAAGGGGATGTGCGTTTTGCCCGTGATTTCCACGACGATCCCTTAAGCGACACAAAGGCCGTATGGGAAGTAGCAACCCTGAATCTGCCGATTCGCCAGGGTTACGCGCTGGCGACGGAGAATGGCCGGACGGAAGTTGAGTTTGAAAACGGCGCGATGGCGTTCATCGGCCCCAATACGGTTGTGGAGTTTTATGATCTGTCGCTGAATGACGGGGCGCACGTCACACGCATGGTGCTTCGCCAGGGAACCGGCATCTTCTATGTGCACCCGGCGAATGGAGATTATTTCAGCGTGACCGGCGGCGATTTCACCGTGGAGGCCAATGGACGCTCGCGCTTTCGCCTGGACAACTATGACGACGGCAGCACGGTGAATGTCGAGCAGGGCCGCGTCGAGGTTCTTCACAACAAGCAGACGAAGTCTCTCGAAAAGGGCCAATCGCTTTCGATGCGCGTGAATGATCCCGGAAATCTGGTGGTAGGCCGCTCGTCTGACACCGACGATTTCGACCAATGGGTTTCGGGCCGGATCGATAGCGTCACTACCGCAACGAACTACGCGAACCAATATGTCAACACCTCGAATTACAGCTCGGGCTTTGCGGATCTCTATACCTACGGTTCATGGTTCAACGTGGGCGGTGGCTACGGCTACGGCTGGAGGCCGTTTGGCGCCGGCCTTGGCTGGTGTCCGTTCGATTATGGCAACTGGTATTTCGACCAATCGTTTGGTTGGGGTTTCATGGGTTCGGCTCCGTGGGGCTGGCTCCCGTATCACTATGGCGGTTGGATTTTTTCGCCAGTTTACGGATGGGCTTGGGTGCCATCGGGGTTCGGAGGAGGTCCGGTTTATTATCGGCCCGTGACCGCCGTGTGGGTACATTCCGGCCCGACGGTCGGGATGGTTCCGCTTCATCCGGGAGATAAGAACGGTAGGACGCCGCAAAATCTGTCCCAAGGCATTTATCCCGTTCAGGGCCAGACGGTCGCGAGAACCACGACTCCCGCAGGCACCGAAAAGTGGTCCGTGCTCAAGAGCGCGCCAAGAGAAACTCTGACCTCGAGTTCACTGGCGGCTTCGACGTCTCCCGCCCGCGTTTCGCGCACAATCCTTTCAGGGAATGCTGGCAGCCGATCGGTAACCCTCAGCCGGGAATCGTCAATTGTGTATGATGCGGCTGAACATCGCTTTGTGAATTCGAATAATGCGGCGGTCGCGAACAGAGAAGCCTCGAAATCTGGGTTCAACCCCGCCACAACACTCGGGAAGGAGCCAATTGCCGCTGCTCCCCTGGTGCGAACCGCTCACGCGAACATGGCACCGACGGCGTCCCGCGCATCCATTCCATCAAGGGCTTCTTTCGCGGCGCCCGCGCCGGCTCGTACTTCCGGCTCTTCCGGCGGATTTGCAACTTGGGGTGGGAGCCATGGTTCGAGCTCTGGAAGCTCGATGGGCTCGACGCATGGCTCATCGGCGGCGTCGGGGTCTTCGCATTCTTCGGGAGGCGGCAGCCACCACTGAGCGCGTGAGTCTGATTTGGCAACAACGGCTTGAGGCATGATGCTGACCGTCTCACGCGGCCCGTGGAGTTGACGGCCTGGCCCGCAGGAGCCGAAAGATGCCCGTCGCAGACGGCGGCCGCTACGCGACCCTCGGCGCTGCCGCACGGGAATCCATTTCGCAGAAGCAGTGCATCAGCCAAACGTCATACCTGCGTAGCCAACCACGTCATCACGGTCCCCAGTCACATCACCGGAAGTGGCATAGCGGACTAACTGGGCGGTTTTCGCGCCAAGCCCGTGCATCGCGGTCAACATGGCTACGGCGGGGCCCAACCCGCACATGGAGATGCGCTTGTCGCGGCAAACCTCGTAGAGTCCGGTCGGGTCGAGCTTGAGCATGCAGTCGATGGCGATCTGGTCCTTGTGGCGCGTGGTCTCGTCGTCTTCGTAGTGATTCATGTCCGAGGATGTCACGATCAGGATCTCTTCCGGGCTCTGGGCCAAAACACGCGCGATTCCTTCCCCCAGTTCCTTCAGCTCCTGCGCACGCAAGGTGCCCACGGCCACGGGCACAAAGGAAAATCCGGGATCCAACACCTGCAAGAAGGGAAGCTCGACTTCGAGGGAATGCTCGCGGCTGTGTGCCTCGTTGTCTTCGCGCAAAGCCGGGCACTCTTCGAGCAATCGCTGCGCCAGGAGGCTATCGACCGGCGCGTCTCCGAGCGGTGTTCTCCACATTCCTTCGGAAAGAATGGCCAGCGACTCTCCTCGCGGGGAGTGGCGCACGCCCAGTAAAAGGATTTTTCGCGTGAGGGCGATCCTCGAGAATACGGCCCCGGCCACGGCGCCCGAATAGCGGTAGCCGGCATGAGGCACAAGGCAGGCGCGCACGCGTTCTTTCGCTTGAGGAGGCTCTTGTCTCGTGTAGTCTTCTACGGCCGCGGCGAGTTCACGGGGATTGCCTGGATAGAATTGACCGGCGACAGCGGGAAGGCGCAACATTTTTCCCTCCAGACTTAGAGGGGGCGCGACGGTTTTCCTTTAATCTTTACGGCCAGGCGGGACTGTGCGTCGTAATACACGGTGATCTTGTCGCCGTACTGGTAGCCGCCCTTATCGATGATTTGCTGCATCTTGGCGGCGACCGGTTCGCTCAGCGCGAACGACTGGATCGCCATATCATCGCCCTTGGCTCGCACCGTAATCTGGGCAACGTTTGCGTGCATGACGTAGCCTTCGAATTTCACCGTGCCGGTTGGTTTCGGTTTGGGCTTGACCGCAGCCACAATAATCGGCGCCGCTTCGCTCACGATGATCGGAGTGAGAATGGGATCCTGGGCCGCGGCCCGAGGCGCCGCCACCGTAGCCAGCGCCCATATTCCCAGCGCTCCGATTCCGGCAAATTGCAGAACTTTTCTCATTCGAGATCGTCCGTCGCAATCCTCAAAGACTTCAGAAAACGCACATCCTGGGGGGTCATCGTCAGCCGCGTCGACGGCCGTTTTTCGGTTTCCTGCTCCAGGGATTCCTGATCCACCTGAATCCTTAGCGATTCCAGAAAACGCCGGTCCTGCGTGGTCATGCGCGGTCCGTCGTTGCCGTTGCCATCGCGCTTTGCCAGACCGATGGTCGCGTCCAGCTTCAGCACTATGTCGTAACCGTGCGCGCGCACCCCGGCGATAGCGCCCGTGATCCGCTCAGACTCCGACACCGTGTCGTTAATCGCGTGTCCAAGTTCACGCAGCAGATTTTTTAGGTGGTCGTCGAGTTGCAAGGGTAGCTCCCCTAGTACTTCCTAATTTAGATTTTAGGCCCATGCTCGATTCGATACAAGCTGACCTTTTGGAGTTGTCTTCAATCCATTCACAGCCCGGCCCCTGTCCGTTGGGACGGGGACAACGCCCCGCAATGCGGTCCATTCTGCGCTAAGATGCATTTATGTCCACGGCTGCGGGAACGGCTGCCCATCCGCCCGAACCGCGCGGATTTCGGCGGCTTTGGCGGGTTGTCAAACAAGTGTTTCACGAGTCGATTGGCGCCACCTTCGCTCTTTTGGCATTTGGCTGGCTGAATTCGGCGTTCCGCGCGTGGACCCGCGACGTCTCGCACTGGCTGATTGGTGTTTCCGTTGCGGTTGCACTGCTGTTCGCCGCGTTCTCCGTCAGTTCGTTTCGGCGGGCGCGGCAGTTGTGAACGGCTGGGTTGAGTCGAGCGCAACTGCACGTTACGCAGACGGAATCTCGCTCCCAGAAACAGGTCCAGCATGTCCGACGGAAAGCCCAAGCCCGAAAAGCCCGCCGAGCGCAAACCCCGCTTCAGTACGCTTTCCGGCCTCCCTCTCGAGCGTCTCTATACGCCGGGATCCCTGGCTGGCTCGGATCCAGAGGAGTCGCTCAGTTTCCCGGGGGAATTTCCCTACACGCGGGGCATTTATCCCACCATGTATCGCGGCCGTTTCTGGACGATGCGTCAGTATGCGGGCTTTGGGAGCGCGGCCGAATCCAATCAGCGCTACCGCTACCTGCTAGGCAAGGGCCAGATGGGCCTCTCCGTCGCGTTTGATCTGCCCACGCAGATCGGCATGGACTCGGATCATCCGCTCGCGCTCGGCGAAGTCGGCAAGGTCGGCGTGGCCATCGATTCGCTCGAAGACATGGAGATCCTTTTCGACCAGATTCCGCTCGAAAAGGTCTCCACGTCGATGACCATCAACGCGACAGCCTCGATTCTGTTGTGTCTTTACGTTGCGGCCGCAAAAAAGCACGGCGCGAACCTCGCGAAACTTTCCGGAACGATCCAGAACGACATCCTCAAGGAGTACATCGCGCGCGGCACCTACATTTACCCGGTGAAGCAGGCCATGCGCATTGTCACGGACATCTTCGCGTGGTGCCGCGACAGCCTTCCCAAATGGAATACCATCTCGATTTCCGGCTACCACATTCGCGAAGCGGGCTCAACGGCTGTTCAGGAAGTGGCCTTCACCCTTGCCGACGGCATTTCTTACGTGGAGGCCGCGCTTGATGCCGGCCTGACGATCGATGAATTCGCGCCCCAGCTTTCCTTCTTTTTCAACGCGCATAACGACCTGCTCGAGGAAATCGCCAAGTACCGCGCGGCCCGGCGGCTTTGGGCCAAGATCATGCGCGATCGCTTCGACGCAAAAGATCCTCGCTCGCTGCTCTTGAGATTTCACGCCCAGACGGCCGGCTCGTCGCTCACGGCACAGCAGCCCGAAAACAACATCGTCCGCGTGGCAATTCAGGCGCTGGCTGCGGTCCTCGGGGGATGTCAATCGCTGCACACCAATTCGATGGACGAAGCCCTGGCCCTGCCAACCGAAGAATCCGCGCTCATTGCCCTTCGCACTCAGCAGATCATTGCGCACGAGACCGGAGTCACAAACACAATTGATCCGGTCGCCGGCTCCTACGCCATCGAAGCGCTCACCAATGAAATTGAAGC
>Ga0307474_10004354_pt1 | contig 10213 bp, 6 predicted proteins | sample atmos_gasesECM1C_2_FD_203312 | JGI IMG/M metagenome (GOLD analysis project Ga0307474, IMG submission 203312) | Hardwood forest soil microbial communities from Morgan-Monroe State Forest, Indiana, United States - atmos_gasesECM1C_05 | ecosystem: Environmental > Terrestrial > Soil > Temperate...
CCGCTCCTACGAAGGACCGTAACCCCTCACCCCAACCTCTCCCAATCGAAGTCGGATTTATCCGACTTCGACAGTTAACAATGCCCAACTCGGGTAAACCCGAGTTGGGCGGGAGAGGGAGCATACCTCCGCTGCGGCTATAGTCGAACCTAACTTCCAGGCGCTACGCCACCGAACTACTCGGCCACCGGCTGATCATCACGCGCCGCCTGCGCAAGTTCGGCGATCGCGATATCGCCGCTCTCGGCCAGACGCGCCTTCGCGGTCTTGTGCACATGAGCGGCCAGACCCGGCACGCGCTGGAGCAGCGCGTGAAAATCCTGCGCATCTAGCACCAGCAGCCGCGTCTTGCGCTTCGCCGTCACCGTGCCGCTTCGATTGGCCCGGTGCAGCAGCGCGATCTCGCCGAAGAACGTGCCGTCCGAAAGCCGGACGTGGCGGTTCGGCAATTCGATCTCGACCTCGCCCGCGGTGATGAAATACATCGCGGACGCGATATCGCCCCGCCGCACCAGGACCTCGCCGGCCTCGATGGTCTGCGCCCGCAACAGCCGCATGATATCGGCGATTTCGGTGGCGGAGAGATGCGAGAACAGCGGCACCCGCGCCAGCATTCCCCAGGTCACCACAAAGTCGCGCCGCCTCACCTCGTCGGCGAAAGCGGTGGAGATGATCGCAATCGGCAGCGCGATCATGGTCAGTCCACCGATGATGGCGAAAACCGATATCAGCTTGCCGAGCGGCGTGACCGGCACCACGTCGCCATAACCGACCGTGCCGAGCGTCACGATGGCCCACCACATCGCCTGTGGAATGGTGCCCAGCTTGTCGGGCTGCACGTCGTGCTCGGCCGCATAAAGCAGTGAAGCGAACACCAGCACCGCACCTGCGAGGATCACAAGACATCCGAACAGCGCGCGCCGCTCGGCGTGAAGTGCTGAGAGCAGCGAGCGCATCGCCGGCGAGTACCGTACCAGCTTGAAAAACGGCAGGACGCCCAATAGCGCCAGGGCCGGACGGCTGCCGGTCGCCAACGCGATTGCCGCCGGCAGGAACGCGAGCAGATCGATCACGCCAAGGCTCGAGGTCGCATATTCGATGCGATCCTTTGCCGGCGATTTCCGCCGCGGCGAATGGCCGACCACGCTCCAGAGCCGGACGACGTATTCAATTCCGAACGCCGACAGGGCGCCAACCTGGATCGCGGTGAACAGCCAGGCGAAACGCGTATCGAACTCGGGCACCGAGGCGAGAATCGTCGCCAGCAAATAGAGAATGATGATAGCGATGATCAGCCGGACGAAGCGGGAGCCTGTGGAATAGGGCAGATGGTCGTGTTCGAGCAATTCGTAGAGGCGATCCCTCAAATCGGGATCGTTCAGCCGCGTTTTGAGCGGAAGCATCGCCACTGCCAGTGTCCTGTTGTTTTTTTCCGAAGTTCGCGCGTTTTCGCGCTCGCCCCTGATGCGAACCGTTGAAATCAAGAGCAAATCAGCATACCGCCCGATATGGCGATCCGATTTGATGTTCCTCAAGGATTGGCAAGCCGACCCGCGGGTTCAGGCGGCCCTCTATGGCCTTTTCGATCGCCGAGAGTGCCGCGTCCGCCTTGGCGCCATTGGGAACCATCGTTTAGGCGCATACTATGCCAGCGGATTCAGGTGAGCTTCTTCACCAACCTCGGCTCGCGCTGATGAACGCCGCGAAATTCGGATTCGCGCACCGTGCCGTCGCGCCGATATCCGGCCGCCTCGTAGACAGCAATCGCCCGCTTGTTCTGCTCGTGCGTGTAGAGAAAGGCTTCTCGACAACCGGCCGATCGCAAAACCTCGTGCGCTGCTTCAAGCAACGCCCGGCCAACGCCAAGGCCGGCATGATCGGGATGCACGAACAAAAGGAACATCTCGCCTTCGGCGGGATGGACCGCAGCGAAGCCGATCACCCTGCTCGTGTCATCTATCGCAACCAGCATGGCATTCGGCGGCGCGTGTTTAGCGACCTCGGCGTCCCACTCCTCAGGCGGAAACATCGGGCGCGCCGCAAGCTCGCCGAGATATTTCCATCCCTCGCGCACAGCCGCGTCGAACACAGCTCCTATCGCCTGCGCATCAGCCGGTTCAGCGCTCCTGATGGTCAGCATAGCGGGTTACGCCCCAGCCATGGCCTTTTCGATCGCCGAAAGCGCGGCGTCCGCCTTGGCGCCATCGGGGCCACCGGCCTGCGCCATATCCGGCCGGCCGCCGCCGCCCTTGCCGCCGAGCGCTTCGGACGCCACGCGCACGAGATCGACCGCGTTGTAGCGCGAGGTGAGATCGGCGGTGACGCCGACAACGACGCCTGCCTTGCCGTCTCCGGTCACGCCGACGATGGCGACCACACCGGAGCCGAGTTGTTTTTTGCCGTCGTCGGCAAGGCTCTTGAGATCCTTCATCTCGATGCCCTCGACCGCGCGCGTCATCAGCTTGACATTGCCGACTTCGCGGACACCCGACCCAGCCGCTGGCGAACCGTTGGAGACGGCCGCGCCACCACTCATCGCCAGCTTCCGGCGCGCCTCGGACAGGTCGCGTTCGAGCCTTTTGCGCTCCTCGATCAAGGCGGCGATCCGCGCCGGCATCTCCTCAAGGGGGCTGCGCAATTCGGCGGCCGCAGATTTTGCCAACTGCATGGTGTCGTTGGCATGCTTTCGCGCGTAACGCCCGGTCAAGGCCTCGATGCGGCGAACGCCCGAGGCCACCGCACTCTCGCTGATCACCGAGATCAGGCCGATATCGCCGGTTCGGCGCACATGCGTGCCGCCGCACAGTTCGACCGACCAGCCGAGCGCGTTGGTGCCGTGTTCGCGCGCGCCTCTCCCCATCGAAACCACGCGCACTTCATCGCCATATTTCTCGCCAAACAGCGCGCGTGCGCCGGCCTCTCGCGCATCATCCACCGCCATCAACCGCGTGGTGACCTCGTCATTCTCCAGCACCACGTCGTTGGCGATGTCCTCGACGCGGGCGAGTTCGTCCGGTGTGATCGGCTTGGGATGGACGAAGTCAAAACGCAGGCGGTCCGGCGCCACCAGCGAGCCGCGCTGGGCGATGTGATCGCCCAGCACCTGGCGCAGCGCTTCATGCAACAGATGCGTCGCCGAATGATGGGCGCGGATCGAGGCGCGCCTGGCATGATCGACTTCGAGTTGCAGCGCCGTGCCGGTGGCAAGCGTGCCCTGCTCGACGGTGCCGATATGTACGAAGAGATCGCCGGCCTTCTTCTGGGTGTCGGTGACGCGAAAACGTACGCCGCCCTCGCCGGTCAGCACACCGGTGTCCCCGACCTGACCGCCGGACTCCGCGTAAAACGGCGTCTGGTTCAGCACGACCGCGCCGCTTTCGCCCGAACCGAGGCGCCCGACTTCCTTGCCGTCCTTCACCAGCGCACCCACCTCGCCTTCGGCGGTCTCGGTCTCGTAGCCCAAAAATTCCGTCGCGCCGAGCTTTTCGCGCAAGCCGAACCAGACGCTTTCGCTTGCGGTATCTCCCGAGCCCGCCCAGGCCGCGCGCGCCTTTTCGCGCTGGCGGTCCATGGCGTCGGTGAAGGCCGCCTGATCGACGCTGATGCCGCGCGATTTGAGCGCATCCTGGGTCAGATCGAGCGGGAATCCGTAGGTGTCGTAGAGCGTGAAGGCGGTGTCGCCATCGAACATGTCGCCCTTCTTCAGGCCGGCGCTCTTCTCATCGAGAATGGCAAGCCCGCGTTCCAGCGTCTTGCGGAAGCGTGTCTCTTCCAGCCGCAGGGTCTCCTCGATCAGGCTCTCCGCTCGCACCAGTTCCGGATAGGCCTGGCCCATTTCGCGCACCAGCGCCCACACCAGGCGGTACATCAATGGCTCGCGCGCCCCTAACAACTGCGCATGGCGCATCGCGCGGCGCATGATCCGGCGCAGCACATAGCCGCGGCCTTCGTTCGAGGGCAGAACGCCGTCGGAGATCAGGAATGACGAGGCGCGCAAATGATCGGCGATGACGCGCAGCGACGCCTTCTGCGGTCCTTGCGGATCGGCGCCGGTCAACTCGGCGATGGCGCGGATCAGCGCGACAAACAGGTCGATATCGTAATTGTCGTGCTTGCCCTGCAGCACGGCCGCGACCCGCTCGAGACCCGCTCCGGTGTCGATCGAGGGTTTCGGCAACGGGTTGCGGACGCCCGGGGTGAGCTGTTCGTATTGCATGAACACGAGATTCCAGATCTCGATGAAGCGGTCGCCATCGGCTTCCGGCGAACCCGGCGGGCCGCCCCAGATCTTGTCGCCATGGTCGTAGAAAATTTCCGAGCACGGTCCGCACGGACCGGTGTCGCCCATCTGCCAGAAATTGTCGGAGCCCGCGATGCGGATGATGCGCGACTCAGGAAGCCCTGCGATCTTCTTCCAGAGACCGAACGCCTCGTCATCGTCGATATAGACGGTCGCCGTCAGCTTGTCCTTGGGCAGGCCGAATTCCTTGGTCACGAGCTTCCATGCAAGCTCGATGGCGCGGTCCTTGAAATAGTCGCCAAACGAGAAATTGCCGAGCATTTCGAAAAAGGTGTGATGGCGTGCGGTGTAGCCGACATTGTCGAGGTCATTGTGCTTGCCGCCGGCGCGCACGCATTTCTGCGACGTGGTGGCGCGCTGGTAGGTGCGCTTCTCGACACCGGTGAAGACGTTCTTGAACTGCACCATGCCGGCATTGGTGAACATCAATGTCGGATCGTTGCGCGGCACCAATGGCGACGACGGCACGATTTCGTGGCCGTTGTCGGCAAAGAATTTGAGGAAACTCGACCTGATCTCGTTGACGCCGCTCATCTCGGTCCAATCGCAATGCCGTTCGGGTTCCGCCCGCCGGCGGTCAATCCTGTGATTCCGGCGAAAACCGCTGTTGAACTCCGCCGGCAACGCCTTGCCGCACCGCTTTTAGACAAGGGGACCTGCGCTGTCCAGAAACTGTGCAAGCCAATCAGGGGCTTGCCGCAGCGGCGTGGACAGATGCCGCGGCTGCGTTGACAGCGTTGGCAAGCCCGTGTTTTCTTCCTATCTGTTAAAGACAGTCACGTCGGGAGAGATCGGCTTTGGTGCCGGCGCCGAAGGAGCAACCGCCCCGGAAACTCTCAGGCAAACGGACCGCGTGACTTGAAAGCATCTGGAAAGAGGTGCGTTGCGGGCTTTGGCCCGGATGCGCCCGCCGACGGGATAATACTCTCAGGCAAAGCGACAGATGGGGCTTTTTCGGATTTTTCGAGGGAATCCGCCCTCGATAATCCGCGAGGGCCCTCTCGATGCTCGCGACCGACGCTCACACCTCGCAGTCATCCCTCAAACGGACGCCCTTGCACGCGCTGCATGTCGCAAGCGGCGGCAAGATGGTGGGCTTTGCCGGCTACGACATGCCGGTGCAATTCACGACCGGGGTGCTGAAAGAACATCTGCACACCCGCATCAGCGCCGGCCTGTTCGACGTCTCGCATATGGGCCAGATCGTGCTGCGGCCAAAATCCGGGAAAATCGAGGACGCCTCCCTCGCCCTGGAGCGGCTGGTGCCCCAGGACATCCTCTCGCTGGCGCCGGGCCGCCAGCGCTATGCCCAGTTCACAGGCGAATCGGGCGGGCTGCTCGACGATTTGATGGTCGCAAATTTCGGCGATCATCTGTTTGTCGTCGTCAACGCTGCCTGCAAGGCCGATGACGAAGCGCATTTGCGCGCGCACCTCTCGGACGTTTGCATCATCGAGCCGCTGGCCGACCGCGCGCTGATTGCGCTGCAGGGACCAAGGGCGGAAGCGGTGCTGGCCAGGCTCAGTCACGACATCGCCTCGATGCGTTTCATGGACGCCGGCCCGCGTCGCGTAGGCGGCATCGACTGCTTTGTCTCGCGCTCTGGCTACACCGGCGAAGACGGCTTTGAGATCTCCGTTCCGGCCGAAGCGGCCGAGCGGTTGGCTAATGCCCTGCTTGCCGATAGCGCGGTGCTGCCGATCGGGCTCGGGGCGCGGGACAGTCTGCGCCTGGAAGCGGGACTTTGCCTCTATGGCCACGACATCGACAACTCGACAACGCCGGTCGAGGCCGCACTCGAATGGTCCATTCAAAGGAGCCGCCGCAGGGGCGGCGTGCGCGCCGGCGGATTTTTCGGCGCGCAAGTGATCCTCTCAGAGCTCGAGCAAGGGGCGGCGCGCCGCCGCGTCGGCTTGAGGGCCGAGGGCCGCGCGCCCGTGCGCGAAGGCGCCTCGCTGTTCGCCGATGCTGCTTCTTCCGATCCGATCGGCAAGGTGACTTCGGGCGGTTTCGGTCCAAGCCTCAACGCGCCGGTCGCGATGGGCTATCTGCCGTCGGCCCAGGCAGCACAGGAAACGCAAGTTTTTGCGGAAGTGCGCGGCCAACGCCTGCCGCTTCGGATAACGCCGATGCCTTTTGTTCAAAACACTTACAAACGATGATTCGCAAACGCTGACTTGCAAGCTGAAGGACTTCTTATGACAACGCTTTACACCGCCGACCACGAATGGCTCCGCATCGAGGGCGATGTCGCCACCATTGGCGTGACGGATTACGCGCAATCGCAGCTCGGCGACGTCGTGTTCGTCGAACTGCCGAAAATCGGCCGTGCCCTCAAGAAGGCGGAAGCCGCCGCCGTGGTCGAATCCGTCAAAGCCGCTTCCGACGTCTACGCGCCGATCTCGGGCGAAGTGACCGAAGTCAACGAGGCGCTCGCATCCGAGCCTGCGCTGGTCAACTCCGATGCCACCGGGAAAGCCTGGTTTTTCAAGGTGAAGATTGCCGACAAAAGCGAACTGGGCGGCCTGATGGATGAGGCCGCCTACCAGAAACACATCGCGTGATTGCGAAGGAAAGACCAATGAACGCGCCGCTACGACACTTTGACGAGCCCGCCACCACTTTCGTGCGCCGCCACATCGGCCCATCGCCGCGCGACATCGCGGCCATGCTGGAGACGGTCGGCGCCGCAAGCATCAATGCGCTGGTTGCGGAAACCTTGCCTTCATCGATCCGGCAAAAGGCCCCGCTCGATCTTGGAAAACCCTTAAGCGAAACCGCAACACTCGCCCATATGCGCGAGCTTGCGGCAAAAAACCAGGTTTTCACCTCGCTGATCGGCCAGGGCTATTCGAACACGATTTTGCCGGCGGTGATCCAGCGCAACATCCTGGAGAACCCGGCCTGGTACACGGCCTATACGCCCTACCAGCCGGAAATCAGCCAGGGCCGGCTGGAGGCGCTGTTCAACTTCCAGACCATGATCAGCGATCTCACCGGCCTTGATGTCGCCAACGCCTCGCTGCTCGATGAGGCGACCGCGGCGGCCGAAGCGATGGCGCTCGCCGAGCGCGCCGCCCACAACGAAACCAAATCTTTCTTTGTGGATTCCGAAGTACATCCGCAGACGCTGGCGGTGCTGCGCACCCGCGCCGAGCCCTTGGGATGGAATTTGATCGTCGGCGATCCCCTGACCGATCTCGACAAGGCCGACGTCGTCGGCGCGCTGCTGCAATATCCGGGCACGTCAGGGGTGGTGCGCGATTTGCGCTCCGCAATCGCAACCGTTCACGCCAAGGGCGGACTTGCGATCGTCGCCGCCGATTTGTTGGCGCTCACGCTACTGGCCTCGCCCGGCGAACTCGGCGCCGACATTGCGATCGGATCGGCGCAACGCTTCGGCGTTCCCTTAGGATATGGCGGACCGCACGCGGCTTACATGGCCGTGCGCGATGCGTTCAAGCGCTCGTTGCCGGGACGCATCGTCGGACTGTCGATCGATTCGCGCGGGGCACCGGCCTATAGGCTGGCGTTGCAGACGCGCGAGCAGCACATCCGCCGCGAGAAGGCGACGTCCAACATCTGCACGGCGCAGGTGCTGCTCGCGATTATCGCCTCGATGTATGCGGTCTATCACGGGCCCGAAGGCCTGACCCAGATCGCGCGCTCGGTGCATCGCCGCGCGGCGGTTCTGGCAGCAGGATTGCGCAAGCTCGGTTTTGCGCCGCGATCGGAAAGTTTTTTCGACACCGTGACGGTAAATGCCCCCAAGAGGCGCGATGAGATCATCGCGCATGCGCGCGGTGAGAAGATCAACCTGCGTGTGGGCGATGGCTATTTCGGCATCGCGCTCGACGAAACCACGACGCCCGCGATCGTCGAGGCGGTGTGGCGCGCATTCGGGGGCAACCTTTCCTATGCAGACGTCGAATTGACCGCGAGCGAAGCGCTGCCTGTCGGGCTGAGGCGCGAAAGCACCTTCCTCACCCACAAGGTGTTTCACGCCCATCGGTCGGAAACCGAGCTTTTGCGCTACATGCGCAAACTCTCCGACCGCGATCTCGCGCTCGACCGCGCGATGATTCCGCTGGGCTCATGCACCATGAAGCTGAACGCAACGACGGAGATGATTCCGCTCTCCTGGAGCGAATTCGGCCAGCTTCATCCGTTCGCCCCGCGCGAGCAGGCGAGCGGCTATCAAGAGCTGTTTGCGCGGCTGGAAAAATGGCTGTGCGACATCACCGGCTATGACGCGGTCTCGCTGCAGCCGAATTCGGGTGCGCAGGGCGAATATGCCGGGCTGCTTGCGATCCGCGCTTACCACGCCTCCCGCGGCGAAGGCCACCGCAACGTCTGCCTGATCCCCTCCTCCGCTCACGGCACTAATCCGGCCTCCGCCCACATGGCTGGCATGGAGGTCGTGGTCGTGGCATGCGACGACCACGGCGACGTCGACGTCGGCGATCTTGCCGCCAAGGCCGAACGGCACGGCAAAAACCTCGCTGCCATCATGATCACCTATCCCTCCACCCACGGCGTGTTCGAGGAGCATATCCGCGACATCTGCGACATCGTCCACGGCCGCGGCGGACAGGTTTATCTCGATGGCGCCAATCTGAACGCGCAGGTGGGGCTGGCGCGACCCGGCGATTACGGCGCCGACGTCAGCCATCTCAACCTGCACAAAACCTTTTGCATTCCACATGGCGGCGGCGGCCCGGGCGTGGGGCCGATCGGCGTCAAAGCGCATCTTGCACCGTTCCTGCCGGGCCATCCGGCGGACGACAGCTCAAGCCCTGCCGGTCCGGTTTCGGCCGCGCCTTACGGCTCGGCGTCGATCCTGACCATCTCTTATCTCTATATCCTGATGATGGGCGGCGAAGGCCTCAAGCGCGCCACGGAAATCGCGATCCTCAACGCCAATTATATTGCGGCGAGGCTGAATGCGCATTTCCCGATACTTTACCGGAATGCAAAAGGGCGCGTCGCGCATGAGTGCATTGTCGATCCAAGGCCGTTCAAGGCATCATCCGGCATCACGGTCGACGACATCGCCAAACGGTTGATCGATTACGGCTTCCACGCGCCGACCATGAGTTTTCCGGTGCCGGGTACGTTGATGATCGAACCGACCGAATCCGAATCCAAAGCCGAGCTTGATCGATTTTGCGACGCCATGATCGCGATCCGGCGCGAAATCGCCGAGATCGAAAGCGGGCGCTGGAAGGTCGAGGCCTCGCCGTTGCGCCACGCGCCCCATACGGTGCACGATATTGCCGATGATGCCTGGCAACGGGCCTACAGCCGCGCGGAGGGCTGTTTCCCGCCGCCTACTTCCCGCACGGACAAATATTGGAGTCCCGTGGGCCGCGTCGACAATGTCTACGGCGACCGCAATCTCGTCTGCTCGTGCCCGCCGGTTGCGACATATGCGGATGCGGCGGAATAGAGAAACGGCACTCGTGTCCCGGACGCGGGTAGCGGCGTGTAACGCTGCACCGCAGCGCCGGGACCCACACTTTCGGTTATGCGGCAACTATGTGCCCCGGATCAGCAGCGCACCACGCCGGGAGCACGGCTGCACCGCGTCCGGGACACAAACCAGCCGTCACTCCTCCGCGGCTTCCGGCTCGTCGCTATCGGCGTCGCGTTCGGGCGAGCCTGCGAGAATCTGCTCGGCGATGAGGCCTGAGTTCTGGCGGATCGCGGTTTCGATTTTCGCGGTGACGTCGGGATTGGATTTAAGAAATGCCTTGGCGTTCTCGCGTCCCTGGCCGAGCCGCTGGCTGTCGTAGGAGAACCAGGCGCCCGACTTCTCGACAATGCCGGCCTTGACGCCGAGATCGAGGATCTCGCCCATCTTGGAGACGCCCTCGCCATACATGATGTCGAATTCGACCTGCTTGAATGGCG
>Ga0307474_10004355_pt1 | contig 10212 bp, 12 predicted proteins | sample atmos_gasesECM1C_2_FD_203312 | JGI IMG/M metagenome (GOLD analysis project Ga0307474, IMG submission 203312) | Hardwood forest soil microbial communities from Morgan-Monroe State Forest, Indiana, United States - atmos_gasesECM1C_05 | ecosystem: Environmental > Terrestrial > Soil > Temperate...
CATGCCGTGAAATGCTGGACCGGCATGGCGTGAAATCGGTGGCCGGCATCCCGTGAAACGCTGGACCGACATGCTGTGAAACAGTGGACCGACATCGCGTGAATTACGCATTCAACTGTGTGTCGAAGGCATGGGGGAGACACGGCCCGCCGTTAAGAGGCGCCCTTAACCACATCTCAAGAGACATGGGCACGGAGGCCAGGCGCTGTTTGCCTCCTGGGCGGGTAACATCCGCGATCGAACATACATTGCCTCGACATCCGAACATGATGCCACCGAAGATTTGTATGGCCGGCTTTCGATGTGGCGTGCATTTGGATCGCTTTCGATACCTCGGGTAGCGATCGTATGGCGGCTGCCTTGTTTACGGGAGCGATACAGTCCCTGGAGTTGCCCCTATCAGACCGGACAGGCCGCGGGTTGATAACTGCGCATGAACTCACGGGGTGACTTCATTCGCAGGGCTTTATGCGGATGGCTCTCGTTGTAATCCTCGAACCATGCCGGCAATTGAGACAAGACTGTTTGTGCGTCAGGACGATCGTGAACATACACGTAATCCCGTTTGAAGGTTTTGACGAAGGCTTCCGCCATACCGTTGGATTGCGGGCTGCGCACCGGCGTGAAGCACGGAACGAGGCCCAGGCGGATCGCAAAGTCGATCGTTTCGTGGGCACGGTAACAGCTGCCATTATCAATGATAGATGGCAACTATCGAAATGGGCGAGACAATCGAGAATTGAGGAATTTAGGCGTACGCCGCCAAGCCATCCCCGGCGCTGGGTCGTCCATATCTGCGCGACTTGTTCGATGTCATGCTGCTTCAGCGAGCAGCAATTAAAGAGCGAGTGCTCGTTGATCTCTTCTTTGATATACCTGCTGAGCGGCGGCCGGCCGTCGAGCCTAGGTCGGTGCGAGCAAAGTCATCCAAAACTATCAGTCAATGAAATGTGTCAGGGAGCATTGCATCGCCGATGCTTGAGTCGATGATGCTTATCCGGAAAGTCTTATGGCTTTTTGGCGACGACTTTGCCCTTTTCCCAAACGTAAATCGGCGTGCCGTACATTCGCGCAGTTTTCTGCGCGTCCTTTGCGGCGCGACGTAAAGCACGCCCGACGCCAGTGGCAAAGCTCGGCGCACTGGTTGGCTTCGCTCTCGCTTTCGGCTTCATCAACCCTTCTCCAACAGTTGCGGCGCGCGTCCCGAATTGTCATAAACCGCCCAGCTGTCGGCCAACGAGCGGTAGACGCGCTGAAAGTTATCCCAGCCCCTAACGAATCTGCGTTCAACATCAGCCTGCGGAACATTGTGCCCGCCTTGACGCACTCGAGCGGCGACTCGCCGCAACGCCAATCGGGAGGAACTAAGTTTAAGATACACGATGTCGATGCGGTAGCCCGCGCGCTTCCAAGACTTAAGCCGCTGCACATAGGTGAGCCCGCTTAGCGTTGTCTCGAAGGCGAAATCCGCTCGTTCAGCGATAAGACGATCTATTTCCCGCAATACCATTCGGGCCGCCGCAATGGCCGCGATCTCCGGTTTCAAGGGCGAGAGGCCGCTCGCTATGAGATCGGCATTGACGAAGTGCACCATGCCCGCGTTTTCGGGCAGATAACGGCGTGCAAACGTTGTCTTGCCCGCACCGTTCGGCCCTGCAATCAAGATGCATCGAGGTCGTCGCTTGGTCTTCGTCACCGAGCCATTGTCCTCGATAGACTAGGGACTTCGCTAACGCACAACGGCAACGACAGAAAAAGGACCTGGGATATTCCACTGTGGCATTTATATTCCACAGTAGGGTTTAGTCATACGCGCGTAAGTCATTGATTTTATGGTGGCCAGGGAGGGAATTGAACCCCCGACACGCGGATTTTCAGTCCGCTGCTCTACCAACTGAGCTACCTGGCCTTATGCAGCGGCGTATTAAACAGGCAAGCGCTCAAATCGTCAACTAGAGCTTATAAATCAATCAGATACAACCTACGGCAGAGGGATTTCTGCCTGAGAAATCTGCAAAGTTGGGGTAACTGGTTCTCTCTTATATAGGTGTCCAGATGGCTCTTCCCCGACTGGGATCTCGCGTCGCTGCCAATGGAATTGACAGCATTCTGCGTCAAATCGTCTTGGATCATATTCCCCGTCTCAGACGTATCTCCTATACGGAGGCATGACACGAGGTGAGTGATGATCGGGTCTATCGTCAGATTTCCCGTGGTATGTCCCAAATGCGGGCGGGAGCGACTGACTGAATTTCCCATAAGCGAAGTGTTGTATGCCTTCAATAGCGGCTCAGAAATCATTCTCGTCGCTACCTGCCACGACGTGATTTGGACTGCTACGGAACTGGAGTTGCAGCAGATCCACGAATACCTGGTCATCGCTCAAGGGAGACTCGGTCAAGCAAATTGTTAGAGTTCGTCGGCGAGGCTGTTCGGGCAACATCGCCCCCTCTCGCTTCGCCTCCTGGCTTCGGATATAGGCCGCCAAAATGCTCCTTATGTAGCGCGGTTTAGAAATGCGTCAATGATCGGGTTTAACCATTCGGATCTTCCCGAAAACGTCGCGTGGTCAGTTCCAGGCAGTACGCACAGCTGAGCATCAGGCAGCGCATGAAATATCTTGAGTGTGTGCTCGAGAGTGATTGCATCGCGATCCCCCGAAATCACCAGCACCGGCTGCGAAATCCTTGCCAGCAGCCCGAGGTTCAATTCAGCTTCTGTCGGAGATGTGAACCACAGGCGCGCGAGTTTTTCATCGATTGTCTTGGGCTTCGGGATTTGTGTCGCGCGCAGTTCCTCCAGATCCTCAGGTCTTAGACCCTCGGGCGCAATGTTCACGCCGCTGATGACGAGTCGTCTGACCAGCTCAGGATGTCGAACCCCGAGCATCAACGCCAAGATCCCGCCGTCGCTGAAACCCACGACATCAACATTCTTTAATTTCAGCACCTTAAGCAGTTGCGCCGTGTCCTCCATCATGGCCGTGTAGCTCAAGGGTCCCGGCACGTCGGGCGTGCGACCTTGGCCCACCTGGTCCGGCGCCACGATGTGATGATGTTCCGAAAATACATCAATTTGACGCGCGAAGGAGTGCTCACCCGAGTCGCCGCCGCCATGCAAAAAGACCAGTGTCGGACCGCTGCCACGCGCGGCGTAATAGATTCGGTGGCCATGTATGGTCGCCCTATTCCACTGCGTTACCTGGGTCGCACCGCCAACTGTGTCGGCGCGCGCGCAGGTCAGGCTAAGCACCAGCAAGACCAACGTTGGGCAACGACCCAATAGACTGTATCGAAGTCGTTGCGGATTTCTAATACGACACATTGCTGCCATCACTTGTATTCTACGCCGGTCGTGCTCCCTCAAACTCTCGAAAGAAGAAGCCCACACGCCAGTGATCCACGCGAAGATTTCGACCACAATTCTCAGCGGACTCAATCCCGTCCACTGTCGGACGAGCCGCCGATGACATCAGCCACAGATTGCGTATCATGCCAACCTCATGCCAGGCGAGAAACATATTCACAATGGCGAGCAGCGCAGATGCGGGCGAAACCAGCGGCCAATAGCGCCGTGCCGCCACTGCGGCACGGCACAGGCGGCGGCGCAATGGGTATCGGTCGGTAAGTCCAACAATGGAAAAGTGGTACACACTGGAGCGCGCCTGATCCGAGACGTATCACCAAGCGCAGCCCGCCGGCGGGTTTGCCTCGAACAGCCAGGTTCCCCACGACGGCGTCACTAACTTTGCCTTCCAAAGGGTAGGCGCTTTAGGGATCTGGGATCTTCCTCACATTGCCAAAACCGGTAAATTGCTCAAATGCACCATCGACTACAGGGATGTTCACGATGCTAAATCTCTCGACCGTGCTTCAACGGCTACCAATCGTTTTCTCATGTCTCCCTCACAATCATGGCCCCAAAGGTCTGGGCGAGGTCTCCACCGCTCTAATCTCAAGGGGGCTTCATTGTGAATGACTTCACCTGCGATCAGTGCAAAGGCCCTGCCGGCCTGATGGTGCAAGGCGTGGCATTCGCTTTCCGATGCTCGAAATGCGACGCTCCGGGAGCCGGCTCATTGATGGAGTTCGTTGCCGATCGGCTGCAATCCAACTACAAGGCCGTGCTTCTCTCCAGATCGAGCGAGGAACTCTCCGTCGTCGCTGAGGGTATCGGGACAGAAATCTTGCCGCTCGTGTTGGCCGCGGCCGCTGACGGCCAATTTGTCTGGATGAAACCGCAGTGATTCCAATTGAGTGCCGTCTCAACGTTTGTGTACGCCGCGCGAAGCCGCGTTACCTGACCGTCTCCGGAATTGTCTCGCGGTCATCCCGATGGCCGCCGTTCTCCCCGTGAGCCGTGCCGCGTCTGGCGACACATTACGTACACCCTCAACGGTTCCGCAAAACCGGAAGCTAGCGTGAGACCGGCATTCCGATCCCGTCGACGGGGACAAACTCGTCGCCTGCCGGGACGAGTCCGTGGCAGCACGAACTGACTGCCGCTCTAACCGGTTAACATGGTTGCGTTAGCGCGCGTGTCGGCGGAGAAACGACCTCACGCACCCCCGACGGAGTCACCTTAGTGAAAATGCAGAAGATCGATCAACACGGTCGACCCAACGCGGCGCTCGCAACGATGGCGTCGACCGTCATCGGCTTGGCGCTATTGGGAATGGCGATCGCACCGGCCGCGGTCCGCGCCGATCCAGTCGATAATTACATTGCTGCGAAGATGACCGAGAAATCTATTCCCGGTCTTGCCCTGGCCGTGATCCGCGACGGTCATGTGATCAAGGAGAAGGCCTACGGTTACGCGAATCTGGAACTGAAAGCTCCGGTGACCTTGCAGACATCCTTTCCCTGGGCGTCGACCACCAAAATTTTCACCGCAGTGGCGCTCATGCAAATGGTCGAACAGGGCAAGATCACTCTCGACCAACCAGTCAGCACGATCGTGTCGGGCCTGCCCGCCGCATGGTCAAAAGTCACGATACGGCACTGCCTATCCCACACGACTGGCCTGCCCTATGCGGTCGAGGACCAATTCAACATCAACGTGTTGGACGGAAATCGTGATCAACTGTTCGCCAAGCTCTCCAGCAAGCCGGTGGTCGAACCTGGAACCCAGACCGACTACAACACGACCGACTTCGTGCTTCTGAGCATGGTCATCGAGAAGGTCTCAGGGCTGAGCTATGAGGAATATACACAGCGCTTTGTGCTGGAGCCGGCCGGGATCAAAACGGCGCGGTTTGGCGATTCCTGGGCAATCATTCCCGGCCGAGCTGACCTTTATACTAATTTGGACATAACAGCTGACCACAAATGGCTGGCAGTGCGCGACGAACAGCCCGTCTTGCTCAAAACAGGAATCTTGCATTACGGACAGAAATCCTGGCCCGACTATCTGCAATCGCAAGCAGGTTTGAACGGCAGCATCCAGGATCTCATTGCCTGGGAAGCGGCCCTCAATGGGGGCAAGCTGATCAAGGCCGAAAGCCTTGCTGAGATGGAGCGTCCCTACAAAATGGCCGATGGCAAGGACGGCTTCTTCGGTTTAGCTTTCGCCGTCTTTCCGGTCGCCGGACCGGGCTCGCTCTCCTATGGCGGCGGCGCACAGGGTTGGCGGGTGAAAGTCCCGAGTCAGCATCTCACGCTCATCATCCTGACCAACTTGCAAGGCTCTCAGCCGGAGAAGTTCATGTCTGACATCGTCGCGCTCTACACGCCGAAACCGCACTGAAGGCGGTTGGCATGCGCACCGACACCTGAGTTTCAATCAAACCGGCGATGATTTTTGACTTTAGAACGCCTTGGGTCCTAGTTGTCACTGAGCGCCAGTTCGCCCCCAGACGCCGCCTTCCCGCACTAAAATCGCTTGGAAAAACCGACGGAGAGACCTTTCGGCAAGACCTGCACTGACAGTGGTACAGCGCGGGTAGTACTCCAATACCCCACCCCCGTACCCAACGCCCAGCCGGCGATCACGTCGGTCTGCCAATGCGCCTGACTCTTCAATCGCGCGAGCGCGTCGTACACCGGTAGGGCTTCGAGGGCCCAAACCCACGGGTCATGCCCGCCATAGTTCGCGATGAAAGGCGTCACGAAGCTCGCCTGCAGGGTGACCTCGCCGCTTGGGAAACTCTGATTGCCGCTGCCCTGAAACCACGCGTTGGGATTGTTACCTTGGTAGGGGCGCGCTCGGCTGAAGGCGTACTTCATTGCGGTCGCAGCAACTCCCGAGATTACCGATGCATCAATCGTCTGCCAGAAGGTATGACCTAACTCATTATCGTTTCCAAACCACAGACTGCCGGCCAGTTCGAGGGCAATCACCCCGTCCTGCAGTCCCGTCTGATATTGGCGTGCCCAGATGCCGCTTTGATCGAGAGACCATTCGTGATCGAGCCCGGCATATGCCTGACTGTAAGCCATCGCTGACAGCAGCAGGCATAAGGTTGATAAGCGTTTCATCCTCGAGCGCAACGTACTTAGTCGCGTTTCTTCGGTCATAGGGATTCCTGAAATACGCGGACCGAAATATTCGAGTAACTTTGCCGTACAAAGTTCCGAAGCCGTGTACGCTATTTGCAGTTTCCCCTGTAAATCGTTTGTCTTAATAAGAACCATTCGCGTCTGCGACGCTTGAAACGCTTCGCACAGGGGCATGTGGATTGCGCGTGCGCCGGCCACCCGCGGCATTCGACTAGGCCACGGTCGCTGCGTTCTCTCGCTGAGCGACGATCAGTCGCCGTCAATCGGCCGAATGACCTTCGCCGGATTGCCTCCCGCAAAGGTGTTCGGCGGAATGCTCTTGGCGACCACCGAGACCAACTTTTCGATAAATGCTCTGACTGCCTTGGGATCGCGCAGAAAATGAACCGCCGCGGTATCGTGGTGGGCCGAAATGGCATTCAGGAGAAACGGCCGGCTTTGACGCCGATAACGCAGTAACCAAAGCCAAAAGTCCATGCGTTCCGGCGATCGGCGCAACGCCCGCGCTACGCATCGCGCAATCGAAAAATCCAAAAAGATAATCGTATCCGCCGCGCGGAGTCGGACTTCGATCGCATCATACGGCCCCAGATCCCCGTCCATGATCCACTCTTCCTCGCCGACCAGTCTCCGCTGCAGTTCCGCCCACCGACCTCGCGGCATCTCAACCAGGCCCGGCTGCCAGAACAACTTGTCCAGCTCGACGACAGGCAGTCCAGTAATCTCACCGATCTGTCTCGCAAGTGTCGATTTACCGGATGCTCCCGGCCCGACAATCACGATACGCTTCATACGCATGAGTCTCGTCGATCACCGGGTCAGATACCCGACCACGAGGCGCGTGCCCTGCTCGATGAGCGCGTCCACCTCCTCCGCAGAGACCATCTTGCGATGTAATACCGCCGTGTGCGTCAGTGCCTCAATCGATGTGACGCACACAAACGCCGCGAGCCCCAAGTCCGTAACGCTAAGCTCGCCCCGGCGGCTCTTCAGGTAATTTTCGAAGAGCACGTAATATTGCCGGTTGAAGAATTCCACATTTTCGAGCCTTCCGACACGCGGGATCTGCTCTGTCAGAGCCCGATGCAGTTTAGGATCAATGCGATGCGCCTTGACCGCGATGGAAACGAGCCTGCGTACCGCCTCTTCCATCGATAGATTTAAAGCCTCTGCCAGTTCCCCTTGAACAGCCTGCATGACTTGCCGGTTGTGCCGATCGATGAGCGCCGCCACCAGCGCCTCCTTACTGGGAAAGTACTGGTAGAGCGAGCCGACACTCACCCCCGCGACTTCCGCAATGCGGTTCGTGCTCGCCTTGTCGAACCCTTCCCTGACCAAAATGCGAGCGGTGGCTTCCAGAAGGGCGTCGACCGTAAGACGCGATCGCTCCTGAGAGGCGGTTTTTCGCGGATTCGTGCGGACGGCGGTGGGCATGTAGGTCATCCGAGAATGCGAGTATGAAAAGCGAGTATTCGCTCATATTCTGTTCCAACTGAAACCGACAAACAAGTGCTGACTAAAACCGAGGACGAATTGATGAACAGTACCTTGCAGAAGCTGTTTCGCTACAAGGCTTGGGCGAACGATGAGTTACTGACGGCTTTGAGTAACCTTGGCGCTTCCTCGCCGGTTACGGATTGGGCGATCAAAGCCCTAACCCACACTTACGTCGTCGACCGTATCTTCGCGGCGCACATGGAGGGAAGGGATCACGGCTTTACCTCGTCCAACTTGAGCCCAATGCCGGCTCTGCGGGATCTATCCATCGAGATGAGAACTACCGATCGACGATATGTCGACTACGTTTCCACGCTTAAGAATGAGCAACTGCTTGAGCAGATCGACTTCGCGTTTACTGACGGCGCGCCCGGCCGCATGTCGCGCGAGGAAATGCTCATGCACGTGCTCACCCACGGCGTGGGTCACCGGGGACAGATCAGCGCGCTCCTGCTGCTCAACTCTATTACGCCCGTGAAAGACGGCTTCACGACCTATCTGCACAACACTGAGGCAATCGCTCGAAGGCGAACGGCGGCGTGAAGCGAATGCGCGGCGCCGATCGCGACTACGTTCCCGCCTTTGGCAAAGATTTCTTGCTGCCGTTCTTTGATCCGTTTGTGAAGTGGCTCGGAGCGGACCGGGTGCGCGGCAAGCTTCTCGACGAAGCCCGAATACAGTCGGGTCACCGGTTGTTGGATATCGGTTGTGGTACCGGCACTTTCGCGATCGCGATCAAGCGTCGATATCCGGACGTGCAGGTGGTTGGCTTGGACCCCGATCCTAAGGCACTCGCCCGCGGCCATCTCAAGGCTGAGCGGGCGGGACTCTCGCTGCAACTCGACCGGGGCTATGCCGAGGCCCTGCCTTACCCCAACGGCTCGTTCGATCGGGTGTTTTCGACCCTCACGCTACACCATCTCCCGATCGGCGCTAAGAGGAATGCGCTGCGCGAGGCTTGCCGTGTGCTTAAATCCGGCGCTTCGTTGCACGTGCTGGATATGGCCGGGGCTAAGCCCCATGAGCGCCGTCGTCTCCCACACTGGCTGCATTCCCGTCTGCACCCGAAGGACAACGCATCGAACCTGATCCTTGGATTGATGCGCGACGCAGGGTTCAGCGATCCCCAGAACTATGCTTCGGATGGGCTAAGGGCCGGGTTGATGGTCGATTTCTATCGCGCAATCGTCACACGACACGACCCATTCCTTTCCGTCGGCCATGCCGTGCGCGACGCTGCGCCGACTTCGTGAGATTTCTCGATGGACCCGACCGGTCATTCACCGGGAATTACGGGTTATTCGCCGAATTTCGCGTGAGCACCGGCGGGATCGCGCTCAAAATTCCACCATCGAACGATGATTACCACTTGCCTAGGGGAAACACATGAACAGCCTCTCTTCCAAACTCGCCGCCTTTGCAGCCGCTCTCGCCATGAACGGCATTGTCATGGGCGCCCTCGGATATCTTTTCGTGTTGCAGTCAGCTCAGAACACGCCAGTGATCGCCTTCGCCAAGGCTGTCGTTGCTCATCAGGCGTTCAGCTAGTCTTGTTCAGCCGCAGCCCTCGTTCTCACGTCGCTTCAACGGTATCACTGGGCTTCGGTGTAACGATAAACGTGCTGGCCGTCGCGCACGACCAAGGCTCGCTTGCCGCCTTCGTTGGCAACAACAAACTCGATGCCCGTGAGTCCTGGGCTGGCGGTGACGAGCGAGACCGTACCATCGGGATTGGCCTTGGTGGCGAAGTTGACGCTCCAGACGCCATTGTTGCCGCTCAAACCGCTGGCCGATCGCGTAAAGACCATCGAGCCGAGATCCTCGCTCGTGTAGCGCGACGCAAGCCCGGATGCGATCTTGGGATCGGCGGGATACACCAGCTGCTTGCGTTCCGCATTAACAGCGGCTTTGAGCGCAGCTGCCGACGCTTTCACCGTCGCTTCTGCTTCTGGCTTGCCGTCGTAGAGCAGCTCGAGCAGACGTCGCATGAACGGACCACGCATCGCAGCGCCACTGTCAGTGTTGGTTAACAGCACCGCGCCGATCTGTGCCCCGGGGATAAAATAGAGATCGCTGTGATAACCGATCAGGTCACCGCCGTGGTGATACCACTGCACGTCGGCTGTCTTCTGGCCCATCAGCCCCATGCCGTAAAATCCATCCTCGCCCAAAGGCACGTTCGGCTGTCGGCGGGCGAGTACGTTCACCGCTGCGATAT
>Ga0307474_10004356_pt1 | contig 10212 bp, 7 predicted proteins | sample atmos_gasesECM1C_2_FD_203312 | JGI IMG/M metagenome (GOLD analysis project Ga0307474, IMG submission 203312) | Hardwood forest soil microbial communities from Morgan-Monroe State Forest, Indiana, United States - atmos_gasesECM1C_05 | ecosystem: Environmental > Terrestrial > Soil > Temperate...
TATAACCTAATCAGCGCCGATCCCGTACGGACATCAACCAAAGCAAGTTGCCAAGGGCGGCTATAAAGGCCGCGACGTAGGTCAGCGCCGCCGCGTTGAGCACGTTGTTGACCCCGACCGTTTCCTCGCCCGGTTGAATGATCCGCATTTGTTGCAAAATGATCTTCGCTCGACGCGAGGCGTCAAACTCTACCGGCAATGTGATCAATTGGAAGACGGTAAGGATTAGGTAGCAATAAATGCCGATTGTGATCAGACCGGTCATTCGAAAAAAGATCCCGCCGAAAATCACGAACGGCAGAATCTGCGAGGCGATCTGCGTTACCGGCACGATCGCCGCACGGACTTTCAACGGCGCATAAGCTTTGGCATGTTGAATAGCGTGACCGGTTTCGTGCGCGGCGATTCCAAGCGCTGCCACAGACGGCGTGTCATAAACGTTGGTCGACAAACAAAGCTTTTTGTTGGCGGGATCGTAGTGATCACCAAGAAAACCATCGACTTGCACAACATCAACATCATGGATCTGCGCGGCCTGCAATATCTCGCGCGCGCATTCTGCGCCGGTGATGTTGGAACTGGCGCGAACTTGGCCCCACTTTCGGAACGCGCCACTCACCCGAATCTGGGCCCAAATTCCGAGGATGAGCGGAACACCGATGTAGAGCAGCCAGTGATTCCCGAATCCCATTGGATAGAACATGCCTGTGTTAATCTAGTTGCTTAAGTTAGACGCTCAAGCCGTGCGGGCGTTCAGATTTCCGCCTATCCATCAGATTTCCAATGGCTTAGGGAATCGGGACAAAATTTTGCAGCCTGCCTTCGTAACGACAACCACATCCTCGTGTCGAACGCCGCCAAGGCCCGGATAGTAGAGACCCGGCTCCACTGTTAGAACCTGTCGCTCTTTCAACACAACCTTTTGCAGTCGTGGATATTCATGGATCTCCAGCCCAAGACCGTGGCCAGTGCCATGGAAAAATCCGACGTTTACTCCGTTCCGAACCTCGGTCGGATAACCGACCTTCTTGAACAGCGCCTGGATTGCTTTGTGAATTGTCATTCCGTCGACGCCGTCTTTGATTTCGCGCAGCGCGAGCTCCTGACCGTCTTTCACCGTTTGCCAAAGTTTGCGTTGCGCCTCGCTCGCCCGACCCCGCACCACGGTTCGCGTCATGTCGCCCCAATAACCAGTCTGGGCGTCACGCGGAAAAATATCGAGGATGATGAGCGAGTTCACGTAGAGTGGACCGGAACCGCGCTCGTGCGGATCGCACGCCTGATCTCCGCCGGCCACGATCGTGTTGGTCGGAGTTCCGCCCACGCGCAACATCGCTGTATCGATTTCCGCGCGTAGAATCTCGGAAGTAAGCGTTTTGCCCGACCAACTCAACTTCTTTCCTTTCGGCTTCGACGCCTTCAAAACCTCCATCGCGCGTTTGAGCCCGGTTTCGGTGATTCGCAGCGCGCGACCGATCAATTTCAGCTCCTCATCGGTTTTCGCTTCGCGTTCCGGCCAAAAGAGTCCGTTCGTTGTGGAAAGTTCGACATTGTCTTTCGCCAGTTCGCGGGCGTAGCCGAGCGCGAAATTCGCCGGAACGGTTGCGTTTTTTATTCCGCGTTTGCGCAAAAAATGCGCCATCACTTTTTCAAACGGTGGCGCCTCCTTCGAACTTCCCTGCACTTCGCGCTCGAGTTGATTGAAGGAAACAAATTCGTCGGCCTTGGCCGTCCGTTTCCCGCGGCCCATTTCAAGATCAGTCAGGACAACTGTGCGTTTGCCGTCTTGCTGGAGAAAAATGAATGGATCGCCGGCCCAGAACTTGGTGGCGTAAAGCATGTCTGCATCAATGTCACTCGGCGCGACAATAAGTTTCGTTTCGCCGTTGGTTTCGTTTTTCATAAGTGATCTTCCTCTACCTCTTGTCTTCCTCTACTACTTAAAACCTGATCAAGACTGAGAGGAAGCGGAAGAGACTTTATTAAGTCCGTCGAACTTCAAGTTGTCGCCGCAAAATGTAGTACAGTAAACCGAGCAAACCGAGCGTTGATCCAATCAACACCACAGTGTTGAACATGAAAACGCTGACCTTCGCGCCGAGATAACGCTTTTCCGCGCCGAAGAAAACGTTCGGTCGCGTTCCACGGCGATAATCGCTCTGCTCCATCTCCGCGTTCGAAATCAAATCGGAGACCTTTTGGTTGACGTAAATCTGTTCCGCCGTAACCGGCCCCTTCGCTTCTTTAAAGTCTTTTGAATCGAACGTTTTCTTCCGATTCAGGACCTGATCGATCTTTTTCAGGTAACGATCCAGCTCGTCGGCCGATTTCGCTTCGAGGCCCGACAGAACCGCGAGGATTTCCTTCAGTTCGTCGAGTCGTTTCCCGTCGGCGGGATCTGACGAATGTTTCGCGACAATCGCGTCGATCTCGCTCTGAGCGCGATCCTGTCGCGAAGTGAGCGGATTAAGTTTGGCCTGCGCCACGACCATCTCTTCGTAGGACCAGCGCATCGGAATGAACTGGCAGACGAACGGCACCTGCAATTTGCTGTCCATCTTTTTGCCGCGGTCCTTGCTCGGATGTTCGTGGAACCAGCGAGTCAGCGAATAAACCAGGCTGAGGTTGCGGTTCATGTCCTCATATTTAATTAGGGCGCCGCTCATCAGGATCTGTGGAATGAGCACTAGCGGCACGATGTTGGCCGCGGTCTTGGCGTCGGATACCATCGATGATACGAGCAAGCCAAGGGCAACGCTGCCGACCGAGGTCATGAACATCAGTCCGAGGTGCAACCAAAACATCCCGCGAATCTCAAGGATGTAGTTACCGATGAACACGAAGAGGATGCACTGGACGAGCGCGAATACCGATAGCGATGACATCTTGGCGAAGATGTAATAAGGCAACCGCACATCCAGATTCCGTTCGCGTTGCAGCACTGGCCGGTCGCGAATGATGTCGTCGGCACTGTTGGTCAGCGACAGGAACATTGCCACCAGCAGTCCAAGGAACAGATAAGTCGGGATGTGAAAGGCTGACGCGAAATCGTATTTCCCGCTTTCGGAATAGCGCAGCAGGGTGCCGATCATCAGCGCCAGTACGGGCGCGGCGCACGTCGTGATCCAAATGTTGGCGCGGTTGCGCAGTTTGCTGATGAACGAGCGTCGCAATAGAGCGCGGAACTGCGTCCATTCGTCATGCCAGCGAATCGGCGTCCGTTTTCGTTTTTGCGTAACCGTCGAAGGAAGCGGCGGCGCTTGTTCGCGACGCAGTGAAACCTGTTTGACGTCCTGGATCAGCCGGAACGCTTCGTACTTATCGCGCCAGAACTCCGGGGAATAACGTCGCGCCGCGACCAGCTGACCACGGCTGTTCTCCTCATAGATAATGTCACCGCTCAGGTCGCGCAGAGGCGTTTCCAGCACGTCGAAAATGAATTCCGGTCGCGTCGTGCCGCATGACGGACACGCTCCGAGCTCCGCGCCGAACTGATGTTGGTGCTCGGCCTCGGCAAAATAACGGAGCATCTCGCTCGGTGTTCCGAAAAACACCAGCCGCCCGCCTTTGTCGAGCAATACCGCCTTGTGAAACATTTGAAACAGCTTCGAGCTCGGCTGGTGAATCGTGACGATGATGATTTTGTTGTGCGCCATCGATCGGATGATTTCGATGACGTGCTCCGAGTCCTTTGAGGAAAGTCCCGATGTCGGTTCGTCGAACAGATACACGTCGGACATCCCGATCATATCGAGGCCGATGTTGAGTCGTTTGCGTTCGCCGCCGCTCAACGTCTTCTTCGCCGCCGCGCCGACAACAGCATCGCGGCGTTCGCCTAGTCCGAGCTCGACCAGCTTTGCTTCCAGGCGCCGAACTCGATCTCGCCGTGACAAGTGCGGCGAACGAATTGCGGCCGCAAATTGCAAATTTTCGCCGATCGTCAGGTGCTCATCGAACGCGTCCTCTTGCGGGATATAGCTGATGTATTTCTTGAGCTCGTCCAGATTCGGGTAAAGCGACCGGCCATTTAGATAAACGCCGCCGCTGCTCGGTTGAAGTTGTCCGGCCAGAACTCGCATCAGCGTGCTCTTGCCGCAACCGCTCGCGCCCATCACGCAAACCAGCTCGCCGCGTGTCAGCGCCAGTGAAATGCCGTCGAGCCCGGTGTCGCCGCTGCTGAAATGATGCGTCACTTCGCTCACTTCGAGCGTCCGAATGATGTTTCGCTCTTCCTCGATGATGCGCTCGGAAAAGTTGCAGCGCAGGAATTGTCCGATGTCGATCCGGATCGTGTCGCCGTCTTTCAACGGATAGGTTGATCGAACCGAAGCGTCGCCGACCAGAATCGGCCGGTCCGCTTCGATCACCTCCAATTGCCCGACCCGCGCGTCGTAATCGCAGAAAATTTTCAGCAGCACGTCGCCGGCCGTTCCGGGCGAAAGCAAAATGTCGTCTGCCTGCAGTTTGCTTGGATCGTTCGAAACCAGGTACTCCGATTTTGACGCTTTGAGTTGGAACCGGCCACCGAGAGCGCGAGCGCGGCGGCGCAGGTCGCTCAGATCCATCTCACTATTATTGTGAAAAATGATCCTGTCTTCGAGTGACGCGTCTACTTGCTCCCCGGCTTTGAGTTTCACGCCGTTGAGCACCGCATCGACATCGCGCAATGCCTTGACGCGCACCTTCAATCCGAACGCGATCTCGAGCGCGCTTTCCCGCGTTCGCGCGCGTTCGAGTGCCACTTCATCCACGTCTTTGTTTACCCGAATGTAGATTTGCGGGACTGAAACGTTTTTCTTCGCGTTAAAATACTGGGCCAGCTCCTGATACGTCAGCACCGTGTCGCCAACCAGGATCCGTTGGCCCGGGTAAATTCGACAGAATCCGCCGCGCACCAACGGTCGGCCCCGGACCGAAACGTTCTGGGCGCTGTAATTCTTCAAAAGGATCAGTTCGTGATAACGAAATGCCATCAGCCGATCGGCATCGGTCAGGCTCTTCATTTTCACGTCGGCTTTGCTGTTGTTGGCGAACGAAAGCGATTCCAACGGCGACGCGCCACGCTGATAAATCGATGGGTCGGCGTCTTCGGACGCGTTGAGTTGATAAACGATATCGATCGCCTGCGCTGCCATGCCGAGCAGCGACATAAACGAATAAAACGCGACGACTTGCTCCTGTTTGAGCCCGGCTTGCGAAATCAGGTCGTAAAGTTGGACGCCGAGCATGATTTTACGCTCGGTGCTGAGCTGCGTGCTCAATTTCTGCGCCATCGCCGCCAGATCCTGCTGCTCGTAAAGCGCCTGGCGGAAAAGTTGACGCAGCTCGGAGTAAACGGCCTCGGGATAATCGTAACGCAAAAACCCGAGACTCGAGTCAATTTCTTCCTCTAACAGAACCCCGTCGGCTTTCGAGAAACTGGCCAACACCTGGATGAGCAGCGGCAACAGGTTCGGGCCTTCCGAGACGCTCCGCGGTTTCCGCAAAGCGCGCCGCATCAGCCGCCGGCCCTGGCGACGCACCCGATATGCGAGTGGCGTTACCTTCTGGACCGCGCGGTCGAGCTTTTCCGCGACCGTTGAAACCAATTGAGTCATTTGCCAATTCGGACCTCGCCTTCGTTCCGCAGTTGCGGAGACTCCGGCGTAGCCGGTTGAAATTTTACAGGAATCGCGTCGTTAAGCAACGCGCTCGCTCGCCTGATCCTTGCTTATCTCGTCATTTGTCACATGTCACCCGTCACTCCCTTAATAGTGCCAGTCCGACTCGGACCTTTTTGCAATGCCATCCGTTCATGATAGCGTTCCTCTGAGCTAGTCATCGCACCCCTTATGCCACAATCCGATCGTAACTCTCAACGCGAAAACAAACAGCGCGGCAATGGAAACGAGCCCAGTTTCAACTGGCGCGGCGTGATCCTCGTGGCCGTCGCCTTCGGCTTTTTCGCCCTGGCGATGTTGTTCTATCGGGGGGGGTACCAGCAATTCGAAGATGTCCCCTACAACCGCTTCCTCGAGCTGCTCGATAACAAGCAAATCGTCAATGACAAGAATGCACCGCTTACTCTCTACGTCGAAGAGGGTCAACCAACCCAGCAGCTGCGCGGTAAATATATCAAGCAAGGGGCCGGTGGTGCGCAAAATCAGGAGGTCTGGTTTCGCACGACCGTTTATTTGAATTTCACGAACGATCTTCGCGACAAACTCGCCGCCGGGGGAATCTCCCCGTCGATCAGATCGGAGTCGCACCCATGGACGCAAGTGTTCGCGAGTTTTGCGCCGGTCCTTCTGTTGCTCCTGCTTCTCTATTTCCTGTTCCGTCAGCAGATCCGCATGGCCGGCAAAGGCGCGCTTAATTTCGGTAAATCGAAGGCCCGTATGCTGGCCCGTGACAAAAATAAGATCACGTTCAAGGACGTCGCCGGCGTCGAGGAAGCAAAAGACGAAGTCCAGGAGCTCGTGGAATTTCTGCGGGACCCGAAAAAGTTTCAGAAACTCGGGGGCCGAATTCCAAAAGGCGTGTTGATGGTAGGCCCTCCGGGCACCGGCAAAACCTTGCTCGCGCGCGCGATTGCCGGTGAAGCGGACGTTCCGTTTTTCTCAATCAGCGGCTCCGATTTCGTTGAGATGTTTGTCGGTGTCGGTGCGAGCCGTGTTCGCGACATGTTCGAGCAAGGCAAGAAATCCGCGCCCTGCATCATTTTCATCGACGAAATCGACGCGGTCGGCCGTCATCGCGGTCACGGTGTCGGCGGCGGTCACGATGAGCGCGAGCAGACGCTCAATGCGTTGCTCGTCGAGATGGATGGTTTCGACACCCAGGAAGGCGTCATTATTATCGCCGCAACAAACCGTCCGGACGTTCTCGATCCCGCTTTACTGCGTCCCGGTCGTTTCGACCGACAAATCACGGTGAATCTGCCCGACGTGAAAGGTCGCGAAGAAATTTTGCGTGTGCACGCCAAGAAAGTGAAGCTCGCGGAAGGGGTCGATCTTGCAGTGGTCGCGCGTGGCACACCCGGTTATTCCGGCGCCGAGCTCGCGAACGTGATCAACGAGGCGGCGTTGCTGGCCGCGCGTCGCGGATTAAAAGGAATCACGCTCCACGAATTGGAAGAAGCGCGCGACAAAGTGCGCTGGGGCAAAGAACGCCGCAGCCTCGCGCTCAGCGAAAAAGAAAAACAGAACACCGCGTATCACGAAGCGGGTCACGCGCTGTTGCTTGAATTGCTCCCGCATACCGAGCCGCTTCACAAGGTTACTATCATTCCGCGCGGTCCGTCGCTTGGATCGACCATGTGGTTGCCGGAGGAAGACAAATACACCAATCGCAAAAACGAATTACTCGCCAGTCTGGCCGTGAAAATGGGCGGCCGCGTCGCCGAAGAAATTGTTTTTGGCGACGTAACCAACGGCGCGGCCGGTGACATCAAGATGGCGACGGCGATGGCGAGAAAAATGGTTTGCGAATGGGGCATGAGCGAAAAACTCGGCATGGTCGAGTACGGCGAGCACGAAGATTACGTTTTTCTCGGCCGCGAACTGACTCGCAACCGCGACTACAGCGAAGCGACCGCCGAAGAGATCGATCGCGAGGTGCGTCGCTTGCTCGATGATGCTTACCAGACCGCGAAACAAACGCTCATCGCTCACCGCAATCACCTCGACGCGATCGCGAAAGCATTGCTTGAGTACGAAACCTTGGACGGTCAGCAGATCAAAGAATTGATCGAATACGGCGAGCTGCGTAATCCGCCGCCAACAGTTGGCCCGCCAAGCGGCGAAAAAATGTCGCCCGAGAAACCGCCACGCCAAGTCGTGGTCGGTCCCGATGTTGGCCCACCGCTTCCGGACGCTCCCGGCGCGCCAGCATGAAGAGTTGATGGTTGTTGGTTGAGAGTTGAGAGATTTGGAGGGCGAGCGCGAACGCGCTCACTTGTCATGGACCGCAAGGAACTCAAGATCATCCTGAAACACTTCGAGTCGCCGGATGAGGTGCGGACAATGAAAAAAGGGAAATTCGAACTTGTGCATATCGGGGGAATGACGATTGGGCGCGCGACTTACGAGCCCGGTTGGAAATGGAGTGAGCACGTCGGGCCGACTGTGGGCGCGACGCGTTGCAACGTTGAGCACGTCGGTCTCGTTCTTTCCGGCACTGCAACTGCGGCATTCGATGACGGTCGCGTGTTTGAACTAAAAGCCGGCAAGCTTTTCTACATTCCGCCCGTCCCTCACGACAGCTGGGTCGTTGGCGACGAGCCGTACGTGTCGCTTCACTTTCTCGGCGCCGAAAAATACGCAAGGTAGCGGCGGATTGACCTCAATCGCCATGGCGGTTCGGTCAACCGCCCCTACCTAAAATGAAGAGCGCTACTCGCGGCGTTGTTTTTCCACGAGGTGGCGCAACTGGCGTTCCATCGTCTTGAATGCGTCATGGATCACTTTGTTGATCGGCTCGTGGGAGCCGTTATCCATCTGCTCCTCGTCGCTCACCAATTCATGCCGTGGCCGAACGGTCACGTCGATCCGGCAGCGGTACGGATTCCCTTTTTGATGGGTATGATTTTTCTGCTCAATCGCGACATCGCACCGGTTGATGTGATCGCAAAATTTGTCGAGTCGCGCGGCGTAAGTCATTATGAGGTTATCGAGCTGATCTGATTTTTCCAGGCCGCGGTAGGTGATGTTGACGGGCAATTGCATACCAAACTATTGAGCTTAAACCGGACGAAGGGAACGAAAATGTGACGACAACTTCGCCGGTTCCACTTTCACCAAATCGGACTTCACGTGTTCGACAATTCGATCACGAATTCGGCCTGGCAGAAGATCAACGATCGCGGCGTGAATTTCCGCCGGCGCGGCGAACGACCAACCGGCCTGGCCACTACCGTTGATAATTTTCGCTATCTGGTCGGCCAGTTCTCTGTTGATACGTCGTTCGGTTTCAGTTTGGAGCTTGCTCTCGGCAATCGAGGCCGGCCCGCGATGAGCGCCCGCGCCTTCGGTAACCGGAAATCGGCCGGCCAAATCGGTTACCTTATCGACGAACTTGCCATGCGCCTCGGTAATGTCGAAGGCCTGCACCAGTTTCAAACTCGGACCGCGAGTCGGCGTTTCGTTGACCTGATACGCTTTCAAACTTCCACGGTCAGCCAGGATGACAAGCGATGTCGGTGTCATTGAACGAACTGCGCATCGAACTGCGCTTGATCTCTCTATAATAGATTCGCTTCCAAGAACAAGAGCGCGTCCAAAAAATTTCAGGAATGGGTCCGTTCCTCCTCCGCGCTGACTTCGGCGAACTTGAACAAACGCTTTCTCCACGATTCTGTCCGCGCCTTCGGCTGTTCGCCACCGGTTAGCCGCAACAAACAGGCGCTTCGATCGCGAAGCTCGACGTCGTCACCGGACGGAAACTTTTTCGGCTTTTGGAGAAAACCTTCCTCCGTCGCAGTGTCGAGAATCAGTTCCCACTCGAGGTGCTGCTCGCCCGGGAGTAGGAACGGAATCGGTTCGTAGTGCGCGTTGATCAGCAATAGAAACGTCTCGTCGCGAACCGGCTCGCCCCGCGAATCAACGACGTCGGCGGCGTCACCGCTGAGGAGCATTCCGAGGCAACGGACGAACGGGGAGGTCCACTCCTCGTCGCTCATTTCATTGCCGCCCGGATTAAACCACATCACGTCCTTGGTTTCCGATCCGGGAACGCGTTTGCCCTGCAAAAATTTCGGACGCCGAAAAACCGGATGCTGTTTGCGAAACTGGATGAGTCGTCGCGTGAAATCGAACACCTGATTGTCGCGTCGCTCCCAATTGAACCAGCTGATCTCGTTGTCCTGGCAATACGCATTGTTATTTCCGTTTTGGGTCCGGCCGAACTCGTCGCCACCCAACAGCATCGGCACGCCTTGCGACAAAAAGAGTGTCGTCAAAAAATTCCGGCGTTGCTTGCGCCGCAACGCATTGATTTTCGGATCGTTGGTCGGACCTTCAACACCACAGTTCCAGGACTGATTGTTGTTGTCGCCATCCTGGTTGTTCTCTCCGTTGGCTTCATTGTGCTTGTCGTTGTAACTGACGAGATCGTTCAGCGTGAAACCGTCGTGGGTCGTGATGATATTTACGCTCGCGCTCGGTAAGCGTCCGTCGTCTTGATACAAATCCGGGCTGGCGCTCAATCGATACGCCACTTCGCCGATTTTGCCCT
>Ga0307474_10004357_pt1 | contig 10208 bp, 8 predicted proteins | sample atmos_gasesECM1C_2_FD_203312 | JGI IMG/M metagenome (GOLD analysis project Ga0307474, IMG submission 203312) | Hardwood forest soil microbial communities from Morgan-Monroe State Forest, Indiana, United States - atmos_gasesECM1C_05 | ecosystem: Environmental > Terrestrial > Soil > Temperate...
ATTAAAGATCAGAGCAAACGCAACATGACGGCGTTGAAGCAGACCGAGCAACGACCGCAACATGAGTGTCTTCCCGGTCCCCACTTCCCCGGTCAGAACGACAAATCCGCGATGCGAGGTCACGCCGTAGTACAACGACGCCAGGGCCTCGTTGTGCCGTGTCGTCGGAAACAAAAACGAAGGATCGGGCGTGATCTCAAACGGATTTTTTTGAAGATGATAGAAGGCCTTGTACACGTGTCTAGCCGTATAGATAAGCGACTGCTGAACCCAAAAGAATGGTGCTCACGATCACAACCGCCGCGCCGGCCGCCATCCAATTATTCCGCCGATGCGCGACCTGCTCTTCGGGAGTCTCGATCACCGGAATTTCCGACATAACCTCGAAGGGCACCAGTTTCTTGATCTCCTTCTCAGTGTAGACCTTGCCGCTCAGCTTTTCCCGACAAAAAGCTGTGGCCGCGCCGAAAACCAGACCAACAATCAAACCGATGCCTGACATTACCAACCGGTTCGGTTGGTAGGGCTTCGTAGGCACGTTCGGAGGGTCCAGCATCCGGAAGTGTTCGGCTTGTTGCGTTTTTTCGAGATTCGTAGACATCGCCGACTGATTCTTCTTCGCCAACAGCGAATCGTAATTCGCCTTCGACTGATCGTAATCTCGCGTGATGTCTGTAAATTGTTGTTCCACCACCGGAGCCATATTTAGCCGACCCTGGTACTGACCGACCTTGGCCTGCAGATCTCTGATCTCAGACTGGTGGTTCGCGACCTCGATGCGATTTGCCTTCAACTGGCTATCGAGTTCCAATAGCATTGGGGCTTTCGGCTCGGCCGCAGTCGCGCCTGAAGCCTCTGCGTTTGTCCCGCTGTTCATCTCCGCGAGTACCCTCTCGCGCATCTTTTCAGTCTGGGCAATCTGTTCTTTCGTCTTCCGAACGTCGGGGTGCTTTTCGGTGTAATGCGCGCTCAAATCGGCGAGTTGCGCATGCAACCGATCCAGCTCTTTTTCGATCGCAGCCAATCCCCCGGTTACACTATCGCCGGGGTTCACACCGTTGCGTTCCAGAGACCGGTACTGGCTAACCAGCGATTCCAGATACGTGTTCTGCTGTTTGGCGCGGTTCAGCGCATCTTCCTGCCCCTGCAACTGACTCTGAAGGCCAGCCAGGATCTGCATATTGGTCTGCGTCTGCGTCGGTAGTTCTCCGATGTGCTTGTCTTTGAATTCGCGGCCACGCCTTTCCTGCTCGGCGAGAATCTGCCTCGCTTGTTTAAGCTCGTCTTCCAAAAACTTGGTGGTGTTTTCGGAATGCTCCTGACGTTGCTCAAGATTCTCCTTGATGAACAGGTTCGCCAGTTCGGCGGTGCCCCGTTGCGCCGTCTCCGGATCGCGGCTTAAATAGTAGATATTGAAAGAAGACAGTTTCCGGTCGTCCCCGCGGACCAGTTTAATCTCAATATCCTTCTGCATTCTCTCTACCAGCACGTCGTCGTTGACTCGGCCGCGATCTTGCGCGTAGAGATTGAGTTCATCAATGATGCGGAGAAGGCGCGTACGGCTCAGAATCTGCTGCGTGATGCTGTCCAACTGCCGCTGAATGTCGGCATCGATATTCGAGACAACGAATTTTTCCGGGACAGCCGGTTGTTCCACTAGAATCAGCGTGCCTGACCGATAGATCGATGGCAGAACCCAGCTGATTCCCCACACCAGCAACCAGCCGAGAAAGAGCGGCACCAGGAAATGCCAGCGGTGACGGCGGATGATCCCTTTAATCTCGCTGAACTCCATTAATTCGGTTGTTTCTCGAGGTTCGTCTTCCATGTTTTACATTCCTAGAGGCTTAGCCCACTGGTACGACAGCGTTATAAAAAAGCGATCGCGATTGGCGCCAAAATTCTGCCCGGGATCGATGGATCCGGATTGATTTTGAAAATCATGGGAATAGCCGATCTGAAAACCCAGGCGCCGGCCGGTGCTCCGCTCTAGCGATGCGCCAACTGAAGTGGTCTTGATAGAGGTAGAGTTGTTCGCGGAAATCAGCGTGATAGCTTCATTGCTCCCATACGCGGCTCCGAACGTGGCTGCCCAGCCGGGCAAAAACTCGCGGCGGATCGCTGCGTGGACGTTCTGCGCCCGGACAGCTCCAAGGAGCCCGCCTCCGTCCCTTACTCGCTTCGAATATCCAGCGGTTGCGCTCGTCCGCTCCTTTTGCCAATTCCCTTCCACGCCGCCGGCTAACGACCAGTCCTTAAGAGTGGCAAACTGTCTAGCATTCGGGCCGGTAGCCGCCACGCCCTGGTTCTCGGAGTACTGCGGGCCGATAAAGGCATTCACGGTGACAGTTTTCGACAGGCTGAAGGTGTTCATCGCCATGAAGGAGTGGATGCGTGTTTCTCCACTTGGATCAAAGGTAATCCGCTGAAAAGCGTAGCTAAAGCCGCCCCAATCGTGGCGGAAGAGTTCGTGCAGCCAGAATGCGGAGCCACTGGCCGTCTGCGTATTGTTCAGCGTTCCGGCCCCGGTACTGACATCGGTGTAATGCAAGACGTTGAAGGAGCCGCCGGCTCCGACAACATCTTTCAAGGCGAAATGATAGTTCCCCTCCACCGCAGTTTGCGACGAAGTAATATTGGCCAGCGGTGTGATCAGTGTGGCGTCAGGTCCGGGCGGTCCTGGTTGGAATCCGGACCCCGTGCCGGCGCTAAACATGCCCCTCGTCAGGGCAAAATTTTCGGCCACTCGCAGATTGACGTGAGGACTGAGCCGGAACTCTGCATCGAGGCTAAGGTCCTGGGATACCTGGTTGCGACTCGACAGTCGCTGATTCACTGTGAGCCCCGCCGCATAATCGATTGACCAACGCATGCGCGAGGTTGATTGCTCAATGGCGATATTCGGGAATACCGAAAACGTCGTGTTTCCCATTTGCCCGCTAGGGGCGACCAGTGCGTTATTGTCGTAACCTGCGCCGATGTTGACGCCACCTCTCAGATAGTTCGACCGTTCCATCTCCGAGACGAAAGCTAACGAACTACCAGGCCCTCCGAGCATGGCCGGAATGCGAGGCAGATCAACGTCGCTCTGGTCTTCGGATTGCGTATCCACTCCGACTATCCCCGAAAGGGCGGCGGCTGGAACAGATCGCACCGCAGTGACACTCTCGTCGCTGTTCTGGACCGGAGAATTCTGCCCCACCGCGAGCATCGTAAGCCCGATCAAAACGAGCACAAGGATTGAGCAAAAGCGAATGCTCACAAGGACCTCTAGGGCACTACTACCGTGTCGCGCGGCAGCAGGCGGATATTCTGTTCAGGATTCTTGCCCTTGATCACTTCTTTGTAGTTGAACAGGATTCGTTTCTGCGTTCCGTCCGGAGCTTGTCGAAGAACGTAGATCGACTTCTGTTTCGCGAAATCCTTGAAACCGCCGGCCATTGCGATCGCATCGAGCACCGTGGTCGAACTCGTCAACAAATAGGCGCCGGGTCGGGCCACCATGCCCAGGATGTTCATTTTCTGACTCTTGCTATCCGTAACGATGACCGTAACTTCAGGCTCAGAAATATAGCTCTGGAGGCGCTTTGTGATCTCTTGTTCCAGTTGCTGTGGCGTCTGGCCGCCCGCCTGCAATTCCCCAACTAAGGGCAAAGAGATCTTCCCGTCGGATCGCACTGGAACGGACCGCGAGATGTCGGGTTCTTTCCAGACATTGACTGCCAGGACATCGTTGGCGCCAATGATATAAGAATCATCGGTTGCCACGCTTTTGATTGCGGTCCCGAGATCGCCGGCATTCTTGCTGGCGTCACCAGTGGGCGCCGGTGGTCCAGAAGAGCGATCTGATTGCGCAAACGACCCAATGGACGCGAGCACCAGAAGTGCCATGATCTCCAGTCTGCGAAAACACTTCGCGCTTTCCCTCATATGCTGCCCCTGCTTGCCATCGGTTGGCCTCCGGGTCTGTCGTTAAAACCGAACGGAGGAGCCATGCGATACTCCTGTATCTTGTAGAGCAGCCCCCTATAGCTGATGTTGAGCAGTTGCGCCGCCGCCTTTCGGTTCCAGCGCGTCTTTTCGAGTGCATGCGCAATTGCGTTACGCTCGGCTTCTTCTTTTGCGTTTCTTGCCAGAACCTTCAGCGAGGACTTCTCTTCGGTTGCAGGGACTCTGGCCCGGGCGCTCTCCACTCCATTTCCATTTACATTCCGGTTCGCCACCAACAGATTGGAATGCAAATGCAGTTCTTCAAGCGCTGCTTGTTCATCGCCAACTGCGAGGAACCGCTTTACGAAATTCTCTATTTCCGTCAGATTTCCCGGCCACGAGTATTGCTGGCAGGCATCCAACAGGGTACTCGAAAACTGTGGTGCGGGCACCCCGTAGTGGCGCGTCAGCCGGTTCATGATGAGCCCTAGCAAAAGAGGGATTTCCTCGCGCCGTTCCCGCAGAGGCGGCACGTGCAACTGGAAAACACTCAGACGATGGTATAGGTCTTGGTTGACGGTGTTGTCCGCTGCGGCCGTCTCCAGGTCGCCGTCTTTAGCAGCGATAATGCGGAAATCGACAGGGATTCGAGTACAGCCGCCACCCCGCACGAACTCCCGCGTCTGCAGCAGGTTCAATAGACGCTGTTGAACCGCGATCGTCATCGCGGAGAAATTTCCCAATAAGACCGTCCCCCGCGCGCATTGTTCAAACTTTCCCAGGGTGGTTTCAGGCTGTCCGCTTACTGCAGGCTGTTCGGAACCGAACAGCTCACTCTCCAACAAGTCAGATGTCAGAACCCCACAATCCACGATCGTGAACGGGAAGCTGGAGCGGAGGGAAAGACAGTGAATGAGCCGCGCAATCGTCGTCCTTCCGCTGCCGGCTTCTCCCGTAATCAGCACCGGCACGTCGGCTTGCGCCAGCGATTCGGCCTGCGTCCGCAACCGGCGCATGGCTGGGCTTGCGGCCACGAAGTACAACTCCTCGACGACGCGCTCGATTTCTGGTCGGTACATCATGGTGTTCCGAAGATGGGTGGTAAACGACATGGGCAGATGCCGAAGAGAAATTGCTGTCTGAACGACGATGCCGCGTTCTACCTAAGCTCTAGAGCGGCTCTATGTCGTATCCGTCGATTCGTACCGCCATCGATCTCTGAATGACATCAACTGAAATAACCAGACTATGATCGCCGTTCTCCGAGAGAAAAACGCCTTCGACTCCGTCCAGTGCGCCCCCGCGAACGCGGACCCGCTGTCCCACCTTGAGGAAGGGATACGAGCGCCATGGAGTTGGTTGCGCGAGAACCGTGCGGAGGCTCTCGATCTGTTCGTCCGGGATCGGCACACCTGCGCCCCGGACTCCGACAAAGCCCAGCACGCTGTCCGCGCGATGAACCATCGTCCGATCCTTATCGTCCAACGTGCAGCGCACGAACACGTAACAGCTGAACAGTGGCACTTCAACTTTCTTCTTTCGATCGCTCCAGCGATGCACTTCCAACGTGGTCGGCACGAACGTTTCCATACCTTGATCGCGCAGGCGCCGCTTGACCGATTCTTCGTGGCGCGCTCTGGTGTGCAGCGCGTACCACCGCAGCTCTTCCTGCGGTACAAATTGGCTCAACCCGCAGCCCACTTCGTAGCTCTGATTGGGAGTACTCATAGCTTCGCCCTCTGGGTCCCATTGCAATGGGTAGGAATGGAATAAAACAGGAAATCTCGTCAACGCCTTCGGGGGAAGAAGACAATGGAACTACAGGGGGCGCTTCACACCTTGGAACTACCAGGGGGAGTTTCGTACCTTGCAAAACTAACGTCACGTGCAAGACCGTGCAAGTGGTAGGACTACTTAGGACCTATCAGCCCTACTCACGCGAGGGCTGGTCTTCTCATAACCAAGTTATACGGCTGGGAGACGTTATTCTTTGGCACAGCCGTGGTATACGCACCCGCGGGTCCGAACAATTCCTTTCGGGATTCAATTGATCGATGGAGGGAATAGTCTCTATCTTGCTGATATTATGAACGTACCCTATCTCTGTTTCTTTTCGACCAATGATTAAATCAACACCAGATCTGAAGCTGATCGTTGGCTTCGCCGTGCCAGCCGATCAAGCTGCACCGAGGACGGGACCACTAGCGCATTTTTCTGCATAGGTTGCAAGCCCCTTGCTTGCCGGTTCGTAAGATTAGTGGTACATTCTCAGCTGTAGCAAGAGACTGTGGTGGGCTTTGCCTTAGTTCTCTCCTCTCCCCCGAGACCATCGCGTTGACTAACGTAGTGTTTTTTTAATTCCCCTCTTCCGGTTCGTACAACTAAATATCAGGAGGCCCGATGCCATCCAATGCAGGATTGGGCGCGGACTTTGTCAGTATCGTAGTTGCTGACAGCACGCGAATACATACCCAGCTCTTGGCCGACGCTCTGCGCAACGATCGCGGTCTGCAGGTGGTGGCCGAGACCTCGAATTCCGAGGAGTTGTTGGAGGCCATCACTCGCGTGCCGATCGATGTCGCGGTCATCAGTCATAATTTGGACGACCAGCGTGGCCACGGTATCCGTGTGTTGCGGGAGATGCGTGCGCTCCGGCCCCAGATTAAGGGAGTTATCTTGCTAGACTCATCCAAGCCACAGGATGTTCTGGAGTGCTTTCGCGCTGGCGCGAAGGGTATTTTTTCCAAGCAAGAGCGGCTCGAGAGCCTTTGCAAGTGCATTCGCAGCGTCCATGAAGGACAAATCTGGGCGCGGAGCGTCGATCTGGATCAGGCGCTCGAAGCTCTTGCCAACACGCCGCGCGTCCGAGCCACCAATCACAAGGGGATCGACCTGCTTTCCGAGCGCGAACGCCAGGTCATTCAGCACCTGGCCGGGGGTATGACCAACCGCGAAATTGCTCAGGCTCTGGATCTCAGCTCGCATACGGTCAAGAACTACCTGTTTCGCATTTTTGACAAGCTGGGCGTCTCCAGCCGAACCGAGTTGCTCTACCTGACCATGAACAACTCGCAAGCCCAGCCACCACGCGCCGCCAGCAGAGAGAAAAACGCGTTCTCTGCAATCATCGAAGACGCCGAAGCCGGCGATCCCTCGGCACAACTTCGCCTGGCCGAGCATTTTTCTCGGATCAAAGATGTTCAGGGCCACGAAGGCCCGCAAAACACGGGACTCCAACCCGCCTCCGTTTCCGCGTACATGTGGTACCTGCTCGCAGAAAAAACGGCTGCCCCGATGCTTGAACAAATCGAGGAAGGCAAGAAAAACATCAGCCAGACAATGTCTCCTCAACAACTGGCGGAGGCCGAAGTCAGAGCTACCGCACGGTTGAAAAACTCCAGGAAACAACTTGGTTTGGCCGGCGGCGGTCAGGTACGGACCATCGGACAATGGAAGGTACGTGGTGGCCGCTCGATAGGGCTTCCCATGTTGATCGAGTGACCTTGGAATCATCGTGCGGGATGCTTCACCGTATTTATATCGCTCTATCCCGTCAGCAGTGCTTTCGCCCACCCTCCCAAAGAAGAAGCGGTGCAGGCCACGGCTCTCCGGAGAGAAGCCCAATCCGCACCGCTATGAGGGGGATATGCCGTCAAGTGCTCACATGGGAGTGTCTTGTCCGTCAGTCCCTTTTCAACCATTCTCTTGCAGTACCACAGCTTAGCGAGGGCGCGCGGCCACAGTCTGTGTGATATTGCTCACTTTGCCAGTGCCCAGTGCACTGCGAAGGGTAGCTGTCGATGTCGGCCTCTGCCAATACAGGAAATCCTGTATTCCGTCTCGGACGCTACCCAGGAAACGGTCCAAGCCCAAAGTCAGTTCGAACGTTAGAGGGAATCGCAGACCCCAGCGATGTAGACCGGGATTGAAGATCACCTTTGGACAATACAGGAGCTTGTTTCGCTCTTGGATTCAAACTGACGCATTACCGCCCGCGCAGGCCGACAGCAAAGACTGACAATGGCCGGAGGTTTGTGCCAATCAGTGATCGCGCTCTGGAGTTATTGAAGGCTCGCTGCGGGGAACGCCGCGAGGGCTGGGTCTTCACGGCCTTCTCTGCTTCAGGACATCTGACAACCATGGGTAAGAAATTCCGCGAAGCTCGACCTGAAGCTGGGCTTCCAGAAAAACTGGTCCTATATTGCGGCCGTCACGATTACGGAACCAGGGTGCTGCAGGGGACCGGCAATCTTGCCGTTGTCATGCGCGCCATGGGGCACGGCAGTCCGTCAACGGCAATGAAGTATCAACATCCCGAACTGGAGCAGGTGCGCCGCGTCCTGAATGGCACAAAAAGCAGTCACCATCCCGAACCGGGATTGTAATGGCACATTCTACGGCACAGTAACTAAACAGGAACTAAACGATAATCTTGGTAAGTGATTGATTTAGATGGTGGGCAGTGCAGGACTCGAACCTGCGACCTCCTGCTTGTAAGGCAGGCGCTCTAACCAACTGAGCTAACCGCCCGCTCCGGCCGATGTGATCCCAATGCGTTTCATCTCCGCAGCCCGAGGGAAGAACTTCAGAAAAACTTATGCTCAGAATACTGGACCGTTCCTTACCGGTCAAACGAGCCCGAACTCACGAGCGCGGACGCTACACTTTCGCTGCTACACTTTCTTCGTGCGAAAACTAATCGTTAATGCCGATGATTTTGGCCTGACCACTGGAGTCGATCGAGCCATCATCGAAACCCACATTGGCGGAGTCGTGTCGTCGGCAACCTTGATGGCCAACGGCGCCGCGTTCGACGACGCGGTGACGGCGGCCCGCTCGGCGCCGAATCTCTCCGTGGGATGCCACGTCGTGCTGGTGGACGGAACGCCGGTGTCACCACCAGACGCAGTAGATACGCTACTCGCGATCCGTTCGGCAGAGCCGGATAAATTCTACTCTAGCCTTTCGGCCTTCGCCGCGCGTGCCACGTTGGGAGGCTTCGATCGAGATCAACTGGTCGCGGAAGTCACTGCGCAAATCAGGAAAATTCAATCCGCCGGTCTTCAGGTCACTCATCTCGATACCCACAAACACGCACACGTCTTTCCTGAGATTTTTGCGGCGCTGCTGCGAGCCGCCCGGATTTGCGGCGTTCGCGCGATCCGCAATCCGTTCGTTCCCGTGAAAGCGATGCACGCACGCCAATTCAAAGGCAGGCGCGATCTCTGGAAACGCTATGGCCAGGTGCGCATGCTGCACACCTTCTCCGGGCAATTCCGCCAGCAGACCAAGCGCGCTGGATTGCTTACGCCCGACGGTGTGGTGGGAGTGATCGAAACCGGATCGCTCGATAGTTCGGGAAAAAGTTCCGGAAGGAACTCCGAGGAAAATTCCGGCTATAGTTCCCTGCTGCGCCAGACGCTCGCGAGCCTGCCCGAGGGAACGTGGGAACTGGTTTGCCATCCCGGCTACAACGACGCCGATTTGCGCGCGGCCGGCACACGATTGCTCGATTCTCGCGAGGAGGAGCGGCGCCTACTGACTTCCGCGGAACTGCGGCAGTTTCTGGAGGAGCAAAAGATCCGTGTCATCGGTTATCGAGAATTCGCGGAAACCCCAGCAGAAGCGCCCGCGAAAAACCGCCCTTGATTGATGATTCCAGCTATCGAAAGTGGTGCTTCGCTCGTTACTGCGCGGGCAAACTTTGTAATATCCCGGCGCATCCGAGGGCGGTATTATCGCACCAACAGATATGAGGATAAGAGATGGCTTATCCGCCAAAAGAACCTCGCCTTAGTGTGGACCTGCCGGTGCGTATATGGGGGATGAGCGCCGAAGGACGCCCCTTCTCTCAGCACGCTCGCGCTCAGAACATCAGTTCGGCGGGTGCACTGATCTCCGGAGTCGACGACGAACTTAGAGTAGGTGACGTGGTCGGAGTACAGTGCGACGAGAAGAAGACGCGCTGCACCGTGATCTGGGTGATGAACGCCGGCCCGGTCAGGAAAAATCGCGTGGGGGTGAAGTTGCTCGCCGATCAGGAGTGTCCGTGGAAAAGCTTTCTGCCACTAGACGGCGCGACGGTCACGATTTCTCCCTCCAATCGCCGGCGCTGGCACCGGCATAAGATTCAGCTTCCCCTCGAACTTCGTGACGAGCGCATCAATTCGCCGATGCGCATCAATGCCACCGACGTAAGCGGGAACGGATGCTATATCGAAAGCATGCTGCCTTTGCCGCTCGGAACTGTGCTGCGTGTCGATTTCTGGCTGGAGTCG
>Ga0307474_10004358_pt1 | contig 10207 bp, 13 predicted proteins | sample atmos_gasesECM1C_2_FD_203312 | JGI IMG/M metagenome (GOLD analysis project Ga0307474, IMG submission 203312) | Hardwood forest soil microbial communities from Morgan-Monroe State Forest, Indiana, United States - atmos_gasesECM1C_05 | ecosystem: Environmental > Terrestrial > Soil > Temperate...
ATTACGGGAAATGTCGGTCAGTGTCGATTTCAGACGTTCTAATTTTGCGACTTCGGAGCAATGTCCTTTAGCGCCGCTGATTGCATTTGCGATACCTGCATAGCGTCGGTTTGTGAGGTGCTATACAGAGCGCGCAAAAGCGCCTTGTCCCAGACGGTCATCTCCGTGGGGCGCGACTCCTTTGAACCCTCAAATAACCTCAAGATGGTGGGTGCATCGACCGGCTTCTTCTCAAAATTTATTTGGGCAAGACCGACAAGGCCGATGTAGTCGGCAAGCTGGACAAAGCTAATATCACCTATCTTGGTGGAATCGACCAGCACAATGACGGTGATAATGTCTCGAGTGGTCTGAAGTTTTAGACGAGTGGCGGAGTGTATCCGCATCGTATTGGTCTTTCCGTTTGAACGTGCTCGAATCGAACTCTCGTCCATCAGCCCGATCGAATACATGCCGTCCTCCCCAACCGTGCTGGCGCTGTACCAGACCCTTACCGGTCGGGGTGTTTCAAGGAATCGCTTCACGGGTAAGCCCGCTTCGCCGTCGAATAGGTCTACATCGCGCTTCCACCACTTCTTAAGCAGCAGCTCCGGATCGGGAGTCACAATCACGAAGAGGTTTGGTTTGCAGGTCTCGGAGTCAAGCGGAGCACCAACGTCTTTGGCAATTTGAGAAAGACGAGCGAGGACAAACTCCCCCTGCTCTTTATTCAGTCCGCCCACGAGCGGACAGACTTTGTCCTTCCAGCGCCAGAGCGATTCGCCATAATGACTCGGCTGAACAATCGCACTTGCGACGAACCTATCAACCTCACGCGCAAGTTTAGCTTTGTCTCTTTGCGCCTCGACGGTGATGGTATCGATCGGATCAGCGTCAACGGAACTTGCGAGACTTGTGAGCACTGCAACAGAAGCGCATATCGAAATGAAATGGCTAACTGCTGATGATCGGACGTCCATGACACCCTGCGGCAAATATAAGACGATCTGTAGCTTTCAGGATAGCGCGACTCGACTCCGCCAGCCACAGGGGCGAGTTCCGCTGAAAATACGGTGAAACTCAAACCCCAAATGCCCAGTCATTCGCGCATTGTGTAGGTCCAAATTGGCCGATCGGATGTGCGAAGATTTTTGTCGTTGTTCCTAGTTTCCTAGACTGGCGAATTCACTGAATACCGATAAACCAAGGACCTGCGCGTGGTGCTCGTGTTCCTAGATTTTAGACTGACGAGCAAATGTTCCGAGTTCTTGGACTAAATTCTCGGCAAAACGGCGCAGGTCTAGGCAGGGAAAGGGTTGGTTTCCACTTGCGCATCATTGAGTTGTCGGTGCGGAGCTGATCCGACCAGTCGACACAACTCGGCACCAATCTAAGAACTCGGAACAGAATTTAGGAAACTTGGAACACCGACAATTTTGGATCGAGGAGCGTTGCTAGGTCGTTGTTGGAGTGATGGCAGGATAGCGAAGTGTCCGCGTTCTGCTGCAACTCAAGTTTGCGCGCGATGAACGATGCCGGCGTGAAGTCTACCGCGCCAACGATCACAGCGCGTCCGACGCCGGAGGAGAAGCGCCTGTTCGCCGCCGTCGCCGCCCAGCGGCAAATCTCGGAGTCGGCGCTGGCACTGATCGCTATTCGCGCATTGCTCGAATCGCAGTCGCCCGAGTTGCGGCCGAGCCCTTCCAGCAGCGGTCCGGCCCAAGACCGGATCACAATTCGTTTGCGGCCGGGAGATCGACTTGCCATTCGGCGCCGGGCGTCTGAGCGCCACATGAAGGATTCAGGCTACATCGCCGCCCTGGTCCGCGGTCACGTGAGCGCCAACCCGCCGCTGCCAACCCATGAGCTTGCGGCCTTCAAGGCTGCCGTGTCGGTGCTGGCTGGGTTCGGTCGACTCTTGGCGCGGAGCGCTCGGGAAGCCGCGCGGACGGGAGTCCTGACGCGAGATCTGCAGCAAGAGCTTAGGGGTACCCGAGCTCTCGTATCGGAAGTCGAGCGGCGCATGCATGAATTCGCCCAGGCGGCGCTGATCAGCTGGGAGAGCCGCGTTGACTAGACGAGGTTTTCGCGTGCCGCGGGATGGACCCGGGCTCTTTGAGGCCGTGAGTCACGGGCGAGCAAGTCCGGAGACACCCGGTCGATTTAGCCTCGCGCAAATTGCCCAGATCAAGCGCACCGTGAGTCGTACCCCGGAGGTCATGGTGAAAGTGACTGGCGGAGGAAGGGAGAGGGGCGCGGTTGCCGCTCACTTCGGGTACATCAGCCGCCGTGGCGCCTTAGGAATAGAAACCGACGAGGGTGAGTTCATCGGACACCGGGAAGGGCAAAAGCAGCTGCTCGATGAGTGGCACTTGGAGCTTACCGCCGGGCAATATCGCCGGCAGAAAGATGGCGATCGGGCGCGGCGGCCGACGAAACTCGTTCACAACATCGTGCTTGCCATGCCGGGGCCGACGCCTCCGGACAAAGTTTTGGCCGCCGCGCGGAACTTCGCCCGCGAGAAATTCTCGCAACATCGCTACGCCATGGTCTTGCATACGGACCAGAGGCACCCGCACGTGCATCTGGTCGTGAAAGCTGAGAACGAACTCGGGCAGCGGCTGCGCATCGACAAGCAACGCCTGCGCGAATGGCGCGAGGACTTCGCACGGTTGATGCGCGAGCAGGGTGTCGCAGCCAATGCCACGCCGCGGGCCATTCGAGGCGAAAATAAGAAATACCCTCGGGAGAGGCTTTTCAAAGCGCAGCGCTACGGGACGTCCGCGGCGTTGCACGATCGGGTAATCGGGATAGCGAACGATCTGTCACGTTCCCTAACCATCGTGGATCCGGCGCGCGACAGGCTGATCGAAACTCGCAAATCGTTGGTATCAGCCTGGCTGAAGGCCGCAGAGGTATTGGATGCGCAGGGGGAGATCATCCTCGCCGGCGACGTGCGCTACTTCGTGAAGCACTTGCCGCCCGTCCTTACTGACCGGCAAAGATTGGCGGCGCAATTCATCGGATTTGTCCAAAAGCAGCGTGGGACTCAACAGGACGGTTCCGAGCGAGGTCGTCCCGCGGACCCGGAGTTGACGCGGTAGGGCCGATTATCGGTGCAATAGTCGATGTTCGAGGTATAGCCATGAAAGGCGAATTGAAAAATCAAACTGCATTCAACCTGGGGCCTCCGGCAAAGCTGCCGCGTTACCCCAATGAACGGGCGCTGAGGCTGAGACAAGTGTCCCAGCTCACCGGGCTCGGTCGATCGATGATTTATCAGATGCAGGCGGAAGGACGCTTTCCGCAGCGCATCAAGCTGGGCGAGCGGGCGGTGGGATGGCTGGAGAGCGAAGTGCGAGACTGGTTGGCGACTCGCATTGAAACCAACCGTGGTAAACAGCGCGGCGCGAATTGAGGCTGATTGCTGGCCTACAGCCGGCTCTTCCACCGGCGCGGATGGCGGCTGCCATGCAGGACGCCGATCACGACCACTCCGTCGCCGTCAACGATGAAAAAGACCCCAAAGGGAAATCGGTGCAATAGCGCGCGACGTAATGACCCGTAGATCACAGCGCTGGCGAGAGGTCTTTCGGCGATAGCCGAAAAGGTCGCCAAGGCCTCATCGAGGAATTCAAGGCCTAAGTCGGGCCGCTGCTCTTCATACCACCGCGCAGCCTCAGCCAGGTCCTGTTCGGCTTCCGGACGGAGCCGGACCTCGACGGTCACAACTGGCGGCGAATGTCGCGAACGGCGTGCGTTGCCGGTCGTCCACGATTCTTGTCAACCGCGTATGCGTTCAGCCGGCGGTCGAGTTCGGATTTCTGATCGGCGGTAATTGGAAGTGCGCCTTGATCTGCTGCAATGCTGTCCCAGAGGTCTTCGACCAGTTTAATGCGCTCGTCCACGGTCAATTGCTGCAACTTCGTTTCCATGATCAGAGCCTCGCTCTTCGGCACACGTATAGGATACGCCGCGGCGGTCCGAATGCCACGGCGCGTTTCTGCCTAGATTCTGGAATTTGGAATGCATTGCTCAAGACGTTCAGCCCGCCTCGAGAATCGGAATCACGTCAGCGCCGTTCTTCAGCCTGTCCAGGTAATCCGCCCAGGCCTGCATCATTTTCCGGCGCTCATCCAAATGCGCCGTGCGGTTGTAAGCGCGTCCGTTCGGATCGCGCACCGCATGCGCGAGCTGGTGCTCGATGAAATCCGGTCTGAAGCCCAAGACTTCGTCCAGGATCGTCCGCGCCATGGCGCGAAATCCGTGGCCGCTCATTTCATCCTTGGCGATGCCCATGCGGCGCATGGCAGCGAGGATGGCGTTGTCGCTCATCGGCCGCTGACTGCTGCGGGCGCTGGAAAAGACATAGCGGCCGCGGCCGGTCAGTGGTTTCAGTTCGCGCAAGATGGCAACCGCTTGCGCTGAGAGCGGCACGATGTGCGGCGTGTTTGTCTTGTTGACTATGTAGCGCCATTCGCCGACATCCAGGTCCATTGCCGCCCACTCGGCATGCCGCAGCTCGCCGGGGCGCACGAAGACCAGCGGCGCCAGCCGTAGGGCAGAGCGCACCGTCAACGATCCTTCGTACCCTTCGATGGCGCGCATCAGCGCGCCCACACGCTTAGGCTCGGTTATGGCGGCAAAGTGCGTAGGTTTAACCGCGGGGAGGGCGCCGCGCAGATCGCCGGTGAGATCGCGTCTGGTGCGGCCGGTGGCGATGGCATAGCGGAACACCTGGCCGCAGTTGCCGAGCGCCCGATGCGCAGTCTCCAGCGCGCCGCGTTTTTCGATGCGCCTCACTGTCGTCAGCAGTTCCGGCGCGGTTAGATCCGCAATCGGTCGGGCGCCGATCCACGGGAATATGTCGCGCTCGAACCGGGTCAGGATTCGCTCGCCATGGCCTCGCACCCAGGTTTTCATCTGCTGCTCGATCCATTCGCGCGTCACCACCTCAAAGCTGTTCGCCGCGCCGTCCATCTGTGCGGCTTTGGCAGCGCGGCGGTTCTCGCTGGGATCGACGCCGGCATCGAGCAGCTGACGCGCCTCGATCGTGCGCGCGCGGGCCCTCTTCAAATTGACCTCCGGGTAGACGCCCAACGACACGCGCTTTTCTTTTCCCGCGAAGCGATATTTGAGGCGCCACCACTTGCCGCCGCGCGGCGAGACCTCGAGATACAGGCCATCATGATCGAAGATGCGGATGGTTTTCGCAGCGGGCTTGGCGTTTCGCGCGATGCTGTCTGTGAGCGGCATCTGGGGGCAACTCCAGTTCGGGCTTCACCGGTTGCCCCAAAGTTGCCCCCAGTTGCCCCGGAAGTCAATGGCAAGTTCCGGCGCTTCCAGGAGCTCAAAAAATATAAAAAAACCCGCGTTTTAGCGGGTTTTGTGGACGTCTCCGGATGCTTTCGGATGTTATCGGATCAGGTCATAATGGTGGAGCCGGGGGGAATCGAACCCCCGTCCATAAGTCCTACGCTACAAGATCTACGTACGTAGCCACGTCTATTGTTCTCACCGCACACTACCCAACGGGCAGGGAAAGCGCGCAGCCAGCCCGGTAATTTTTCGTTTAACACACCCCAGGCACGTGTGCTCCACTATCTGATGAGCGCTACACCCTGACGTTCGCATCAGCACGAGCCGTCTGGGTTTCAACCGCGATTAGGCGGCTAGAGCGTAGTTGTCTTGATTGGCAACTATAAGTTTGCAAATAGTTTAACGAGGAACCTGCACCTCGGTACGCACCTGCAGTTTCGCAACCCATGTCGAAACCGGTCGGCCCCAATCGAGCCTCTAGCTTACGCTGTTTTGGCCTATCGCGTCAGAGCGCCCTGGCGGCTGCGCGGATAGGTTCCTAGCGGCGCATCGCCTTCATGATTCGGCCCTTGTCGCGCTGCCAGTCGCGATCCTTCTCCGTGTGGCGCTTATCGTGCTGCTTCTTGCCCTTCGCCAGACCGACCGCCAGCTTGGCGCGCCCCGCCTTCCAATACAGCTCGAGCGGCACCAGCGTATAGCCGCGCCGCTCCACCGCGCCGACCAAGTGATCGAGCTCGCGGCGGTTGAGCAGCAGCTTGCGCGTACGCGTGGGATCGGTCTCGACGTGAGTCGAGGCCGAGGTCAGGGGGCTCAAATGCGCGCCGAACAGGAACGCCTCGCCATTCTTGACATAGACATAGGCCTCGGCGATCTGCGCCTTGCCGGCTCGCATGCTCTTGACCTCCCAGCCCATGAGGGAAATACCCGCTTCTAAGCGCTCCTCGATGAAATAGTCGAAGCGCGCCTTGCGGTTCACGGCGATCGGGGGCAGTTTCTCGGTAGTTTTCATGTCAGGTCAGGACATTATAGGACGGGGCCGCCCCGGCCCCGGGAATAGTTGCGCGAAGCGCATGGCAAGTCCGATGGCGGCGCCCGCGCTTTTGCCGGAGAATATGCGCATGCAGGTAGTTGAGCGCAGCGCCCTGGTCACCTATACGCCCGCACAAATGTTTGCCCTGGTGAATGATGTGCCGCGCTATCCGGAGTTTCTGCCCTGGTGCATCGGCGTTCGCGTCGAGGATGTCTCGGCAACCGAACGCATCGCCATGCTGAAAATAGCGCATGGGGTCCTGCAAACGGAATTCACCACGCGCAACACGCTGGCTCCAGACGCGCAGATCGACATGCGGCTCACGCACGGGCCGTTTCGCGATCTCACCGGCGCTTGGCGCTTCGATGCCATCGGCGAGCGCGGCTGCCGCGTGCACTTCAAAGTACAATTCGAGTTCAAGAATCGCATCACCTCCGCGGCTTTCAATGCAGTATTCGAAACGCTCTGCGGCAGCATCGTGGATGCCTTCGCGGTGCGCGCGCGAAAGGTCTACGGTTAGGGGCTCGACGTGATCCGCATCGAGATCGTCTATGCGGAGCCGCAGCGCTGCGTCGTCAGGTCGTTGAGCGTGGCACAGGGTGCGGTGATCGCGGATGCGCTGGGGTTGGTCGCGGCGGACCCGGATTTTCTAGGTGTCGACTTGTCCGGATCGGCGCTGGGCATCTTCGGAAAGGTGGCGCACCGGGATCAGCTGCTGAAGGACGGCGATCGGATCGAAATTTACCGGCCGCTCGCCGAAGAACCCAAGCTCGCGCGCCGAAACCGCGCTAGTAAATCCGGCCGTTCTTGATCTTCGCGGCCGATGCGTCCTGCGCCGCGGCTTCCGCATCGGTGGGCTTGTCCAATCGAGCGACCTTGTCGCCGTCGAAATAAACGGTGACGCGGCGTGAGTCGACGTGCCGGGTGCGGCCCTTCTTGAGATAATAAATATAGTCCCAACGTTCCTTGTTGAAGCTGTCGGCCACCATGGGCGTGCCTAACAAATATCTCACCTGGCTGCGCGTCATGCCTTCCTTGACGGTGTCGACGGCGCCCTGATTGAGGAAGTTACCCTGCTGAATGTTGATGCGGTATACGCAGCCCGAGGCCAGCAAAGTCACCGCGCATCCCAGAACAAGGTACTGAATTATTTTCATGGAAAGTGGTGAACAGCCGTCAAATGATTGATAATCAATGCCTATCATACCGGAAGGCCCAGCATGCCGCAGCGCCTAAAACCTGACTCGACCAGCGAAAGCAACGACCTGCGTAATGCCGGTCTCAAAGTAACGCTGCCGCGTCTGAAAATTCTGGACATCCTCGCCGATGGCTCCGCGCGCCACATGAGCGCGGAGGACATTTACAAGAAGCTGCTGGTGTCCAATGAGGACATCGGCCTCGCCACTGTGTATCGGGTGCTCACCCAATTCGAGGCCGCGGGTCTCGTCACGCGCCATCATTTTGAAGGCGGCATGGCCGTATTCGAGCTCAACCAGGGCGCGCATCACGATCACATCGTGTGTGTTGACTGCGGCAAAGTGGAAGAGTTCATGGACGGGGGCATCGAAGAGCGCCAGCACGCGGTGGCCAAGCGCCTAGGCTTCGAGATCAGCGATCATGCGCTGATTCTCTACGGGCATTGCCGCAAGGCTAACTGCCCCAATCAGAAGCGCACCAAGGCGCCGTCCTAACCCAGCGCCGCGCTGGCCCAGCACCGCGCCGGCCCATCACCCGCGCCGGCCCATCACCGCGGCGAGTTGCGCGAGCCCTTTTTCTTGGGCGTTTCGGCCGGCGTGGCTCTGCTAAGCATGTCGCGCGCATGCGCGCGGGCTTGCTCGGTGATGTCGATTCCGCCGAGCATGCGGGCAATCTCGTCGGTGCGCTCCGCGGCGCCCAATGGCTTGACCGCCGTGCGCGTGATCTTGCCGTCGCTCAACTTGGTCACGCGAAACTGGCTGTGCGCCTGGGAGGCGACCTGCGCCAGATGCGTCACGCACAGCACCTGGGCCCGCTCGCCCAAGGAGCGCAACTGCCGGCCGACAATCTCGGCCACCGCGCCGCCGATGCCGGCATCGACTTCGTCGAACACCATGCACAGCGGCGAGGAGGAGGCCCGCCCGGCGACTTGAACCGCGAGACTGATGCGCGACAGCTCACCGCCCGAGGCCACCTTGGCCAGGCTCTTGAGCGGCTGGCCGGGATTGGCGCTCACCAGAAATTCCACCTCATCGCTGCCGTACGCGGAAAACTCCGAATCGCTTGGGCTGACCTGGACCGCAAACTGGCCGCCCGCCATGCCTAAGGTTTGCATGAGCTGGGTGACCTGAACCCCCAACAATTGCGCAGCGGCGCGGCGCGCCTCGCTCAAGCGTGTCGCTGCGCTGCGATATTCCCGCGCGGTCGCACTCACTTGCTGCTCGAGGGCCGTTAGGCTCACCCCGACATTGTCCAACGCGGCCACCTCCTGCTCGACGCGCACGCGCTGTTCGGGCAGCTGCAGGACCGCGACGCGATGTTTTCGCGCCAGCGCTTCGAGCGCGGCCGCTCGCCGTTCAATTTCGTCCTGGCGGGCAGGATCGATATCCAAGGCATCCAAGTAGTGGCGCAACGACTCCGCCGCTTCCTGGGTGAGGATGGCCGCTTCGCCTAAAAGTTTGCCGGCGTCGCCCAGTTGAGGGTCGATGTCCGACACGCTGCGCAGTGCCGCGGTCGCTTTGCCGAGCAAATCATGGGCGCTGTCGCTGTCGGATTCGTAAGCCGCGGTGAGGGCAGTGTGGGCCGCGACGCTCAGGCGGCCGCGCGCGGCGACGCGTTTTTGGTCGGCAAACAACTCTTCGATCGCCGCCTCTGTCGATACTTCCGCTTTGAGTTCGCCCAATTGATGGCGCAGCAGGTCCAGCCGGGCATCGCGGTTCTGCGCGGCGTTTTTCAGGGCCTCGAAATCGCGTGAGACCGCGCTATGGCGCTCGAAGGCTTCAGCGACGCTGCTCCTCAAGGCCGGCGTGCTCAAGCGCTCATCGAGTAATTCGCGCTGTGCGGCGCGGCTCACCAGATGCTGGAACTCTTGTTGACCATGAATTTCGATCAGAAACTCGGCCAGTTCGCGTAAAGCTTGCAGGGGAACCACTTGGCCGTTCACGTAGGCGCGCGAGCGGCCATCGGCGCCGATGACTCGCCGAACCACGAGTTCCCCGTCGAAATCGATCGACTGTTCCGTCAGCCAAGTGAGCGCCGCCGGCGGCAGGGCCGAAAAGCTGGCGGTGACCTCGGCACGCTCCGCGCCCTGGCGCGCGATATCGCCGGCACCGCGGCCGCCGGCGATCAACAGCAGCGCGTCGACCACGATGGATTTGCCCGCGCCGGTCTCGCCGGTCAGGGCGGTGAGGCCGCCGCTGAACTCGAGCTCTGCTTGATCGACGAGAACCAGGTCTCGCAATTGAAGATGCGTGAGCACGGCTTAGATATCGGGGTGTCCGTTTTGCGTGCCGCGGCCCCAATGCAGCTTGGAGCGCAGCAGCCGGTAGTAGTCATAGCCGGGCGGATGCAGCAGGGTGATTTGCGCATCGGCGGCCTCGACATACAAGTTATCGCCCTGTGCCAGATCGCCAATGGCGGTGCCGTCGCAGGTCACCTGCGCGCGCGACTCGAAACGATCCGACATGCGGATCGCAATCTTGCTGCCGGCACGCACCACAATCGGCCGGTCGCTCAAGGTGTGCGGGGAGATGGGCGCCAGCACCCATACGTCAAGGTCGGGCTCGACGATGGGTCCGCCGCAGGACAGGGCATAGGCCGTCGAGCCGGTCGCCGTGGCGATCACCATCCCATCGCCGCCGTGCGAATTGACGAAACGGCCATTGATGGAGGTCTCGAAATCCA
>Ga0307474_10004359_pt1 | contig 10206 bp, 7 predicted proteins | sample atmos_gasesECM1C_2_FD_203312 | JGI IMG/M metagenome (GOLD analysis project Ga0307474, IMG submission 203312) | Hardwood forest soil microbial communities from Morgan-Monroe State Forest, Indiana, United States - atmos_gasesECM1C_05 | ecosystem: Environmental > Terrestrial > Soil > Temperate...
TGGCGCGGCTTGTTGCGCGGCTTCACCGGTGAGGCCGAGACCGAAGGTGAGCTTGCGAGCCTGATAAGGTTGCAGGCCGACGGCGGGCTGGATGAATTCGCGGAGGATGGCTTCCGGATTGGTTTTCGCGACTTCTTCGATTTCCATGCCGCCGGCAGTGCTGGCCATGAAGAGAACTTTGCCCGCGGCGCGATCGACGAGGATGCTGAGGTACAGCTCGCGCTTGATGTCCAGGCCTTCTTCGATCAACACGCGCTTGACGACGCGGCCGCTGGGACCGGTTTGCACAGTCACGAGATTCATGCCGAGCATGGCGCTGGCGATTTCGGCGGCTTCGTCGGGCGAGTGCGCGAGCTTTACGCCGCCGGCTTTGCCGCGGCCACCGGCATGGATTTGCGATTTGACGACGACGACCGGAGTGCGCAGGCGCTGGGCGGCGGCGCGGGCTTCTTCCTTGCTGAAGGCGACTTCGCCGCGTGGAGTGGTGACGCCGTAGCGAGCGAGAATCGCTTTCGCCTGATATTCGTGAATCTTCATTGAGATCGACTTCCGTTCGGTGAGACCTTGCTGCGGTCGGCCGGTGTTAGAATTTGCGTGCGAGTGAAGACGAGGGAAGTTTAACCGAGGGGTTGGGGGCTGGGCAAGGCGGGGGCAGTGGTTGTCGTGGTGATGCCGCAGTTTTTAGGCGCGGTTTTCGGACGACGGACAGTTTTGTGGTTCCGGTTACGGCTGAGATCCTTCGCCGCCCTTCGGGCGGCTCAGGATTGACAACGCTTTTCTAGTGATGACGACACGTTGTGGTGGTGACAATAGGTTTGGGCCGACGGCAAGGTTTGGCAGGACGATGGGCTTACATCGTACGGACGTGGGGCGCAGCACGCTGCGCCCTGTGTGTCTGAGCTGAGGCTGGCGGGATGACGATTGCGTTGATTGAGTTTGTGGAGCGCGGCGGGGTTTTTACGCGGGCGCAGGCTGAAGCGGTGATGGAGGAGCTGCTGTCGGGGCGCTTTGAGACCGCGCAGATCCTGCGGCTGCTGGTGGCGATGAATGCGCGGTCGGTGGAGGTGGCCGAGCTGACGGGATTTGCGTCGGTGATGCGGAAGTTTGCGGCGCCGGTTTTTGCGACAGGGGAGATCTTGCCGCTGCAGATGGTGGATACATGCGGGACGGGCGGCGATGGATTTGACGCGTTCAATGTGTCGACGGCAGCGGCGATTGTGGCATCGGCGGCGGGCGCCCGCGTGGCGAAGCATGGAAACCGGGCGGCGAGTTCGCGGAGCGGGTCCGCGGATGTGCTGGAAGCGTTGGGCGTACGGATCGATTTGCCGCTCACGACAATGGGGCGGGCGATTCGCGAAGTGGGGATTGGATTTTTGTTTGCGCCGGCGGCGCATACCGCTACACGGCACGCGGGTGCGGCGCGGAAGCAGATCGGAGTGCGGACGGTTTTTAATTTGCTGGGGCCGCTGACGAATCCGGCGGGGGCGCAGTCGCAGGTGATGGGGGTTTTCTCGGCGGATGCGATCGATTTGGTGGCGGAGGCACTGGCGGAGCTAGGGGTGGAGCGGGCGCTGGTGGTGCATGGGGCCGGCGGGCTCGATGAGATTTCGCTGTGCGGGGAGACGATCATCGCGGATGTGGAGCGGGGATTCGTGACGCGATACACGGTGGTGCCGGAGGATTTTGAAGTGGCCGAGGCGCCTCTGGAGGCGATTCGCGGAGGGACGCCGGCCGAGAATGCGGGGATGATTCGAGGGATTTTTGAGGGCGACGGCGGCGCGCGGCGGGATGTGGTGGTGATGAATGCGGCGGCGGCGCTGGTGGCGGCGGGCGTGGCTGAGAATTTTGCCGAGGGCGCGCGGCTGGCGCGGGTGGCGATGGAAGCGGGGGCGGCGAGGGAGAAGTTGGAGCGGTTGGTGGAGTTTACGCGAGGGGCGTCTGAGGGATAGATGGCGGTAACGGGATTTTTTGTGGCGTGCTCGATTCCGGAAGATTCGCTGGGACAGCTGCACTGACTCGGCCGGGAGCATCGGGCTTTCTACGGATTGGTTGCCGCCAACGGCGGTGCCCGTGGCCGCGACAGCGCGGCAGCGATGAGGAAGAGCAGGATGAAGCGCCGGCGGCCAGTAGGGCGCGGGGGCGTTTTGATTGAGGATAGGGCGCCGGTCGAGTTTTTGTCCGGGGCTGTGCCGGGGCCGTCGAGTTCTACGCGATAGGATTTTCCTTCCGGGATGAGTTCAGAGTCATCGTAATAAACGATTTTTAGCGGGCTGCGGCGCGCGAATTTCGAACGAGCGGCGGTCGAGGATGGTGATTTCGCCGCGTCGACATAGGCGCAGCAGGGCCTATCAGCGCGCCGTTGGCGGAGACTACGAAGGGTCCGTGCGGGTGCGTGGGAGAGGAGAGCGAGCCGGAGGTGACCACGGCGCGGATAAACGGCTTGGCGAGGACGGGATTGGGGGCCCGGATTTGGCGCAGGCCGGACACGGCGTCAGGGCACAGGCCGACCTCACGGAGGAGAAAAGGTGGCGGTGAGAGAGGAAAGCTAGCATTCTATGCGCGAAAAGTTGGGGAGATGAAGAGTGAATCATCGAATGGCGATTGTTGTGGCGGCGGTCGTAGCTGGGTGCGTGGCGTTGGCGGGCGGGACTGCATTGCGCGCGCAGTCGGCACAGGTTTCAGGTGGCGATCAGTCGCGGGGTACGGGGCTGGCTGCGGGTGGGGCTGCGCAGGTTGTGAGGCAGGTGCGCGAGTACCGGGTGCAACACGAAGGTGCGATCGTTTACGAGTTGGCGAAGTTTTTGGCGATTCCGAATGTGGCCAGCGATGAGGTGAACATCCAGAAAAATGCGGCGCGGCTTTTGGAGATGTTGAAGGCGCGCGGCGTCGAGACCGAAGTGCTGCCGATTGCTGGGCGCGGGCCGGTGGTGTTTGGGAAGTTGACGACGCCGGGGGCGAAGCGCACGGTGATTTTTTACGCGCATTACGATGGGCAGCCTGTGGATGCGGCGGCTTGGACCGACGGCAAGCCATTCGAACCGGTGCTGCGTAACAACTCGATCGAGGCTGGCGGGAAGCGAATTCCCTTCCCCAATCCTGATGCCAGCGATGCCGCGGGTGCGGCCGCATATCAGGATGACTGGCGGGTTTATGCGCGGTCGGCCTCGGATGACAAGTCACCGATCGTGGCGATTCTGGCGGCGATCGATGCGTTGCGGGCGCAGAAAATTCCGCTGGGCGTGAACGTGAAGATGATTTTCGAGGGCGAGGAGGAGGCGGGGTCGACGAACCTGGAGCGCACGATGCAAGCGCACAAGAATTTGCTTGGTGCGGATTTGCTGATCACTTGCGATGGGCCGGTGCATCCGTCGGGGCGGCCCATGCTATTTTTCGGGAATCGCGGGGATGTCGGGCTGGATGTGACGGTGTATGGGCCGGTGCGCGCGCTACACAGCGGACACTACGGGAATTGGGCGCCGAATCCGGCAATGGAATTGTCGCGATTGCTGGCGTCGATGACAGGTTCGAGTGGTCGCGTGACGATTCCCGGTTATTACGACGACGTGGTGCCGCTGAGCGCGCTGGAGAAAGAATGGCTGTCGAAGATGCCGGACAACGATGCGGAATTGGCGCACGATTTGGGAATCGCAAAGCCGGATGGCGGCGGGAAACAATTAGCGGAGTTGTTGCAGCAGCCGTCGCTGAATATTCGCGGATTGAACAGCGCGTATGTTGGGACTCGTGCGCAGAATGTTGTGCCGGACAAGGCGGAGGCGTCGATCGATGCGCGGCTGGTGAAGGGCGAAGATCCGCGGAAGAAGTATGAGCAGATTGTCGGGTTCATTCGTGGGCAGGGATATTTTGTGGTGGATCACGAGCCGACGATGGATGAGCGGCGGGCGCATGCGCTGATCGCGAAAATTGTGGATGAAGGCGGGTATCGCGCTTCGCGGACGGCGATGGATTTGCCGGTGTCAAAGGCGATGATCGCGTTGGCGCAGGAGGCGACGGATGGGCGCGCGGTGATTGCTCCGGCGTTGGGCGGGAGCGTGCCGATGTACATCTTTGAGGATATGGGGTTGCCGTGGATCGGGTTGCCAATCGTGAATTACGACAATCATCAGCATAGTTCGGATGAGAATTTGAGGTTGGGGCATTTTTGGAATGGGGTGGAATTGTATGGGGCAGTGTTGGCGGGGTTGGATTGGTGACCTAGCGCCGGACTTGGATTTGAACATCGTGCGGACCTGGGGCGTACCCGTGCTGCAGCCTTGAGGCGATTGCTAGAGGGCGAGAAAATTTTGGAGCAGTTGTTTGCCGCTGGTGGTCAGGACGGATTCGGGGTGGAACTGGACGCCTTCGAGTTTTGCGCGGCGATGCCGGACGCCCATGATGATGCCGTCCTCGGTTTCGGCGGTGATGGTGAGTTCGCGCGGCAAGGATTTTCGATCGATGATCAGCGAGTGGTAACGCGTCGCGGTGAAGGGGTCGCAGAGTTCGCGGAAGACGCCTTTCGCGTCGTGATGGACGGAGCTGGTTTTGCCGTGGAAGAGCTTGGGCGCGCGAACGATTTTCCCGCCGAAGGCGGCGCCGATGGCTTGATGGCCGAGGCAGACTCCCAGGATTGGAAATTTTCCGGTGAGGCGTTGGACTAACTCAACCGAGATGCCGGCTTCTTTGGGTGTGCACGGACCCGGCGAGATCACGATGCGGTCGGGTTTGCGACGGACGATGTCGGCTACGGTGATTTTGTCGTTGCGGTGGACCTCGACCTCGCAACCTAGTTCGCCCAGGTATTGGGCCAGGTTGTAGGTGAAGGAGTCGTAGTTGTCCAGGAGCAAGATCATGGGGCGGTGTTTATTTTCGCATGTTTTGGAAGGTTGTGCTTTCGAGGGTAGATGAGGTTGAAAGGGCCGGGGTCCCACCACTGCGCGGGCCGACGCGCCAAAGGCGCGTTAAGAAAAATCGGCCCTTCGGGTCGGGATGACAAGTTCTTGGTTTAGACGAATGAGCTAGAAACCTCGAAAGCGGCGCAGGGCGCCGTACTCCACATGAATCCTTGCAACGGGTCAACGAACAACGGGCGGATCAATCAGCGGCGGCGGGCGGCGGCTTCGAGGGCGGTTCGGAGGGCGCGGGACTTGTTTACGCTTTCCTGGTATTCGCCTTCGGGGGTGGAGTCGGCGACGATGCCGCCGCCGGCTTGGATGTGGGCCACGCCGTTTTTGACGACCATGGTGCGAAGGGCGATGCAGGAATCGAGATTGCCGGCAAAGTCGAGATAGAGGACGCCCCCGGCGTAGATACCGCGGCGCGTGCGCTCAACCTCTTCGATGATTTCCATGGCGCGAACTTTGGGCGCGCCGGAAACGGTGCCTGCCGGGAAGCACGCCATCAACGCATCGAAGCAGTCGACGTCTTTGCGGAGACGGCCGCGCAACGTCGAGACAATATGCATCACGTGGGAGAAGCGCTCGACGGTCATGAGTTGTTCGACCTTGACGCTGCCGTACTCGCAGACGCGGCCGAGATCGTTGCGGCCGAGATCGACGAGCATGATGTGCTCGGCGCGTTCTTTTTCGCTGGCAAGTAAATGTTTCTCGTTGCGCTGGTCTTCGGCTTCGTCTTTGCCGCGTGGGAGCGTGCCGGCGATGGGGCGATAGAAGACGTCGCGGCCCTGGACTTTGACGAGCATTTCGGGCGAGCTGCCGACGACGGAAACGTCGTGCAGTTGCAGATAGAAAAGATATGGAGATGGATTGACGGCGCGAAGCTCGCGATAAATTTCGAACGGATGCGCTTTGGTTTTCGCGGAAAAGCGCTGGCTGACGACGACCTGAAAAATATCGCCGGCACGGATGTATTCCTTGCATTTCTTCACGGCGGCGACGTATTCGGCGCGGCGGAAATTGGATTTAACGTTGAGCGGGGAGCGCTTCGCCCGGGAAACTTCGCCGCGCGGCTTTTCGGCTTCGACGGGTTGCTCGAGTTGCTTGCGCGTTTCGCGAATCGCTTGGACGGCGGCATGGTATTTTTTGCGAAGGCTGCCTTCGCCGCCGGTGTACACGTTGCGAACGACCCAAAGGCGATGCTGGACGTGATCAAAGGCGATGATGCCGTGATAGAAGGTCAGGATGGCGTCGAAGAGGCCGATGTCGTCGCGCAGGCGCGAAGGAATGCGTTCGACGAGGCGAACCATGTCGTAGGAAAAGTAGCCGATGGCGCCGGCGACCAGCGGCGGCAAACCCGGCACGCGGACCGGGCGGAATTTCTCCATGCGGGCGCGCAGAAAGGCGACTGGATTTTTTTCTTCCCAAACGACGCGCTCGCGGCCTTCGAGAACGCACGCGCCTGAAGCGTAGCGGAAAACCTCTTCGGGATTCGCCCCAGCGAAGGTGTAGCGCGCGATTTTTTCGCCGCCTTCGACGCTTTCGAGCAAGAACGAATAGCGCGCGCCCTGAGCGATGCGAAGGTATGCGCTGACCGGCGTCAGAAGGTCGGCGGGAAGAACGTCGTAAACAGGAATGAGATTGCCCTGTTTAGCGAGACGCTGAAATTCTTTGAAATCGGGCTGTATCATCGCTGGCTCTTTTGCCTGCCGGTGGACGACTTTGTTTTTCCCGACGATGCGTCGTGGCTGCCTTCGCTGCGCAGCGCTTTCAAGATCGCGCGACGCAGGATGGCTTCGGGTGCGCGTTGCTTGGTCCACAATTCCCACTGGGCAATTCCCTGCGCGAGGAACATCTCGACACCGCTGACGGTGTGAATGCCTTTTCTCGACGCGATTTGAAGGAGTTGCGTGCACTCGGGACGGTAAATGAGATCCATGACAATTCGACAGTTTAGCTCGTCGGCGCTTACGGGAGAAATTTTGGAATGCGGGTGCATGCCTACGGGAGTGGCGTTGAGGATGGCGTCGAACGATTGGGAGCGGAGAGCGAATCGCGGGACGACTTCGCCACCAACGGCACGAGCGAGTTCGCGAGCCTTTGTTTCACGACGGGCACAGATTCCGACGGTGGCGCCGGCACGCGCCAGGGCAAAGGCCGCGGCGCGCGCTGACCCTCCGGCGCCAAAAATGAGCACGCGGCTTTTGGCGAGGTGGAGCTTGTTTCCGAGCGCGCGAAGAACACCGACATAATCGGTGTTCGAACCGGCGAGCGAGCCGTCAGAACCGACGGCGACGGTGTTGACAGCGCCGATGTCGGCCGCGAGATCGTCGCAATGCTTCAGATGCTTCAGGATTTTTTGCTTGTGCGGGATGGTGACGCTAAAACCGCGAATGCCGAAGTCGGGGATGGCTTTGAGAAAATCAGACAGGTTGTGGACCAGGAATGGCAGGTAGACGGCATTCATCTTTTTGGCGGCGAATGCGGAGTTATGCAGGAGTGGCGAAAGCGAGTGGCCGATGGGGTCGCCGATTACGCCAAACACACGCGTACTGCGATTCAACGCATGGGCGCGATATAGATGTTTCAGCTCATCGAGGCGGACCTGGCCGGGAGCGGTTGCGGCGCCAACCGGGGCGTATTCGAGCGTGCTGCCATGCTTGAGCGCCAGGATGCGCGCCGGCAAGCCGACCTCGCCCATCGGAACGGCGATGCAGTCCTTTGAGCCCTCGGCCCATTTCAACAAGCGGACGCTATCGGCGATGGTGCGAGAGAGCGCGGCGATCTTGATGGTGTCGACTTCACCGCGCGGAGGCATTCGAAACGAGCGTCCGATGTCGGGGGTACGGTCGAAGTCGTGGATCGAGAGCATGATCCGACCGGGGACGGCGTAGCTCCGGGCGGATTTATTAGGTAGCTCACGCAGCGTTTCAATCTCGATGTCGCACCACTGACAGCCGGCTTCGCGGGCCTGGATGAGCCAGTAAAGCTGGCCCTGAATGTCGCCCGCGAACAAGCCACCAGCACCTTTTCGGCGACAAGTGGCGAGGAATGTGGCATTTGCAGGCCGGTGAGATCGGAGCCAAGCGAGGAGCTTGGACCTCTCGTTGTCCGAACCGAGCCAGTCGAGACGAAGCTCAATCGTGAGGGTGTCCCGCAGGGCGACGCGCATGGCCGCGGACATTTCCGCGGCCGTCGAGGCCGCAACCACAGCGCAAATACTTCCAACGCCACGACCGAGGCGCGCCATCGCCAAAACCCCTTCATCTAGCTGAAATATAAACACTTACTGACATTTCGACGGTCCGATGGACGGGCGAACGGCCAGTATCTAGAGTGTAAAGCAGTCCCGCCCAATTTGTTGACGCACTTGGGGGTGCTTGTTAATTTCGATGGGCAGGTCCCCGCACGGCCCCAAGGGCGTGTGTTGTCGAAGGAGCATTTAATGCGCGCGAAATTAGCTGCGTTTTGTGTCTCGATCCTGGCCAGCGCGGGCGTTTGCGCTGCCCAGACCCCAGCGGGCACGAATCCGAATGGTCAAGTGGACTATACGAAGGTGTATTGCTCGGGATTCGTGAGCGACCCGAAGGTTCCCGATGATATCCGCGTCGTTTCGGGCGAACAGTCGAACTACAAGATTATCTTTTCGCGTGGCGACTATGTATACGTGAATCGCGGCCAGCAGCAGGGTGTGAAGCTCGGCGACGTTTTCTCGATCGTGCGGCCGGACAGGGACACCGCCAACGAGTGGTTCTACGGCCAGGAAAAGCTCACCAAGCGAATGGGAGTTCTTTACCGCGACCTCGGACAGATTCGTATCGTCAGCGTTCTACCGGAGACTTCGGTCGCTGAGATCTTGTTCTCGTGCGATTACATGCAGCGTGGAGACGTGGCGCGGCCTTTCGTTGAGCGCCCGGCGCCCCCGTACAAAGACGCTTCGAAATTCGATCTCTTCGCTCCGGCGAGCGGCAAGCCCGTGGGAACGATCGTAAACGCGTTTGACTGGCACCAAGCTCTGGGCGCGGGTATCACCGCGTATGTGAACATCGGCGCGTCGAAGGGCGTCAAGGTCGGCGACTACGTTCGTTTCTTCCGGTACCAGACATCGAAGGACGATGTCTCGGCGACCGCCGGCGAGCGTGACACGCAATACAAAGTCTTTGGCTTCGGCAGCTCACCAAAGAAGTACGCCGGGAAAGATCTGCCGCGCGAAATTCTCGGTGAGGGCATTGTCCTCAACGTGACCAAGGACGCGGCGACGGTGCTGGTGACCTACGGACGAGAAGAGGCTTACGCGGGAGACCTGGCGGAGCTCGAATAGTTTTTCGGCCCTGGTTCAAATCAAACTACGGATGGTTTTTCTGGCCCGCGCGAGCGAATGTCGCGCGGGCTTTGGTTTTGCAGGGAAGCATCGCGCGAATCCGCGCCGACCGGTGCGGGTTCGGTCTCTGTGTCGGCGTCGGAAAAAACATCGCAGGTGAACCCAAGGATTTGCGTTCTCGCATCGCGCCAGGCGTCACGCAAAAGGTGCGCCTTGCGGCAGGCTTCGCTCAGAAATTGTTCGCGATCGAGGTGATGCTCGACGGCGACTTGCGGGAGGAGAAGTCCGCGGCGATCACCGGACGCGACAATCAAGCCGTGGTGACCGATTTCGATGGTGTTGATGTCGATCGGTTCTGGCTGAGAGAGCAGCGAAATTTCGATTTGCAGGTGGTGGAGGTCGGTGACGCGCATGGGAGCAAAGCGCGGATCCTGCAACGCAGCGCCGGCGGCGCATCGCGCGACGCTGTCGCCGAGAGGCGTCTCGGCTTCGACCACACCAATACAGCCGCGCAGGTGGCCGTTGTTGCGCAGCGTGACGAAGACGCCGCGCCGGTCACCGAAGATTCCATCGGTTGGAACGTGCTCGGGCAAACGGCCCAAAGTCACGGCCTCGACAACGACCTGACGGGCAAATTTCAAAATTGCGTGACGATCGGCTTCACAGGGGAACGGCATCGCCTGTTTTCTCGTGTCCTTCCAACATTCGAAGTTTACGGCGCTGCTTGATGCGGTCGTCGAGCTGTCCCCAGAAGCGCAGGAAATATTGCGCGGCGGAGATGAGGGCGCTTGCGACAACCAACCACAGCAACAACAGGGCGAGACCATTGAGCGCAGGGTGGCCGGCGGCGGCGATCAACACGGCAACGGCACAGACCTGCAGCACCATTTTCGTTTTCCCGATCGTCGAGGCCGCGATGGTCATTCCTTCGGCGGATGCGATCGTGCGCAAACCCTGCACGGTGAATTCGCGGCCGATGATGATGACCACCATCCA
>Ga0307474_10004360_pt1 | contig 10204 bp, 8 predicted proteins | sample atmos_gasesECM1C_2_FD_203312 | JGI IMG/M metagenome (GOLD analysis project Ga0307474, IMG submission 203312) | Hardwood forest soil microbial communities from Morgan-Monroe State Forest, Indiana, United States - atmos_gasesECM1C_05 | ecosystem: Environmental > Terrestrial > Soil > Temperate...
GCCTTTGCTTTCGATCCAGGCGTTGTTGGTACGGCCCCGCAGATCGACCTGCGCGGTGGTGATGACCTCGTGGGTGATGCGTCCGGTTTGGTAATACCAGTGGTAGGTGTCGTCGCCGCCCCAGAACGCTTTGGCGGTTTGCCAGTCGAGCGGCTCGGCCAGGGTGAGGGACATGGGATGCGATTCGACGTCGATGAATCCGCCGTTCAGGGAAATCAAAATGAGGCCGGGCGCGTGAGTGCGTTTGGCGAGTAGGTAAGAAACCATGGCGAGCGGCGAGACCGAGCCGACGGAACAAATGCTGGTGTTGTCATATTCGTGAGCCAGAGTGACGGCGAGGAGTTCATCGATGGTGTAGGGCGCGGCGGGCTCGATCTTCAGGCCGAAGCGTTCGAGGCGCGCGGGAGTGAGGGCTTGGAGCGGGACCTGGGCGGCAGCGGAGAGAAATTGCCTACGCTCTTTGGAGAAAACAAAACGGGGCGAGATGGTCGGCGTCTCGCGCGGCTCGGCGGTAGCGGCGGATTTCTTGTGCTGCTCTTCGGTGCGGACGTAATCGACCAAGCGTTGGTAATCGGTAGAGTAGTAGGGCAAGCAGGAGGTGGGATATGCGCCGCCGGGGACGTGGGCGATGGCGGCGACAAAGGTCCGCGGAAGAACGTAGGATTTCGGCGCGCTGCCCAACTCGCCAACTTCGACAATCTCTTCAACGGTGAAAAGATTTTTCTTCGAAGCGCCCAGGAGGCTGAGGTCGAGGCCGCGCGCACCTTGAATTTCGACGTTGCCCTGGCGATCGGCGCGTTGGGCGTGAAAGAGGACGGTATCAACATCGAGGCGGCGGGCCAGGGCGATAGACTCGCCGGTGAAGGGCGAGACGGATTTCTTCCAGAAATGTCCGGTGTTCATCAAGTCGGAGCCGACGGGGATTTGGAACGGCACTTCAGGAAGATTGAAAAACGCGGCGTGCAGGCCCTGGATCATGGCGAGGGCGGTCCATTCTTCCACTTCGACGCGATTGGTTTCGAGCGCCTGGCGGAAGCGCGGGGCGAGACCCAGGATATCCAAGCTCGAAAAGCAAAAAACGAGTTTCTTCAAGGCTTCGGCTTCGAGAAATAATTCTAGAGGAAGTCCGCCGCCCCAGCTGATATAGGTGAAATCCTTGCGGCCGAGGTTCAGAACCTTTTCGATCAGCGCAATGGGCAGCCGCGCGAGATGCACGCCGCCAATTCCAATGCGAATACCGCCGGGCACGTGCTGGGCGAGTTCATCCAGACTGACAATTTCGGTCATGCTATTTCGAAACCTCCGGATTGGACTGCTTTCCGTCTTTGAACGATTGAAATGCAGCATAGCAGCATAGCGGAGTTCTGCTAATCGTCCAGTGGTGTCCTGGGCCCCGGCGAAGGGCTGGAAAACACGAATTGACCCGAATCGGTTTTGTTTGCGAACTTCGGTGGAGCAAGGCAAAATGTGATTCGGAAAAACCACAGGGCTGTTCTTGACGAAACTTTGCAGGACAATTCATTCCAACGATAGAGGCAAGGTCCACTATGCGCCTTAAAGGTCGGGTGGCACTGGTTTCGGCGATGGCCAGCGGAATTGGCCAGGCGATCGCGGAATTGTTTGCGGCGGAAGGCGCGTCGATCATCGGAGTAGACGTCGACGAAAGGGGCGGGCAGGCGACGAAAGCGCATATTGCGGGGCATGGTGGGCGGATTTCATTCCGGCGGGCGGATGTCTCGTCCGAGGCGGAAGTGCGGGAAACGGTGGACGCCGGCCTGCGGGAATTCGGGAAAATCGACATCCTAGCGAACGTGGTGGGGATTGCGACGGAGGCTCCCTGCCACAAAATGGAGCTGAGCGACTGGGACAAGATCATTCGGGTGAATTTGACCAGCATGTTTCTGACTTCCAAACATGTTTTGCCAGGGATGATGGAGCGCAACGACGGTTCGATTGTGAATATGGCTTCGGTGCAGGCGCTGGTGGGACTCGCGGGGTATCCACACTATGCGGCGAGCAAAGGCGGGATCATCAGCCTGACCAAGCAGATGGCGCGGGAATATGCGGCGCATGGAATTCGGGTGAACTGCATTGCGCCGGGAACGATCGAGACGCCGTTGAATATACAGATACTGGAGCGGTCGGCGGACCCCACAACGTTGCGCGCGGCGTGGGTGAAGATGCATCCGCTGGGGCGGCTGGGAACGCCGCGGGATGTGGCGAATGGCGCGCTGTATCTGGCGAGCGACGAGAGTTCGTGGGTGACCGGGCAGTGCCTGGTGATCGATGGCGGGATGACCTCAGCCGCGCCGGTGTGATGGAGAGATTCGTGATTGAAAGTCGGAGGATAAACCAAGGATGAGTGGGCCACTGAAGGGATTGCGCGTCGCGGATTTTAGCCAGTTGGTGCAAGGGCCGAGCGCGACGCAGTTGCTGGGGGATATGGGCGCGGACATCGTGAAGATCGAGCCGCGCGCGGGGGAATGGTCGCGGGGCTGGTCGATCGGCGACACGTTTATCAAGGGTGAGAGCTTGTCGTATCTCGCGTTCAATCGCGCGAAGCGCAGCATCACGCTGGATCTGAAAGCGGAGGAAGGGAAGGAAATCGCGCGACGAATCGTCAAGTCGTCGGACGTGCTGATCGAAAATTTCCGGCCGGGCGTGATGGACCGCTTGGGACTCGGCTACGAGGCGTTGTCGGCGAAGCAGCCCGAGCTGATTTACTGCGCCAGTTCGGGTTGGGGGCAGGATGGGCCATATGAAGCGCGGCCTGGACAGGATTTGCTGGCCCAATCGATCGCGGGAGTTTTGATGTTGAACGGAACGGCGGACGATCCGCCGGTTCCCGTGGGGATCGGGCTGGCGGACTTGACGGCGGGTTTGCACATCGTGATCGCCGTGCTGATGGCGTTGTATGAACGGTCGCGGTCGGGAAAAGGGCAGCGGCTCGACGTGAATTTGCTGAATTCGATGCTGCACCAGACCACCCAGGAATTGACGCTGTATCTGAATACGCTGCGCGAGCCGCAACGCAGCGCGGCTGGGATCGGACATCCTTACGTGGGCGCCCCGATGGGCGTTTACAAAACCAAGGACGGATATATTTCGATCGCCATGATGCCGGTGGGGAAAATCGGCGAGCTGGTGGGCGTGAGCGGATTCGAAGGAAACGATTCGCGGAACGTTACCGCGAATCGCGACGACGTGAAACGGAAACTCGAAAAGGGGTTCGCCCAGAAGACCACCAGCGAGCTGATGGATATTTTCATGAAGGCGGATATCTGGGCCGCGCCGGTGAATACTTTTCCGGACGTCGAGCGCGATCCGCAGGTCGTGCACAACCAGATTCTGGTGGAGTTCGAGCATCCGACCGCTGGGAAATTTCGTACCGTGGGACCGCCCATCGAGTTCAGCCGGACGCCGGGAGAAATTCGCCGGCCGCCGATGCTGGGCGAGCACAAAGACGAAATTTTGAGCGAACTGGGATACAGCGAGAAAGAGATCGCCCATTTTAAGGACGCGAAAGTCGTATAGCCGGGCTCGCGCACCTCGCGTGCGGCAGGGAAAAGGGGATTCAGATTGGTAACTCTGCGGGGGATGACTTGGAAACACGATCGCGGATTTGCGCCGATGCTGGCGACAGCGGCGCGATTCGCGGAGACGCATCCGGACGTGCGCATCGAATGGGAAGCGCGGTCGCTGCAGGGATTCGCGGACGATCCGATGCGGCGATTGGTAGACGAGTACGACATGGTGGTGCTGGATCATCCGTTCATGGGGACGGTGGCGACCGAAGGCTACTTGGTTCCGCTGGACAAATACATCGCCCCGGAGGTGCTGGCGACTTTAGGCGGCGAAAGCGTGGGCGCTTCGCACAAAAGTTATTTTTACGAAGGCCATCAGTATGCGCTGGCGATTGATGCCGCCTCGCAAGTGGCGGGTTACCGTCCGGATTTGTTGCGGACGGCGGGCGTGGCGGTGCCGAAAAGCTGGAGTGATGTTTTCGAGTTGGCCAAGATCCGGCCGGGATTCGTGACCACGCCGCTGCTGGCGGTGGATTCGATGTGCAGCTTTCTGACGTTGTGCGCCAATGCGGGGGAACCGGCGTTCACCGCGGGGAGCAGCAAGGTGGTGAGCGACGGGGCCGGGGAAGCGGCGCTGCGACGGCTGAGTGAATTGAGGGACTGCGGTCCAGGCGCAGCGCTGGAATGGAATCCGATCGCGGTCTGGGAAAAGATGAGCACCTCGGATGAGATCGCGTATAGCCCGCTGGCGTTTGGATATTCAAATTACGCGCGGCCCGCTTACCGAAATTCGCTCATCCACTACACCAATATACCGGCGGATGGTGCGCGCGGGCCGGTAGGCGCGCTGCTGGGTGGAGCTGGGATGGGGATTTCTTCGCGCTGTAAAGAAATATCTATCGCGGTGGAATATGCCACGTGGGTGGCGAGCGCGGAATGCCAGCGGACGCTTTATTTTCAGTCGGGCGGGCAGCCGGGGAATCGAAGGGCGTGGATCGATCCGACAGTGAACAGCGCTTCGAATGATTTTTTTGCGGCGACACTGCCGACTTTGGAGCAGGCCTATGTGCGGCCGCGATTTCCGGGATTTGTGGAGTTTCAGACGGAAGCGTCGCTGATTGTCAGTGATTTTCTGCGCGGGAAGCACAATTCGATAGAGACGTTGCGTTTGCTGAACGGGTGTTACGGTAAGTGGAAACGTTGACCGCGCAGCAGCGATCCGAACCTCCGGTTTAATCTCCTCGCTATGTCTTCTACACGTCGTACTGCACGAGAGTCGCCATGCCGGCGGCGAGGTGCCAGAGCACCAAAACCAACAGTCTAGGCGTCGGCGATTCGGGAGCTGGCTTCGTCACGGGACCAGGTATCGGTGGGCTGGTCGTCGGGCGAAGGGCGAATTTTAGGATTCTGCATGATGACGCGAGCGCAGGTATTCCAGCGCAGGATGGCGGAATCGTTTCCAGGCGGGCTGAGTTTGGCGGCGGATTCGTAGTGGGTCATGGCGGAGCGCAGCGCGTGATACGCGGCGGCGTGGCCGCCGTGGTGGATGCGGGCGTGGCCCATGCGTTCCCAGATGATGCCGGAATAATATTCGCGTTCGTAATCGCCTTTAATTTTGGCGAGGACTTCCTGGGCGGTTTTGGCGTTGATGTGGGCCTGGAATTGGTCGGTGCGGGCGAGGAGCAGGGCGATCAGGGCCTGCTGGTGGTCGGGGACGACCGCGAGAATGTCGAGACAAATACTTTCGGCGAGGTGCGGTTCGTTCAGCAGGCGGTAGCGTTCGACTTTGGCGAGCGCTTCGGGGATGCTTTGCGCCGAGATGGACTTCAATTCGAAGTGCATAACGTCTCCTAGGCTTCTTTCTGGCCGAACATCCTAAATAATCTGGTGAGAGGATCGAAGAAGCGATCGACCACGCGCTCTTTGAGCGGGATGATGGCGTTGTCGGTGATGGTGATGGATTCGGGGCAGACCTTGGTGCAGCATTTGGTGATGTTGCAGAGGCCGATGCCGAAATCCTGGCGGAGCTGCGGAATGCGATCGGCGGTGTCGAGGGGATGCATTTCGAGCGCGGCGGCGTAGACCAGAAAGCGCGGGCCGATGAATTGATCGTGCATATGGTGGTCGCGCAGGACGTGGCAAACGTCCTGGCACAGGAAACATTCGATGCATTTGCGAAATTCCTGGACGCGGTCGACATCTTCCTGAGCCATACGCCAACTGCCGTCGGGCGCGTCGGGTTTGCGCGGCTGAAATTTCGGGATGCGCTGCTTGACCGTGTAATTCCAGGAAACGTCGGTGACCAGATCCTTGAGATGCGGGAAGGCGTGCATGGGCTCGACGGTGATGGGTTTATCGAGGGGCAGGGTATTGAGGCGGGTCATGCACATTAATTTGGGCATGCCGTTTATTTCGGCGGAGCACGAACCGCATTTTCCGGCTTTGCAATTCCAGCGCACGGCCATGTCACCAGCCTGTTCGGCCTGGATCTGGTGCACGGCGTCGAGGACCACCATGCCTTCGGCGACTTCGGTGGAGTAGTCCTGAAATTGGCCCTGACCCTTCTCACCGCGGAAGATGCGAAACGTGGCGGTCGCCATCACTTCATCTCCTGAATGATCTGCTTTAGGTCATCGCGCATGGGGGCCATGGTTTCGCGGGTGATTTGCGGTTCTCCGCCGGGTGATTTTTTTACGACGATATTAAAGGTGGCGAACTCTTCGCTTTTGTTGGGAAAGTCGTCGCGGAAATGGGCGCCGCGGCTTTCTTTGCGTTCGATGGCGGCGCGGGTGACGATTTCGGAGACGGTGAGCAAGTTGTGGAGGTCGAGCGCGGTGTGCCAGCCGGAATTGTATTCGCGGTGGCCGCCGACGCCGACGCGTTCGGCTTTGGCTGCGAGTTGCTTGATGCTTTCGAGAGCCTGGAGCATTTCACTTTCCTGGCGCACGATGCCGACGAGGTCCTGCATCATGCCTTGCAAGGCATGTTGCACGGCGTAGGGATTGTCGGCGCCTTCGCGACCGAAGGGTTCGAGCGACCATTTTTCCATGGACGCGAGTTCGTCGGCATTCACGGCGCCTTGCGGATTTTTCTTGGCGTATTCGGCGGCGTATTCGCCGGCGCGTTTGCCGAAGACCAGGAGATCCGAGAGGGAATTGCCGCCGAGGCGATTCGCGCCGTGCAGGCCCGCGGCACATTCGCCGGCGGCGAAGAGGCCGGGCACGTCGGACATTTGGGAATCGGCGTCGACTTGCACTCCGCCCATCATGTAATGGGTGGTGGGGCCGACTTCCATCGGGACTTGAGTGATGTCGATGTCGGCGAGCTGCTTGAACTGGTGATACATGCTGGGCAGTTTTTTCTTGATGTGCTCGGCGGCGTTGGGAATTCTTTCCTTGATCCAGGCGATGTCGAGGAAGACGCCGCCGTGCGGGCTGCCGCGGCCTTCCTGGACTTCGCGGCGAATGCCGCGGGCGACGTGATCGCGGGTGAGGAGTTCGGGCGGGCGGCGGGCGTTTTTGTCGCCTTGGGTGTAGCGCCAGCCTTCTTCTTCGGAGTCGGCGGTTTGATTTACGTAGGCCGGAGGAATGTCTTTGAACATGAAGCGCTCGCCGTTTTTATTGCGCAGCACGCCGCCTTCGCCGCGAACGCCTTCCGTGACCAGGATGCCGCGAACGCTGGGCGGCCAGATCATTCCCGTGGGATGAAATTGCACGAATTCCATATCCATCAGCGACGCGCCGGCGTGATAGGCGAGAGAGTGGCCGTCGCCGGTATATTCCCAGCTGTTGCTGGTGATGGAGTAGGCGCGGCCGATGCCTCCGGTGGCGAGTACGACGGCTTTGGCGCGGAAAAGGTGGAACCGCCCGCGCTCGCGGTCGTAGCCGAAAGCGCCGGCGATGCGGTTGCCATCTTTCAGCAGGGTGACGATGGTGTGTTCCATGAAAACGTCGAGGCCGAGATGGATGCCGTGATCCTGCAGCGTGCGGATCATTTCGAGGCCGGTGCGATCGCCGACGTGGGCGAGGCGCGGGTAGCGATGGCCGCCGAAATTGCGCTGGAGGATCCGGCCGTCTTTGGTGCGGTCGAAGACGGCGCCCCAGGCTTCGAGTTCGTGAACGCAGTCGGGAGCTTCCTTGGCGTGGAGTTCGGCCATGCGCCAGTTGTTCAGATACTGGCCGCCGCGCATGGTGTCGGCGAAGTGGACGCGCCAACTGTCGCGGTCGTCGACATTGCCCATGGCGGCGGCGATGCCGCCTTCGGCCATGACGGTGTGGGCTTTGCCCAGGAGCGATTTCGAGATGACGGCGACTTTGACGCCGGCAGCCGAAGCGGCCACCGCGGCACGGAGGCCGGCGCCGCCGGCACCGATGATGAGGACGTCGTGGTCGTGGGTGATGTAATCCGGCACTAGAAAATCCTCCAATCGGTCCAGATACCCATCGAACACAAGCGCACGTACAAATCGCTGAACATGACCATGAACAGACTGCACCAGGCGAAGAGCATGTGGCTGCGGTTGAGGCAACTTACGCAGTCGTAGGCTTTCTTGCGGGCGGGCGCGCCGGCGAGGCGATCGCGGAAGCCGCCAATCAGATGGCGCAACGAATGGCAGCCCAGGGTGTAACAACTGAGCAGCGTGACATTCGCGAGCAGCACGAGGGTGCCGACGCCAATGCCGAAATGGCCGTTGAACCAGCAGGCTTGCCAGACGTCGTGCGCGAGGAGCAGCAGAAAAATCAGCGCGAGATACAGAAAATAGCGATGGATATTCTGGAGGATCAGCGGAAAAGAACGTTCGCCCCAGTAGGACTTGCGCGGTTCGCCGACGGCGCAGGACGGAGGATCGGCCCAGAACGCTTTGTAGTAGGCGCCGCGGTAGTAGTAGCAGGTGACGCGAAAACCGCCGGGAGCCCAGAGGATCAGCATTGCGGCGGTGATCCAGGCGGGAATCCAGGTTGGTTTGGCGCCGAACCAGGCCTGGCCGGATGGCCCGAATAATTCCGGAGAATAAAATGGAGAAATGTAGGGACCGAAACGATAATGCGCGCCTTGCAGCGCGGCCCAAGTGGCGTAAACGATGAAGGAGGAGAGGCCCAGGAAAACGAAAAGCGGTTGAACCCACCAGTTGTCGGCGCGGCGCGTTTGGCCGAAACCTGATGGCGACAATGGGACGTCAATCTGCGACATCGCACCTCCCCAGACCTGTCACTACTGATGAAAGCTCAGACGAAGATTAAGCTGCAGCCGTTTCGACTGCAAAGAGTACTCGCTCGCGATGGTGAGCGCCAGCGAGGATTGCAGTGGAACCGCCGGGTTAGGTATCACGCGGCGAAATTCGTTGTCAACGAATTCCGGCGGGAAGATTTGGGCTGTGGAGGAAACACGGAAGCGGAATTGGACTCCTTGCTCAGCACTAGTTACTTCGAAACCGCACGCGCCGCATTCTCGGTGATGTCCGCGACTTCCTTGGGATGCTTCCCGCCACCAGCATCCAACTCGGTTTGTTCTCCAGGCAGCCGCGGTGATCGATATCCTACCGGGGCCGGGCATCATCGACAGCGACCAGTTCGTGCAAATCGTTTATTTAACTCTCTAAGCGATACGCACTATTTGATAAACCTTTATTTCGTTTCGATGAATCGAAGGGGGAGGCGATTGAACGGCGATGGTCAGCACCATTTTAGGCGCGCTTCTTCCCATGCTGGTCACTTTCCTGCTGGGGTTCTTCGCCGCCTGGCGCCGGGATTTTGGCCCGAACGACGCCTCAACCCTGAACCGGATGGTGCTGGTTTACGCCGTGCCTCTCGCGCTTTTTGCCGGAACTGTCACCACCTCGCGGGCCGCGCTGGTGCAAGACGTTGCGCTGGTGATTGCGTTGTGTGCCGCCATTATTAGCCTGTATGGAGCGGTGTTTCTCTTGTGCCGTTTTGTTTTTCATTTTCAGCCGGGCCGGAGTGCGTTGGCCGCGTTGACCGCTTCCGCGCCGGCGGTGCCCTTTGTGGGTCCCGCGGTTCTCGGCGATCTTTTTGGACGGTCGAGCGCCATTCCGATTGCGATATCCAGCCTGGTCATCAACCTTACCGTGGTGCCGGTCACGCTGCTGATTCTGGCTTTGGGTGCGACGGTGAAAAACAACACGGCGGAGACTGCTTCAGCCGCGCCAGGCGAAAAGCAGTCCGCGTCATCCGCCGCGTCTCAACTCTCGCTTCTCGCGTCCAAGTTCGAGGACACGGTGAAAGAGCCGATCGTTTGGGCGCCGGTTCTGGCGTTCGTCGTCGTCCTGTGTGGATTGCACATTCCGAAACTCCTCATCCACTCGATGGCCATGCTAGGAAGTGCGTCCGGAGGCGTGGCCATGTTCGCCTGTGGCATTGTGCTGGCCGCCGGGAAAATCGAAATCAACAAAACCGTTTTGTGGCTTGTCTTGCTCAAAAATATTGTGCAGCCCGCTCTCGTCCTGATTGGTTTGCGCTGGATCGGTTATGGCAACCCCATCGTCAGCGAGGCCGTGCTCACCACGGCCATTCCCACCATGCCGCTGGTGATCATGTTCGCCATGCAATATCACATTGAAGAGGGCGAGGCGGCTTCCGCCGTGTTCCTCAGCGTGGTGGGCTCGGTCGTTTCCATGGGAATTTTCATCGCGCTCACCAAATAAATTTACGAATTCACTCGAT
>Ga0307474_10004361_pt1 | contig 10204 bp, 7 predicted proteins | sample atmos_gasesECM1C_2_FD_203312 | JGI IMG/M metagenome (GOLD analysis project Ga0307474, IMG submission 203312) | Hardwood forest soil microbial communities from Morgan-Monroe State Forest, Indiana, United States - atmos_gasesECM1C_05 | ecosystem: Environmental > Terrestrial > Soil > Temperate...
CGCCCTGGCCCACCCAGTAGTCGATGCGCGGCAGATCGAGCTTCAGCTTCTGCTCGCCGCGACGGGCAATGGGATTGAAGAAGCCCACGTGCTCCAGGCTGGGGCCACCCTGGCGCTTACGGCTGTCAGTGACGACGACGTGATAGAAGGGCTGATTGCGCGCTCCGCGCCGCGTCAGGCGAATGGTAACCATGGTCGTATCCGCAGCAACGCTGCCCAAAAAAGAGCGCGGATTCTACGCAAGCTGCGATTCCGGCGCCAGTTTTTCCGCCACCCCGGTCAACCCCCGCGGTTAGCGGCCGGGGAAACCCGGCGGAAGGCCGCCGCCCTTCAGTGCCCCGAGCAACCCCCGCAGGCGCCCGCCTTTCATGCTCTTCATGACGCGCTGCATCTCCAGGAACTGCTTCAGCAACCGGTTGACGTCCTGGACCTGGACCCCCGAGCCCCCGGCAATGCGCCGCCGCCGTGATCCATCGATGATGCCGGGGTTGCGCCGCTCGCGCGGGGTCATGGAGTTGATGATGGCGATCTGCCGGCGCAATTCACGATCTCCCTGATCGGCCGAGACCGCGCCTTTCCTGGTGACCGCCCCGGGGAGCTTATCGAGCAATGCGCCGACGCCGCCCATCTTCTGCAGCTGCTCGAGCTGGCCGCGAAGGTCCATCATGTCGAAGCCCTTGCCCTTGACGACCTTGTGAGCGAGCCGCTGTGCCTCGGCGTGGTCAACCTTCGCATGCACCTGCTCGACGAGGCTCACCACATCGCCCATGCCGAGGATGCGCGAGGCCATGCGCTCGGGATCGAAAGGCTCGAGCGCCTCGGTCTTCTCGCCCACCCCGAGAAACACGATCGGCTTGCCGGTGATCTGCCGCACCGAGAGCGCCGCGCCGCCGCGGGCGTCACCATCCGCCTTGGTGAGGATGATGCCGGTGAGATCGAGCGCGGCACCAAACGCGCGCGCCGCATTCACGGCGTCCTGTCCGGCCATGGCATCGACGACGAACAGCCGCTCGGCAGCGCCAACCGCGGCGTCGATATCGCGCACCTCTGCCATCAGATCCTCATCGACATGGAGCCGCCCGGCAGTGTCGACGACCAGCACGTCGAACACGCCGCTTCGCGCCCGCTCGAGGGCGGCGCGAGCGATCTGCGCAGGGCTCGCACCCTCGGGTGCAGCGAAATACTCGGCGTGCACCTGGCCGGCGAGCCGCTCGAGCTGAAGCATCGCGGCAGGCCGGCGCACATCGGTGCTGGCGAGCAGCACCCGCTTGCGATCGCGCTCGATGAGCCGCCGCGCGAGTTTCGCCGCGGTGGTCGTCTTGCCGGCGCCCTGCAGGCCGGCGAGCAGCACCACGACCGGCGGCTGCGCGCGCAGCGCCCAGGCAGGGGCGATGCCGCCCATCAGCTCCACCAGCTCCTGGTGCAGGATGCCGACGAATGCCTGCCCGGGCGTGAGGCTCGAGAGCACCTCCGTGCCGAGCGCCTTCGCCCTGACGGACTCGACGAACGCCTTCACGACCGGGAGAGCCACGTCCGCCTCCAGCAGCGCCACGCGCGTCTCGCGCAGCGTCTCGGCGACGTTCTCTTCGGTGATGCGGCCGCGGCCGCGCAGGCTATCGATGGTGCGCGACAGCCGGGCCGTCAGGTTATCGAACATCGACCGATTATAGCTTTTATGCTTAGCGCGCCCGGGCTTCCAGGAATGCCGCCTTGAACCTCACCGCGTCCCCTGCGCTGCTGCTGGCGCTGCTGCTGCTGCTCCTCGTCGTCGCCTTCTCCTCGGGCACCGAGGTCGCCATGCTCTCGGTGAATCGCTACCGGATCCGCCACCTCGCGCAGGCGGGCTCGGGCACCGCCCGCACGCTCGAGGGGCTGCTCGCGAAGCCGGATGAGTGGCTGGGCGCGAATCTGGTGATTCTCGCCGCGGCCAGCACCTTCGCCTCGGCCATCGCCACGATCCTCGCGCAGCGAACCGGCTACCCCTACGCGGTGCTCATCAGCGTCGCGCTGCTCACCATCGTGGTCATCGTATTTTGTGAGCTCTCCCCGAAGGTCTACGCCGCCTCCAACCCCGAAGGGGTGGCGCTGCACGCCGCGCGGATCTACCGCGTGCTGGTGCTCGTCACACGCCCCGCCCTTTGGCTCACCAGCACCCTCGCTTACGGCTTCCTGTGGATCTTCGGCGTCGGCCGTAGCCGCGTCACCGCCGCGCAGACACTCAGCGCGGAGGAGCTGCGGACGGTGGTAAGCGAGGCGGCACCGGTGATCCCGGCTCGTCACCGCCAGATGCTGCTCTCGATCCTCGATCTCGGCCGCATCACGGTGAACGACATCATGATCCCCCGTCAGGAAATCTCGGGGATCGATGTGAACGAGAGCTGGGAGGACATACTCGATCAGCTCCGCGAGACGCCGCATACGCGGCTGCCGGTGTACGACGGCGAGATCGACAACCTCATCGGTGTCCTCTACATGAAGCGGGTGGCGAACGAGCTGGTGCGCGGTACCCTCACCCGCGAGCGGCTGCTCGAGCTGGCGCGGGCGCGCGAGCCGTACTTCGTGCCAGAAGGCACCGCGCTCTCGGTGCAGCTCAGCTTCTTCCAGCGCAACCGGCGCCGCTTCGCGTTCGTCGTAAATGAGTACGGCGATATCGAGGGTCTGGTGACGCTCGAGGACATCCTCGAGGAGATCGTGGGCGAGTTCACCACCGACCCGGCCACCGTGACTCACAAGGACGTGCACACCGAGCACCCGGGTGTGTTCATCGTCAATGCCAGTGCCACCATCCGCGCGCTGAACCGGGCACTCGGCTGGCAGCTTCCGACCGGGGGGCCGAAGACCGTGAATGGCCTTCTGCTCGAGCACCTGGAGACGATTCCTGACACCGGCACCATGGTGCGGGTCGGCGCGTACGAGTTCGAGGTCCTGCAGCTCGGCGACAATGCCATCCGCACCGTCCGGGTGCGCGCTCCGGGGCTCGGGCAGGCGGCCTGAGCTCAGTTGCCGCGTGCCAGCGCGGCTTCCAACGCCTCGGCGATGCGAGTCGCCGCGATCACGCGAATTCCCGCGGGCGCCGTGCGCGGCGCATTACCCTGAGGCACGATCGCCAGACGAAAGCCCTGCGCCTGCGCCTCGCGCAGGCGTTCATCGCCGTACGCCACCGGACGCACCTCGCCCGTGAGCCCGATCTCACCGAAGGCCACGAGCTGCGCCGGCAAAGCCTGCCCTTTGAGGCTCGAAGCGAGCGCCATCAGCACCGGGAGATCGGTCGAGGTCTCGCCGATCTCGATGCCTCCCACGACATTGACGAACACGTCGTGCTCCTGCAGCGAGATCCCCGCATGGCGGTTGCCCGCGGCGAGCAGCATCGCCAGGCGATTGGCATCGAGCCCCTGCGCGATGCGCCGCGGTGCACCATAGCGCATGCGGTCGACGAGCGCCTGCAGCTCGATCAGCAGCGGCCGTCCCCCTTCGCGGGCGACCGTGACGATGCTGCCCGGGGCCGGGTCGCTCGGGCGGGCGAGGAAGATCGCGGCCGGATTCTTCACCTCGCGAAGACCCGCGCCCGTCATCGCGAAGAAACCGAGCTCGTTCACCGCACCGAAGCGGTTCTTGGTGGCGCGCACGATCCGGTAGCGGCTGCCGGCCTCGTGCTCGAAATAGAGCACCGTATCGACCAGGTGCTCGAGGAGGCGCGGGCCGGCGATCGTGCCCTCCTTGGTGACATGTCCCACGATGATCACCGCGGTGCCGCTCGTCTTGGCGAAGCGCACCAGCTCCGCGGTGCACTCGCGCAGCTGCGACACAGCGCCCGCCGGGGCAGCGGCCGTGCCCGACTGCACCGTCTGGATCGAATCGATCACCAGGAGGGCGGTGCGCCGCTCGGCCGCGAGCGCGAGAATCGCCGCGAGATCGGTCTCGGCGACGACACCCACCGCCGCGGTACCGAGCGACAGGCGTCGTGCGCGCAGACTCACCTGCGCCACCGACTCCTCGCCGCTCGCGTACAGGACTCCGCCTGAGCCGGCGACGAACGCCGCGACCTGCAGCAGCAGTGTCGACTTGCCGATGCCAGGATCGCCACCGAGCAGGATCACCGATCCGGGTACGATTCCGCCCCCCAAGACCCGGTCGAGCTCCAATGCGCCACTCGCAATGCGCGGCTCGGCGTCAGCAAGGGCCGCGCCGGCATCGAGTGCCACCGCCGCTGCCGCCGCGGCGCTGCGCGCGCTCGCCGCGCTCTTCTGCTCCAGTGAATTCCACGTCCCACACAGCGGGCACTGGCCCTGCCATTTGAGGGTTTCGCCCCCGCAGGAGCCGCAGACGAACACCGGACTTGCGCGTGCCATCGATGCGCCTTCACTCGAGTTTCAGCTAGGATTCGCGGGGGCCGGCGGACCCGAAAGGTGCCTTTTGTGACCAAGGCCATTCGGACCGCCAGGCGGCGATGCTAGCTTAGGACGGTTCGATCGGGGGCGGGAAAGTGACACGTATCACAGTTTTCAGGCTACAGGCGGTGCAGGGCGGAGCATGAGCTTGCGAAACAAGCTGCGCTTCGTCGGGCTTTCTGATACGGGCAAGGTCCGCGAGCACAACGAGGACACGATCGCGGTCGACCCGGACATCGGCCTGCTGGTGCTGGCCGATGGCATGGGAGGCTATAACGCCGGCGAGGTAGCGAGCGGCATCGCGGTGAAGACGATCGTCAATCTCGTGCGCGAGCACGTCGAGCGCGAGGATCTCTCGGTGGCCGACAGCGAGTCAGGCCTGTCGCGACCGCGGATCATCCTGCGCGATGCCATCAACCGCGCGAACAAGATCATCTATCAGACCGCACACACGCAGGCGCAGTGCGAGGGCATGGGCACGACGGTGGTGGCGGCGCTGTTTTTTGACAACAAGGTGACGATCGCGCACGTGGGCGATTCGCGTCTCTACCGCCAGCGCGGCGACAAGTTCGAGCAGGTCACGATGGACCACTCGCTGCTGCAGGAGCTGGTCGACCGCGGCTTCTACTCGGCCGAGGAGGCGCAGCGGGCGGCGAACAAGAATTACGTCACCCGGGCGCTCGGCGTCGAGCCCCAGGTGGACGTCGAGATCCAGGAGGTGCCCGTCAGCAAGGGCGAGGTCTTCGTGCTGTGCTCGGACGGTCTGTCCGATATGGTCGAGGATGAAGATATCCATTTAACCATAAACACCTTTAGTGCTAATCTGGATACCGTCGCAAAGCAATTGATTCAGTTGGCCAATGACAATGGGGGGCGCGACAACGTGTCCGTCGTCATGGCCCATATCCTGGATGCGTTCCCGGCGCGCACGAAGATTTTCGACAAGATCCTGGGTTGGTTCGGCTGACACGCGGTAAAGGCAAACGCACATGGCTAGGTTGGTCTTGAGCCTGGATGGCCAGGTGATGGCGGAATACAACATGAACAAGGAGCGCTACACCATCGGGCGCCTCCCTGATAACGACATCCGCATCGACAATGCCGCGGTCAGCGGCCACCACTCGCTCATCATCAATATCCTCAACGACTCGTTCCTCGAGGATCTGAACAGCACCAACGGCACCTACGTCAACGGCAAGCTGATCAAGAAGCACGCGCTGCAGCATGGCGATGTGATCACCGTCGGGCACCATCAGCTGCGCTTCGTCGAGGACGACGAGCAGCAGGACGAGTTCGAGAAGACCATGGTGATCCAGCCCTCCGCGAGACCCGTGGAGAAGCTGCGCACCGCCACCGCGGTCGCCGACGCCGTCGGCGCCGGACCATCAGCCACGGGCCGCGCGCGAGCGCTGGCGGACGGCGCGGCAGTGCTGAAGAAGGCGAAGCTGCAGGTGCTCTCGGGCGCCTTTGCCGGACGCGAAGTCGAGCTCAGCAAGGCGCTCACCACACTCGGCCGTCCCGGCGTGCAGGTGGCGGCAATCACCCGCCGCGCCGACACCTATTACATCGTTCACGTCGACAGCGGCAAGGAGAATGACTTTCCGCTGCTGAACGGCACGCCGATCGGTGCCAACGCCACCAAGCTCAATGACAACGACGTCATTCAGCTCGCGGGCGTGAAGATGGGATTTTTCGTCAACTGAAGAGCACCCCGCTATAGCTGGCTTTCAGCGCGGTTCAAGGGGAACCCGGGGACTTACGCTGCAAAGCAGCTCATAGGCAATCGTGCCGGCGTGCTGGGCGGCCTCTTCCACCGGCAGCCCCTCGCCCCATATCACGATCGGCGTACCCACGCGGACAGCGTCCGGATTCAGCGCGGAGACATCGACCGCCAGCATGTCCATCGAGACGCGTCCGACGATCGGGGCACGCACGCCATTCACCAGGACCGCACCATTGGCGAGGCTGCGGTGCACACCATCGCCGTAACCCGCCGCGACGATCGCGATCACCGAGTCGCGGGGCGCGATCCAGTGGCCGCCATAACCGACCGCCTCGCCGCGAACGATGCGGCGCACCGCAATCACCGAGCTCATGAGCGTCATGACGGGCTTCAGGCCGAGCGACTCGGCGGAGCAGTCGGCGAACGGCGATCCGCCATAGAGTGCGAGCCCCGGCCGCACCCAGTGGCACCCGAGCGGCACCGCGCCAAAGATCCCGGCGGAGTTGGCGATGCTCACTTCACAGTCGAGCCCGCGCGTCGCCTCGCGAAAGCGCGCGAGCTGCGCGCGGGTCACCTCGTCCTCGCGCTCGTTGGCGCACGAGAGGTGGGTCATGAGCCGTAGCTCGCGCGGGATGGGGCTGACCGCCTGGAGGCGCGCCAGCGCCGCGGGAACCGCGCGCGGCGCAAAACCGAGGCGGTTCATGCCGGTGTCGATCTTGAGCCAGAGTGGCAGGGCTACCGCTTCCGGCGAGCGCTCGAGAAGCTCGATCTGTGAGGCATCGTGCACCACCAGGTCGAGCCGCTCGAACACGGCCTCATCGAGCTCCGCTCCGCTGAAGACGCCCTCGAGCAGCACGATGCGGCTGGCAACCCCGGCCGCGCGCAGTGCGAGTCCCTCCTCGAGCCGCGCGACCGCCAGGGCATCGGCTTCTCCCAGCGCGAGCGCGGTGCTCGCGAGGCCATGGCCATAGGCGTTGGCCTTCACGACCGCAATGATGCGGGCCACACCCACGCGGGCGCGGATGACGCTGAGGTTGTGGTGCAGGGCGTGGGTATCGATGACGGCCCGGATGAGCGGCCTCACCGCAGGATGCCCTCCGCGTAGGAGTCCGAGACGTAGTTGGCGAAGCGCGTGTACTGGCCCTGGAAGGTCAGGAGGAATGTGCCGGTCTCACCGTTGCGGTGCTTGACCAGATCGATCTCGGCGATGCCTTTCTTCGTCGTGTTGCGGTCGTAGACTTCCTCGCGGTAGATGAGAAGGATCATGTCGCTGTCCTGTTCGAGACTACCGCTGTTGTGAGACACGACACCGTCCGCCAACCAACACGCCGGACCTGGAACTGTCAGGTCAAACACATCCTCTTCGCCATCGCTGGAGATGCTCAATACCCGATCCCAGAAGACATCGCTGTCGGGCGAGAGCTGCGGCTCGTCGCACTTGACCAGCGCGACGCCTTTCGGCGCTGGTGCGCGGGCCGCCATTGGTGGCCGCGCGAGGCCCCGCGCCGACATCACTGCGCCGGCTCGTTGCAGCGCCTCCTCAGGGAGCGCAGCGACTTTCGGATTCGACTCGACGGCCCCGAGCGCCTCGAGCAGTGATGCTGCCGCTTCGCACCGCGGACCGAACGCCCCCACTTTTTGCAGAAACTCTCTCTGACATTCGGCACCGCTCACCTGGACCAGGTAAACCGGCCGGTAATGGCTGACCTTGACGGTATGGGTCCGTGACACGACATCCATGCGGAGCAACAGTGCGCCGACATCGTCCGCCAGTCGGCGACTGCAGGTGGTAAAGCTCACTTTGTGACCGCTGGCCTGCCCGGGCTTGCGCACCGAGATGGTGCCGTCGGTCGCCCAAAGATGCCGCAGCAGGAGGGCGATCTGCTCGTTGGGGAGTGAGAACACCTCGGCGGGCAAGTGCTTCTGGTGCGAGCGCTGACCGAAGATGCCGAGATCCCTGAGCCACTTGCCGACCCCGACGGGGGACCAGCGGTTGCCGGCTCCGCTGATGAGAAGCTGATGCCGGTTGCCGACCCCATCGTTACGAGTCACTCGGCAACCGAACATCTCGGCCGCGCCACGCACGGCGGTGCTGTTCTCCTCGCAGCCGGTGGTGTAGCGCAGCGGCTGGTTCTCGGGGTAGCTCCCATCGCCAACCAGATGTGCCAGTAATACCAGCCAATGATCGGGCCAGCGCTTGGGCTGCACCGCCTCCGGCAGACGCCGTGCGAGCGCGAGCCGATCGCCCTCTTTGAGAGCACTCACGGTCGTCCAGCCCGCTGCGGCCAACAAACGGTGCTCGGCGGTCCCCCGGACCGATCGACCGCTCGCGAGCTGCACCCTGAAGACAGGCCGGCGTCCGACCTTCCAGACCTTCTCCGCGCGGGCGGCTGCCAGTCTGCGTCGCTGATCGATCGCCCATACCTCGGGCTCCGAGCCTTCCAGTTGCGCGATGGGCACGCGGCGTCCGTCGGTCAGACAGACGAGCGTATCGCCCGTCACGCACTCCCGGAGATCCGACATCACGGGCTTTTTGTGCTCGCGCTGCTCGACGGCCCGATTCAGCTGCGAGAGCGCGATTACCGGTACCTGCAGCTCCTTCGCGAGCGCCTTCAGTCCGCGTGAGATCTCCGCGATCTCCGTGGCGCGGTTCTCCTTGGTGCCCGGCACCTGCATCAGCTGCAGATAATCGACCACGATCAGATTCAGTCCATGCTCGCGCTTGACGCGACGCGCACGGGCGCGCAGCTCGGTGGGGTTCAGCGCCGGGGTCTCGTCGATGAAGATCTTCGCCTCGGACAGCTGGCTGGTAGCGCCGGTGATGCGCACCCAGTCCTCATCCGAGATCTTGCCGCTGCGCAGGCTATTGAGCGGCACGCCGCCGATCGAAGCCAGCATGCGGGTGATCACCTGCTCAGAGGGCATCTCCATGCTGAAGATCGCGACCGAGGCGCGTGTGCCGGGATGCACGGCGGCGTACTCCGCCATGTTGACCGCGAGGGTGGTCTTTCCCATGGAGGGGCGACCGGCAACGATGACCAGGTCCCCGGGGCGAAGTCCGCCGGTGATCTTGTCGAAATCCGTGAAGCCGGTCGGAAGCCCGCGCAGCTTGTCCGGATTGTTGTGCCAGTCATCGATCTGATCGATGACACCGGGGAGGAGCGAGCGCACCGATACCGCACCCTCACGGCTGCGGAAGCTTCCTTCGGCGATCTCGAACACACGCTGCTCGGCGCGATCGACCAGCGCGCGGGCCGTCTCACCGTCATTGTTGAATACGGCGGCGGCGATCTCGGTGCCGGCACGGATCAGCTGTCGCAGCAGCGAGCGCTCGCGCACGATATCGGCGTAAGCGCGTACGTTGGCGGCACTCGGTGTGTCGCGCGCAACGGCGCTGAGATACGCAAGTCCACCCGCGTCCTCGAGCTTGGCGGTGCGTTCGAGCTCCTGCGACACGGTGACCACATCGCAGGGCTTGCTCTCGCCGACGAGGTTGGCGATCGCCTCGAAGATGAGCTGGTGGTCAGGGCGGTAGAAGTCCGCGCTGGTCACCACATCGGCGATGTTGTCCCAGGCGACCGCATCGAGCAGCAGCCCACCGAGCAGTGCCTGCTCAGCCTCGACCGAATGGGGTGGCGCCGGCGCGTCGATCAGCGCAACCGGGGCTGAATCCCCGCGGGTCTTGGCGATACCGGCCACCCCGATGAGCCGCTTCCGAGTGCTACTCTTCCGCGGCGATCGTCACCTGCACCGGGATGTCGACATCGGCATGCAGGTGCAGGTTGACGGTGTGCTCGCCCAGCATGCGCAGCGGGCCGTGCGGCAGCCGCACCTCGCTGCGCTCGACCTTGAAGCCCTCGCGAGTACAGGCCTCGGCGATATCGCTGGTGCCGATCGAGCCGAACAGCTTTCCCTCGGTGCCGGCCTTGGCGTGGATGGTGAGCTTGAAATCCTTCATCGCCACCGCACGCTCTTCGGCGGACGAGAGCTGCTCGCGCGCCAGGCGCTCGAGCTCTGCGCGGCGCGCCTCGAAGCGCGCGACGTTCTCCGGAGTAGCGAGCGTCGCCTTGCCCTGCGGCAGCAGGAAGTTGCG
>Ga0307474_10004362_pt1 | contig 10203 bp, 7 predicted proteins | sample atmos_gasesECM1C_2_FD_203312 | JGI IMG/M metagenome (GOLD analysis project Ga0307474, IMG submission 203312) | Hardwood forest soil microbial communities from Morgan-Monroe State Forest, Indiana, United States - atmos_gasesECM1C_05 | ecosystem: Environmental > Terrestrial > Soil > Temperate...
CACCACTCATCTCCCTGGTAACTGCGGCGCCTCTGCTCGCCTGGCCGCACCGGCTGTTCTCCACTGAATCGCACTGGCGCTGGCTGCCGCGCATTCCGTTCCTCGCCTTCGGCGTTTTCTTGGGCGCTTCCTTGTGGTATGTGGCCCGGCGGCTTTGTGGAAACACCGGTGGATTCCTCGCGCTCACCCTCTACTGCTTTTCTCCCGCCATCCTTCAAGCCACCGCCGTCTGGCACGCCGAGCCCGAAATCCTCGCTGCCTGGGGATCCTTCGGAGCCATCTTCACCGCCGTCGCCGTAGCCCACACGCTTTACGCCCCGCGCGAAGTCATACTCTGGAATTGGCGCCGCATCCTCTTGCTTGGAATCTCCTTGGCGATCTCCGTCGGATCGCAGTTCTCCATGATGGTGGTCGTGCCCATCGCTCTAGCATTTCTACTCTACCTCGCACCTATCCGCCGCGCCGCAGCATCCGTCATCTGGTTCGCCGCCTGTCTCATCGCTCTCCTCGTACTGTTCGCAACCTACTTCTTCCATCTCCGGAATTTTCTCGAAGCAATGCAGCACGCCTCTTTCTGGGGAGCAACCTGGCGCAGCTTCACTGTTCTTGCCGTCTATCGCCAGGTGGGAGTGCAAATTCTCCGTGCCTGTCCGGCCTTCGCCCTGCTTCTGCCTGCAGCCATCGCGGTTTATCTAGCCTGGCCGCGCACCCGCTACTTCGGCAATACTGCTCCTCTGCTGGTCGCGCTGCTTTTCATCGCTCTCGGCATGGCCCATCCCCACGTCGCCGGTGCTGGATTTCTTCTCGCCTCCGTCCCATTCCTCTTCATTTTCGTCTCCGGTGTCCTCGCCGACCTGATGGAAACTCCCTTCCGCGCGCTTGTGACCGCCTGCGTCTGGGCGCTGGTAGTAGCCTATGTCTTGTGGAGTCTCTTTGCACTGGCCCAGATCCGGGGATGATTTAGGGAGGGCAAACGTTTTTGGTGCCTTCCTCTGTGCTTGTGTTAAAGCTTTTGACTGGTCCCGATGACAATTCTCTACATCTCGACAATTTTTCACGCATCTCCTCGCCATCAGCCGCGATCTAACCCTATAGGAAGGCCTCTGGAGGTGCGCCATGTCTGTCACCTTGGAGTATCATGATGTTGTGAATTGTTCCGGGATATTGTCTGCAAGGCGCTCGATCTCCACTTCGCTCGCGCTGTTCGGAGTGTTCTTGCTCCCGCTTCTCGTCTCCGCGAGCCGCGCTCAGATCAGCAATACGTCCGCCGGCTCGGTTCACTCCGGTAGCCTCACGCCTCCGACCGGCGCTGTGATTCCACGAACTGCGGTTCGCGTGCCCCCCCCTACCGGCATATCCGTCGGCCAGCCCGGATTTCCACTTGTCGGGTCAGGGTTCACGCGTCCCCCGAAGATTTCGCGCGACTTGCACGGCAATCGCGACGGACATAATCGTCGTCACACTGCCGAGGGCACGGCATACTATCCGTATATTTACGGCATGCCCGTGCCATACGCCGTCGATGTCAACGATGCCGACAATTCCAATGAAGAAGACGATGATCCCGAATACCAGGGCGGCCCCACCATTTTCGACCGCCGCGGTTCAGGCCGGGACTCCTATGTACCGCCGTCAGACCCGGGGCCGGCGCACGCACGAGATGCGTTGGCAGACCAGTCCCGGAGCGATCCTGCTCCCGATCCGCCGCAGCCGCCCACGACTCTGGTTTTCAAAGACGGTCGTCAACTCGAGGTGAACAACTACGCCATCGTCAGTCAAACGCTTTATGATCTCACCCCGGGCCATCCGCGAAAGATCGCTCTCGCCGATCTCGATCTTTCCGCCACGCAAAAACAAAATGATGATCGCGGCGTGCTTTTCCAACTCCCGCCGTCGGCACAGGCCAACTGACCATGCGCATCCTGCATCGCAATCGCTGGCTGCTGCTTAGGTGGCCCGGACACTCTTGTCTGCGCCAGGCCGACAGCAAAATCACCTTAGCAGGGAATTGCTATCGGCAGCTTGTCCTTTGGGCCATGCTGGCCTTCGCAACCCAGGCCGTGGCCCAGCGCGCCTCCGCCCCCGCAGCCCATGCTGCCGGCCCAACACACTCCGCAGTCACGCATTTGAATTCATCCGGAAACTTCGCCGTCGCAAACCACCGACACCCGTCCGCATTCCGTCGTTCTTCCCCGTACGTTTCGCCCTACGGATCTCTGCCTTTCTTCGGTGACTCTTTCAACCCCGATGACATCTATTCCAGCGGATATCCCGTCGCCTCCGAGCCGCCCCCGTTCCTGATGCAAGCGATGCGCGACATGGCCGGCTCCGCCGCCAACCCTATGGCCCAAGTAATAAGTCCGCCGGCCAACCATCAACCCGCCGCCAACGATCCCCTGATGATCGAACTGCAGAACGGCCGCTATATCCGCGTGGACAACAGCGGCGCCAACGGCGACGCCCTTCCGCTTAATCTGACGCCGAATCGCGCTCGCTCAAGTTCCACCACCCCGACAATCACTGCCTCAGCCCCATCGCGAACTCTTCCGCCCGCAGTCCTGGTTTTTCATGATGGACACAGCGAAGAAGTCCGCGACTATACCATCGCCGACGGAATGCTTTACGCCCGCGGTGACTACTACACCGACGGATACTGGAACAAGAAAATCGATCTCGCCACCCTCAACGTCGCCGAAACCATGCAGGCCAATGCCAGTCGCAGCGTGAAATTCACTCTCCCCTCATCCCCGAACGAAGTAATCACACGCCCTTAGTATTGATTGCCGGTCATTCGGGGCCCTCCCGAAGATTTGTCATTCCGACCCCTACTTTGGCGAGGGGTCTGCTTCTGACTTTGATCGAAGCGCGAATCGTTATCAGCAACACCTCCCCCATTCCGGCCCCCAAAAGGACGCGCATCGTGATACAATATGGTTTCACAAACAACCTAGTAACCACCTGTAAATGCAACCGCTTAGCAAGGATTTCACGAGGATCAGCCGGACTGCCAAAAGCTCCGGTGCGCCATCCCCAAATCAACCGGAAGCTAGCAGCTAGAGCCCAAAATGCCTGACGACCAAAATCCCGAACTCCCTCTGACTCCACCGCCCCCGGGCGACAACGGAAGTCCCGGCGCCTTGCACATTCAGCCCGTCAACATTGAAGACGAGATGAAGAAGTCGTATCTCGATTATTCGATGTCGGTCATCATCGGCCGCGCTCTGCCCGATGTCCGCGACGGACTCAAGCCCGTGCACCGCCGCATTCTTTACACCATGCAGCAGATGGGCCTCCAGCCCAATCGTGCCACGCGCAAGTGCGCCCGCATCGTGGGCGATGTCATGGGCAAATACCATCCCCACGGCAATCTCGCCGTCTATGACGCTCTCGTGCGCCTCGCGCAAACCTGGAGCCTGCGTTACCCGCTGATTTTTGGCCAGGGAAATTTCGGCTCCGTCGACGGCGATCCTCCCGCTGCCGATCGCTACACCGAAGCCAAACTCGCTCCCGTCTCGACCGCCCTGCTCGAAGATCTCGACAAAGAGACCGTCGACTTCCGTCCCAACTACGATGGCAGTGAAGTCGAGCCTGATGTTCTTCCGGCACGCATTCCCAATCTGCTGATCAATGGCTCCGACGGAATCGCGGTCGGCATGGCCACAAAAATTCCCCCCCACAACCTCACCGAAATCATCAGCGCTACCATCACCCTGATCAACGACCCCAGTGCCCAACTCGCCGAAATTCTAAAATCTGTTCAGGGACCAGACTTTCCCACTGCCGGCATTATCCACGGTCGCGCTGGGATCTTCGAGGCCTACCGCACCGGTCGCGGCCGCTTCATGATGCGCGCCAAAGCTGCCATCGAAAACATCTCCAAGGACCGCCAGGCCATCATCGTCACCGAAATTCCCTATCAGGTAAATAAGGCCGTCCTCGTCAAACGCATTGCCCAACTCGTCAACGACAAAGAAATTGAAGACATCTCCGACGTGCGCGACGAAAGCGATCGCGACGGCATGCGCGTCGTGGTCGAACTCAAGCGCGGCACCGAGCCTCAGATCGTCCTCAACCAGCTCTACAAGCACACTTCCATGCAGGAAGGGTTTTCCATGATCCTGCTGGCGGTGGTTAACGGACAGCCGCGCGAAATGGGCCTGATTCAGGCCATCAAGCACTTCATCAATCACCGTGTCGAAGTCGTCCGCCGCCGCACCGCCTTCCTGCTGCAGAAAGCCAAGGACCGCGAGCACATCCTCGAAGGCTATCTCAACGCGCTCGATCACCTCGACAATGTCATCGCCATCATTCGCGGCAGCTCCAACCGCGCCGATGCCCGTGAAAACTTAGTCGCCTACTTCGGCGGCAAGAAAATCGATATCAACACCACCGGCCGCGCTCCCAAGCTCGATCCGGAAAAGCCTTTCACCGCGCGACAGGCCGACGCTATCCTCGAACTGCAGCTGCACCGCCTCACCAAACTTTCCATCGACGAAATTTCCAACGAGCTGAAAGAAGTTCGCGGCCGTATTGAAGACTACGAATCCATCCTCGCCTCCGAGAAAAAACTGCGCGGCGTCATCATCAAAGAACTGGAAGAAGTGAAAGAACTCTACGGAGACGAGCGTCGCACCCGCATCGAAGACGAAGCTGCGGAAATCGTTCTCGAAGACCTCATCGCCGACGAGCAGGTCGCCGTAACGTTCAGCCACTCCGGCTACATGAAGCGCACGCCCATCTCCACCTACCGCATGCAGCGCCGTGGTGGCAGCGGGCGCACCGGCATGAAGACCCGCGACGAGGATTTCGTCGAGCATCTCTTCATCGCGTCAACTCACGCCTATATCCTCATCTTCACCAACAAAGGCCGCGTCTACTGGCTCAAGGTCTATGAAATTCCCGACGTCAGCGCCGCCGGCAAAGGCAAACACATCGGCAACCTGATCGGATTGCAGCCCGGGGAAACCGTGCGCACCATGCTCGCAGTGCGCAATCTCGAAGAAGAAAATAAATTCATTTTCTTCGCCACTCGCAACGGACTGGTAAAAAAATCCGAGCTCCGCGAGTTCATGCACGTCCGCTCTAACGGCATCAACGCCATCAGCATCGAAGATGGCGACGAACTGGTCGCCGCCCGAATCACCAACGGTGATCAGATCGTTTTCATCGCGTCGCACGAAGGCATGGCTGTCCGCTTCGACGAAAATCACGTTCGCCCCATGGGCCGAGCCGCCTACGGCGTGAACGGTATCAACCTGGAGGAGGGCGATTATGTGGTCGGCATGACGGTAACTCCAAAGCCTGGCGCTGCCCCGGTCGGCGCGCCCGCAGCCGGCGAGGATGCCATCGACAAAGCCGCCGCCGCTGCCACGGCTGGCCCTGGTAGCACTGCAATCCCCGAAGTCGTCGACCTAACCCAGAAAGGCACGCTGATTCTCTCCGTAACCGAAAATGGATATGGCAAGCGAACTCCCGCGGATGAGTACCGCCTCACCAACCGCGCCGGCAAAGGTGTAATCAACATCAAAACGACGGAGCGTGTCGGCAAAGTGGTCGCCATCGCCCTGGTCGACGAAACCTCTCAGGTCATGCTCATCAGCCACTACGGCAAAATCATTCGCATGGATTCCAAAACCATCCGCGAATCCGGCCGCAACGCCCAAGGCGTCCGCCTCCTCAACATGGAACCCGGCGACCGCGTAGCCGCCGCCGTCGTCTTAGCGCCCGATGAAGAACCGACCAACGGAGGCCCGCTGCTCCAGTAGGAGTGCTGCAATCTTGGAAGCGGGCAAGTGTGGAGCGGGCACTCCTGCGCTGTGTCTGACCTTTGCTTTTGAGTCTGATCGGGAAGGGCACGACGTTCAGTCCCTCGGTACTCTCGACCGGGTAGTCGATATTACTTCACTCCCTGCTTGCGATTGATCTCCCTGGCGAACTCCGTAACTAAATTCAGCAGCGTCCCGTATCCCACCTGCCCCAACACTGCATACCCGCCATTCGTAAGCGCATTCTGCGACCTCGGCTTCCACGATGTCGCCACCAACCCTCCGGCAAATGCTCCTCCATACAGCGCCCACTGTGGATGCAGATGCTCCTCGCTCCGATCGTAAGTCAGAAAGTTTCTGACAATCGCATGCCGCGTCCGCAGCCACGCCCGGTCGCATTTGCACTTGTCGTATCGGACCTCGTATCCTAGCTTCGCATTCCCCAGGGCGGCAAGCGTATTCGCCGTAATGAACTGTCCTTCCCGCGACGCAAATCGCTCCGCGTATCCTCCCCATCCATCGTCCCATTGCGAGGGCACGCCGCGCGCCTGGTCAATCTCCGCCCCGAACATCCGCTTCAGATAAGCCCCGGGAGTCGTCAGCGTTTGCCGCAGATAAATCTGCTTGCGCTGCTTGCCCGTCGGCGTGATCAGCGGCTGATCCCGGCCGACATAGACCCCGGTAATCCACGTCGATTCCCAGTCTCGCGCCCTTATGAGCTGGGACTGGGCTGCGTTCTTCGTCATATCCACAGCCTGCTTGGTCTTATCCTCCACCTGCTGCACCGGATTTGCGCTTTCCTTCTTGGTCTCCCCGGGTGCGTCAGGAAGCTCTTTTCCCCCCGCCTGCCCCGGTGATTCCGTAGGGCTCCCGGGCTGCGGCTGCGCCTGACCTAGCGCCCATCCCTGTCCCATCGTGATCAGCGTGCACACCATAAGTCCGCGTGCCACTTGCGCCGTTATCTTTACTTTCCGTTTTCGTAGGTTTGAAAAAAGCATTCGCTCCAGCATACACTCCGCCATTCTGTGCGGCCTTTCCTCTGTGGAGTTTGCGGCACGCGTCGCGAGTCGTAGCCCTGATGATCAGGCGGTATTCGCGCCCGCTACCCTCTTTCGAACGCGTGCTTCTTCTCCAAGTCCTCCACCGCCGTCCGCATCGCCGCTTCAAACCTTGCCTCTTGCCCCATTAATCCCGCGGTTGCCTCCGCCCACTCCCCCTCTATGCGCACCAGGCCATCCCCCGCCACCAATCGCCCGGCAATCTCGAGCAAGTGCGCCGGCGTCGTCTCCAAATACTGCGCGTCCGTCGGATCCCCAATCCACACTTTTGTGGCTACCGAATCCGCGCCCGGCGCCCCATTTCTCGCGTCCTTTGCGAGAAGTAGGGACTTTGATCTCAACTTCGTCTCCCAATAAACTTTGCGCTCCACGAACGTCGCAATCTCATCATCCGCAGCCTTCCCAAACACCCACTTCGCCCGCTTGAAGTCATAATGCCGGCTGGAAAACGCTACCGGCTTCAGTTTCCCCGACTTCAAGAATTCAATCTGCCTCCTGTCCACTTCTTTACGCAGCGCGTTGATCACCGGAGCCTCCGCATCTTTCGGCTCAAGCGACGTCAGCACCTCCCTCACCGTCGCCGACAAATTCACCGCCATCGGCGCATGCAGCCCGTCCGAATTCTCCAGCCGCACATCCCCATGCAACACCCAGAAATCCGCCCCCGACGTCGACCGATGAAACGGCCACTCCAACTCAATCGTCAGCGGCAACCCCGTCAACGTCACCCAAATCTTTTTCGGTTGCGCTTGCACCATTTCCAACTCACCTCTTGAGTATGAATAAAGTATATTTGTCATGCTGAGCGAAGCGGAATCGTCCGCAGGACGATCCCACGCAGTCGAAGCATCCCTACCCGCGGTTATCACTGCAAGCCGGGTTGGAATTTCGATCAGAGTGCCTGGATCGCTAGGCCAACCGCCTCTAACGCCGAAACCGAAACCCGGTACAAAGTACTCGCCCCTGGCTATTTCTTCTTCCCGCGCAGCTTCGTCCCCATCCGCAACAACTTCCTCACCGTCCCCGTCGGCAGACTCTTCATCTGATCATGCAACTCGGTCACTGCATCAAAAAAACCGGCCATCGCCGCCAGCCGCTCCCGCGTAAACTCCGCCCCCGCTTCCTTCGGATCGAGCTCCTCCAAACTCCGCCGCAACATCTCCCGCGTCGGATCAATCTCCCTCCGCTTCCTCTGCTCAATCACCAGCCGGAACATCTCCCACACGTCTTTCATCGACTCATAATGCTCCCGCCGATCCCCCAGCACATGCACCGCCCGCACGATCCCCCACCCCTCGAGCTCCCGGATCGAGGTGCTCACATTCGACCGCGCCACGCTCAGCGTCTCCGCAATCTCCTCCGCCGGCAGCGCTCGCGGCGACAAATACAGCAGCGCATGAATCTGCGCCACCGTCCGATTGATTCCCCACCGCGTCCCCATCTCGCCCCAATGCAGGATGTATTGCTTCTGAACGCCCGTTAAATTCGCCATAGATAGAATCTTTCAGTCCCAACAGAATCTAAAGAATTAAAAGCCGCAGGTCAAATGCGAAGGGGAAATAGGTGTTCTATGGGGGGGACAGCCGCCCTGGGCTGTCCAATCGTGTCGAAGCTCGATGCCCGTCGACGGCTTTGCGCTCCGAAGCAAATTTAGATTTTTGGGTGGCGGCGCGCTGCAGTGCTGCGCTAAAAGGTGCAAACTCAAAGCGGCTTTCGCCGGCGGGGAACGCCCGGCTGTAAGCAGTCCCGCCGCTCAGTTGGACGAATTCTCCTTGGCCGCTTCACTGGTCCGCGAAGGTTCTTCACTCACCGCTTTCTTCGGAGCCGGCTTCTTCGCAGCCTCCGCCCGCTTCCGCTCCTGATACCGCCGATCATGAAATGACTGGTCCGACGCTTGTTTTTTCATATGCCCCAGCTTGACACACCCATCCAAACATAGCCAGTCAACTGTGCATAGGTATAAGCCCGCCTCGCATATTCATTCGAATCAGGCTCTATTGCCTCGGCCTCAATCTGGCCCGCGAGTCCCCGTTCCCACCCAATGTTGCAAGCAAGAGTTGCGTCATCACCGTAATCTTCACCCCGACCCAGCCCAGCGCCGAAACTGCTACGCTCACCCTTGCCGACAACGCTGGCAATGCGCCGCAAGCCATCTCCCTCACCGGAATTGGATCGATCACCTCCATCGTCGTCTATCCGATCCTCGTCAACTTCGGCAACGTCGCGGTCGGCTCGACCGCGACCGCCCCAGTCACACTCGCCAACGCCTCCAACAAACCCATCACCATCCAGAGCATAACCACCACCCCGGCGGTCTACGCCGAGTCCAACAACTGCGTCCTATGGCTTGCTGCCGCTCTGAGCTGCACCACCACCGTGACCTTCACGCCCGCGCAAGCAGGATCTGTGCCAGGCACATTGTCCATGGCCCTCGAGGGGGTTCCCGCTGAAGTGGAGGCAAGCCTGACCGGCTCCGGCAAGTGACGGAGTGTCACTCCTAAATACACAACTTTTTTGAATTTCCTCTTGCGCTTTCTTCGATTCATCTGCTATAAACAATTCACCGAGAGCAGATGTGTGGCTAAGCCGGTCGTATTTGTTGCAACTCTCGTGCTCGTCCGGCATCTAACATCCAGAGAGCAGCTTAAAGTTCTCAATCGTCCCGGCCACGGGACTTCATTCGGAAAGCATTAGGGGTTTACCTAAGACGTTCCGAAGGGTACCTTCAAAGCAAGGACCTCCAAAGCAGTTAAGATCTTTTCTCAATATTCTTGTCTTCCGTATCGGCGCGCGCCGAAAGTGGCGTTTCATTCCGAAGCGGAAGACCATACTGTTGCGCGCTGTCAGAGCGCCGCTAAAACCCGGTCCATCCTCAGTGCTTGTCGTTCCGAGCGTGGCGATGAATCGTGGTTTCGTTGGCAGCTCTCCCGCTCTCGCGCTGCAGAATTCCCGATGTGGAAATCATCTGGAAATTCTGTGGGAAGCGTTGATTGACGGGATCTACACCGCGCTGTATGTTGGTAAAGTTTCGAGGACAGTCGGATTCGCTCTAGCAGCGTTTTCGCCTGGACTGAATTCGTGCCGCTCCGGCGGATCGCGATTCGGTCTTTGACAACTAGGTTGAACGTGCCAGTCGTGAGAAGTCGATTCGGGCATTAGTCCGAACGATCTCACAAGATAGACCACCACGGTCTTCAAGCTTTTTGGATCTCGCTCTTCGGATCGAAGTTCAGAGGGTAAGAAGCTGAGTGGTGGCGCCATCTCGGGTCGTTGTCCGGCGCAGCGTGCAAACGCTGCTCGGGGATCCCGGCGATGGCAGTCTGCCAACTACCCGTCGGCAGACATCAGGTTTCAAACGAGAGTTTGATCCTGGCTCAGAA
>Ga0307474_10004363_pt1 | contig 10203 bp, 9 predicted proteins | sample atmos_gasesECM1C_2_FD_203312 | JGI IMG/M metagenome (GOLD analysis project Ga0307474, IMG submission 203312) | Hardwood forest soil microbial communities from Morgan-Monroe State Forest, Indiana, United States - atmos_gasesECM1C_05 | ecosystem: Environmental > Terrestrial > Soil > Temperate...
CGAAATGCGGAAACACAAAGCCGCCCGCCTGATGCTTGGGGTGAGGCAGCGGATAGAACCCCTTGGGAAACAGGTTCTGGTCGCGGATCTGCTCGGGACTCGTCCGCGCCAGCGCCTGCCAGCTGGTTCCTGCCGGAAGCTTGACGCGAACGCCTTCCTGCACCGGCTTGCCACGGTCCATCGTGACGCCTGCGGCAGGTCGATTGCTCAAATCGTAGCGCTCGTTGAGAAGCGCCATGTGCTCGCGCGCGACCGCAGGCTTCTCCTGGGACAAGCGAGCAAAGATAGCCGAGAACGGTTCGTTGATCTCGACCTCCATATAGCTCGACTTTCCGCGCGGTCCTTGCTGGGCATAGGCGACGCCGAACACGACAATCGCGACAGCAGCCGCTCCGGCGAGAAGCTTTGCAGTCTTCGCAATCAACATGGCATTCTCCCTGGACATTTCGGCTCTTCCGCCAGCGCCGCGTATTTCGGCGCGCAAGCCCAAATGTCGGGATTTTGAACAGCAGCTCGACTATACGAAGGTTTGTTTCGCCTATGACTTCGGTCGTCCGCCCGAAACCTTGGTGTAAATGAGCCGGCCTCAACCTGAGGACGACACTTCATCCCGCGCTGCGATGCTCGCCCGGACGGCTGATTTCAACGAACTCCGCGCTGACATGCTCGCGAGTGTTGGTTATTGCCGTCGTTTCGAATAATGTTTGCGCCACGATCGCAAATGGCGCGTCAGGGAGCATATCGAAGATTGGAAATTGCCAAATGCCGCTCTCTGCGCGCTGCATCCGGCGAAACGAGGCGGTCAGATGAGAACGGGTTCAGCTTGATCATCAGGTGCAAATGAATGATCGAACGCGACGCTGGCAAACCTTGGCTGGCACGGCATAGGGGCTCCGCCTATGCGGTCCCTGTCCTTGCGGTGGCAATCGCGATCACCGCGACTGCGATCATGTCCCACTTTTTTACGCCTTTGCCTAACGCACTGCTCATGCTCAGCGCCGTGATTGCGACGGCATGGCTTGCCGGGTTTGGTCCGGCAATGCTGGCCGCCGCGCTTGCACTTTTTGCCTTTAGCTACCACATCGCGCCGCCAGCCGATTCATTTGCCTGGAAGCAGAATTTCCTCGCCGTCGACATCGTAGACGTGCCACGTCTGGTGATTTTTGCCGTCGTATCCGTGATCCTTTCCCATGTCATCACCTCCCAGCGCGGGGTTACCGAAGCCCTGAGAGGCTCACGCGACGAGCTTCAGACGGTGATCGAGGATCTGAGGCGCACCGAGTCCGCACTGCTGAAGGCGGAAACATACCTGACCGAGGCGCAAAGGCTGAGCCGGACCGGCAGCTTCGGATGGAATGTCTCACGTGGCGATATTTTCTGGTCGGATCAGACCTTTCGAATCTTTGGTTATGACCGGACGATGACGCCGACTCTCGAAATGGTCGTGCAGCGCACGCATCCCGACGATCGCGCCGCCGTGCGTGAGACGATCGACCGCGCATCCAGCGACGGCAGGGATTTCGAACATCAGTATCGATTGTTGATGCCGGACGGCTCGGTGAAGCATGTCCATGCGATGGCTCGCGCCACGAAGAATGCGGCTGGCGCGATCGAATTTGTTGGCGCAGTAACCGACGTGACGGCTGCACGGGAGACCGAGCGGAAATTGAGGCTTAGCGAAGCCTATCTGGCCGAGAGCCAGCATCTCAGCCATACGAGCAGCTTCGCCTGGGACGAGAGCCGAAAACAGTTCATCTACGTATCCGACGAACTTCTTCGTCTGTTCGGGTTCGAGAAAGGAGAAGAAGCCCGGTTCGGGCGAAATTATAATAACCGGATACTGCCTGAAGACCTTCCGGGCGTGGTCGCTGCAAACCGGCGGGCCGTCGTCGACAAGACCAATTTCGATGTCCAATACCGGATCAGACTTCCGGACGGAACGATGAAGCACGTGCATACGGTGGGCCACGCTGTCCTCGACAGCGAGGGGGAAGTGATGCAGCTGGTCGGGGCAAACGTGGACGTCACCGAGCAGCACGAAGCCAAAGAGGAACTGCAGAGGGCTTATGACGAGATCAAGAGATCCCAGGATCATCTCCAACTGGTCATCAATACAATTCCGACTCTGGTCTGGCGCGCCGGGGCGGACGGCGTGCCGGATTTTCTCAATAGACAAGCCCTCGACCACACGGGCCTTGGGCCGGGCGTGATCGAACTGGACTGGCCCCGCGCCTTTCATCCCGATGACAAGAAAGGCGTGTTTTTGAAGTGGGCTGCGATACGGGAATCCGGAAAACGGGGCAGTCTTGAAGCCCGGCTCCTGCGCTTCGACGGCAGCTACCGCTGGTTCGTGTTCGAAGCAGAGCCGCTGCACGATCAGACCGGCAATATCGTCAGCTGGTACGGCTCGGCGACCGAGATTGAGGATCGCAAGCTTGCCGAGTTGTCGCTTCGCGAAAGCGAGCAGCGTTTCCGCGATTATGCCGAAACCGCGTCTGACTGGCTCTGGGAGACCGGGCCGGATCACCGCATCATCGCCATATCCGAAAACGTCAGCGTCGCCGGTCTTCCCAGCGTCGGCCTTCAGGGAGTAACGCGATGGGAGGTCGCATCCGATTTTGAGACTGAACCGGAAAAATGGCGCCAGCATCGGGAGGCGCTTGATGCCCATCGCCCGTTCCGGGATTTCGTCTATGGCATCATCAACGAAAGCGGGTCGCAGACTTATATCCGATCCAGCGGCAAGCCGGTATTCGACGACGAAGGCCGCTTCCTCGGCTATCGTGGCACTGCCACCAATATCACCGCGTCGATCCGGGCCGATCAGGCCGAGGAGGCGCTGCGCAAGGCGCAGATGGAGCTGGCGCATGTGACGCGGGTGACCATGCTGGGCGAGCTCACGGCTTCCATCGCTCACGAAGTCAACCAGCCGCTCGCCGCCGCCGTCTCCAATGCAGAGGCATCGCTGCGCTGGCTCAACCGCGAGCAGCCCGATCTCGCCGCTGCGCGCCACTCGGTGGAACGGATCATCAACGATGGCTACCGCGCGAGCGGTGTGATCAAGCGCGTACGGGCGCTCGCCAAAAAATCCGAAATGGAAACCGGCTGGCTCGATCTCAACCAGGTTGTCAGCGAAGCTGTCACGCTGGTCGAACAGGAGCTGGTCAACCATCGCGTCCTGCTGCAAACGGAGCTCGCGCCTTCGCTGCCCGAGATTCTCGCGGACCGGGTTCAGTTGCAGCAGGTGATGATCAATCTCCTGATGAACGGCATCGAAGCGATGGAGCCCGTCATCGACCGGCCGCGTCACCTCTTGATTCGATCGGGCAGAGACGACACCGGTCACCTGATCCTGAGCGTCACCGACAGTGGAACAGGCATTTCCGCCGAAAACGCCAACCGTCTGTTCAATGCCTTCTTCACCACCAAATCGAGTGGACTGGGCATGGGGCTGTCGATCTGCCGCTCGATCGTGGAAGCTCACGGCGGACGCATGTCGGCATCGAGCAACGAGGGACCCGGGGCGACATTTCAACTCACACTTCCGCTGCGCCGGGAAGTTGCAGAATGATGACCCGAAAGCGCCGGCGCTACGGCTCTGATCCCGTGGATCCCAGGTACTTCTCATAGATTGCCTTGAAGCTCTGGTCGTTCTTCATGCTCGTCAGAGCCTTGTCGAAACTGGCAGCGACTTCCGAATAGTCACGTTGCTTGCTGAAGGCCAAATAGCTCGGAATGACATCGATGCTTGGCGAAAGTTCCTTGATCTTGCCCAGGTAGCCTTTCTTCCTCGCGGCTTCGAGAACGACATGTCTGTAGCCGACCGCCAGATCCAGTCTTTTCAAGGCAAGCATTCCGACGAGGCTATCGACGTTGTTCGTTTTCACAACCGTAGACCAGACGCCGGCGTTCAGGACGCCATCGAGTTTCGCGCCATAGCTCGTGCCCCTGATGGTCCCGATTCTCAGACCCTGCAGCTGAGCGAGGTCGCCGCCAAACTTCAGATCGGAATCGGCAGGGACAAAAAACACCAGAGCCTGATTTATGATCGGAATACTCGTGTATGTGAGAAACCCGCTTCGTTCCGGCAACTGGAAAACGGAGAATATCCCGTCGACATGACCGTTGCGAATTTCCGCAAGGCAACGTGCCCAGGGCATAAGTTGAATTTCGAATTGATAACCGGTTCTTCTGAAGGCTTCTGTCACGACATCGACAAGAATTCCCGATGGCTTCCCGTCCTCCATGTAAGCGGTGGGAGCGCTGTCAGCGGCGACGAGAACAAGGCTCGCGGAATACGCATCGCTACAGCCCATCGCCGTGATCGCGACGGCAGAGAGGAAGGATATCAGGGACCCGGACGATTTGGCTGAAGTCTGGATGCGTTCATGTCGCATCAGATTGAACTCTCTCGGCGCAGACCTTTTCCGCAAGCCAAAGCTGTGCGTCAGACGGGCTGACCAATCCCACTCCCTGCGAGGGGCTTGCGGCAGACGCGAGCCTTGCACGGCTGCTATTCGTTGACAAGTTCAACGCGCGCCTGCTGACCTGCGATGCGGACGATCCCGGTCTTCTTCAACATCGCGGCCGAATTCGAAGATGACCTCGGCAGGCACGCGCTCATGCCAAGCAGGACGGGCGAAATCGAAAGATGGCCAATCCCGCGCCGGGTAGATTCCGGGTTGGGCCGGCTCAAGCTTTCGCGCATTTTGACCCGAAATTCCAAAGGAGCTAATCTTTGTTGTCCATCATTGGGATGCCGCGATGTGACGAACGGGATATCGTCAGGATTTCATCGCCGCTCGTCCGGCGCGAGACCAGCCATGGCCGGCGTACAGCAGGGCGGCTCGCGCGCATCGGGAGGGGGGTCGAGATGGCCGTGACGCAGGCTCTTCGCTCCCATCAGCGGCAGCCGAGCGGCTGGAGCGCAAATTGGCTCAACGTCCAAAACACTTGGGCTTCGCTGCCACCTTCGCTGCGCATGTGACCAAACCTTTGCAATCGCTTGCCGTGCTGCGTCACAGCGTCGGTGCGCGCCTGTTGGCGGGCGTCCTGCTCTTCAGCGGCTCCATCACTCTCGTGCTCACAGCGATTCAGCTCTACATCGACTACCGGCGCGAAGTCTCGGCGCTTGAGCTGAGACTCAATCAGATCAGCGGCAGCTACCTGGCGAGCCTGGCGGAAGGTCTCTGGACCCTTGACGAAAAGCAGCTTCGGCTCCAGCTCGATGGCATCCTCCGTCTTCCGGATATCCGGGCTGTCGAGATCCGCGAAACCGCCGACACGGGTAATCCGCTGATCGTCAAGCTTGGTGAGAGTTCCGTATCCTCAAGCTTTGCGCGAGACTATCCGCTGCGGCACAGCGTGCAGGGACAGGAGAGAGCGATCGGCACGCTGCGTGTCGAGGCGACCCTGACCGACGTGCATCGCAGACTCGTGGATACCGCGGTAACGATCCTGATCGGACAGGCGGCAAAGACGTTCCTGGTCTCCTTCTTCATTCTCTATTTATTCCATTATCTCGTCACACGCCATTTGTCCGCCATTGCGCGATATCTCGACAATTACCGCATCGCAGAGACGCCGTTTGAGTTGCGTTTGCATCGCCGTCCTCCGCGGCACGAGGACGAACTGCAGCGGGTCATCACCGCCTTCAACACACTCTCCCATACTCTACACGCCGTCTATCGAACCCTCAGCGAACGCGAAGCCAGGATCCGGCGTCTGGTCGACGCCAATATCGTCGGGATCATCATCTGGAATATCGACGGCCAGATTATCGAGGCCAATGACGCGTTCCTGCGGATGGTGGGATATAACTGGGATGACCTCGCCTCGGGGCGCGTGAACCGGACAGATCTGACCCCGCTGGAATGGCTCGAGCGAGACGCGCGGACGCTGGCAGAGATGAAGGCGAGCGGAACCGTGCAGCCCTTTGAAAAGGAATATTTCCGCAAGGACGGCAGCCGCATCCCCGTCCTGATCGGCGTCACGGCATTCGATGAGCAACGAGATCAGGGGATCGGCTTCGTGCTGGATTTGACCGAGCGCAAGCGCGCCGAGATGGAATTGCGCGAGTCGGAACGGAATTACCGCATGCTGTTCGAAGCGATCGACGAGGGCTTTTGCACGATTGAAGTCTTGTTCGACCAGACCGGGAAGCCCATCGATTATCGTTTTCTGCAAATCAGCCCGTCGTTTGAACGGCAGACGGGAATCCAGAATGCCGCCGGCAAGCGCATGCGGGAAATCGCGCCGCAGCACGAAGAGCATTGGTTCGAAATATACGGCAGGATCGCACTCACCGGCGAGCCGATGCGATTTGAACGTGAAGCCAGGCAACTCCAGCGCTGGTACGACGTTTATGCCTTCCGGATCGACGCCCCCGAATGCAGGCGCGTTGGAATTCTGTTCAACGACATCACCGCGCGCAAGCTGGCGGAAGCGAGGCTGCGCGCCAGCGAACGGCGCCTCCTCGATGCGCAGATAGAACTCGCGCGCGTAACACGCGTGACGATGATAGGTGAACTGGCGGCCTCAATCTCCCATGAAGTGAGCCAGCCGCTCGCCGCCATCCTCGCCAACGCCGAAGCCTGTTTGCGCTGGCTCGACCGCCCAGCTCCGGAACTGGACGCAGCGCGCCGATCGGTGGAACTGGTCATAAGCGACGGCAATCGCGCGAGTGCAGTGATCCGGCGGGTCCGCGCGCTAACGAAGAAATCCGACATCGAAATGGTGCCACTCGATGTCAATGACGTCGTCAGGGAGACCATCGCGCTGGTGCAGCGCGAATTGACAAGCCACCAGGTGTCGTTACGAACGGAACTGGCGTCCCCTCTCCCCATGGTTCTGGGTGATCGGGTTCAACTGCAGCAGGTGATTATCAACCTGGTGCTGAATGGCGCTCAGGCGATGCACTCGGTCACGGACCGGTCGCGCGAACTGGTGATCCGGTCGAGCCGGGACGAGACACGTCAGGTGATCGTCAGCGTGACGGATTGCGGCATCGGAATCTCGGGCGAGGATGAGAGCCGATTGTTCAACCCCTTCTTCACGACCAAATCCGGCGGCATGGGGATGGGACTTTCGATCTCCCGTTCGATCATAGAAGCTCACGGCGGCCGGCTATGGGCCACGGCAAACTCACCCCACGGCGCGACGTTTCAATTCGCACTCCCGGTGAATGCAGAAGCTGCCGAGTGAATTGCAAAGTGAAGTTGCCAGGTGAGGCTGCTAAGTTGAGGCTGCGCCCCGCAGGCGAAAGACAGGTGGCGCCCCCGCAAGCTCGCGCCGCGGCGCTGCATTCGCCATCATCTCAACACCGCCTGGCTTTGCCGATGCTTGCCGAACAGCTCGCGGCACTCGGGCTCATCATTGTAAGCGGCTGAGACGCCAACGCTGGCCGGCCTGGTCTCGGTCGACGAACTCGGCCACGGCCCCTCGAGCCTGAAGGTTCCTCCCTTCGCATTCGCTTGTTCAATGCCGGCTGCCGATAACCACAGTCCGGTCACGGCGCAGATGATGAGAAGCTTGCTCATGTTTCAATCATTCTCCCGGCTTCAGCCGCCGGCACTCCCGCGCAGTCAACTGCTGCGTGCGGCTTTCAGCCACGGAACGGCGGAATGAGATCGTGATTGATGTGGCCGGCGTTCGCATCGCCGCGGTCGCTGCTGGCAGAATACGCCAGGGCGCCGAAAGCGATGGCAATGACGGCAACGACGACAATCCAGACCCGCACCGCTCAGCCCAGGATCAATGGAATCCGGTCATGCTGGCCCAGCCGCCCATGCCTGCGTCGTTATCGGTTTGAGGCGCGGGCATCGCAGCGGCATTCGAGTTCCGGAAACGCTCGCTGGCGTACTGCCGCTCATGACGGACGTGGTGACGGTTTTTGGCATACGCGAACTGCGTGGTCGAGCCGGCCACGAGCGCAACACCGATAACTGCAGCAACGATCTTCCGCATGCTGATCTCCATTTTGCTGGTTCAACGGCGTTCTGGGTTGAACCTGCTCAACGACGTAAGGCCGGGCGCTGCCATTGATAGTGTTGATGATGCGACGTTGATCACAACAGGGATCAACTGAGGGTGAACGGTCCGATCGCCGTCGAATGAGGATCGCGCCCACGTGACGCCGCCGGGGAAAGGCGTCGATTCCCCCCGACTCGCGCCCGCTTGAAACATCTAAAAGCGAATTTAATCGCCGCAGGCTACGCTCATTCATACGTGACCGGTACGAGGAATCGATATGCCGGCAGAGGGCAGCAAGGACTCGTTTGCATCATTCCGTCCTTCGCCGGCTCGTGGAGAACCTGTCATGACGAATTTGACACTGCTTGTGATGACGGCGATTTCGCTGCTGGCGGCAACGCCGGTGGCAGCGATGTCGCGCGGTCATCATCACTACCGCTACGCCTATTCTTCCCGTTCCTACCGCGGCGACTTCGACCGCAGGAACACGTTCAACTGAGCCTCAACCGGGCGACCGCGGCGCGGCATGCCTTGGCCGAGACGTGCATTGCGTCCTGTCAACAGACGTTGTGGATGCAAAAGACGTCGCCACGATGGGCCCCAAACCACAATGGAGATAACCATGCTGAAGAAGATGTCTCTCACCATCCCGTTGGTTGCGCTCGCCGTTGCAGTCACGGCGCAGGCAGCGGCTGCTTCGACACACCGGCATACGCGAACAAGCGAGTTTGGCGTGATGAGCGAGAGGGTGCGGAACAGCAACGCCTATGCTGCACCCGCATACGACACCACGGCCGCTCCCTATCACTTTCATTATTTGAAGGGCAGCTGCTGGGACCTTGGTACTTGCGACTAGCTGCCCCACCACGCTGAAGCGTCAACCGCGAAATCGCTCGCGATAGTCGCTTGGACCGACGCCAATGCGCCTCAGAAATGCACGGCGCATGGTGTCGGGGTTCGCAAAGCCGCAACTCGAAGCCACCCGCTGCAATGGCTTGTCGGTATCCTCGAGCAATCGCCGCGCTGAATCGACACGGGCCATCTCGACAAAATCCGCCGGCGTCATCCCCGCTTCCTGCTGAAAGACTCTCGTGAAATTGCGCACACTCATTGCTGCCCGCGAGGCGAGGCTTCTCACGGTCAGTTCAAGCGGCAGGTGATCCAGTATCCAGTGCTGCACGGCCTGGATCCGCTCTTCGGTTGCGACCTGAGCCGCAAGATGCGCACTGAATTGCGACTGCCCCCCGGGCCGCTTGAGAAAGACGACCAGGCGCTTCGCAACCGTCAACGCCACATCGCGCCCGTGATCGTCTTCAATCAGCTTCAGCGCGAGATCGATCCCGGCCGTGACGCCGGCTGACGTCCAGAGCGACCCATCCTGCACAAAAATCTGATCCGGGACGACCTTGGCTGCGGGAAACCTTGCCGCCAGCTCCGCAGCATGCTGCCAGTGCGTCGTCACGTTGAGGCCGTCCAGCAGTCCGGCGCGGCCCAGGAAGAAGGCGCCGGTGCAGACCGATCCATGCCGGCGGCTTCGGGGCGCGTGCCGCCTCAACCAGACGTGCAACGCCGATTCCGTATAGGCCTCGGCGTAGTTCGGTGTGCCGGCGACCAGCAACGTGTCGATCAGCTGCTCGTCATCGAAAATCGAGCCGTCGGTCACGACCGACATTCCCGCGGCCTTTACGACCCGATCCGCACCCGTCGACAACAGGCGCACGGTGTAGCGGCATGTGCCGGGCGCCTGCCTGTTGGCTTCGAGAAAGGCATCGAGGGGTCCCGAAATGTCCAGCGATTGCGCATCCTGCGGAACAATGATGGCGATCGGCTTGCTGTCCATTTCATTCTCCCGGTGGCAAGACCGCCCGCAGCGCGCCGGAGGCCCGCGTGTTCACGCAGGCCTCCGCTGCGTGCGAAGCTAGAGCTTGCCGTATCGGCGGCGCTGCCCGAAGAATTCAGCCCTCAAGACACAGAATTCGGGAACGCCGAATTCATGACCTGATCGTAGAAGTTCTTCCGCTGGTAGTTGCGGATGAAATGCGAGCAGACGTCCTCGTTACACGTGTACTCGGTCGTTTGCGGCTTGTATCCAAAGCCGTCAAAGAACGCCTGCGCGATTTCCTGCTTGAAATTGGTTCGCGGAAATTGGCTGACCACCCGGGTGCGAACGTCTTCGGGAAAGGTTTCGTACCCAACGCCGAGCGAATCCAGCGCAACACCGTTGTACAGTAG
>Ga0307474_10004364_pt1 | contig 10203 bp, 8 predicted proteins | sample atmos_gasesECM1C_2_FD_203312 | JGI IMG/M metagenome (GOLD analysis project Ga0307474, IMG submission 203312) | Hardwood forest soil microbial communities from Morgan-Monroe State Forest, Indiana, United States - atmos_gasesECM1C_05 | ecosystem: Environmental > Terrestrial > Soil > Temperate...
GCCGGATCGGCGCCATCTCGGACAGCGAGAAGAACGTCCACTGCCTGATGCCGAAGAGCATCTGGGTCAAACAGTAGTATGAAGCGGGAGCCGTGAGGTAACCATGCGAGCGGCGGCGCATCGCACTCTGACGTCATACCCCGCGAAAGCGGGGTATCCAGTAGGTGGCGACGTCTCGATCGTAAACTACAGCCACCGGAGTACTGGATCATCCGCCTTCGCGGATGATGACGGCTGGAGAATTGGATTGCTTCGCTCGCGCTCGCAATGACGGGGGCTTCGTTCGCCAACACATGCTGATGCGTCTGCACGAAGGGTTTGTCGTCCTGTCCCTTGTGGTCGTTCTGACTTCCGGACCAATGTCGGCGTCCGCGCAGGATCGCATTCGCGTCGTGACCACGACCACCGATCTGCGCAGCCTGACCGAGGCGGTTGGCGGCGATTTGGTCGACGCGATAAGCCTGGTTCCGCCCGATTTCGACGCGGAGGAATACCAGCCGAAACCGCAGGACGCGCTTCGCCTGAAGGACGCGCGGCTCGTCGTGCGCGTCGGCCTCGACTACGATTTGTGGTTCGACCGCCTGCTCGCAAGTACCGCGACAGGCGAACTGCAGCGCGGCCGCGCGGGCTATGTCGATGCCTCCTTCGGCATCGCGCCGCTCGAAGTGCGAGGGGTTTCGATCGGGCCCGGCGATGGCCACGCTCATGGCAGCGGCAACCCGCATTACTGGCTCGACCCGGAGAATGCCCGATTCATCACAGCCAACATCATGGAGGGACTGGCGCGCGTCGACCCGACTCATGCGATCGTGTATGAAACCAACCGGCAGGTATTTCTCGCGCGGCTTTCGGCAAAGCTCGGTGAATGGGAAGCGAAGCTCGCGGCGTTGCGGTCGATGCCGATCGTCGCCTATCACAACAGCTGGCCTTATTTCGCGCGGCGCTTCCGGCTCGACTTTGCCGATTTCCTCGAGATCAAACCGGGCGTGCCGTCGACGCCGTCGCACCTTGCCGCCATCATCGAGACCATGCGTTCGCGTAATGGGCGCCTCGTCGTGCGTGAACCGCACGAGCCGCAGCGGGACGCAAGCTTTATAGCGGCGAAAACCGGAGCATCGGTGGTAGTACTCGCTGCTTCCGTCGGCGCTCTGCCGGGCGCCACCGACTATATCGCGCTGTTCGACACCGACGTCGCGGCCCTCCTGCAAGCGGCGGGGTCGAAATGATCGAGGCGATCGGATTCCTTTGGCCTGCTTTCCTGGTCGCGGTTTGTCTGGTCGGCATTCACACCTATTTCGGCATTCAAGTGCTCGAGCGCAATGTGATTTTCGTCGATCTGGCGCTGGCGCAGATCGCCGCGCTCGGCGCGACGGTGGCCTTCATGCTTGGCCATCCCGCACAGGGCCTTCCGACCTACGGCTATTCCCTCGGCTTCACCCTGCTGGCAGCCGTGTTGTTGGCATTCACGCGCGCCTGGGCGACGCGCGTGCCCCAGGAAGCGCTGATCGGGGTCATCTACGTGGTCGCAGCCGCGACTTCGATCCTTTTGATCGACCGCGCCCCGCAGGGCGCCGAGCATCTCAAGCAGATATTGACCGGCAACATCCTGACCAGTGGGCTTGGCGATGTCGCAGTCATCGTTCCGCTCTATTCTGCGGTGGCGCTTGTGCATTTCCTCTTGCGCCGCAAGCTCGCGAAATCCGGTTCGCCACTCTGGGATTTCGTGTTCTACGCAACCTTCGGCGTGGTCGTGACCAGCTCTGTGGCGCTTGCGGGTGTCCTCCTCGTATTCTCGTTCCTGATCATCCCCGCTGCGACCGGCGTCATGTACGCCTCGACACTGTCGCGTCAGCTTGCGATCGGATGGATCGCGGGCATCCTGACCAGCGCGGCCGGATTTTCCCTTTCGTTTGCCTTCGATCTGCCGACCGGCGCTGCCATCGTTTGCGCCTTCGGCGCGGCGCTGGCGCTCGCCGGGCTTGCCTATCCCTTCGTTCGCGGCGACCGCCTCGCAGCAACGAAAACAACGATCGGTACGGTGCGCTGGATCGTCGCCGCAGTCATCGCGGGCTCGGCCATCCAGTTGATTGCGGCGCCCCGCGGCGACCAGCCACTCCTGGATGCGCTCGAGCAGGCCGTACCTTCGCTGCGGAACCTTTATTTCACGAAAAGCGAGGCTGCGGCCTTCCTGGATGCAAGCGAGACCGCCGAGCGGCACCGTCTGGCGGCAGAGCAATTGATCGAGCAGGAAAGACGCTCCCGCACGCAAGGTCTTGCATTGGACGAGACCGCGGTGCAGCGGATTTCATCCTTCCTGAAATCCTATGCCGAAATGCGCAGGGGTGAACAATTCGTGATGGGCGAGGTGCGCGCGCGGGCGCGGCAGCGCATGAGCTGGATCGCGGGTGCTGGCCTGCTGGTTTTGGCGCTTCTGCTTGCGCCTGTGCCGTGGCGACGGTTGTGGGTGCCGCACTAGGCGGGTGGCCCATCCTTCGAGACGCGGCCTTGCGGCCGCTCCTCAGGATGAGGCTTCGAGACGGCCGCGATCCTCATGGTGAGGAGGTGCGCAGCACCGTCTCGAACCATGAGGCCGCGATGGTTGATCGAGGCTCCAGTCGGCAAAAGACGCAGCGAATTGACCGTCTACCTCCCGCCGACAAAACACATTCCCATGCGCGAGGCATCGCTCATGACCTGGCAGGCAAGCCCCCTGGCGCAGGTCCAGGATTTGAAACTGCGGTCATCGTCCGCAGACTTTGCGTTCCGGCCGTAACAGGGCGCGCCCCAGCCATCTTCATACTCGGTTCCTGCGAGCTCGCGGCTGCCGCGCAACTGCGGGCGCGTCGAAAATCCGCGCGAATAATCCACCCGCTCACCATCGCGCGTCGCCTTTAGAATATCGCGGCGGCGGATCTGATCGCCGAAGAAATGCGGCGAGCCCGGTACAACCGTCGAATTGGAGGGTTTTGCAGCCATCCAGTCGACGCCCGGGAAATGGAAACCGCCGATGCCGCGGGTCTGATGGCAGCCGGCGCAGGTGATGTCGTTGAGCCGCCGCTCGAAGCCGGCGACCGAACGGATGTTCTGCAATTGGACGCCGCGCCGCGCCGCCTTCTCGAGCGCCGTGACGACGTCGCCTTCAGTGAACAGGGGACCCGCGCCCTCGCCTTGCATCAGGCCGAACGCCGGCTGCAAATCGGAGTTCGAAAAGCCGGCAGGCGTGGGTGCGACAGCACGACTGGCGAGAAATTCTTTCGGGATCAGGATCGTGCCACGATCGAGTTCGACGAAATGCGCCGGCTCCAGCAGCCAGGCCTTGAAGGCGCGCCCGAGTTTGTCGTCGGCAAGGATGCGTTCGCGATCGAACTGGTTTTCGAGCGTCGCTTCCGCGAAAATCTTGCCACGCGCGTCATAGTCGAACACTTTCAGCAAATAATCGGTGCGGAAATCGCGCCCCTGCGATTTCACCGTGTGGGCGATCTGAAGATTGGTCTCCAGCCGATCGATGTTTCCCGGTCGCACCGAAGCAAGCGGGCCGCCTTCGGAAATCAATCTTTGCGCAAACGCGGCCCCGCGCTGCTGCCATTGGCTTGCCGCCAGCCATCGGCGGGCGATCTCGGCGCAGGTGAGCGCTTTACCGTCAGTGGCGCGATCGTCTCGCGCCTTCAGCACGAGATTGAGCGTCATCGGCAGGCGCGGCGAGACGGCGTGCTCGCCGACCGCAGGCGCGTCCGGCTGCGCAAGACGATAGATCAGCCGGATTTCACCGCAGGTTTGCGTGGCGACGTAGGCGCGATCCATCCGGTTGATGATCCCGGCAAGCACGAAACGCGTCGCTGGGGAATAGAGCAGCGCGCGATCAAACAACTGAAGGTCGGAAGAAGCTTCCACGCCGATGGTTTCCTCGGGATGTTCGGCGCGGCGGCGTTGTGCATATCGCTCGAACTCCTCGTCGAGTGCCTTGCGGACGGCAGCCATCGACGGCAACGCGAACAACTCGCCGTCGTTCAGCGGTGCATCCGTCGCCCGCCCAGGGACAAGCATGCTGGCAAGGCCAAATTTTCCGCGATCGAGTTCCCGCAACGCAAAGGGATCGGTGATCGCGGCACCATGTTCCAACTCAGGTGGCGCGGTTTGCGCGTGAGCCGGAACTATACCGCAAAGCCCAGCGACGATAACGGCAAGAAATCGCGACGTAAGATTCATACCTGACCAACACCGCCTCGCGGGCCATCATTCCAGGTCGCTCGCGCAGTCGCGCTTGTGCGTCAGGAAATTGCCGAAAAGACGACACCCGGCCGCTGTGGAACTCCAGCAGTACCGCAAGATGCACTCAAGGTCGCAGCTAAAACGCTGCCATCAGCGGGCGACGATCAGGCCCTTGCTGGTCACGACAACCCAGTGGCCGTCCTGGCGGCGAATGGCGTCGATGCGGCCAAGGCCGGGGATCACGTCGCCGGCATATACTTCATACATGCCACGCTTGCCGTCGATCAGGGCACCGCCGTGGGCAACGTCGCGCAATACCCAGCCTTCGAGCGTCGGCAGCCTGCCCACTTCGGTCTTGGTTGTATCGTTCCTGGCAGTCTCGTTTCTGGGCGTTTCGGTCCTCGAAGTTGCCGACGCCGAAGCGGACGAAATCGAGCCGGTGATTTCCTTTGCCGGTGGAGGCGTCGCAGCAACGGGTGAGGGAAGCGGTACGGACGCGGCGCGCAGCCTGTCGACGGCGTCGCTGAGCCTGGCAAGTTTGGCGGCGGGCTCCGCCTGCGCCCGCTCGATCTTGTCAAGGCGCTCGGTTGTCTTGCTGAACTGGGCCTGGCCGAGCTTGGAGCCGTATTCGAGGCTCGCTTTCATTGACAGAATGTCGGCATCGATCCGCGCGATCGAGGCTTCCAGCGCGGGGCTGTTGCTCACGACCTCCGGGCCATGAAACAGCGTAGCGGTGGCAAGCGCCCCGCCGAAGGCCCCCATCCCCGTGGTCAGCGTTACCACTGCCGCCATCGCCGCAAACCGGCCGAACATTCCATGCTGCGCGCCGGCCCCGCTCTCCCCGCCACGGTCGCCGAACGGAACGACGACGACCTCTCCGGCGATGGGCCGTGCCTCAGATTTCAAGTCCTCGTGAGCGACCGCCCCGGACATTTCGCCGGCCGCTGCCTGCTCCGACGGGGAGGCCGACGAGGCGTCGGCCGGCTCGCGCCGCACTTCCCCCTCGGATGGGATGACCGGTTCGTTCTGCCCGTCCGGCGGACGGGAAACGGCCGCATCAGCGCTGAGAGAGTTCGCCTCCCGGCTGGCCGCCTCGGCCTTTTCTTCGCCCATGGTCAGAATCTCCGAAAATTGGTTGACCATTTGGTAACCGAATTTCTTGCCAAATCGTTACCTCACCAGCCGCTTACCGATATTTTAGGAAATTGCGGGAGCGCGTTTGTCGCTCCCCACCTCGCGGCACTGGCGGTTTGACAATCTGCTCGACGGTCTGCTCAAAGCATCCTGCCGACAACGATAAGGGAGAACGCCGTGAAGCTTTACGACTCGATCGGGCCGAACCCGCGGATAGTCCGCATGTTCATGGCCGAGAAGGGCATCGAGATGCCCAAGCAAACCGTCGATTTGCGTGGCGGGGAAAACCGCCAGGCCGAGCATCTCAAACGCAATCCCCACGGCCAGATGCCAGCACTGGAACTTGATGATGGCACCCACCTCTCGGAGATCACCGCGATCTGTGAATATCTCGAGGAGAAAAAGCCGGAACCGGCCCTGATCGGCCGCACGGCCGAGGAGCGCGCCGAGTGCCGGATGTGGACGCGACGGGTCGACCTCAACATCTGCGAACCGCTTGCCAATGGCTACCGCTTCGGCGAGGCGCTGAAGTTTTTCGAAAAACGGATTCCGGTCGCGCCGGAAGCTTCCCCCGGCCTGAAGATGATTGCCGCCAACCGCCTGCAATGGCTGAACGGCCAGATGGCGGGCAAGCAATACCTCTGCGGCGCTCGCTTTACGCTCGCCGACATCCTGCTCTATTGCTGGATCGATTTCGGCAATCAGGTGGGTCAGCCGCTCGATCCGGCCAACGGCAACATCAAGTCCTGGTTCGCGCGAATGGGTGAGCGGGCGTCGGTGAAGGCTTAGGCCTTCTTGGGATCGCGTCGCCTACGCTCGCTACGGCGATAAGTTCACAACACCACGGGCGTATCCGGCAGCTCGTTCGGACCCTTGTTGCCTTGTTTGGGGAAATGCGCGGCCAGTTGCCGGGATACCGCCTCAATTCCGTCGATCGCGCCGGCGAGGAAATTCCCGGTTCTGAATTCGGCTTCCATTGCGCTAACGATCTTCTGCCATCCGGCGGGGCCAACCTTGGCGTCTATGCCACGGTCGGCGACGATCTCGACCTTGTGGTCGGCGAGCAGGAGATATACCAGCACGCCGTTGTTATGGGCCGTGTCCCAGATCCGCAGATGCGAGAAGATGTCAAGCGCGCGCTCCCGCGCCGTCTGATCCTTAAACAGCGGTTTGCCATCAAGCGCGCCTTCGACCGCGAAACGGACCTGGCCCGAATGCGTGGCCTCGCCCGCCTTGATCGCCCGTTCGATTTCGGCCAGTGCCCGCTTTGGGAAGACCCGCCGTGCACGCCAATGATGCTCGAGAAGATGCTTGCCGATGCGCTTGATTCCCATGGTTTCCCTACCAGCTTCCCGACGCCCCGCCGCCGCCGAAACTGCCGCCGCCGCCGCTAAACCCGCCGCCCGAACCGCCGCCTGAGAACGAGCCGCCGCCGCCCGACCAGCCGCCGCCGCCGATATATCCGCCCCTGCCACCCGGGGACACGACGGTTTCGGCGAACATCGTAAGGAAAAAGGCGATGACGCCGAGGACGAGCGATGCCCCGAGCGACCCGGCCACGAACCAGGCCAACAAACCCACCACGCCGCCGGTAGCGGTCGAGCCTGCCAACCTTCCGAGGGTCGAACGCAGAATGCCGCCGACGACAATCAGGGCGAACAGCACGAAGGGATTGAGCGGATCGATATGGCTGAAGATATCCGGATTTTGTTCGCGCGACACCGGCGCGGGCAATTTCTCGCCATCGATCACCGCAATGATGCGGTCGACGCCGGCCGCAATCCCGCCGGCGAAATCACCGGTCCTGAATTTCGGCACGATGATCTCGTTGATGATGCGGCTGGAAGTGACGTCGGTGAGCGAGCCCTCAAGGCCGTACCCGACCTCGATCCGCAGCTTGCGGTCGTCCTTGGCAACGACCAGAAGCGCGCCGTCGTCGATCTTCCTGCGTCCGATCTTCCAGGCCTCCGCGGCCCTGATTGCGAATTGCTCGATCGTCTCGGGCGCAGTGGTCGGCACGATCAGCACCGCCACCTGACTGCCCTTGCGTGTTTCGAGATCCTTGAGCTTTTGCGTCAGCGAGGCGATGTCGGAGGCTGACAGCGTGCCGGTCTGATCGACCACGCGGCCAGTCAGCGGCGGCACGGCGACATCTGCGAGGGCTGTGAAAGCCCAGCAAACCAAGAGCGCGAGCAGGGATGCCCTTGCGGCAATCATAGCCAGTCGATCCGCCTGCCTGAAGCTATTTTGCGGGCGCCGGTGACGGGTTGAAATCCACCTTCGGCGCGGTCGAAATTTCCTTTTCGTTGTCGACTGTGAAATTGGCCTTCTCCTTGTAGCCGAACAGCATCGCCGTCAGGTTATTCGGAAAAGTTCGGATGCCGACGTTATAATCCTGTACCGTCTTGATGTAGCGATTGCGCGCCACCGTGATGCGGTTTTCGGTCCCTTCGAGCTGCGACAGCAGGTCACGAAACAGCGCGTCGGATTTGAGCTGGGGATAATTCTCGGTCACGACCAGGAGCTTGGACAGGGCATTGGTCAGCTCGCCCTGCGCCGCCTGGAATTTTGCAAACGCGCCGGGATCGTTGACGAGATCCGGTGTTGCCTGGATGCTGCCGACCTTGGCGCGCGCGTTGGTCACGCCCAACAGCACGTCCTTCTCCTGCTGCGCGAAGCCCTTCACCGAGTTGACCAGGTTGGGCACCAGATCTGCCCGGCGCTGATACTGGTTCAACACCTCGGACCAGGCCGACTTGACCTGTTCGTCGTTGGTCTGGATGGTGTTGTAGCCGCAATCGGTGAGGCTCAACGTCGCCAGCGCCGCCAGCACGGTCCATAGTCTGCGCATCGGAACCCTCCTGCTTTACCTGCGTCGCGAGCCTATCAGAATGACGTGACAGCGAACACTCGTTCCGAACAATGAATGACGGTGCCGGATTAAAGCGCGACGAGATTTGGTCGAATCGTCATCGCGCCTTTAGCTCCTTGATTGAGCATGATCTTTTCGGAAAGCCGCTGCACGCTTTTCCGGATCATGCTCTAGGGATGCGTCGCCTTGGCATGCTGAATCGCCTGCCAGACCTTCATGGGAGACAACGGGGTCGTGATCGATTTGATGCCAAGTTCGCTCAGCGCATCCATCACGCCGTTGGTGATGCAGGGCGGGCCTCCGATTGCGCCGGATTCGCCGCAACCCTTGGCACCCAACGGATTGGTGCGGCACGGGGCGGAATCATCGAGGGTGACTTCGATCGGCGGAATGTCGTCGGCCCGGGGCAGGCAATAATCCTGAAAGCTTGCCGTCAGCAGCTGCCCTTCCCCATCGTAGGCCACGCCCTCGTACAGCGCCTGGCCGATGCCCTGTGCGACCCCGCCATGAACCTGCCCCGTCACCAGCATCGGATTGACGGCGACGCCGACGTCATCGACCGTGGTGTAGCGCACCACACGGCTGACCCCGGTTTCGGGATCGATCTCCACCTCGCAAATATGCGTGCCATTCGGCCAGCTCGGGCCGTCCACCTCGCCCTCACTGTTCACGCTGAGGCGCCCGTCATTTTCCTTGCTTGCAATTTCGAACAGGCCGATGCGCTTGTCGGTGCCGACCACGGTGAGCCAGCCGTCGCGATATTCGATGTCGCCTGCGGAAGCCTCTAACAGGTGCGAAGCCTTCTCGCGCGCCTTGGCGATCAGATCGCTCGCCGATACCGCAACTGCCGTGCCTCCGACGAACAGCGAACGCGACCCGACGCTGCCGAATCCGGTAGCGAGATCCGTGTCGCCTTGCACCACGTCGATGCTGTCGATTGCAATCCCAAGCGCGGCCGCCACCATCTGCGAATAAGAAGTCTGCAGCCCCTGCCCCATCGCCTGCGTGCCTGAATGCAGAATGATGCGGCCTTCGGCTGACGCGTGCAGGCTCACCTTTTCGGTGTGAACGCGACCGCCGGTCCATTCGATATAGCTGGTCAGGCCGCGGCCATAGAGCAGGCCCTTCTTCTTCGCGGCTCGCTTGCGCGCGGCAAAACCGTCCCAGTCGGAAAGCCTGGCGGCGCGATCCAGCATATGGGCGAAAGCGCCGGAGTCGTAGACCTGCCCGACCGGGTTCGTGTACGGCAGTTGCGCGGGTTTGATGTAATTCGTTTTGCGAATGGCGCGCGGGTCGATCCCGATCTGGCGTGCGGCGGCATCCATCAACCGCTCCACGACGAACACTCCCTCGGGCCGGCCCGCGCCGCGATAGGCACCGACCGGCGCGGTGTGGGTCATCACCGCCTTGACCTCGTAATGCACCAGCGGCAGATCGTAGACCCCGGACTGCACGAACGGCCCCAGCACGAGCGGAATGATGGCGCCGGTACCGGAAAGATAGGCGCCGGTGCCGCCGACCGAGCGTACCCGATAGGCCAACACCCGGCCCTGGGCATCAAGCGCCATTTCGGCCGTCGAGGTGAGATCGCGCCCGTGGGTTCCACCCAAAAACTCGTCGGTGCGGTCGGCGCGCCAGCGCACCTTCCGGTTAAGCCTGGTGGCCGCATAGGCCACAAGAGCGTCCTCGGGATAAAGGCCAGTCTTCTGGCCGAAGCCGCCACCGATATCGCCGACCAGCACGCGCACGCTTTCCTTCGGCCGCTTCAGCACGGCTTCCGCAAGCAGGTCGCGGGTCGTGCCCGGCGTCTGCGACTGCACGTACAGGATCAGCCGGCCAGTCTTCTTCTCGATCTCGGCGATGGTCGAGCGCGGCTCCATCGCGGAGGGCGCAAGGCGCTGGCTGACGACGTCGAGCGAAACGACATGGGTGGCCTTGGCAAAAGCAGCATCTACTGCAGCCGCATCGCCATAGCTCATCGCGGCTAC
>Ga0307474_10004365_pt1 | contig 10202 bp, 4 predicted proteins | sample atmos_gasesECM1C_2_FD_203312 | JGI IMG/M metagenome (GOLD analysis project Ga0307474, IMG submission 203312) | Hardwood forest soil microbial communities from Morgan-Monroe State Forest, Indiana, United States - atmos_gasesECM1C_05 | ecosystem: Environmental > Terrestrial > Soil > Temperate...
TAATCGTGCCGACCTGCGTGTTGTGATCGAAAATCCCTACCTGCGTTGTGCTTGATCCCGCCAAGACGAAGATGGTTGTCCTTCACTTCTTCTTCTTCTTTGCCGGACCCTGCGGCTTTTCTGACTGTTGTTCGTGGCGGACATAGGTCAGGCCGCGTTTGAGTTCAGCAGTCAGGTCTGTCGTCTCAGTCACCGCGTGAACTGGCTTGCCCGATTCTTTTCCAAGCCACGCATTCAATTTGTCGGGTGAAGTCGAGACGAATCGGCCTTCCTTGCGGACTGGCATTCCCTCGTTTGCCCAACGCTGCACAACCGATTGAGGCTCACTGAGAAAATCGGCGATCTGTTGCCAGCCTTTGAGAGTGTCCGGTGCTTCTTTCTTCGCTGGTCGCTTCGGCATATGAGAATAGACTCGTTTGCGTTTGAACGGCATTGAGCTTGACGGGTGTCGAACACTCCGCGTCATCGTTCGCAACGGAGTTGACGCGACTGCTCACCGGGTAGCACCGCATCATCCGGGCATCATACGGCTTCAGCATGTCTGAGACTGCTCTCATGTCGTGCATCCCCGGATCGAGCCACAGATCATAACAATCTGGAGCGAGGATGACCGGCATTCGATCATGGACGGATGCAGTAACAGCATTCGGAGTCGTGGTTAGGATCGAGCACGATTTGACCCACTGCCCATTCGGGTCTTTCCAGCGGTCCCACAGTCCTGCGAAGGCGAATAATTTGCCATCGTTGACCTCAAAGCAGTGCGGCTGTTTCGCCTTACCCGCCCGCTGCCACTCGTAAAATCCGTCCGCCGGGATGAGGCATCGGCGGTTGGTTAACGGATCGCGGAATGCGGGCCTCGTCGCGGCCGTCTCACTTCGGGCGTTGATCATCATGGCTGCACCAGACATGTTCTTCGACCACAACGGAATCAAACCCCACCGCATCAGGGACAACTCCCGTCGCGTTTCTTTTGGGTGTTGGCGGATGACGGGGACGGGCTGGGTTGGTGCGATGTTGTATCGGGGATTCCAATCTTCCTCCGCCGAAATGCTATCGAAGTGCTCCTCAATGATCTGCTTTCGCCGCGACAGCCGATATCGTCCGCACATGGGGAAATTATATCTTTAGGGGAAAGAGATGCGGTGAGCCGTCACGAAAGGGTTATTCTCCGTCGCCTTTACCGCCGGGAGCCGAAAGTAAGCATAAGCAAGCGAGTGTGGGCGAAGAGGAGAGTCGGCAAAGCCGTCGCTCAGGTCGATGAGTTCCGCCACGGCGCAGTTAGGAGACTCTCTCATGCGGAAATACTTACAGGAGGAAGGCCGTTACCAGCCCCTGCTGAGAGCGAACCGAAGGCGGAAGAAGACACGACTAGTGTCCCGCCTTCCGAACCACCGGTGCAATTAACGTGAAGCCTCCGACGGACTCAAGTGTTAATCAATCCTGTCGTCCAGCCCCAACTCACGCAGAGCGTTTCTTATTTCTTCCATCTTCTGTGGTGACAATCCTCCCTCGGGTCTGCATTCAACCCTTACGGTAAGAGTGAGGTCACTCGTCACTCCCAACTTCGTCAGAACCTTTGTGTAAAAGTTCATCCATTTTTGGGAAGGGATTTTGCCGGCCCAGGTTAGCTCTGTTTTCTGCTGAGAGGTTTGTGGACGGCTCTTAGCACTGTCGGCGGTCGCAGTCTCGTCTGTCCCCGGTTTGGGTAGGACTCGCGTATCGCCAACTTCGGCCGGGAACAACGTCGGCGCGGAGCCCTCTGGCTTGGTTAAGTCCTTGCGGTAAGCCTCAGCGGTCTCTTTAGAGACGATAAACATCTCTTCCGAAATTTCGATGTCTGCCGTGTTGATTGTCCGCTCGAAGCCGAATGGCAGATATTTCCCACTTGCGGCCTTACCGACATAAGCGAGCTGTCCATTGGATACGCCGCGAGCGATCGTCTCTTTTATCGAGTCAGGGTTCAGCAGGCGCGGGAATAGGGGCGAGGCGAAGAAGGCGTCGCGCACGGCCTTTGTGCTCCACTCTCGAAAGGCTGGCGGCCAGTTGCGTACAAGAAGATTGGGACTGATGCCGCTCTGGATCTCGTCTACGTGCACAAGCTCATTCACAATGAATTGAATGATCGAGGTTGCCGCACTCGAATGCATATTCCCGAGGTCGATGAATCTGATCTCGTTATTCTTCCCGAGAAGAGCGATATTGTTGTAGCTTCTCCAAACACTGTCTCTGAGGTCGCGACGGGATTTCTTGATGTTGTCTTCTAGTTGGGCGATTTGGGTCGTGTCAACGTTGATTCCGGGGAGCTCTTTCTGAATTTCTTCCCAAGCGAGCACGCGGCGGGCATCTTCGGCAAGCGGACCAGCGGATTGGGCGACGACGAATATAAGCCCGCTTTTGTAGGTTCTTGCCGAGGTTCCGTGTTCCCGGATTACCGACTCAATGAATGATTTTGTTCGCTTTTCATCCTCCAAGCTTTGTTCAAGTGACAGCACCACCAGAGTCAGAATTGGCTTGTCTGGAATCTGGCTGGTCTTCTCCGGGTAGAAGACCGGCTCAATTCCGTTGCTCGCGGCAAAGACCTTCCGGATCTCAGAGCGAACACAGTCAGTTATCGATGTGTCCTTGATATTTGCGCGCCTGTCAGCGTAGCGCTTGTTCAGGTTCTCTTTGAAACTGAAGTGATAGCGATTGCCCTCAACCGTTAGGTAGTAGCAGGCATCAGTAAGGGCCTCAAGCACCGTTTCCACATTGCCGATATCGATCTCCGGTTCGGCGACAGCCAACCGGATCTCTGGGGTAGTAGCTTCTGCGCGAGACATCCCACCGTTCGATTCGAAGAAAATCGTCGTGGCTACTTTCCGGTGAAGTCTGGCTTTGCGGATAGCTTCCACAGCCTCATTGTCCAGACGGACTGCGTGAGAGTCGTTTTTCCCGCAGATATCCGTTGTGACGGCGGCTTCAAGGCGATGCTCACCGAGTTGCTCGAACATAGCCGCGCGAAACTGAGAGTCGTCCAAGGGGGCCGTGCCAAGTCCGATCAGTGGGTCGCGGTGGCCGCCTTTGAATCCTGCTTGATAGGCGTGAGAAACCCACAGGGCTAAGAGTCGCAGGATTCCCCGGGTTTGCTGAAATCGAGGTAACCCTTGCCATTTCCTTTCAAACACTGAGAGAACACTCGGATGAAACGGATAGGTGTCGGCAAAAGCTTCTCGCGCATTGTCGAATGGAAATTGCTCGGGCACCTGCTGGCGATGATCCTTTACCCAGTCCCCAAATTCGTTACAGGAAGCGATTGCATCCCTATTGAGCATCACCCTACCGTCACTCGTGATTGCATTGTCGTCCCACTCGAAGAGGCGGCGACGGATGATTTCGGAAGTCTCGGATTCCGCCGACATGATTACCGCCTTGCCGACACGATCGAGCAGCTTTTTGAATCGCTCGTAGTCGGATTGGTCGTCGGCGCTCATTTCGAGTTCTGACGCTGGAATCGATGCCGCCAACACCATGTTGTCGCGCCCGCGGGCCTCTTCGCTCAGGTTGTGAAGAAAGCTGTAGAGTTGGCCGGCCATTCCGCTTTTGCGGCTGCGGCTGACAAAATTCATCAGTTCGTCCATCAGGACCAATACGGGCTGGTCTTTGGGTAGAAACGAACGGATAACATCACCACCAGGGGCGACACCCTGTTTTTCATGTTCAGCAAGAATTGCGAGCGCTTTCTCGCCGCCAACCTGAAAAGCGATTTCACCCCAGGGCGTTCTTCTGACCGGCGTTCCGTCAGAGCCTCCGCGACCGGCAATAGGGTCGAATTCAGTACCGACAAATGCCGCGACCTTAGCCGAGGGCACTGTGTTCAGTCCGGCGACCTGAAGCAATCTGGAGACGCCCTGCCAACCCTTAGCCTTCGGGCCGTTATTGGCGAGGTGATACAGCAGTGTGAGCGAGTGGGTCTTACCGCCACCAAACTGCGTCGTCATGTTGAATACGGCAGAGGTCTCTGTCTTCTCCCCAGACAATCGGCGAAGCACTTCGGCCGCCACGCCGGTCAGTCCTTTCGTGAGAAAGGTTCGCTCCAGAAAGCGCTCCGGGTTCTGATAGACGGCTGGGGCGCGCCCATCCCTAACTTGATCGAGGTGAACAGCAAACTCAGATGCATCGAGAGGTTTGCCGTCTCGCAGGTCCTCCCTCGGCGTGACGACCTTATACCAGGGCTTGAGTGCCATGCTCTGACATCTCCTCTTGGGGCATTTCCATGTTAGAACCCGAACTGCTTCTTGCGAGCGAGTACTCCGTCTACCCAACGTTTCTCATCTGAACGGGAAGGATAGAGTGCAGAAAGAGCTTGGGCAAGCCGCCAAAATTTCCCGTCTCGGCCCATTCCGTCTTCAACGATAAAGCGCTTGAGCGCTTCGCCTCGTCCTGCGGCAAACAAAATCATCCCTTGATGAACACGGTCGAGGGTCGTCTCCCCTACACGTTTTACGGTTTTTTCCCTCCAGGCCGCTTCCGGTTCGTCAGAATCGATCAACTCGGAGAACATATCAAGCTGTGCGGATTTCTTTTTGCCGCTGGTCGTCCGAGTCGGCTCTTCATCATCTTTCCCAAAGAGATGTCGCATCCGTTTGGATACGGGCAGCAAATTCGCTGTCTCACCACTTATCTCTACGAGGTGGCTGAGACTGGCAAGATCTGCGCCTAACCCCTGTGCGATTTTGCGCGCCGCATCGAACTCAAGCACGAATCCATTGGGTTTGGTGTTCTGAGTGTCGGATTCATTTTCAGAGTCCGCCTCCGTATCGGCCTCTTCGTCATCCCCGTTTGTGTCGGGCGATTTGAGCGTCCAGAGCCACATCGCCGTCAAGCGGGCGTCTGCTTCGAATCCTGTAGCGTCAGCGCCTTTGAAGACCATAGCGAGCGCTTCCTTAGCGACAGCAGCCCAGACGTGTTCTAGATATTCCCGTAGAGCAACTACTTCACCGCTGGCTTTCTCTACACGTGAATAACGGGAAAACACCTCCAGCGCGGGGCCGAGACAGGCGAAAATGGCATCAGCTCCGACCACCCCTTCCTCCGCCAGACGCGGCATCCATTCGTGTATGCGCCTCGGCAGTTCATGAAGCACGTCGCGCCAGTCGCCGATCTCATCCGCATTCGGAGACGAAGCTTTGACCTTGCGGGATCGGCAAACCAAATGAACAGATGAAGCGAGACGAGCCTGTCCTTGGGCCGCGATCCTGGCCTCGCGCTCAGTATCGATCGGCCACGAGCCGGTAATAATCCATCCCGCCTCGATGACGGCCTTCAGGATAGCCTCCCAACTGGCAGTCGTCTTGCTGGCGAAGACGATCGTTCCGATACCGTTTGGATGTAGGATGCGATGGCATTCAGCGAATGCCTTAGTTAATTCGCGCTCATAGAAGAGGATGTCGTGCGTGGAATTGCTCAGTTCATGTGGCCGGTCCACTACAATCTCCGCGTCCTTTGGTACCTGAACGTCGTTCAGAAATTGAGGATATAGACCACCGATGCTGCGTTTCAGCCACACATAGAAGAAGTCAGACAGGTGTGCGTAGGGCACCGCATCGTAATACGGTGGATCAGTGATCACTGCTTGTGCACAATCATCGGGCAAAACGTGCGCTGCTGCTGAACTGCGATCAACGTGACCAGAGTTCGGGAACTTCGCGGCCGACTCGCAGACTTTGCTAACCCACTCAACTGCTCCCATCCAATTGCCTGAAGAGTCACACCAAGGATTGACTTCCGCGAAGTCCGAGACGAATGCAAGCGCCTGCCGGGTGAACGTGTGCCCTTGAAACTCACCGCCAGGGGTCCACGTTACTGATGAAGAAAGCGAGTCTGCCAGCCGGTCTACAACGAGTGCGAGAAGCGTAGCTACTACCCCTCTGGGTATGGCCTCGTGGCTTGACGACGTGCTCCCACCAAGCTCCGACACCAGACGGCACACTGTAGTGAGTGCAAGTTGCTGGCGTACGTTAAACATGTCGCCCCAAGTGGTCATGCCATACAGAGGCAGGCTTATTCGTCGAATCTCATTGAGTGAGATTTTTTCGTCCGGGACTAGGCTGAGTTTTCCGGTGTGGGCGCCTTTCCTTTCCGATATTTCCTTCGCAGCTACGTCCATAGCCTTGAGCTCTGAGGCTCGGGGCATGCGGTAAGTTCTTCCCTGCTCGTTAGGACGAGTTATGACAACGCACAGCAATTGGGCGTCATTGGTTCCACCGCGACGGAGCTTAAGTTGCTCGCGCACACTACGTACCGGCGTCGTGTACCCACAACATGGACAAGTCGCGGAACCGCGTTTGACAGTACCATCGAAACTAGGGCGCGCGACCTTGGACGACGGATCGTCTTGCGTGACCCAACCTGCTCCTTCGTCGATGATGATTCGGAAACCTACGCCTTTTGTCTTAGCTTGAGGAACCAGTTGAAGGGCGACGGAGTGTTTCGCTCTCTTCGCAAGCCAGAGCGAGCGAAGAAGTGGAACCGTCGCGCCACAGCCAGGGCCCTCACACTGGATTGTGCGGGCCCAGAGATAAGCGATCGGAGTGGCTCCGTCCGGATCTCGCGGGTAGAATGCCGCAAGTTCTTTCTCGGCTTCCCTCTTAATTAACTCCCCACATTTTCGGACATCATCCGCGAGCTTCTGGCCGTACTTGGGGATAAATTCCAACATGACTTTGTTTAGGAGAACGGCGACTGGATTGAGGTCGCTGGCGAAGGCATCCGCACCGACACGAAGTGCTTCTAGCGGGATCGAACCGCCGCCAGCAAACGGGTCCACAACAAGCGGTCGCGTGTTGGGTTCGCCGCCGAGCGCCTCGTGCGCAGCCTGCGTTAGAGCGCGACTGGTTTCAAGATATTCTTGGACGTTGGAATTGTCCCAGTTTGCAAAGTCCGCGATGAAATCCAGCAGAGAGAAGCGCAGTACCTTCCAATGCGCTTCGTTTCGGCTGTCGAGGCCCCCAGTCTTCGCTAGAGTTTGCCACTTAATCCAAGTCTCGTGATCGCAGCTCTCGCCGAGAGCCTTGTTCGTAACAGCGGCATTGGCGAACTCGCTGATTAGCCTTGAGGCTTTATCTCGAAAACCCTGCGGGCACAGTGCGTCAGCGGGATCGGGCCACAAAGCCGCACAAATTACCGCTCGACAAGCGGCTAGCGGCCTCCGTGCCCACCAAATGTGGAGGGTCGAGATGTGGCCGTGGCGAATGGACTTTTCGCGCCTGGAATGTGCCGAAATGCGTTTGATCGGTAGATCGACTTCGATCAAGCGCTTCGGATAGGGTTGCATCATTATGCTTTGTATTCCTTAGTGCGTCGCCACATCGAGAATAGCTTGCGGCCTAACCTGATAGTGTTCGATCTTCACGATGGGCTGCCAATCCAGTTGTGCGGGGTCTTGAACCACATTGATCCCCGGCGTGCCAGCGCAGTTAAAGACAACGTAGAGCCAGTAGTCCTTCTTCAGTCGCTGCGCGGTTCTGTATTCGTTGGTCGTCAAGGCAACCTCCCCGACGAAAGACCGTCCTTTCACTTCGATAAAGCGGACTTCGATTGCAGTCTTGGGGTCTTCGGGATGCGGACGGCGCGAAATGAGATCGAATCCTCGATTGTCTTTTTCAACGCTCTCGACTTCCCAGCCTCGGGCGCGTTCAAACGCAATGACAGCATCGACGGCGATGCCTTCGATTTCATCGTCACGCACGAGGGCGGCTACATTCGGCGTGGCACGCTCGGGATGTGGCAGCACCCAGGCAGCCCCGTGCCGCTGAATGTCACTGATAGTACAGTTGCGCTCCTTTTGTAACTCTCGCTGGCGCCCCTCAAGTCTACCGTTGAGTTCGTCGAGACGATCTTCGGCCTGTTTCGTATTTGCCGCTAGAAGCGGGCTGCTATCCCCACTCTGCTGTTGGTCCACAAGTTCAGCCAGCCGCAGATTCTGACGGTGAATCAGCTCGTTAAGGCTAATCTCCAGGTGGTGCGCGACCGTCTGGGTCTCTTTCTCGCGCTGGGCAGCAACCTCGGCAAGAAATGGTTCGAGCGCTGTCTGCACGAGGAAATGTTCGAGGGAATTCTGGTCTTTCCCTGATTCGCTTGGAACGTGCGTTCCCGTCGGTGCCGACATTAGGTCTAGCAGTAGCGTGGGTTGGCGCACCGTGAGAGTACCTTCGATTTCTTCCTGCACTATGAATAGGCGGCGATGAAGCACATGCCCCAGCCCATCCCGGATCGCGGCGGAATAGACGGTGAGACGCGCCGGTAAGCTCCGATGAATGTCAAAAAAGACTGCTCCCTTGTCCATTTCCGGGCGCACGTTTTCGAGAAGGTCTTCACGGACTGCCTCAAACAAAGGATGGCCCGGCGTTACCCAATCGTAGGTGGGCAGTTTTTTGAGGATTTCTTTGTCGAAGACGACTTGTTTGTATTCTCGTCCCAACTTCCCGAATCTTGGCTCCAATCGCTCTCCGATGGGCCAAAGATGACGGGGCACGCGGGGCACTCTGTACGTGTGCTGTCCTTTGCCCTGCTCACTCACTTCAACGCCAGTCACAGGAGCCGCCTGAAGAAAGAAATCCTCGATCACTTCCGGGACGAGGCGCCGTTCTTTAGCTTCGGCAGACTTTCCGACGATGGCGGAGAGATTGAGTTCGCGTTTTGCCAGTCCCTCTAAAGTCGAATTGGTAATACTTCGGAAGTGTTCCGGATCGACCTGCTCGACGATGCGCTGTTTGATCAGCTCTTCCGTCATCTGGTTGTGCGCATACATGTCCCGCAGCATCTTTTCGAGCTGGTTTGACGGGAATACTTCTCCGAGCACGTTGAACACTTTCCCTGTGCGCCTCGGATCGAGGTCGTTTTCAATCTCGGCGATCCGCTCGAAGAGTTTGTGAAGCACTCTCCCCTCACGGGTATTCGTTGTGACGAAATTGAATATGAGACAGTCCTTCTCCTGGCCGTAACGGTGGATGCGGCCCATGCGCTGTTCAAGGCGAACCGGGTTCCAGGGGATGTCGTAGTTGATCATTAGCCAGCAGAACTGAAGGTTGATGCCTTCGCCCGCGGCTTCCGTGGCCACAAGGACCTGACACGACTCTCGGAATTCGCGTTCGGCGTAGATTCTCGTGCCGGGTGTATCGCGGTCTCCGATTTTCATTCCGCCGTGAATCTGTGTGACGGTCAAGCCCCATTCGCGCAATTTTCCGAGGGGACGCCCGTCTTTCCCATCAGCCACTAGAAAATCGAGAGTGTCTTTATGTTCGGTAAAGAGCAGCAACTTCATCTGGGGATCAGAGAAGAGCCCCTCGTCCGTCAGCAGCTCCTTTAGGCGTCTGACTTTTACCTCTGCTTCCTGGCCTTCTAGAACCTTGGCTTGGCGGATAAGCTTTTCCAGTTCGACAATCTCAAGCCGAAGGTCATTCGGATCGAAAGAGGTAACGGTCTCTTCTAGCTCAGAGAGTATTTCTTGTCGTTCTTCGTCGGTCAGGTCCTCGAAATCTTCGGGTAACCGCTTCGTGATCTGTTCCTGGCGATATTTGACGGGGTCTTCGAGAATCCTCTCGCGCTTTTCCTTCATGCGCTCCAGCGTTCTTCTCACTGCATAAATACTGGAGGCAAATCGCCGCTGAAGCATTGCCATCGTAAATCCCACGGCGCGTCCCCGTGCGGAATCGTCCCTTGCGGCCTTGATGGACTGGTCCTCCACATAGCGCGTGAGCTGGTCGTAGAGGTCAAGTTCCTCGTCGCTAATCTGGAACGGAGTGGTATGGACGATTCGCTTAGTGAATAGTGCCTTTACAATCCCGGTTTCAGGATCTGGAAAGCTGACAAGGGCTTCCTTGACACGGCGTAGATAGAATGGCGCTTCGTGCTTCGCTATGGCCTCATCGAGGCTTTTTATGTTGCCGTAGACGTCTTTGTCGAGGAGCGAAAGGAACAAGCAAAAGTTTTCAGGATCGCCCTTATGTGGTGTTGCGGTCATCAGGAGATAGTGATCCGTCATCTGCGAGAGGGCCTCGCCAAGCTGAAAGGCGAGGGTTTTCTTGTCCGCGCTGTAGGCACTCATTTTGTGGGCTTCGTCCACGATTGATGAGCGACAATTAGAAATCCCGACCGACGACAATTAGATTTCCCGATCAACGACAACTTAAGCCAAGCTGGTTCCGGTCTTGTGGACGGAGGCA
>Ga0307474_10004366_pt1 | contig 10200 bp, 9 predicted proteins | sample atmos_gasesECM1C_2_FD_203312 | JGI IMG/M metagenome (GOLD analysis project Ga0307474, IMG submission 203312) | Hardwood forest soil microbial communities from Morgan-Monroe State Forest, Indiana, United States - atmos_gasesECM1C_05 | ecosystem: Environmental > Terrestrial > Soil > Temperate...
CAACATGGGACACGCCAACATTGACGTGACTCAGAATGTCTACAACAAGACGTGGTGGGAAGAGCGAGTTGAAGCAGTGAGCATGGCTGCCGCCAGCGTTTGGCGGGAGTTTATGCCCACACCGCAAATGCCTGCGGGAATGTAAACCCTTTTGTAAACCCTCTATTCCTCGTCAAATCTGTAAGTGCTTGATTTGAAATGGTCGGGGAGAGAGGATTTGAACCTCCGACCCCCTGGTCCCGAACCAGGTGCTCTACCAGGCTGAGCCACTCCCCGACTAGGCGGCGGACGGCAACAAGGAAGTCAATCCGCCCGCGCGCTCTTACTTTTCCATAGGCACTCAAATTATAACATCGCAGCGTTGGCGCTTCGTCTCCACGTGCCGGTACCATTTTCGCGTTACACTGGTTTCGCATAGGCGGCGCAGGATCCAGCGGGACGAAACTTAATCGCGCACCTTGTGACGAATCGCACCCTGTGACTAAGAATCTTGTGACTTATAATGATCGTTCTCTGCGCTCATCGTCTTTTCACGCCGCGGGAAGAGATATTAAACCCGCTCCTGTTTATTGAGGATAGCCGCATCTCGGCTGTGTCCTCGCGGGCGGAGCAGGAAATTCCCAAGAACGCAACCCTGATTGATTTCACTCGCGATCTCCCAGATGCCATCCTAGCGCCGGGCTTTGTCGATATCCACATGCACGGCGGCGCCGGAATTGACGTCATGCAGGCATCGCCCGCCGAACTGCCGCGGCTCAACAAATTTCTGACGACACATGGCGTTACCGGATATTTCCCTACGACCGTCGCTGCGCCGCTCGACCAGACCTGCACTGCCTTGCAACGACTAGCCGACGCGATCGAAGCGGCGCAAAGTGGCCGTGCCAGCCGTGGCGACGACATTCAGGCTCTTCCACTCGGCATTCATCTCGAAGGACCTTTTCTCAGTCATAAACGGCGTGGTGTCCATCCTCCGGAGAATCTTCTTGAGCCTACGCTGCAAGTCTTTGAGCGCCTTTGGCAAGCCGCGCGCGGTCAAGTGCGCATGATTACGATCGCGCCCGAGTTGCCCGGAGCGGTCGAGGTGATCGAGGAAGCGGCGCGGCGCAATGTCTGCGTGAGCATCGGCCATTCTGACGCGACGCTGCACCCGGTCCAGGCCGCGATAAAAGCCGGCGCCCGCCACGCCACGCATACCTTTAATGCCATGCGTCCGCTCGATCATCGCGAACCTGGCATTCTCGGTGAGGTGCTCACCAGCGAACAACTCACGGCTGACATTATTGCGGATGGAATTCATGTCGCGCCGGAAGTGGTGAAACTTTTCCTGCGGGCCAAGGGCGTGGAACGCGCCGTTCTCATTACCGACGCCACCGCCGCCGCTGGCATGCCCGACGGTACCTACCAACTTGGCCCTATACAAGTCGAAGTCAAAGACGGCCGCTGCACAATCCATGGCGAAACGGAGGGCAAACTCGCCGGCAGCGCCCTTACCATGGATCGCGCCTTGCGTAACGTGAAACAATTCGCTGGTTGGAGTTTGCAGAATTCGATACGGGCCGCGACGCTGAACCCCGCAGCAGCCGCAGGCCTCGCGCGTCATGGACATCTTGCTCCCGGCGCGGAGGCCAACCTGGTGGTGCTCAGTCCTGATGGAGAAGTAAGAAGAACTGTCGTTCGAGGGGCTGCGTCTTAATTCGGTTTCCGCTCTTTCGCGTCGGCCATATAACGCAACAGAACCGCCTCGTCGGCACGGGTGAGCTGATCGAGGAAAGAAGTATCCACGTTGCCATCTTCCACCGTCTTTGACACATTCGCCTGGCGAAGTTTGTCGCCCAGTTCCGGATCGTTGCTCATGACCTGGCTGTAAAACCAAAGGAAGTGGCGCATCTGATCCAGAGACTTGCACAGAACCTGGATGGCTTCGGTCTCCGGCAAAGCGCTTAATGCCTCCATCAGTTCCGGATCGCTGGGCGCCTGCATGGCAGCGCAATTCAGCTCACGCTGAATCACGCGCAGGTCTTCTGTAACTCGTAGCATCCGCGTATGAAGGTCGTCCATCTCCGGATCAATTCCCATGGCCATGGTGTGGATAGAACATCTCATCGTCAGGGTTAAGCGGATAGATGTCCCACGATCATGCGCTTTCGTAATTCATGCAATTACTTTGGTCTGGTAACCGATGCCCGCCGGCGGATCACGCTGGAGTCCGCGACTGGCAGTTTTTTTCACGCCTCAGTTGGGTAGGTCCCGACACACCAAAAACCCTCTGGAGACAGCCACCTCGGCTGTCCAAACCTAGGCGAAGTCCGGCGCGAAGTCGCGACTCTCCCTTCAGGCTTCGCCGGTTTGTGGTACAAACTCCCGGTGACAGAATCGGCTATTGCCAGCACACCGCGCCGAGAACTGATCCGCGCCATCGGCCGTTGGAGCCTGGTTGCGCTGGTTGTGAACTCCATCATCGGCAGTGGCGTCTTTGGACTTCCTTCCACTGTAGCTGGGCTCATCGGTAATTACAGTCCGTACGCTGTACTCGGGGCCGGTGCGGGAATGAGCGTGATCCTAGGCTGCTTCGCCGAGGTAGCCTCGCGCTTTCAGCAAGCCGGCGGTCCTTATCTTTACGCCCGTGTTGCCTTCGGACGCCTGATGGGCATTCAAACCGCATGGATGCTATGGCTTGCACAAATCACTGCGCCTGCAGCCAATGCCAATCTGTTCGTGATTTACCTTGGCGAGTTCTTCCCGCACGCAAAAGATCCGATTCCCCGCGCTCTCATTCTCACCGCGCTGGTGGGCTTTTTGACCTTCATTAATATCCGCGGCGTGCGCGCTGGAACCCAAGTAAGCAACCTGTTTACCGTTGCGAAACTGCTGCCGCTATTCGGGGTGATCGTTCTAGGCCTGCTCGTGCTTCAGAGCCACCACTGGAATATTGCGGCTGCGCCTGTGTCGTCCCCCGGCACGAGCCAGTGGCTGAGAGCCATGCTGCTTCTGGTGTTCGCCTACGGCGGGTTCGAAACCGCGCTGGCGCCGATGGGCGAGGCAAAGAATCCTCGCCGCGACGCTCCTTTTGCACTTCTTACGGCCCTGCTGGTCTGCACCGCGATCTACACCCTCATCCAGTGGGTCGTCATAGGAGTGCTGCCCGACGCCGCGCACAGCCAGCGTCCTCTGGCCGATGTGGCACGGCTTGCAGTCGGGCCCGCAGGAGCTGCGCTGGTTGCTATCGGCGCACTGATTTCTTTCTATGGATACCTGAGCGCCAAAATTCTGGGTGTGCCTCGGGTCCCTTTCGCCCTCGCCGAACAAGGAGACTTCCCCAAGGCCTTCGCTGCCGTCCATCGCCGCTTTCACACCCCCTACGTTTCGATTCTCGCGTTTGCGGTTCTCGTCTGGGGATTCGCCCTCATTGGCGAATTTAAATGGAATGTAACGCTTTCCGCAGTAGCCCGCCTTCTTTACCAAGGCGTCGGCTGCGCAGCCTTGCCGATCCTGCGCCGCAAACAGCCCGAAGGGGCAATCGCAATGTTCCACCTGCCCGCGGGAGATTTCTTCGCTGTATTGGGCGTGGTTCTATGCCTGATCCTGGTAACGCGCGTGGACTTCGGCCAGTCCTTGATCCTGTTCGCTACGATCGCCTTAGCACTCGTAAACTGGGCCGTAGTGGCTCGCAGACGCGCCCCTTGAAGTTGGCAAGGGGCACGCCGCCTTTATCGAGTCGACCACAGCCGGGGCGAAGCGAAGGGCTGGAGCCGGTCCCAGCGAATGAACGCTCGACTGATCGGCGCTTTCCACGCGAGACTTATCGCAGTTCCCGCTGCTCCATCGCAAGCAGCGTCTTCTTCCGCTCCACGCCCCAACGATAGCCGCTGATGTCTCCATCTTCCCGGATGATGCGATGGCACGGAATCGCAACCGCGACGGGATTCGTGGCGCAGGCCCGCGCCACAGCCCGGCTGGCGCTGGGCTGACCAATGCCCTTGGCCACTTCACCGTAGGAGCGCGTTGCGCCGAAGGGGATCGACTGCAGATAAGTCCACACTCGTCGCTGGAAAGCGGTGGCACGAATGTCCAAGGGCAGAGCGGCATTCAATTCCCTGCCGGTCATCTTCGACAGCAAGGCCTCGACCCACTCTTTTAATCCGCCTTGGTCGCGTTTGCGGACCGCAAATGGGAATTCGCGCTTCAGGCCCTCGATCAACTCACCGTCGGAACGCGCGAACTGGATCGCGCAAATTCCGCGGTCAGTAGCCGCGATCAACATCCGCCCCAACGGCGAATCGGTGCACGAGTAGCGAATGACGGCAGCGATTGCGCCGCGGCGATATTTGTCGGGAGTCATCCCAAGCTGCGATGAGGTCTTCTCATAGAGGCGGCTGCTGGAACCATATCCAGCGTCATACATGGCGCGCGTTACATTGTCGCCGGATTGCAGATTGCGTTTGAGCTGGCGCATCCGGCAGGAATCCGCGTATTCCCGTGGCGTGATTCCGAGTGCCGCCTTGAACCGGCGCTGCAGATGGAAAGGGCTTTGTCGAAAAGCTTTGCTCAGCCGTTCAAGGGTGATCGGCTCATCAAGGTGTTGCTCGATGTAGCGGCAGATCGCTTTGATCACATCGGATTGTGGATTCCCGCTCAGCAACCGCGGCCGGCAGCGCAGGCACGCTCGAAAGCCGGCTTTTTCAGCATTCTCTGGATGCGCGAAAAACCTAACATTCTCACGCCGCGGACGCCGCGCCGGGCACGATGGCCGGCAATAAATGCCAGTGGTAGAAACGGCAAAAACGAACTTCCCATCATGGCCGGGATCGCGGGCGACCACAGCCTTCCAGGCCTGATCCTCACCTAATTTGGGGCTGATGAGCTGATTCGATTTGGCGCTTGCGACGGCCATTGGAAAGTTTTCTTGCTCTCCGAGTATGGCATCGGCAGTCATGTCCGGGAAAGTATTGTTAGCGAGATTCATGGTAGAGACAGCGTATGGCGAAGGCGGCGTGGAGGACTATCCGAATCTTGCGGCCAAAATGAATTTGCTGAAACCAATTCTTGGTGCTCGTTCTCCGCGGGCAGCAGATTGCGCCGGCCAATTGAAACGGTTAGAGTTCCGTGAGCTTTCTTAACTCACTCTTTGTCGAGGACAAATTCATGAAGAATGTCAGGGTCGCTGCAGTTGGTTCTCTGGTGACGCTACTCCTGAGCCTGGGAGTGGCGCAAAATGCGGCACAGCATCCGTTGACCGCCGACGAACTGAAGAATGTTGTACCCGCCGAATTCTTCTTCCGTGGAAAGAAAGCGCCAACGCAACTGCGCAACGCGACTGGATTTCAAGAGGCCGATGGCAAAGTTACGTTCGCCGCGCTGGTGGATGCGTCCGGATACTCCACGGCCATTCAGCAAAAATATCAGGGCATGCTTATCACCGAGTCCAAACTGAACATTGGAGGCTCCGACCTTGTGCCGGGGGCTTATGGCTTTGGATTCGCGGCGGATAAGTTCGTGGTCATGAATGTGGCGGACGAAGATGCGCTCAGCGTCCCCTGCCAGACGGACGCGTCGTTGAAGCGAGCAGTGCCCCTGAAACTTGTGGAGGATGGACCGGGCTACAAGTTGTACGCCGGAAAGAAGTGGGTCTCGGTCAAGCCGGAGTAAGACCGCAATCTTAGTTAAGATCGACCTGTGAGCAGGTTTGGACTCTTAATTACCCAGTGGCTGGAAGGGGCCGATCATGCTGGAGACTCCGGCGCGCTTGCGCAATTCGGTGAGTAAGGCATTGGCCGCATTCGTGTAGGTCTTGGTGGGATCGGAAGGATCGGCCCAGACGGCGTCGTAGACAAGTTGTGCGGCATCTTTCACATCCATATGCAGCGCGGCTTCGCAAATGTCCACACGCTCCTGCAGTCGGTCGTAACAGGGCTTGCAGATGGAGGCCGCCTCGGCACCTTGAACGTGATTTTCTTCTAACGTGCAGATGATCGGCGAATTGGCTACTTCGGCATGGGCGGCGAACAATTGCGACTTGAACTCTTTCAGGAAAGCTTCTCTCTCCTGCTCAACCAACTCGCTATCGGGCACAATCTCGGCAGCGGCCTGCGATTTCGGAAGGGCGGGAGCAACATTTGGAGAAACCCGCTCTCGGTGATTGCAAGTCGGACAGACGTCCAGGCTTGCCGAATAGTAGAGACGGCATTTGGAGCACGGCAGGCCGTAGCCTGAAGACCGGTGCACGGCTTCGCCGGCCGCGGCCGCGGCGGTCCCATCCTTCTGCGGAACGGACTGCGCCAGTTGCACGCCTGCTCGTACGGATCGCGTCAAGTCCATGATGAGATTTTCCCCAAATCTAATCTAACCAGTTCTTCAGATCTCTTAAAAATGCCGGGAGTCCACCGTCTGGCACTGTCCTTCTGGTCAGCGGGAGTTCGATTCTTTTATCAGCTTCAGCAGTTCTTCGCGGCGCGCGCGATAAAGCGTACGCTCGGGATCGAGCCGTGCGGCGGCATCCAATTCAGACAAGGCTTCTTCATAGCGGTCCATCGTCATCAGACAGGCGGCCAGCGAGAAGTGGTTGTCGGGCGAAGCATTCAGCCGGAGCGCTTCGCGGAACTCGGTTTCCGCCGCCGCCAGTTTCTGCTGTCGAAACAACGCAGTACCTAAGCCTTCATGGGCCGTATCGGAATCGGGGTTGAGCGTTACCGCAAGGCGCAACTCACGGACGCCAGCCTCCAACTGGTCGTCCAGCACCAAGGCTTCCCCCAGTAAGCGATGTTCAGTGGAACTTGTGGGACTTTGGCGAACCGCCAACTGTAATTCCAGAATGGCGTTGCTGTAGTCTTTCTTCGACATGTAGGCCCGAGCCAGGCAGCCATGTCCCTGTCCCCATTCCGGATGCTGGCGGTAGAGTTCGTGCATTTCTAGCAGCGCGGCTTCGAAGTCGCCCTGGTCACAGTAAGTGTTGCCCAGGTTGTTGCGCACGGAAGCTTCTTCCGGAGCAAGCCGCTTGGCTTCGCGGTACTCGGCTACAGCCTCGTCGAGTTTCTTTTGTTCGTGCAAGGTCAATGCCAGGTTGGAATGTGCCTCCCAGAACGCGGGGTTTAGACGAATGGCCTGACGATAGGCCGTGATGGCTGCGAATTGATTTCCTGCGGCATGCAGCGTGATGCCTAAGTCGTAGTAAGTATCAGGATTGCCGGCATCGCGGGCGAGGGACTCGTCGAAAGCGTGAACCGCGGCGGCATATTGTCCGTTGGAGTAAAGTGCAAGGCCGAGAAACTGGTATGCCTCGGCGTTCTGCGGGTCCATGCTGAGCGCCGTGCGGGCTTCCGCGATAGCGTTTGGCCCATCATCCAGACGATAAAAGATGTAAGCCAGGCTGTTGTGATTGTCGGGGAAGTCAGGCATAAGCTCAGCTGCCAGCCTGATCTCGTCGAAGGCGTCGTCCCAGCGTTCTTGTCGGATGAGCATTCCGCCGAGAGCGAAGTGCAGCGCCGAATTGCCCGGATCGGAGATCAAAGCTGAACGGAGAGAAAGTTCGGCGTCGTGAAATCGCTGGTCTTTGGCGTCCGCCGCGGCCTTCAATAGTGGTGTGGGAATCTCTCCGATTGCGGAACTAAGCGCCGACGGCTTCAAGTCGGTCAGGGTGCGTATAAGGTTGGCGTCGCCGCCGACCGCTTCGAATTGATGAATCTCTTCCTTGCTGAGAACGTTCGCCATGCCACGCTCTTGAACGATCCGAACCAGGCGTCCGCTAGGTACGCCAGCCATGAGCCATGCCATTAATTGAGCCGGGCTGACGCGCTGACTTTCGCTCGCTTGGGCGGCAAGCGCCACCCCAAGAAGAAGGAAACAAACTGTTAGGCCCTTGCGCTTCACTCGACTCTCCGGCGAACGGTTTGCCTGCTGGGTAGCGCTGCCCGCCTTGCTTATTGCAGTGGGCCACTGCGCCGATCTTGAACCGTTAAGTTCAGATTAGCCCGCGAGCACAGTCAGGGGTAAGGTCACGGAAGTAATGGGTTTGGATGAACGGGACATGGCGTTAAGGAGGGCTGTGATTTCGATTGCAGCACCCGCCGGGCGGTCACGGCGGGTGGCGTTTGACTTCCCTGTGGCTGTCCAGTAGCGTATAGGCAGCTAGAAGTGTGGTTCTTGGAGGTTCCGATGTTCGAGGGTCTATTTCAGCCGACACATCTGATTATCATTTTTGCGATTGCCCTGCTGGTTTTCGGTCCTAAGAAGTTGCCCGAACTCGGCAAAGGGCTGGGCGAGGGTATTCGTGCCTTGAAAGAAGGTATGAAGGATACTCCGGCGCAAGCTTCGACGGAGCAGAGCAAGACCACGGAAAACAAAGAAACCAAGGCCTGATCGGAAATTCCTTTCGCAGAGGTCACCATTCTTTTATTCAACTGCCGTTTTGTGGCCGTTTCCTGTTCTGGTCATACGGCCCTCCGATATAGCATCTGAGCTGTGAAACTCACTCTGAAAGGTTGGAGGTTAGATTGTGTTGCGCAAACTCGAACTCTTTGCCCTCCTTGCATTCTTAGGACTAACGTCTGCGGTTTTCGCCGACCAGATCACCTTAAAAAATGGTGACCACCTGAGCGGTACCATTGTGAACTCTGACGGCAAGACTCTCGTCTTACACACCGAGTTTGCGGGAGACGTTACTGTGCAGTTCTCGGCGATCACTCAGATCTCCACCGAGAAAGAATTGCATGTCACCACATCGGACAAAAAGACTCTCGTCGGTCCGGTAACCACGAGCGACGGAAAGATAGAAGTTGCTACCAAGACCGGTGGCACGGTGGAAGTTCCACCTGGAAAGGTTGTGCAGATCCGCAATGACGCCGAACAGGCCGCTTACGATAAGTTGCTGCATCCGGGGTTGCTGCATGGCTGGAACGGTGGAGTGAATGTGGGTTTCTCGCTGGCCCGCGGGAACAGCGAAACCAGCAATCTGGCGCTGGCGATCAACGCTGTACATCCTACGTTAAATGACAAGACCACTCTCTATTTAAGTTCGATCGACACCAACAATGAGTTAGCCACTCCTACCACCGTGGCCAATCTGGTTACAGCCGGAATCCGTTACGATCACAACGTCAACCCGCGGCTGTTCGGCTTTGTGGGGGCTGACTTCATGAGCAACGCGCTGCAGAATCTCGATCTGCGCGGCGTGTATGGCGCCGGATTGGGCTTCCACGCGATCAAGTCGGACAGCACCGTATTAGACTTCCTGGCTGGACTCAACTACACGCACGAAACTTATTCGAACGGTCCGGCAGTTACCCCCGCCACGGTTCCTCCCACTTTCACTTCTTACGGCGTGACGAACAAATTTGCGGCGCTTACGTTGGGCGAAGAAATGATGCACAAGGCCGGGAAAACCACCGTGCTCACGGAAAAGCTATATTTCTTTCCCGACTTGTCGGACACCGGCGAATATCGAGCGACGTTTGACTTTGGCACCGTCACGAAGATCAGCAAATGGCTGGGCTGGCAGAATCAATTCAGTGACATCTATGTCTCTAATCCGCCCCCGACCTCGAAGAAGAATGATCTTATCCTGACGACCGGGCTGAACTTTTCATTTACTCACTGAAGGTGATTCCAGTGAAGAACGCGAATGCCGCTCAGGGGAGAGGCTTTTTTTGCGGATGACGCGGTCCCCACCCCGGCATATCCGGCATTTTTGCTCACCCAGACTTGAACAACCCGTCTACTAACGAGTAGAGTACTGTTTCTCGTTTCCCGGGTTTCTGTAAGTTCCTCTACAAACAGGAGTCTGCTCGATGCGTCACGCCGTGATAGTGCTGATTGCTGTCTGCTGCCTCGCTACGAATTCCTTCTCGCAAACCGCGGACGAATTGATTGCCAAGAACATCCAGGCCAGGGGCGGCATGGAGAAGCTCAAAGGCATCAAGACCCTCCGCATGAGAGGCAAGTTCGAGGGGGGAGGCGGGTTCACCGCGGCCGTGACCCAGGAGAACCAGAGGCCGGATCTGGTCCGGGAAACGTTCACGTTGCAGGGTATGACCGCCGTGCAGGCTTATGACGGCTCTACGGGCTGGCAGATTCAGCCTTTTGGCGGGAAAAAGGATCCGGAGTTAATGGGCGAGGACGACCTGCGCGACCTGCTGCTGGACGCCGATTTTGACGGGCCACTCGTCGATTACAAAGAAAAAGGCAGCACGGTGGAGTTTCTGGGCC
>Ga0307474_10004367_pt1 | contig 10199 bp, 6 predicted proteins | sample atmos_gasesECM1C_2_FD_203312 | JGI IMG/M metagenome (GOLD analysis project Ga0307474, IMG submission 203312) | Hardwood forest soil microbial communities from Morgan-Monroe State Forest, Indiana, United States - atmos_gasesECM1C_05 | ecosystem: Environmental > Terrestrial > Soil > Temperate...
GCGGATTACTCGGAAAAGACTACCGAGCAACTAGAAACGCCGCGAATCAACGTGCGCGTGGCCGGACGCATCATGGCGATCCGACTGATGGGCAAGGCAGGCTTCTGCCATCTGCAGCAGAATGGAAAGCGGCTGCAGATTTATGTGAAGAAAGACGCGGTCGGAGATAAGGGCTTCGAGCTGTACAAGCTGCTCGACCTGGGCGACCACATCGGCGTCAGCGGCTACCTGTTTCGCACCCGCACTGGCGAGCTTACGATTCATGTGGAGGAGATCACCTTCCTCAGCAAGGACCTGCTGCCACTACCCGAAAAGTTTCACGGGCTCACTGACGTGGAACTGCGCTACCGGCAGCGTTACGTCGACTTGGTGATGAATCCTGAGGTACGGGAAGTATTCCTGAAGCGCAGCAAGCTGGTGCAATCGCTGCGGCACACGATGGAAGCGCACGGATTTGTCGAAGTCGAGACCCCGATGATGCAGCCTATCGCGGGCGGGGCCGTGGCGCGTCCGTTTGTGACGCATCACAACACACTAGACATGGATTTGTACTTGCGCATCGCGCCGGAGCTTTATTTGAAGCGACTAGTTGTGGGCGGGTTCGATCGGGTATTTGAAATCAACCGCAACTTCCGCAACGAAGGCCTGGGCTGGCGCTGGAATCCTGAGTTCACCATGTTGGAGTTCTATCAGGCGTATACCGACTATCAGGGCGTGATGGACCTGACGCAGGAGTTGATCACGCAGGCGGCCAACGATGTGAACGGGGAAACGAAAGCGAAGTGGGGCGATCAGGAAATTGACTGGGCGAACTGGAAGCGCTTTTCCATGCGTGAAGCCATCATTCACTACTGGCCGGACGCGGCAGGTGCGAAGCCTGTGATGAACGATTTCACCTCTCACGATGGAGTCAGAAAGCTGGTCGAGCGTTTCAACCAAGCGCATGCGCACATGGCGTACGATCCGAATGAACCTCTGGGCAAGACGGTTGCGAGTTTGTTTGAGGCGACCTCTGAAGAGCATCTCACGCAGCCGACGATCATCTATGAGTTCCCTACCGCAGTGTCGCCACTGTCGAAGCAGAAGCCAGATGAGCCGGAGTGGACTGAGCGATTTGAAATCTATGCGGGACAGATGGAGATCGCCAATGGGTTCAGCGAACTCAACGATCCGGAAGATCAACGGCGGCGCTTTGAAGGGCAGTTGACGGAACGCGAGCGCGGCGACCTCGAAGCGCATCAGATGGATGAAGACTACATTCGGGCGCTGTCGTACGGCATGCCGCCGGCCGGCGGCGTGGGTGTGGGCGTGGATCGGCTGGCAATGCTCCTGACGGATTCGCACACCATCCGCGACGTCATTTTGTTCCCGCTGCTGCGGCCGGAGAAGAACATAACCACAGATGTCACAGACGAGAAACTTTAGTGGCGTTGAGGAGGTTTCGTTTCCAAGTACCTTACTGTGCACTAGAAGTAGTGCAGACTCGTTTTTATACTTTGTTGCAGTTTGGGCTCATTAGTAGCGGCGCTGCCGTAATGTCCGCAAAACCTCTGGACATTGGGTCGGTAGCGCTTTGCTTTTTTCCGACGAAAGTCTCTACTTCGATGACTTCCCCGAGCCCGACGTGCGCTGGGGCTCGTAGGCGGGCTTATCTGGGCTAAAGTTCGTGCTGAGATAGTCGATGAGAGCATCGCGATCGTTGGGATCGACCACTGCTCCCCATTTCACCATCTTGTCGACCTCTTTCGTCCATGCGGCTTTGCTGAGACGCTGCTGGAGGATGATTCTTGCCTCGTGGCATTCCAAGCATGCCGTCGTGGCCTTGGCTTGCATTGCGCCGGCGGGCAGATCAGCGGTCGCGCTTGCAGTTGCTGATTTCTGAGCCTGGGCGCAGAACGGCGAAACGGCGGCCAGCGCGAGTAGCACGGCGGTGGCGGCGGTTAGTTTCCTCGGGCTTCGCGGCGCGGCTCGAAGCCGCGCGCTTTCAAAGCATTCTTGCGCTTTAGGAAACATGGATTTTCACCTGATCGACGGCATTGTAGAGATAGCCGCTGGGATTCCACGCTGGGGTGGAGGGTTGAGTGCGTCCCTGGCTATCCGTCGCCCTTGACAGGATGGTGTAGTCGCCAGCCTTGCCGGCTTTCCAGTCGTAGTACCACATGCGCCAGGCATAGTGGGATTGTTCGTGGCCGAAGTTTGCGAGACTCCAGGTTGCGCCGCCGTCGGCGGAGATCTCGACTTTCGTAATATCCGCTTCCCCGGCCCAGGCTGCGCCGTGCACAAGGACTTTGCCTGCTTTGAGACTAGCACCGTCAGACGGCCCGGCGATGACCGATTTCACGTTCAATGCGGTGAGCGGATGCGTATCCTCCGGCTTCACTGCATCTCCAGGTTGTACGGGTTGATTTGGAAAGCGGTAGGCGGGACTCATGAAGTTGCCGACGAATTCCGCTTCGAGCACTTTGATTTCCGTGAGCCACTTGCAGGACGCCGCGCCGATCCAGCCCGGGACTAGCGCGCGAGCTGGATAACCGTGATGTTTGGTAAGTGGAGATCCGTTCATGTGCGTGGCGATTAGGGTATCTGCATCCAGCGCCTTCTCGATGGGGATGCTGCGGATGAAGGGAGGGACCTTGCCGGGAACTTCGTCGAGGCCGCGAAACATGACGTGCTTGCCCGCGGGCTTCACTCCGGCACGCTGCAACACATCGCGCAGGCGTGGACCGGAAAAGCGGGCCGTGCTGACCGCGCCTTTGCCCCACTGAATGCCGGGTACTTGCGGACGATGCAGGCTGCGACCGTTACCGGCGCATTCGAGGGTGTTGACGACTGAGTGGATCTCGATTTTGGAAAGGTCGGTCAGGGTCAGCGTGAGCGGCTTGTCGACTTCTCCGCCGAGCGACAGACGCCAGTCGTGGGGATCGAGCTCGCTCGGTTCGTGCATGTGATTGCGCACGAAGAAGTGCGGGACCGGGGTGAGCCAGGTGTTGAAATACTCGACCGGGGTTTCGAGATCGACGAAGCGGAAGGAGCGAAGAATCATGCCATCTTCGCCAGGGACGTCCACTAACTGCCGTTGCGGGAGAGCCCAAGTCAAGATCGATGGAGCGCCCGCGGCGAGCGCCACGCCCGAGATTCGCTTGAGGAAGTCGCGTCTGGAACTCATGGTCGTCCCTCAGGAGCTAAAGCCAAATTCAAACACCGCCTTGAACGCAGGCTTTGGAAAGCCTGCTCCACCCGGGGCAGTCCGAACGGCCGGGGGCTGTTCCGATCCTAACTCATCCCACGATCAATCGGGCAGCTTGCAATCTAAAATCCTAGCGTAGATTAAGTTAACACCACCGGCCCGGAAAAGGAGAGTAGCCAAAACCGGGCCGGAGGCGTTTCCGAAGGGAAGGCGCCCCTCAGAAAGTTGACTGTCCGTTGAATCTTGCTCGTTAAAACGTTGTTCGTTGGAACCAGGGGTCCCGCGTCAGAAAGCTGACGCGGGACCATTCTTGTTTTAGGGCAAGTAGTAGCGGAACGAGGTGAAGATCATGTTGTCCAGTCCGGAGGGTGACCCTGAAGTTCCTGGACCTGCGACACCAGTCCAGGTGTGCCGCGTGAGGTAGGAATACTGGGTACCGAACTGGAACCTGCCCTTGGGCCCGTTATAGAAGCGGTACCAGAATCCGAGCGTGCCCTCCATGATCGCCCGCGTGTCTGCGGTGCAATTGGCGAGTGCGCCGGGATTGAATCCCGTGGTGAATGTATTGCCTGTGCCCGGGGCGGTCTCGCTGTAGCAACCTGAATTCTTGAATTCCGGCGCTCCGTAGCCGACGTAGCCTCCTGCCCCGGTGTTCAAGAGAGGATCGAAGTCATAGGCCCGACCGGCATATTCCACTCCGGCGTAGGAGTAGACATCGAGTTTCTTGCCGTGATACTCGAGAGTACCCAAACCCTGGTAGTCCCGGATCAGGTTGAGAGTTCCGTTGGCATGAATTGCAAGATCGGAAAGCGAGGCTGCGCCGTAACGGCCCACTCCGGTGCCTCCGAATTCATGCAAGCCAAAAACGAGGTGCTTGTCGAGCATATTCCAGCGGGCGTTGACGCCAAAACCTCCGCCTTCTTTCGAGGTGTTATTGGCGCCCGTCGCGGTGGTGCCGCCGGAACATACCGGGTTGGTGCCCGCTTCCACGCAGGGGAAGATACGGTCGGTGAATCGATCGGCCATGCCGAAGATCTCGTAGTGCCCGCCACCTTGATCAAAAGCGATCTTGGCAATGAGATCAGGCGCTGGATTGGCGGTGTAAGTACCGTTAAAGGCGTTGGCCTCATTGGTGGCCCCCGCCTCGCCGAGCAGGAAATTGTCCGCGTTGCCGTGGGAGGTGAGCGTGCCTTGCGCGTTCTCCACGGCGAAAGCGACTGACATATGAGGGCTAATGTCTTTCGTCAGGCGAATGCCGTACTGACGCGCGAAGGTGAATCCGACCGAGTACTGACCATCGATCGTCGCAGGCCGGGCATCGTTGACTCTGCCGATGTCGTCGCTGGGGGCGATTCCCGCCTTGTTCTCGGTCAACAGGCTCCACGCCTGGCCGCCGAGAAATTTCCAGCCATTGCTAAACTTAGCCTGGCCCCAGGCCTGGCGAAGACGTAACGTGTAGCTATTGCTCTGGTTGTTGTTAGAGGTAGTGCCGGAAGACAGAAAGTCACCTGATACGTAGCTGGAAAGTTCAACATCTTTCAATTTGCCCCCCACAAAGACCGTGGGTCGTGACTGGCGGCCGGTGCCGAAGAATTCCGGCAGACTGCTCTGCGAAGCGCCGGGCATGGTGAGGTTGTTGAAAGGAGTGATAATGTCCGCTCCCAGTTCGCGCGAACGGCGCACAAATTCGGCAGCCGCGAAGCCGCCCGGGGTAATGGTGACGCCCTTGAGATGGATCGAAAGGGGAGTCTCCCACTCCGGACTGACGTTCTTAGTCTCCTTCTGAATCTCCTGCAGAGTCACCGTCTCGCTGAGGAGGTTGTTCCGAAGGTCGGAGACGTCGCTCTTCAGAGTGACCACGGCCTGCTGTTGCTGGGCTGCCTGGGACTGTGCAGCGGCGGCTGATGCCGCGGCATCGGTCGCAGCACTTTGGGCCTGCATCGCCGCTTGATCTTTTCGGTGCAACTCGTCCTGTAGCGCCAGAATTTGCTGCTGCTGGGCAGCCAGGGCATCTTTCAACGCCTGGATGTCGGCCGCGGTTACGGCTGCCGGTTCTTCGGCTTTATGCTTCTTCCTTGGAGCCGGCGTAGTTGACGCCGAAGTCTGTGCCGAGGCGCCGGCTGAAAGAACTGCCAGCGTCAGGGCTGTGACAAAAAGGCTCTTGGTTCGTTTCATCGAATTTATCCTCTCCTTTTGATTTTTGGTTGAACGATACTTCCTGAGGGAGCAACTGAAACGTCTTTGTAATCGGCGGTCGCTGTTTAAGCGACCTTTACTGTCCCGGCTGGCATTTGCGAAGCATTGCCTCGCAGGTTCGGCCGTTACCGCAATCACAATCAACTTTGTAGTGATTCGGACAGATGAACTTACTTCTCCTTCGTTAAACGAGTGTTACAGCACGGTTAATGCAGTGTTAATTTGCGGAAAGGCGGGGAGTTCTCCTGCAGGCGCGGGTGCAAGGATCAGAATCATAAGAGAGTAAGCCAAACCAGGCCCACGGCGTTTCCGAAGGGAAGGCGCCCCTCAGAAAGCTGAGTGTCCGCGGAAACTCTTTGTTAGAAGTGGGTGGTCCCGCTCCAATGCTGACGCGGGACCATTTAAGGGTTACGGCAAGTAGTAGCGGAACGAGGTAAAGACCATGCCGTCCAAACCTTCGGGCGAGCCTGAAGGAGCCCCGACCGGCGCAACGCCAGACCAAGTCTGACGAGTGACGTAGGAGTATTGCGTGCCGAACTGGAACCTTCCCCTGGGCCCGCTGTAAAAGTGGTACCAGAAGCCAAAGGTTCCCTCGATCAATGCACGGGTATCGGCTGTGCAATCGGCTAAGCCGCCCGGGTCGAATCCTCCGGTGCCGTTGGTGGTGCTTGTCGCCGGTAGTGTCTCGGAGTAGCAACCGGAGTTGTTGAATCCGGGCGCGCCGTAACCGACTTGCTTGCCGATTACCGGATCAAAATCAGCCGTACGGCTCGCATACTCGGCTCCGGTGTAGGCGTAGAGGTCGAGTTTTTTTCCATGCCACTCGAGAGTGCTGAGCCCGATCAGGTTCTTAACCAGATGAAGTGTGCCATCGGCGTAAATCGAGGTATCGGGAAGACCTCCAGGGCCGTAGCGGCCGATTCCGCTGCCGCCGAAACCTTTCACACCGAAGACGAAGTGCTGAGGGAGTTTCCAGCGTGCGCTCGCGCCTATGCCGCCTCCATTCTTGGCGGCGTTGTAGGCTCCCACCGCCGAGGTCGCACCAGCGGCCAGGCCATCGCAGCTTGCGGTGGTACCCACCTCTCCGCAGGGGAAAACGCGGTCGCGAAACCGGTTGAACAGCCCGAATACTTCGTAGTGTCCGAACCCAGGATCGAAGGCGATTTTGGCGATGACATCGGGTGAGGGATTGAACGAATATGTCGCGGAAGTGTTGTAACTGTTGCTTGCGCCACTCTCGCCCAACAGATAGTTGGCGGCGTTACCATGCGAAGTGAGGGTGGCCTGGGGAGCCTCCATTGCAACCGCGACGGCAACTTTGTTGCTGAAGCTCTTGGTCAGGCGGAGGCCGTACTGGCGGGCGAAAACGAACCCCACGTTATATGACGGGTCAATGGTCTTGGGCCGGGCATCGTTGGTTCTGCCGAGGTCGTCGTCAGGAGAAATTCCCTGGCCATTCTCGGTCACCAGACTCCACTCCTGGCCGCCGAGGAAGCTCCAGCCATTGTGAAACTTGGCCTGACCCCACGCTTGGCGGAGGCGGAGAGTGTAGCTGTTAGTTTGGGTCGAGGTGGAGGTAACGCCGGCAGAGAGGAAATCGGCGGAGACGTAGCCGGAAAGATCGACATCTTTCAGACGGCCATCGACGAAGCCCGTGATCTTCGATTGACGGGCTGACCCGAAAAACTCCGAGAGCTGGCTCTGGGAAGAGCCGGGCATGGTGAGCGAATTGAAGGGAGTAGGCAGGTCCGCGCCTAGCGCTCTTGAATGCCGCACGAATGCCGCTTCCACATATCCGCCGGGCGTAATGTTGATCCCCCGGAAGTGTAGGGTTACCGGACCCTCCATCTGCTTGTTGAATGTCTGGGGTGCATCCGCGCTGGAGTTCTGCGGTGAGTCTTGCAACGACAACGCGGCGTTTTTCAAGGCGGCGTTGTTTGGTAGCGTGCTGTTCACGGATCTCAGGTTGGCTGGATCAGCGTTTAGTTGGCCTACCGCTTGCTGGTCCTGGACGGCCTGGGCTTGGGCCGCGTTCGCTTTTGCCGCAGCCTCAGCGGAGATCGATTCGGCCTGCTGCGCGACTTGATTTTTGCGGCGCAGTTCGTCCCGCAAAGACTGAACCTCTTCCCGCAGCTCCGCCACAGCGTCTTTCAGCGCCTCGACATCGGCAGCGGTTGTGGCGAGCGGCGGCGCTGCTGCGGCTGCTTCAGGCCTCCTTATTGGAACTGCGCCTGGCTGCAAGGTTTGAGCCGGAGCTCCAGCGGAAACAGCCGCCAGCGCCAAGACGATCAGAAATGCGTTGTTGAGTCGTTTCATGAAATTTTCAATCCTCTCCTTTTTAGTTTTGGTCCGACAATACTTTCGGGGGCTCATAGAAAGTTTTCGAATTCGTAACCGCGGTGTCTTACGTCGGCGTTTCGGTTCGCGTTCCTGAATAGGCGATCACTCCTTATCCACTGTTCCCATTAACACAATTGACTTACTATGGATTATCAGCAAGCCGATTCCAATTCGACGGAAGCGGGTTAGCTGGCGGAAAACCTGGAAGAGTCTTCCTTCCAAATCATCTCTAGAACACGACCTTGAGGGCAAGAACCAGACGGAGATGCGTCAATTATTCAACCATTCAACCTTATTTTCTATTCGCCCTTCTGGCCTCCGGCCACCATGGGGAGGACACTGCTCTTCTCTTTCTCCTTCTTTTTGGTCGTGCTCCGGCCCCTGGTAGAACGGGGCGCTGTGCCGGAAATCAGGTCCGCCAGCGTAGTGTTTTCCAGAATGTTGGCGGCCGCGTCGCGCACGTCGAGAAACACCTGATAGAGCGCACGGTGTGGCAGATCACGGTCGATCAGCACGCGCAGTTGCTCGGCGTCGGCAAACGGAGCGAGCGGGCCGTCGATCAAACGCATGATCTCGCTGAGGCGAATCTCGGCAGGGTCGCGGCGAAGCTGGTAGCCACCCTTAGCTCCGCGCACACTCTCGACCATGCGCGCATTCTTTAGTTCGAGGAGGATGAGCTCAAGAAATTTTTCTGGAAGATCTTCTTCATAGGCGATTTCGCGGATCTTGATGGCGCCCTGATGATGATGGCGGGCGAGCATCATCATGGCCTGCAGCGCATAGAGTCCCTTCTGAGAGATTTTCATGGTCAGAGATTATGCCACAAAGTCCAGTGTATTAATAGACTTTATGGACGTTACGGGCATTGCAATCGCGGGTCCCTTCCCCGCGAATCAAAATGCCCAAATCACTCAGTAACTTACGAGGTTTGAGCTAGCTAACAGGGCGAAAGAATGTGCAGCCCATTGCAGTTTCGGATGAGAATTCTGCGGCATCGGAGCGGCTTGGTCCAGGGTTATGAATCAGCTCCGACGCGCAATACTTGCAAGGTCACGTTGTCGGGCGCACCCCGTTCCCGAGCCAGTTTCACCAGCGCCGCACACGACTCTGCCGGGGGGGTGCCGCTGAGCGCGGTCTCCAGTTCCTCCTCAGTCACGACGCTCCAAAGGCCGTCGGTGCAAAGCAGGAGATCGTCTCCCTCTTCCAAGGCCAATCCCTGTTCGGCGCCGTCGACCGCCAGTTCCCTGCCTGCTCCCAAAGCAGCGGTCAGGATGTGGCGCTGAGGGTGCTTCTCCGCATCTTCGGCGCGGACGATCCCGCTCTCCACCAGCCGTCCAACGTAGGAATGATCGCGAGTCAGACGCAAGATGCGCGCGCCCCGAATCAGGTACAGGCGGCTGTCTCCGACGTGCGCAAAATAAAGCTGTCGGCCGCGCAGAACCAGGGCGGTGCAAGTGGTCCCCATTCCCTGGAATGCAGGATGGCGTTCGCCGTAGTTTTGAATGCAGGTGTGGGCCGCAGTAAAGGACTCCACGAGAGCGGCCTGAGGATCGTCGCCCGAGGCCTGATCGTAGACTGCGCGAACCGTTTCCACCGCCAGGCGGCTGGCTTCCTGGCCACCCTCGTGCCCGCCCATACCGTCGGCAATCACGGCCAACCGTCCCTTGCGCCGGAACTCCTCGTCGCTGCTTGGTTCCCAATAGAGGTAAGAGTCCTCGTTGTTATCGCGCTGGCAGCCCACATCAGTGAGGCTGGCCACTTCAACTCCGGGTCTAACATTCATGCAGTCAACAGACATTTCTTGGCAACCTCGACCGGCAGCACGCAGGCATCAAGATGACAAGCGCGAACCCAACTTCCTGCCGGGAGGACCGAAGCCGCGCTGTGCCCCGGTCATTATAGACAAGTGCAAGCGCAAAAATGCAACTCCGACCCAGATTCCGGAAAATGTGACAGGCGGACCACCATCCAAATGGGTTGCACGTGTCATCTTAGCTGTTCGAGCCTTGAGGCCATCTGCGATTGGATCGGGAACGCTCAGGCGTATAATCTTGCCCGGCTGGAGGGGGGCGTCATGAAACTTACGGACACGATTGCATTGGTGCTGAAAAGCAAGGCCAACAGCAGAGTTCTATCCGTGAAGCCGGACCAGTCTGTCTACGAAGCCGTTGAGAAAATGGCGGTGGAGGGCGTGGGTGCTTTGCTGGTCCTTTCCGACGGAAAACTGGTTGGCATCCTATCGGAGCGCGACTACGCCCGCAAAGTGGTCCTTAAGGGCCATTCTTCCAAAGACACTCTGGTGCGCGACATTATGACCTCGCCTGTCGTCTTCGTGACCCCCCGGCATGCTGTGGACGAGTGCATGTCGATCATGACCAGGCACCGTTTCCGGCATCTTCCGGTGATAGCGGAGAATGACGCCGTCGCGGGTGTGGTTTCGCTGGGCGATCTGGTGAAGTGGATCATCACAGATCAG
>Ga0307474_10004369_pt1 | contig 10196 bp, 9 predicted proteins | sample atmos_gasesECM1C_2_FD_203312 | JGI IMG/M metagenome (GOLD analysis project Ga0307474, IMG submission 203312) | Hardwood forest soil microbial communities from Morgan-Monroe State Forest, Indiana, United States - atmos_gasesECM1C_05 | ecosystem: Environmental > Terrestrial > Soil > Temperate...
CAAGAGCCGCACCCTGGAAAACACCGTTCAGCGTGCCCCTCAGGCTACCGAACTGGCCGTCGGCAAAGACACCAGCAACCCAGGAGTGGTTGAACTGCCAGTCGTAGCCGGCACCAACGGTACCGAACCAACCATCACCACCTACTCGTTGGCTGTTGGTAAACGAGTTTCCCGTCACGTTGCTATGCTGGAAGCTATCGGCATCCCAGACGCCGCCGCCGGCGCCGCCGAAGATGTAGAAGCCGGTCCAGTTGTACACCGGCTCGGGCATCACGGGCGCCTTGGTGTAGGTGCGAGCCGGAAGGTCAGCCGCGAGAGCCGATCCGGTAAACGCCGCAACCGCGGTCAATGCCAACACGAACTTCTTCATTTTCAGCCCTCAACGGTTTAGCGCCGCGCCCGACGCAATCTCGATTCTGCCCCTATGTATAAACGTTTCCGCCCAAAAAGCTGTGGCCCCTGGAGCACACCTGACTGAAAACGACACAATCCACCAGCCTTTCGAGGGTAAAAAATCCTTTAATATCAGCGGGAAAGGCATGTTTTTACCTCCGTCGCCGCCGCTGCGGCCCCGGACGCCGAAAAAGCACCTGATCAGACGTCGAGAATCTCGTCGCTGGCGAATTCCGCTTTGTCGGAGATGAAGGCAAAGCGGGCTTCCGCCTTGGTGCCCATCAGCCGCTCGACCGAATCGGCCGTGCCTTCGCGGTCGTCGGCCAGCAGCACGACCCTCAGCAGCGTGCGCTTGGCCGGGTCCATGGTGGTTTCCTTGAGCTGCGCCGGCATCATTTCGCCGAGGCCTTTGAAGCGGCTAACATCGACCTTGGCATTGGCGTTGAACTCGCTCTTGAGCAGGGCATCCCGATGGGCGTCGTCGCGGGCATAGACCGTCTTGCTGCCATGGGTCAGCTTATAGAGTGGCGGCACGGCAAGGTAGAGGTGACCCTGGTCGATCAGCGGCTGCATCGTCCGATAGAAGAACGTGATCAGCAATGAGGCGATATGCGCGCCGTCGACGTCGGCGTCGGTCATGATGATGATGCGCGAATAGCGCAAATCCTCTTCGCGATAATGCGCGAGCGTTCCGCAACCGATCGCCTGGATCAGGTCGGCGAGCTGCGCATTGGCGACGAGCTTGTCCTTGGTTGCGGAGGCGACGTTGAGGATCTTGCCGCGCAGGGGAAGGATCGCCTGCGTCTTGCGATCGCGCGCCTGTTTGGCGCTGCCGCCGGCCGAGTCGCCCTCGACGATGAAGAGTTCGGAGCCTTCCGCTGCGGTGTCGGTGCAATCGGCGAGCTTGCCGGGCAAGCGCAGCTTCTTCACCGCGGTCTTGCGTGAGATTTCCTTTTCGGCGCGGCGGCGCAGCCGTTCTTCGGCGCGTTCGACGACGAAATCCAAGAGCTTGTTGGCTTGCAGCGGATTGCCTGACAGCCAGTGGTCGAACGGATCCTTGATGGCCTGCTCGACAATGCGCTGCGCCTCGGCGGTGGCAAGCCGGTCCTTGGTCTGGCCCTGGAATTCGGGCTCGCGCACGAACACGGAGAGCATCACGGCAGCGCCAACCATCACGTCTTCCGATGTGACGGAGGCCGCACGCTTGCCCTGGCCGACGCGCTCGGCGTGATCTTTCAGGCCGCGTAACAATGCGCTGCGCATGCCGGATTCATGCGTGCCGCCGTCCTGCGTCGGGATGGTGTTGCAGTAGGAGGAGAGGAAGCCGTCGGCATCCGCCGTCCATGCGACAGCCCATTCGCACGCGCCATGCGCGCCGGTGCGGCCGGATTTGCCGGAGAAGATATCCGGATGCACCAGCGTGTCGGCGTGGATTGCAGCCGCGAGATAATCCTTCAGGCCGCCGGGAAAGTGAAAGCTGTCCTCGGCGGGAACATCCTCGACGCCTTTGAGCAGCGAGGGATCGCAGCGCCAGCGAATTTCGACGCCGCCGAACAGATAGGCTTTCGAGCGCGCCATCTTGAACAGCCGCTGCGGCTTGAACGCCGCCTTGGCGCCGAAAATATCGTTGTCCGGCTTGAAGCGGATTTTGGTGCCGCGGCGGTTGTTGATCTTGCCGAGGTCTTCGATCTTGCCCTTGGGGTGACCGCGCTCGAAGGTCATGCGGTAGAGTTTCTGACTGCGCGCGACCTCAACTTCGAGTCGCGACGACAGCGCGTTGACCACGGACACGCCGACGCCGTGCAGACCGCCCGAGGTCTCGTAGACCTTGGAGTCGAATTTGCCGCCGGCATGCAGCGTGCACATGATGACTTCGAGCGCGGACTTCTTCGGAAATTTCGGATGCGGATCGACCGGGATGCCACGGCCGTTATCGGTGACGGTCAGGAATCCGTCCGCTTCGAGTTCGACCTCGATGAAAGTAGCGTGGCCCGCAAGCGCTTCGTCCATCGAGTTGTCGATGACTTCGGCGAACAGGTGATGCAGCGCCTTCTCGTCGGTGCCGCCGATATACATGCCGGGCCGCCGCCGCACCGGCTCGAGCCCTTCGAGCACTTCGATGTCGCGCGCGGTGTAGCCGGCCTCGGCGCCGCTCGCGCGCGAAGCTGCTTTCGCGGCTGAGCGGCCTTTGGCCGGGGCGCCTTCAAAGAGGTCGTCGGACGGCTTTGTTTTCGCGTTTGATTTCAATTGTTTGGCCATAGATTTTCATGTGGAGCGCGCGAAGCGCGCGCGAATCGGTTTCCCTGACTATGCCACGGATGGACGTGAAAAGTGACGGTGCGGAGGCGCGCGATGTCAGGCGAAATCGTTCAGGCCCGGGATGTGCGCATGACGATGACCGCAAACAAGGCGACAGCAACCAATACGATCAGCGAGCCGACGATCGGCAGGATGATGAAGGCTTCGCCCTTGCCGATCACGATCGCGACACCGAGCGGAAACAGGACGGCGCCTGCGATATGCAGCCAGCCCTGCCATTTCGCCAGCGCGCTACTGCCTGCGGCTGGAACGAACTTGTAGTACAGGCCGAACACGAACAGCAGGACGCCGCCGACCAGGTTGAGATGCGCGTGCGCGGGCGCCATGCCAAAATTCTGCCGGATGCCCATCTCGATTCCCCAGATCATGCCGAGCAGCAAAATCACGACAGCTACGCGCATCATTGTTGAACCGATCATGTATTGCATCCCCCTGAGTCGCGCCGGCGATAGACCGGCGGATCGAACTTGAGCGTGCCTCAAGGCCCATTGTGACTTGATGTCCACAATCGAGCCAGCTTAAACATGGCCATAGCCGGGAAAGGCCTGTTGATATGGAAGAATATACGCGCGCGCTGGCCGATTTCGTGCGCGACCATCAGGCTTGGGCTGCGCCTATAGTGTTGCTGCTGGCCTTTGGCGAGTCGCTCGCTTTCATTTCGCTGCTGATCCCGGCCTGGGGCGCGCTGGTTGCGATCGGCGCATTGATCGGCGTCAGCGGCATCAGCTTCTGGCCGCTGTGCATTGCAGGCGGCATTGGCGCAGCACTCGGCGACTGGGTCTCCTACTGGTTCGGCTACAAATACAAGGAGCAGGTCGCGCAGATATGGCCGCTGTCGCGCTATCCGGAAATTTTGCCGCGCGGCGAGGCCTTTGTGAAAAGATGGGGCGTGCCGAGCATTTTCATCGGCCGTTTTTTCGGTCCCTTGCGCGCCTCGGTGCCGCTCGCGGCCGGCATTTTCGAAATGCCGTATTGGCAATTCCAGGCCGCCAACTGGGTGTCGGCGTTTGTCTGGTCCGGCGCGCTTTTGTTGTTCGGTGACGTGATCGCGGAAATCGCGGAGTGGCTCTGGCGGGTGATGTAAAGCGCTATTATCTTGACGTCGTCAGGCCAAAGCCCTATACGCCCGCCCCATGATCGATCTAGCGACCACATTTTTTGTTCGCCGCCGCCGCGCTACCCCAGCGGTATGGGCGATCGTGTCGTTTTAAGATTTCGCCCCTGCCGCCGGATCCCTCCCGCGGCTTTGCCTTCCCCAAATACGCGGTTCGGTCTGGCGGCTCCTAGTGGTCCGATTCTAACATTCGTACCCCTTCTCAGCGCCCACTTTTACGAATGTTAGAATCAAAGGACCACTAGCAAATGTATGTTGCTGGTGGAGTGTGGGATTTGACATTCGCTATCTGAGCTCGCGGCTGGGCGCGGTGCGAATGTCAAATCCACTCCACCAGTTCTGAAGGAGCTGAGAATGTACACGCCTCCGTTGTTCAAGCAGGATCGCGCCGCGAGTTTTGCGTTTGCGGAGGAGCGCGGATTCGGCACGGTCTGCGCCTGGAACGGCACGAGGCCGATCGCCTCGTCGCTGCCGTTCTATTTGAAGCATGGCGACGACGGCACCGTCGAAGCGCTGTTTCACGTCGCGCGCGGCAATCCGCTGATCCAACTCGCGGACGGCAAGACGTCGTGGCTGCTCGCCGTCAACGGCCCGGACGCCTATGTCTCGGCCGACTGGTATGTCTCAGTGGACCAGGTGCCGACCTGGCTTTATCAGGCCGTGCATCTGACCGGGCCGGTGCGACGGTTGTCGGATGACGAGCTTGCCGTGCAGATCGATACGCTCAGCGCCAAATTCGAAAACTGGCTGTTGCCGAAAAAGCCGTGGACCTCGGCGAAGATGACACCGAGCCGGCTTGAGACGATGAAGAAGGCCATCGTCGGCTTTGTGATGACCGTCGTGGATGTCGAAGGAAGTTTCAAACTCAATCAGCATAAGTCCGAGGCGGATTATGCTGCGGTCGCCACTGCGCTCGCCGCGCAACGCGATGCGGGCTCGCAGCAGATCTCAGGCCTGATGCGCGAAACTCGGCCGCAGGCATTTGCCGCGCCGGTCGTCGAGGAGCAGAACCCGTGAACTCGAAAAAGAAAGTCGGCATTCTCGGTGCCTCAGGTTACACCGGCGCCGACGCGATACGTCTGTTGGCGCGGCATCCCAATACAGAAATCACTGTCTTGACGGCCAATACCCACGCCGGAAAAGCTATCGACGAGGTGTTTCCGCATTTCTTCTCTCTGGAGCTGCCGCGGCTTAGCCAATGGGAAAATGTCGACTGGACAAAACTGGACGCCGTGATCTGCGGTTTGCCACACGGCACCACGCAGGAAATCATCGCCGCGATATTGAAGGCGAATCCGAAAATCAAAGTGCTCGACATGTCCGCGGACTTTCGTCTTCGCGACAAGGCATCCTACGCGCATTGGTACGGTCACGAACACCGCGCATTGGAGCTGCAGGATGAGGCCGTCTATGGACTGACGGAGCTTTACCGGCGACAGATTACAGGCGCGCGCCTTGTAGCCTGTCCCGGCTGCTATCCCACCGCGGTGCTGCTCGCGCTGGTGCCGCTGGTGAAGGCGGGTCTCATCGCTGCCCATGATCTCGTCATTGATGCGAAATCGGGCTTGACTGGCGCGGGGCGGGGATTGAAGCAGAACACCCTGTTCTCGGAAGCTGGCGAGGGGCTGTCGCCCTATTCGGTTGGTGCGCACCGCCACACGGCCGAGATCGACCAGGAGATCGGCATTGCCGCGGGGATGGCGGTGATCGCAAATTTCACGCCGCATTTGATACCGATGGCGCGCGGCGAGCTTTGCACCTGCTATGTCCGGCTCAAGGGCGCCGCGACTTCCGATGATCTGCGCGCGGCGCTCGAACGCGCCTATCGCGGCGAGCCTTTCGTTCATGTGGCGAAGAAGGGCGTGCTGCCACAAACGAAGAACGTGCGCGGCTCAAACTATGTGCAGATCGGTGTGGTTGCGGATCGCATCAAGGATCGCGCCATCGTGATTGCAACGCTCGACAATCTGGTGAAAGGTTCGGCCGGCCAGGCCATCCAGAACATGAACCTGATGTTCGGTTGGCCCGAGACGACCGGCCTGGAACAAATCGCGTTGTCTCCGTGAAGAGACGAAGTGCAACAATATCCGACACGAGCGCGCAACGAATCGCTGGCTTGATGCGGCCGACGGCCTTTGCGGATGCGGAAGAATCGTTGGAAAGGAGTGCGCCATGACGTTGGCCGAGACCCAACAACCTTCGACGGCCGGCAATGCCGTGAAGGCGATTGTGTTTGTCGACGGCGCGTCCGGCACCACCGGCCTTGGCATCAACGAGCGGCTTCGGCTCCAGAACGATGTCGTCGTCAAGAGCATCGCCGAAGACAAGCGCAAGGATGCCGGCGCCAAGAAGGCACTGATGGCCGAGGTCGATCTTGTCGTCCTTTGCTTACCGGACGAAGCGGCGCGGGAGACGGTCGCGCTGGTCGACAGCATGGGAACGGCTGCGCCCAAAATCCTGGACGCCTCGACCGCGTTCCGGGTCGCGCCCGACTGGGCGTACGGTTTTCCCGAGCTTGCACCAGATCAGGCCGATAAAATCAGACAGTCGCGGAAAGTGGCCAATCCCGGCTGCTATCCGACCGGTGCGATCGCGTTGATCCGGCCGCTCGTCGATGCCGGCATCGTGCCTGCAGACTATCCCGTCACCGTCAATGCGGTGAGCGGCTATTCCGGCGGCGGCAAATCGATGATCGAAAGCTTTGAAGGCGGCAGCACGCCGTCGTTCGAGCTTTATGGCCTCACCTTCGAGCACAAGCATCTGCCGGAGATGCAGGTGTATTCGAAGCTCGCGCATCGGCCGATCTTCGTGCCGTCGGTCGGCAACTTCCGGCAGGGCATGCTGGTCTCGGTGCCGCTGCAACTCGACGCGCTGCCGGGAAAGCCGAGCGGAACGGATCTGCATGCCGCGCTTGCGAAGCGCTATGCGGGCTCGCGCTACGTTTCGGTGATGCCGCTGGACAATCCCGCCAGCAACAGCGGGCGGCTCGAGCCCGAGGCACTCAACGAAACCAACATGCTGGAGCTCTATGTTTTTGCCAGCGACAAATACCGCCAGGCGGTTCTGGTCGCGCGGCTCGACAACCTCGGCAAGGGCGCATCCGGCGCCGCCGTGCAGAACATGCGGTTGATGCTCGGCTTGGCCGACGCGTGAGGGAAGGCCGCTCCCGTGGACGACAAGACGCTGCAATTCTACCGGAGCAACGCCGAATCCTATGCGGCGTGGGCCAAGGCGCCTTCGGCGCGGCTGATCGCTTTTCTCGGATTGCTGCCGCCGGGCGGCTCGATCCTCGAACTCGGCTGCGGCGCCGGCAACCACGCGGCCGAAATGCTGGCGCGGGGCTTTGCGCTGCGCGCCACCGATGGGTCGCCCGAGATGGCCGAGGTCGCCTCGCGCCGGCTCAATCATCCCGTCGAGACGATGCGGTTTGATGAACTGGAGGAGTACGAAGCGTTTGACGGCGTGTGGGCCAGCGCCTGCCTGCTGCATGTGCCGAGGGACGAGCTTGCCGGAATCCTAAAGCGCATCCATTATGCGCTGAAAGCCGGCGGCCTTTTCTACGCAAGTTTCAAGGCCGGCGATGGCGACGGGCGGGACTCGCTTGGCCGCTACTACAACTACCCCTCCGATGCGTGGCTTCGCGCGGCCTATGCGGAAGCGGGGCCGTGGCAGGTGGTCAGTTCGGATACCAGCGAGATCAAAAGCTTTGACGAGACGCCGGCCACGATGCTGCATTTCGTCATGCGCAAGAGCTGAAGCGATACGGCGACGGCGTCGCCGCCAATCGCTCTAGTGGAGCGGATTTGACATTCGCTACCCACCCGGCCGCGAGTTCGCCTAGCGAATGTCAAATCCAAAACTCCACTAGAATTTATATTTGCTAGTGGTCCTTTGATTCTAACATTCGCAAAAGTGGCAACTGAGGCGGGATGCGAATGTTAGAATCGGACCACTACGCCAATTTGAAGATCGCAAGCGCCAGCACCACTTGCGCGGCAAAGCCGATCGCAAAAGCCAGCGTGCGGAACACCGGCAGGCCCAGCGTGTAGACGATCAGATGCGCGACGCGCGCCCAGAAATACACCGCGCACGCATAAACGGTCCGCGATGTCGAATAATCGAGCTGGGCCAGGATCAACACCAGCGGCGCAAACACGACCAGGTTTTCGACCGCATTGTCATGCGCGAACATCAACCGTGTTGCCCATTCGGCATGCGGCTTGTCGGTGCGCGACGGATTGGCCATCGAGCCGAACAGGCCGCGTACCGTAATACGGTTGAGGATGTAGGGGACCCACAGCAAACCCGTCAGAATAACCGTGCATGTCAGCCAGAACAGTTCAGGCGTCATCAATCCGGGCGTCATCGTTTCCCCCTTGCAAGATTTAAAAACACGTTCCCCTCGGGACGTCAGTCTATAGCACTACGTTGCACGAGCAGGTAGCGTTACGCGCGGACCCGGACATAGCTGCCGGGGGCATCCTCGATCGACGGCAGGGCGGCGGCGCCGACCTCGCGCGCCGCGACTTGCTCGGGATCGATCGTCTCCAGCCATTGCCGCCAGTCCGGCCACCACGACCCCTTGTGTTCCTGCGCGCCCTTGATCCAGTCGGCGAGCGTCACGTCCTTGATGTTGTCGTTGGTCCAGTACTGGTATTTTCCGGCACTGGGCGGATTGACGACGCCGGCGATATGTCCTGAGCCCGACAGCACGTATTTCACAGGGCCGCCGAAAAATTGCGAGCCGTAGAGCACGGATTCCGCCGGCGCGATGTGGTCCTCGCGGGTGGCGAGGTTGTAGACGGGCACTTTGACCTTCGACAGATCGAGCAGGGTGTTGTCGAGCACCATGGTTCCCGTCGACAGCCGGTTCTCCAGATAGCAGTTGCGCAGGTAGTAGGAATGGTTGGCCGCCGACATCCGTGTCGCGTCCGAATTCCAGTGCAACAGGTCGAACGACGACGGCTGCTTGCCCTTCAGGTAATTGCTCACGACATAGGACCAGATCAGGTCGTTTGATCGCAACATGTTGAACGCCATGGCCATCTTGGCGCCCTCAAGCACGCCTGCGGCGCGCATGTCGCGTTCGAGGCTTGAAACCTGCCCTTCGTCGACAAAGACCAGCAGATCGCCGGCATGGGTGAAATCGACCTGCGCCGCCAGGAATGTCGCCGACGTCACGCGGACCCGGCGTTTTTCGGCGAGCCAGGCCAGTGTCGTCGCCAGCATCGTGCCGCCGACGCAATAGCCCATGGTGTGAACCTTCATCTCGCCGGTGATGCGTTCGATCGCATCCATTGCCGCAAGCGGGCCTTCCTTCATATAGTCTTCCCAGGTCTTGGACCCGAGACTCTTGTCCGGATTGACCCAGGAAATCACGAACACCGTGATGCCCTGATCGACGCACCACTTGATGAAGGATTTTTCAGCCTTGAGATCGAGAATGTAGAACTTGTTGATCCAGGGCGGAACGATCAGAAGCGGCGTCCGCAGCACGCTTTCCGTCGTGGGCGCATACTGGATCAGCTGCATCATCTCGTTCTGGAAGATCACCTTGCCCGGCGTCGTCGCCATGTTGACGCCGACTTCCAGATTGGACGGATCGGACTGGCGGATGCGCAGCGTGCCGCGTCCGGCCTCGATATCCTCGGCCAGCATCTTCATGCCGCGCACGAGGTTGTCGCCGTTCGAACTCAGCGTCTCGCGCAGCACTTCCGGATTGGTGAGCACGAAGTTGGACGGCGAAATCGCGTTGGTGATTTGCTGGACGTAAAACGCAGCCTTCTTGCGGGTATGCGGATCGAGGCCCTCGGCGTCGCGAACGAGGTCGTTGGCCCACTGCGTCGTGAGCAGATAGAGCTGGAGAATGAAATCGAAGAACTGGTTCGATTTCCATTCCGGGTCCGCAAAGCGCTTGTCGCGCGGCGAGGGCGCGATGACGGATGCCGCTTCCTCGCCAGCGAGGCGCCGCACCGAGTTGCCCCAGAGATCGAGATAGGCCTTTCCGATCCTGGTCTGGATGTCGTTGGCGCGATCGGGATCCGAGAGCCAGTATTCGGCGACGGCGCTGAACGTCTTGACGAGTTCCGTGAGCTCATTCGGCGGCTTGTCGGGTACGTCGCCAGTTGTCGCGGGCTTGAGATAGGCCGCGAGCGCCTGACCGCTGCTCTCCATCGCTTTCGCAAGGTTCATCGCGAAAGCTTCAGCGTTGAACTTGTTTTCGGTCTGCACTTCTGTGGTGACGTCACTCATGGGGAAACACTACAGCTTCATTTCAACTTCGTCACCGAAGAGATCGGCGCTTGAAAATAGGCGATTGCCTCGCAAAAAGTTGCTGTTGCACTGCGATATTTATCGTAGCCTTGTCTTA
>Ga0307474_10004371_pt1 | contig 10192 bp, 3 predicted proteins | sample atmos_gasesECM1C_2_FD_203312 | JGI IMG/M metagenome (GOLD analysis project Ga0307474, IMG submission 203312) | Hardwood forest soil microbial communities from Morgan-Monroe State Forest, Indiana, United States - atmos_gasesECM1C_05 | ecosystem: Environmental > Terrestrial > Soil > Temperate...
TGGAGCGTTTGCCGTGCACCACCTCGTCATGCGACAGCGGCAGGATGAAGTTCTCCGAGAAGGCGTAGTGCAGGCCGAAGAGGATATCGCCGTGGTGATGTTTGCGATGCACGGGATCCTTGCTGACGTATCGCAGCGTATCGTGCATCCAGCCCATGTTCCACTTGTAGCCGAAGCCGAGGCCGCCATGATCGACCGGGCGCGACACCTGCGGCCAGGCGGTGGATTCCTCAGCGGCGGTCGTTGCCTGCGGAAAGCGGGCGAACACTTCGGTGTTGAAGCGGCGCAGGAAGGCGACGGCATCGAGGTTCTCGCGTCCACCGAACTTGTTGGGGATCCACGCGCCCGACGGACGGCTGTAGTCGAGATAGAGCATGGAAGCGACCGCATCGACGCGCAGGCCGTCGATGCCGTAGCGCTCCAGCCAGAACAGCGCGTTCGAGACCAGGAAATTGGTGACTTCAGTGCGGCCGTAATTGTAGATCAGCGTACCCCAGTCGAGATGGCGACCCTGCAGTGGGTTGGCATGCTCATAGAGCGCAGTGCCGTCGAAATGGCCGAGCCCGTGCGGATCGTCGGGGAAATGCCCCGGCACCCAGTCGATCAAGACTGCGAGGCCTTCGCGGTGGCAGGCATCGACCAGTGTCGCAAAGTCATCAGGCGGACCGAAGCGGCTGGTCGGAGCAAAAAGGCCGGTCGGCTGGTAGCCCCAGGAGCCGTCGAACGGATGCTCGCTGACGGGGAGAAATTCCAGATGGGTGAAACCAAGATCGCGCGCGTAGGCGGGCAATTGCTCGGCAAGCTCGCGATAGGACAGCCATTCGTTGTTGCCCTTTCGCCGCCACGAGCCGAGATGGACCTCGTAGATCGACATCGGGGCGCTGAGTGCGTTGGCGCCTGATGGCAGCCGGCGCGGATGCGGGATCTTCTCCTCGTCATAGACGATCGAGGCGGTCTTCGGCCGCACCTCCGTCGCAAAGGCCAGCGGATCGGCCTTCAGCGGCAAAGGCTGGCCGCGCGGGCCGATAATGTCGAACTTGTAGCGATCGCCGGCTTGCGCCCGCGGAATGAACAGCTCCCAATAGCCGACGCCGCGCACGCGCATCGGATGCCGCCGCGCATCCCAGAAATTGAAGTCACCGACCACGCTGACCCGGCGCGCATTCGGCGCCAGCACCACGAAAGCGACGCCTTCGACGCCGTCGAGCGTCACTGGGTGGGCGCCGATCTTGTCATAGAGCCGCTGGTCGGTGCCTTCGCCGAGCAGATAGAGATCGTAATCGCTCAGGACAGGCGGAAAGCGGTAGGGGTCCTCGAGCTCGACGACGTTGTCGCCGAACTGGGCGCGCAGCCGGTAAGCCTCGGGGCCGTTCGGCAGGGGACCTGCGAATAGGCCCGCATTGTGAATGCGCGCAAGTGACGCGACATCGCCATGCTCGCCGACCGCCTCGACCTTCGTGGCTTCGGGCAGGAAGGCGCGCACCACCATCCGGTCGCCCTCCTTGTGGAGGCCGAGATAGCGGAACGGATCGGAATGGCGGCCTTCGATGATGGCATAGGCCTCGGCGGATAGCTTGTTCATGAGGCCTCGTTGGCGGGCTCGGACAGGACAAGAAGTGTAGTGCTCAACGGCACGCGCAAACCTTCCGGCCGGCGCGCCAGCTCATATTCGATGTCGATGATAGCTTTTTCCAGCAAAAAGAAGCTCAAGAGCTGATTTCGTGCGTGCCGATCGGCAGGCCACAGGCGCTCGTCGGTCATGATTTCGTCATAGCCGGCCCGGAAGGCGGCTCGGGCACCTACGCGCCAACCGGACAGCGCGGTGACAAGCCTGGACGGGTCGTCGACGCCGGCCCGGCGGGCGCGGTCGAGCGCCGCCGTCACCGAATAGTCGATGGAGTGGATCAGGCTTGCGACGTCGCAAGCGGCCGGCATCTTGCGCCGCCGCTCGGCGAACGGGCGCCGCAGATCGCCTTCGACATCGATGATGAAGATGTCGTCCTTGACCATCAGCGTCTCGCCCAATTTGAAATCGGCGTGATGGCGGATGTTGAGCCCGCCGAGATCGGCAGGCAGCCGCGCGAGCCGGTCATGCAACGTCGCGCGATACGACAGCAGCTGGTCGATCATGGCCTGGTCTGCATCCTTGAGGCCGTCGCGGCGCTGCTTCAGTGCATCGAAAACGCGATCCGCGCGTGCTGTGGCTTCGGCAATCCAGTGCGTGACGTCGCCAGACCGCGTCGGCTCCGGCGCGAAGTCGGACAGTTCGGGATGCGCGGCGAGCGCAAGATGCAGCTCCGCGAGGCGGCGTCCGATCTGCGACACCAATCGCTGATAGGGCGCAAGCTGTCCGCTGTGCTGCTCATGCTCGCCATTGGTGCGCACGCGCTGCTCGTCGACAAAGCGGTCGAGATAGCCCGTCGTGACAGTCCAGCCGTCACCCTGGTTATCGACAAAGGCGTGCACGACGCCGATGGCGGTGCGCCCGTTCTCTTCGACCAGCTCGGCGCTGCCGAGCAGGGCGGGCGTATTGGCAAAGCCGGCAACGTCAGCAAGGTAGCGGCCGAGCTCGACTTCGGGATGAATGCCCATCTCCAGCTTGCGGTAGATCTTGACCACGTAATCATGATCGACCAGCGAGACCGTATTTCGCCCTTCGGCCTCCATGGCGTGGACCCGTTCGGGCTGCCGGATCCGCCGATCGGCGAATTTGCGGGTCGGGATGAACTCCAGCCGCAGTCCGTTTTCCTCGACGATCTCGCGCTCGCGCAGATTGCGCAGGAACAGCCCGATGAAGATGGGATCACCCGCGACATCCAGCAGCGTCCCCTCGCGCGCGCCCTGGCGCACGGCCGCCAGGGCCTGCGGATTGTAACGTTCGCGGTCGAAGCGCACCCATTCGATCTGCATCGGCAGCACGTGGCGGCTGGTCACGCCGCGCTGCGTGGCCTCGAAGAATGCCACCCAGGGCCGGTTGTCGCCGATGGTGCAGAATGGGACGGCAGAGGTGAGGGTCGGCTGGATTTCGGTTGGATTGCGCTCCGGATACCAGCGGCTGCGCGCGAGAAAGCCCGGGAGCACGTCGTGCTCGAACACGCCGCGGGCGCGCGCGAGCGACACCCAGGTCGAGTTCACGGGCACGACCAGCGTCTCGAATTCCGGCACCGCGCGAGGCGCCGGCTGCTCCGACTTGTCGCGCTCCTGCAGCTCGAACCAGTAGAAGCCGTAAGGCGCGAGCGTGATCATGTAGGGCAGTTCGCCAATTGCGGGAAAGCGCGTGCGGCCCAGCATCTCCAGCGGAATGTGGTCCTTCCAGGGTGACAGATCGAGCTCGGTGGCCTGCGCCGCGCGCGACAGATTGGCGACGCAGAGAATGACCTCGTCCTTGTGCTGCCGGACATAGGCGAGCACGGCGCGGTTGGTCGGGCGGATGAAGGTCATGCTGCCTCGGCCGAAGGCGAGCGTCGACTTGCGCACCGAGATCAGCCGCCTGGTGGCGGAGAGCAGCGACGACAGGCTGCGCGACTGCGCCTCCACATTGACAGCCTCATAGCCATAGACCGGGTCCATGATCAGCGGCGCATAGAGCCGCGCCGGATCGCAGCGGGAGAAGCCGCCATTGCGGTCAGGGCTCCACTGCATCGGCGTGCGCACGCCGTTGCGGTCGCCGAGATAGATATTGTCGCCCATGCCGATCTCGTCGCCGTAATAGATGATCGGCGTGCCCGGGAACGAGAACAGAAGCGAGTTCATCAATTCGATCTTGCGCCGGTCATTGTCCATCAGAGGCGCCAGCCGCCTGCGGATGCCGAGATTGATGCGCGCGCGGGGGTCGTGCGCGTAGGTCGACCACAGATAGTCGCGCTCGACATCGGTGACCATCTCCAACGTCAGCTCATCATGGTTGCGCAGGAACAGCGCCCATTGGCAATTCTGCGGAATATCCGGCGTCTGACGCAGTATGTCGGTGATGGGGAAACGGTCTTCCTGCGCAATCGCCATGTAGATGCGCGGCATCAGCGGGAAATGATAGGCCATGTGGCATTCGTCGCTCTGGCCGAAATATTCCTGCACGTCCTCGGGCCATTGATTGGCCTCCGCCAGCAGCACCTTGTGTTTGGAATAGGCGTCGAGCTCGCGCCGCAGGCGCTTGATGAGCGTATGCGTCTCCGGCAAATTCTCGTTGCTGGTGCCTTCACGCTCGCAGAGATAGGGGATCGCGTCGAGCCGGAAGCCGTCGACGCCGGCATCGAGCCAGCGCTTCATCACCTGAATGATGGCGCTGACCACGCGCGGATTGTCGAAATTGAGGTCCGGCTGGTGCGAGAAGAAGCGGTGCCAGTAGAACTGGCCGGCCTCGTGGTCCCAGGTCCAGTTGGATTTTTCCGTGTCGGTGAAGATGATGCGCGTGCCCAGATATTTCTGGTCGGTGTCGCTCCACACATACCAGTTGCGCGCGCTGGATTTCGGGTCGCTGCGGCGGGCGCGCTTGAACCAGTCGTGCTGGTCCGAGGTGTGGTTCACGACGAGCTCGGTGATGACGCGCAAGCCGCGCTTCTTCGCCTCCTGGATGAAGCGCTTGAAGTCCTTCATCGTTCCGAAATCGGGATTGACCGAGCCGTAGTCGGAAATGTCGTAGCCGTCGTCGCGGCCGGGGGAGGGATAGAACGGCAACAGCCACAGCGTGGTGACGCCGAGCTGCTGCAGATAGTCGAGCTTCTCCGTCAGCCCGACGAAATCGCCGATGCCGTCATTGTTGCTGTCGGCAAAGGCCTTCACATGCAGCTGATAGATGATCGCGTCCTTGTACCAGAGCTCGTCGGCGTCGAGATCGGTGACGGGCAGCTCATCGGTATCGATCGATGACAGGACATTCATGGCGCGACCTCACGCCAGGCAGCGGAGAAAGACGGCGGGATCGCGGTCCGGTTCGATCCGCAGACTCAGGCCGCCCCAGTCGAGCACCGTTCGCGCGCCACTGGCAAGGTTCTCGACCGCGGCAACATGCCGCCGCTCGCCGCCGACATAGAGTTGGGTATCGCCGATCGGGAGCCAGATGTCATGAACCTCGCGCGACAGCGCGATCGCGACGGCAACCGCATTGGTCAAATCGGCAGATTGCTTGACAAAGGCGATCACATTGCCGTCATCGATTGCAATGAAACGCAGATTGGCGGTCTGTTGCAGGGCCGCATTCTCCCGCCGGATGCGGTTGATGAGGCCGAGATAGGGCTTGATGTTTCCGGCCTTGTCCCAATCGCGCGCCTTGATCTCGAATTTGTCGGAAGCGCGATACTCCTCGCTGCCGGGAAGTGCCTCGTGCTCGAGCAGCTCGAAACCGTTATAGATGCCGTAACAGGCAGACAGCATTGCAGCCAATGCCGCGCGTGACTTGAACATCCAGGCTTCGCCGCCGTGCAGATGATCAGGCAGGATGTCGGTCGTATTGGTGAAGAAGTTGGGGCGAAAATATTCACGCGTCGGATAGCAGGTGAGCTCGCCGAGATAGTGCGCAAGCTCGCCTCTCGTGATGCGGCTGGTGAAATAAGTATACGACTGGCTGAAGCCGAGCTTGGCCAATCCCTTCATCACTTTCGAGCGCGTGAAAGCCTCTGAGAGGAAGATCACCTGCGGATCGTGGCGCTGCACCTCCTGGATCAGCCATTCCCAGAACGGCAAGGGTTTGGCTTGCGGATTGTCGGCCCGGAAGATCTTCACGCCCTGCGCGACCCAGAACAGCACCACATCGCGCAGCGCATTCCGGAGGCTTGCCGAATCTTCGCAAGCGAAATCGAGCACGACGATGTCGTCGCAAATCTCCGACGGATCTTCCGCCGGGTAGAGCGAGCCGTCCGGTCGTCGCTTGAACCATCGCGGATGCTCCTTGACCCAGGGATGATCCGGCGAGCATTGCGCGGCGAAGGTGAGCGCAACTTCCAGACGATGTTCGCCACATGCCGCGACGAAATCGCGAAATTCTTGCAGTGTCCCGAGTTCCGGATGCACGGCATCGTGGCCACCCTTGGCCGCGCCGATGGCATAGGGGCTGCCGGGATCACCGTCGATCGTAGGAAGTGTATTGTTGCGGCCCTTGCGATGGGTCCAGCCGATCGGGTGGATTGGCGGAAGACAGACGACGTCAAAGCCCATCGCCGAGATATCGGCCAGCCGCGCGGTGCAGTCCTTGAACGTTGCATGCTTCCCGGCCGCAGTGCCATCGTTGCCTGCAGCAGCTTCGTTGCCTGCTGCAGCTTGGCCGCGCGGCATCATCTCGTACCAGGCACCAAAGCCGGCCCGCGCCCGGTCGACCACCAGGGGAAACAGCTGCGAGCGGCTGAGGTCTGGCCGAAACTGGCTTTCGGCCATCACGTCCCTGAGCTCGTCGGTCAACAAGGCTGCCACATCCCCGGTCTGCAGGAAGGTCTCGCATTGCTTCAAGATGACGGCCGTCGCGTCCGGTCCGCCGGCCCGCGCCTTGGTCAGCATGCCGGCGCCCTCGATGGCGTCCACGGTGGTATCCGCGCCCGTCTGCTGCCTTCTCGCAAAATCGTCGCGCCAGGTGGCGAATTCGTCGGTCCAGGCTTCGATCGCGTATGCGTAGCGGCCGGGCGCTTCGGGAGTGAAGCTGCCGACCCAGCGATCGTCAGTGTGAGGCGTCATGGGCGCGCTTTGCCATTCGCGCTCGCCATCGCGCCGCCACACCAGGCTTGCTTTGGTGACGCCATAGCCGTCGCGGTAGATATCGGCCCAGACCTCGACGCGTTCGCCGGTGATCCGCTTCACCGGAAAACGGCCGCAATCGACGGCGGGATAGATATCTTCAAAATGGAAAGCGCCGCCTGCTGCGCCCTCGACAAGTTGAAATGATTTGTTCACGGTGATGCCATTGACATGCGAAGGATGCCCCGCTTCCCTGCACGAAAGGAGGCGCTACTGACCCTTAATACAAGCCTGCGGCCGGCCATTGGTTCCCGTCGGAACCGTCGGGTCGCTTGAGAGTTAAACACGGCTATCCTCTTCCTGTGTCTTAAGAATTTCGCGATTTGGCTGATTGCCATTGCGAGCAAAGTGCGTGCCGAATGGACATTTACAAGAAAGCTCAGAGCCTCGGAGTTATCACTGAGTACATAGACGGTCAGGGGCGCCGGCGTGTGACGGAAGCTGCCGCGCTCGAGGTCGTTCTTGACGCGCTCCCGTCGGCGGCACCTCGGCGGCTGTTGGACGGGCCCGCGGTGATCCGGACGGGGCGACCGCCGTCATTTGCGTTGAGCGACGCGGCGGTTCTTCCGGTCACCTGGAAAGTCCTCGCCGGTTCTGTAGTGGTCGCGGAAGGCAAGACTGAGGCGCGCAGCATTGCCTTCCCCGAAGGGCTCGCGTTGGGCACCCACCGGCTGCTTCTGACCGATGCGGCCTCGACCAGCGAGGAAGCGCCGTTGACCGTGGCGCCGGAACAAGCCTTCGGCGGCAATTTCGACCGCTGCTGGCTGCTCGCTGTTCAGCTTTATGGCGTCTCTTCGCAGCGCAACTGGGGCATCGGCGATTTCACCGACCTCGAGGGTCTGCTGAGGCTCGCCAATTCCCTGGGCGCCGACGGCGTCGGTCTTAATCCGCTGCATGCGCTGTTCGACGATCGCCCGGCCGACTGCAGCCCCTATTCGCCGAACAGCCGGCTGTTCCTCAATCCCCTCTATATCGATGTCGAAAAGCTGCCGGAATTGTCCCGGGATCTGGTGGCGCGCAACCGGGAGACGCTGGCGCGGCTGCGTGCGCTCGACATCGTCGACTATGTTGCCGTCGCCGAACTTAAATGGGCAGCGCTGCGGCAGGCGTTTGCGAATTTCGTCGCCAGCCCAGCACTGGAGCGGCAGCGCGATTTCGAGGCCTTCCGGAAAGAGCAGGGCGCTCTGCTGTCGCGCTTTGCCTGTTTCGAAGCGCTGCGCCACCGGTTCGGCAGTCCGTGGTGGGACTGGCCTGAGGAATTGCAACGGCCCGATGATGCCAAATGCGCGGAATTGCGCGCGGGCGAAGACGCTCGCGAGATCGAGTTCGTCGAGTTCGTGCAATGGACCGCGGCGCGGCAGCTGCTCGACTGCAAGCGGCTTGCCGAGCAGCTCGGCATGAAGGTCGGGCTTTACCTCGATGTCGCGGTCGGCGTGCAGTCCGACGGCTTCGATGCCTGGAACGAGCAGGAGGCGATCTCGCGCATGCTCAAGGTCGGTGCGCCGCCGGACCTGCTGAACACGCTCGGCCAGGACTGGGGCCTCGCCGGCTTCAACTCGGCCGGCCTCGAGCGTCGCTCGTACGAGCCGTTCCGCGACATGCTGCGTGCCTCGATGCGCTATGCCGGCGCGATCAGGCTCGACCACGTGCTGGGGTTGAAGCGGCTCTACCTCGTGCCGCGCGGCTTCCGCCCTGACAACGGCGCCTACGTGCAGATGCCGTTCGAGGCGCTGCTCGCCGCAACCGCGCTGGAGAGCGCCGCGCATGCTTGCGTCGTCATCGGCGAGGATCTCGGCACCGTGCCGCCGGGCTTCCGCGAGCAGATGAACGGCTGGGGCATCTGGTCCTATCAAGTCATGATGTTCGAGCGCGACGATGCAGGAAGGTTTCGCGGCGTCGATCATTATTCGGCCAACGCGCTCATCACCTTCAACACCCACGATCTCAGCACCTATGCCGGCTGGCGCTCGTTCAGTGATCTCAAGCTCAAGCGTTCGCTCGGCATCGACCCTGGCGAGAGCGACGAGGGGCGCTGGCAGGCGCTGGGCGCGCTGGATGAGCTGCTGCGCAACTGCGGCATCGAAGGCAACACCTTCTATTCGGTCGTGAGTTTCCTGGCGCGCACGAAGTCGCGCCTGCTGGCGATCTCGCTGGAGGATCTGCTCGGCGTCGTCGACCAGCCCAATATTCCCGGCACCGTCAACGAGCATCCGAACTGGCGGCAGCGGGCGCCGGTCGCGATCGACCAGATCGCGTCGGCCGTCGACGTCGCGGCGCTGAAGGCGGCCACGGCGGAGCGGGTTAGAAATTGAAACGGGGGCATAGGTGAGCGATCATTGTCCTCAAAGATTGAAGAATATGGCCTGATCGGCGACTGCCAGACCGCAGCGCTTGTCGGCCGCGACGGCTCAATCGACTGGCTGTGCTGGCCGTTCTTCGATTCCGACGCCTGCTTTGCCGCTCTTCTCGGCGACCGCAAGAACGGCCGCTGGCAGATCACGCCGGCCCAGAAGGTCACGGCATCCTCGCGCCGCTACTGGGATGACACGCTGATCCTGGAGACGCAGTTCGAGACCGCAGATGGCGCTGTGGTGCTGATCGATTTCATGCCGCCGCGGGGCCAGGCCTCCGACGTCGTCCGCCTGGTCCGCGGGCTGCGTGGCAAGGTCAAAATGCGGATGGAGCTGGTCATCCGCTTCGGCTTCGGCAATGACATTCCCTGGGTCAGGCGGAACGAGGATGGCACCGCGCTACTCGCGATCGGCGGGCCCGACATGACCGTTTTGCGCACGCCGGTCGAGACCCGTGGCGAGAACATGACCACGGTCGCCGATTTCGAGGTGGGCGAGGGCGAGACCATTCACTTCGTGCTGACCTACGGGCCGTCACATCTGCCGCCGCCGAAAGCCATCGATCCTGACGTCGCCTTACGGGACACGAAGGAATTCTGGACCGGGTGGTGCAGCCGCGGCACCTATGAGGGCGAGCACCGCAATCTCGTGACGCGCTCACTGATCACGCTGAAGGCGCTGACCTTCGATCCCACCGGCGGCATCGTCGCTGCGCCCACCACGTCGCTGCCGGAAAAGCTCGGCGGCGCCCGCAGCTGGGACTACCGCTTCTGCTGGCTACGCGACGCGACGTTCACGCTGCTCGCGCTGATGAACTCGGGTTATACTGAGGAGGCGACCGCATGGCATAACTGGCTGCTGCGCGCGGTCGCAGGCACGCCCGAGAACATGCAGATCATGTACGGCATCTGGGGCCACCGCAGGCTCCTGGAATGGGAGGCGGAATGGCTGCCTGGGTATGACGGCTCCCAGCCGGTCCGCGTCGGCAATGCCGCGCATGCCCAGCTCCAGCTTGACGTCTATGGCGAGCTGATCGACGCCTTCCACCAGTCGCGCATGACCGAGCTGAAGCTCGACAGCCAAAGTTGGAGCCTCGAATGCGTGGTCCTCGACCATCTTGC
>Ga0307474_10004372_pt1 | contig 10191 bp, 7 predicted proteins | sample atmos_gasesECM1C_2_FD_203312 | JGI IMG/M metagenome (GOLD analysis project Ga0307474, IMG submission 203312) | Hardwood forest soil microbial communities from Morgan-Monroe State Forest, Indiana, United States - atmos_gasesECM1C_05 | ecosystem: Environmental > Terrestrial > Soil > Temperate...
GCCCCGAGATTCGGCAGCGATCCGGCAAGCCGTCCCAGGGCACACTTCTGCTACACGCGTATCACGAAGGCGGACAGGTCAACATCGAGATCAGCGACGATGGCGCCGGAATCGACCCGGCGCAGATCAAACAGAAGGCGGTGGAAAAGGGGATATTGTCGCAGGAATCGGCTCAAAGGCTCACCGAGCGCGATGGGATGAACCTGATCTTCCGTCCCGGTTTCACCACCGCCGCCACTCTCAGCAACATCTCCGGCCGCGGCGTCGGCATGGACGTGGTGAAGACGCACATCGAAAAGATTGGCGGCACCGTGGACATCTCCAGCAAACTTGGAGAGGGCACAACGGTCAAGCTCAAGATCCCGCTGACGCTCGCGATCATACCCGGGCTCGTGGTCACCAGCGGAGGGGAGCGATTTGTGATTCCGCAGGTCAGCCTCCTCGAACTGATCCATCTGGAAGGGGACTCCTGCGAACGGCGCATCGAACAGGTGCAGGGAACTCCCGTCTACCGCCGGCGCGGCAAGCTTCTCCCGATCTGCTACCTGAACAGAACTCTAGGGCTGGATTCAGGCGAGAACGGAAAAGCCATGAGCATCGTGGTGCTGCAGGCCGAAGACCAGCAGTACGGACTTGTGGTAGACGGCATCTGCGATACCCAGGAGATTGTGGTAAAGCCTCTGGGGAAGCAGTTGAAGGGCCTGAGTCTGTACGCCGGCGCCACCATCATGGGAGACGGTCGTGTGGCCCTGATCCTCGATATTCAGGGCATTGGCCACGCATCGGGACTTCTGGGGGAGGCGCAGGAGAAAGTAAGGGGCATGGCCGAGGACACAGGGCGCGTGAAGGAAGAACGGCAGCGCCTGCTGCTGTTTCGTTCCGGGTCTTTCGAGCGGATTGCGGTTCCGTTGTCGCTCGTCGGACGGCTGGAAGAGTTTCCGGGATCGGCGATCGAGCGCGCTGGGGATGCGATGGTGGTGCAATACCGGCAACGCATTCTGCCACTGATTGTGCTGAGCAGCTTGCTTGAGCGCCGGCACACAGAAGCGGCCCTGGCAGATCCGATCCCGGTCATCGTCTTCGACGATGGCGACCGACAGGTTGGCCTGGTGGTGGACCGGATCCTCGATATTGCCGAACAGGCCATCACTACCCGTCAAAAGTCCAGTCGCAAATGGTTTTTAGGTTCAGCAGTTGTGGGTTCGCACGCCGCGGACTTTCTTGATGTCGATGAACTGCTCCGCTCCCCGGACTCTGGATGGTTCCAGAGCCGCGGCGCTGCCGCGCCGGGCAAGACCATTTTGCTGGCAGACCGCTCCGCCTTTGTGCGAGGCCTGACACGGACTGAGCTCGAAATGAGCGGGCATCGAGCGATCGAAGCAGGAAACCTGGACGAAGCGTTGCGCGCATTGGAGCATCACCACGTCGACACAGTCCTGGTGGGCACGGATTTTCCACCCCGAGGGATCAGCCCTGTTGAGGATGCCATTCGCCTGCGTCCGGATTGGGCGGCGATTCCTGTGCTGGAGGTCAAAGATTGGGGCAGAACCCGCTACGAATCCTTCATGCAGGACGGCATGTATCCGAGTTCTGCCAGTCGCGGAGAAGCATTCCTCTCCGGGCTTTCGGGGCCGGCGTCGCCAGAGGTGGCCAGTGCGGTAGCGGAGACGAGGAACACTCAATGACTACTGAGACGGCGACAATGAAATCCGCGATAACGCAATCGAATGGGCGGTTTGCAACGTTTCACGTTGCCGGCCTGCTCTTTGGAGTTGATGTTCTTCGCGTACAGGAAGTCCTGCGCTATCAGCCGATGACACGGGTGCCCAAAGCGCCAGTTGAGATTGAGGGACTGATGAACCTGCGCGGCCAAATCGTGACGGCAATTGACATGCGGCGACTGCTGCGCTTGCCGGAACGCGATGAGACTGCCCAGCCTATGAACGTGGTGATCCGCACCGAGGCAGGCGCGGTTAGCCTGCTGGTCGACGAGATTGGGGATGTACTTGACCTAGAGGACGCCGCGTACGAACCGGCGCCGGGGAATCTGGATGCCGCGGCCCGCAAACTGGTCATCGGCGTCGTCAAGCTCGAGCGCGAATTGCTGCTGGTGCTCGACCCGGAGCAGGCCATCGATATCGCCGTGGGGTGCACTCTACACTGACCGCGCGCGGGCAAGTTCCACGATCTTGTTAATCAAGTCTGTGTAAGAGTAGCCGGCCTTCCTGGCGGCCAGGGTGAATTCAGCGGCGCTGGCAAGCCATGGGTTTGGGTTCGCTTCGATGACGTAGACCTCGCCCTTCTTGTTCAACCGCATATCGATGCGGCCATAGTCCCGTAGCTTGAGGGCGCGATATGCAGCGAGCGCCGTGTCCTCGAGTTTCTTCGTAGTCTCCTCATCGAGGTCTTCGACCGGCGCAGATTTTGTCACCTTGTAGGCTTCGGTCTCGTAATCGAACTTCACGTCTTGTCCGGCGATCCGCGGGGTCCCCTTGGGAAGCTTGGAGAGGTCTAGCTCAATCAGCGGGAGCACCTCGGCGTTCTCGTTACCGAGAATGGAGGCGTAGATTTCCCGGCCCTCAATGTACTCCTCGATGAGCGCTGGGCTGTCGAACTCCTCCTGGATGTAGTGAATCCGCTCCATCAGCTCCTTCACGCTACCGACCACCGAGCCGCTGTCGATGCCGATGGATCCGTCTTCGGAGACAGGCTTGACGATCAGCGGAAACTCGATATCGTGCGAATGATCGGTGCGGCCTTTGTAGGAGGTTGCAAAGTCCGGTGTCTTTATCTTGTGAAAGTCGAAGATCTTTTTTGCGAGTGCCTTGTCCTGGGCAAGGTAGTGAGCCTGCGGTCCGTTGCCGGTGTAGGGAATGTGCAGTAGCTCCAAATAGGCGGCGATGTTCTTGTCCATCGTGTCGTCGCCGGCATAGGACTCGGTGAGATTAAAGATGAGGTCGGCGCCGCACTTCGCCAGCGCCAGAAGTGATTGGTTCTTACCGTCGAGGAGGTAATAAGAAGGCTCGTGCCCGAGCTTTATCAACGCCTCGAAGATTTCTTCGCGGTCGTAGAGCGGGTTCTTCTTCTTCGTCCGGCGTTTGCCGCTCTTGCCCCGCGGCTCCTTCACCGGCTCCGGCTCAGGCTCGGGCGGTCCTTCTTCCCAGGCTTCGTGCAGTATCGTTACCTTCAGGTTTGCCATGATGCCTCGACGTTCTTTCAGTACCACCCGCGGCCAACAAATGGCCACATGGAAAGCAGCACTCAGGGCAAAATGAACTTGCCCCGAGTGATGTAGTTCATCGCCAGCGCGGTCGCGTATACAGTGACTTCGGTTAGATATTCTCGTTCACATTCTATGTCGGCGCGGAGTCCCAGGTCGCCAACTTTCGCTTCGATAGTTTCTACCATCTTCTTAACCAGCGGGCGCTGAACACCCGTCCAGTAGTTCACCTTATCGATGAGGACCTTGCGGTTCTCCCGCAGAAGTTCAACCGCCGGACGAACATTGTTCCTACGGCGCTTGGATACGTTGAAGATGTCGCGCAGGTCCGTGTCGAGGGGAAGATCGCCGGGAGTCAGCTGCTGATCGAGCGCGCGCTGATAGAACTCGCCGACCGTTACATCCATTTCGTCGACGGTAATATCAGTGTCACCGTGCGCAAACACTGGGTCGGCATTGCCGAGATTGCGTCTAACGCGATCCATGTAGAGCAGCTTCTTCATCGCGCCCCAGCCCTTGTACCGCTTGCGCCAGTTGGAGCGAGGTGTCAGCCATACCGCAAACGTCTCTGCGAAGTCTTCGTCGGGATGCTTTTGGGCATACCAGCCCTCCATGTGCCGCACGAACTGCCGCGAGAAGGGAATCGGCTTGTAGCTGTCGCGGTAGGGCCGCCGGAAGGGTCCAAAAAGGGCGCGCCATTCCTGCGTCTTATAGAGCGCGTAGGCGTAGTTGAAGGCATGGCCGGCCTCATGGCGCATGTACATCATGATCTGCCGGGCGTCCTCAATGTCGTTCATCTCCGATTCAAGCCGCTGCAGGTTCGGATCGGCAAGATAGAAAGGGATTCCAATAACGGGCTCCATGTTCGGGCAGCCCCACTCATCGGTGAGATAGCACTTGGGGCGGAAGCGGTTGAGCCCCTTGGCTTCCAGCTCTTTATAGAGTTGCTGCACGAAGCGTTCGAGGGGAGAGCCTTCAAGCTTCAGGCCGAGCTGCTGAATCGGCTTGGACAGTATCTCTTGGACCTCAGCCGGAGCTTTTTCGAAATTGGCCACAGATGGTCGAGCGTAGCACAGGAATGGCGTGCCGATTAACGGACAGCCAGAGTCCAGGCGGGAGAAAGAGAATGTCTGATAACAGGTATTCTGTACAGTTCAGCCTTCGCGACTGCAAGTATAATGCTTTGAATTGGTTAAGGCGATTCTAAAGAATGCGCATGAAGTTTTCCTTTGAGCAGACGCTCGTCATGGGCCCTCTTCTCCCGTTGCCGTAGGATGGGGACTGGGACTGAGTACGCTGCCTTTGCAACTTCTTCCCTTTCAACATTTGAGGGTTGGTCAACCCCACTTCGATATGGAAGAATTCTATGCATGCAAGCCTTGGTTCTCACCGAGTACGGGCATCTGGAATTGAGTGACCGTCCAACCCCGGTGCCTGCACCCGGCGAAGTGCTGATCCGGGTGGCGGCATGCGGCATCTGCGGCAGCGATGTTCATGGTTACGATGGGACCTCCGGCCGCCGCATCCCTCCGATCGTAATGGGCCACGAGGCTGCGGGAACGGTGGTTTCGACCGGCCCGAGCGCCAACCGCTTCCAGCCTGGCGACCGGGTCACCTTTGACTCCACAGTTTGCTGCGGCGCCTGCGCCTTCTGCGCTCGGGGCGAGATTAATCTTTGCGATCGCCGTGAGGTGGTCGGAGTCTCCTGCGGCGAGTACCGGCGCGACGGAGCCTTCGCTGAATTCATCGCGGTTCCAGAACGGATCGTCTACCCGATCCCGGCAAATCTATCGTTTGCCGAAGCTGCCATGCTGGAGCCCGCGTCCGTTGCTCTGCACGCAGTGGCCGTGAGCGAGCTGTGCGGAGGCGAAACGGCGCTGGTTGTGGGCTCCGGGATGATCGGTCTCCTGACCCTGCAGGCGGCCCGGGCCGCTGGTTGCAGCAAGGTCTTCGTGGCGGACATCGACGCGACCAGGCTGGAACTTGCACGATCGATGGGGGCCACGGAAGTACTTCCCTTTTCGGGCGCGGCACTGGTGCGCGAGTGTTTGCGGCTAACCAGCGGCGTCGGAGTCGATATTGCATTCGAAGCCGTGGGGCGCGACGAAACGGTGGCCGTTGCCATCGACGCCACGCGCAAAGGTGGAACCGTTACCTTGATTGGCAATGTGACCCCTGAAGTGAAGCTGCCGCTACAGAAGGTCGTAAGCCGCGAGCTGCGATTGCAAGGTACTGCGGCCTCTGCAGGCGAATACCCGCAGGCTATCACTCTGATCAGCTCTGGTCAGATTCACGTGAAGCCACTCATCACCGAGGTAGCCGGGCTGGCCGACGGGCAGCGCTGGTTCGATCGCCTCCATTCCCGTGAGCCCAACCTGATGAAAATAGTGCTGGTGCCCTCCGCAGGGGCTGCAGCATGAGCGATTCCCTCTTTGACCTGACGGGGCAGGTTGCGCTGGTTACCGGCACGAGCCGGGGGCTGGGCCAGTACTTCGCGCGGGCTCTGGCGAAGGCCGGCGCCGACCTGATTCTGACCAGCCGCAAGCGCGAGACACTGGCGGAGTTCGAAGCGGAGATTCGGTCGCTGGGGCGACGCGTGGTGAGCCTCGAACTCGACGTGCGCGACGAGGCGAGCATCAAGCGCATGACAACAGAGGCTGAGGCGGCATTCGGACCGATCCAAATCCTGGTAAACAACGCCGGATGCAACGTACGCAAGCCTGCGCTCGACGTGACCTGGGACGACTGGAACCTGATTCTCGACACGAACCTGCGCGGCAGTTTCTTTGTCGCGCAGGCGATCGCCCGCGGAATGATCGAGCGGCGCTATGGCCGCATCATCAACATTGGCTCGGTGACAAGCGTCTTCGGCTACGCGGGTCTGGCTCCTTACGGTGCCAGCCGCGGCGGCATTCGTCAGCTCACCATGAGTCTCGCTGACGACTGGGGCCCTCACGGTGTCACGGTGAACTGCCTTGCGCCCGGCTGGTTCAAGACGCAACAGAACAAGGTGATGTACGAGAGCCGTGAATGGGTGGAGTACCTGGTCGAGCGCATTCCCCTGAAACGGCCTGGCACGCCCAGCGATCTGGATGGCGCGGTCGTGTTTCTGGCGTCCGAGGCCAGCAGATACATTACCGGTCAGACTCTGCTGGTGGACGGCGGTATTTCGATCGGGCGAACGCAGGCCCTGGTCCAGAAAAAAGCCTAGCCCCGGCTCCCCTCGAGCACCATCGGCCGCACATCGCGCAGCATGAAAAGATACGCGCAGATGCCGATGACAAGATATGCGCCCGCCACCACAAATGCAGCTGTGAATGAATGTAGTTTGTAGACCAGGAAGCCTGTGATGACCGGAGCGGCTATTCCCGACAGCTGGTTTGAAAAGTTGAGAATGCCGCCCACGCGGCCAACGCTTCCCGGCGGTGCAATCAACGACGGAATCGACCACCCGACTGCGGATGCGGCTGACAGTCCGGCGATTGACACGGTGATCCAGGTGAGCGCCCGAAGAGGGGTGTGAGACCATCCGGCGCCGACGATTCCCAAGCCGCAAGTCGTCCCCACGACCAGCACAGTCATGCGCACCCGACTTGCATTCAATCCCCTCTTCACTAGGAAGTCAACGAGGATCCCTCCAATCAGCAAATCGGTCGCAGTGGCGATGAGCCACGGTACGCCGGTGTAGACAAATGAATGCATCAGTTCAATGTGGAGCGAATCAGACAAATAAGTTGGGAGCCAGCCTACCAGAAGATAGAAAGCATAGTTATAGGCTCCGAAACCTATCGCGAATCCCAGCATCCTGCGTTGCGAGACCAGTTGTAAGAGGGTGAACGGCCGCACAGCATGGTCTTTCCCACTCGGCCCGCTCTGTGAAATCAAGGCCATTTCTGCCCTGCTGACTTTTCGGTCCTCTTGGGGCTCGCGATAGACAAAGTAGAACAGCGCGAAATAGAGAAGGCTGAGAACACCCGTCGCGGCGAAGCTCATGCGCCAGCCGATGTGCAGCAAGAGGATACCGATAGCGGGCACGCCAATCGCTGATCCGAATTTCGCAGCCGAATCAAAGAGGCTGGTGGCGAAACTCCGCTCGTTTTCCGGGAACCAGCTTCCGATCGCCTTGGTATTTGCCGGGAAGGTCGGCGCTTCTCCCACTCCCAGCAGAAAGCGGGCCCCAAACAGCCAGCTCAAGTTTGGGCTCGCTCCCGCGGCGAAGGAGGCGATGCTCCAAATGACTGTGCTGATGCGGCCCACAAGCCGAACCCCCAGGCGATCGAGCACCACACCGATGGGCAATTGGCAGAGCGCGTACGTCCAGTTGTAGGCGCCCAGCAGCAATCCAAAAGTGAAGTCCGACACGCCGAAGGATTGCGTGAGAGCGCTGTGGGAGACCGAAAGGTTGACCCGGTCGAAGTAGTTGACCAGGACACCGAAGCCCAGCAGCCAGGCGATCCGCCAGCGGCGATGGGTGGTGGTCCGGCGTGGCTCCAAGGCAGGACGAACAGCATCAGCAGAGTCTTGATTGATCATTTGTCTCCCGCCAGTGAGACCACCAGATCGAGCTTACAGGAGCAGGCACATTGTGGCTCGGCCGATACTGATAACCGCGGCAATATTCGTGCCTTGGATCCTTGGAAGAGACTCCCCCGCAGACGTAGAATTCCTTTTCAGTGAAACGGAGTTCTACATGAAGCATTCGGTGGTTCGCAGGTTTGTGTTCTGCGCGTTCTTGTATTCAATCGGCTTCCTTGCCTCTTCAGTCTGCGGACAGAGTCAAACTCTGCGCACACCTCCCGTGACCATCGAAGGCGATCACTTCGCCCGTGAGGGCAAGCCGTATCAAATCATCTCCGGCACCATTCATTACCCGCGTGTAACCCGGGAATACTGGCGCGACCGGCTGCGCAAGGCCCGCGCCATGGGTTTGAACACCGTGGAAACCTACGTCTTCTGGAACTTGCATGAGCCGAAGCCCGGCCAGTTCGACTTCAGCGGTCAGCTCGACGTGGCTGCCTTCATCCGCATGGCTCAGGAAGAAGGCTTGAACGTGCTTCTGCGTCCTGGCCCCTATGTCTGCGCGGAATGGGAAGCAGGCGGCCTGCCTTCATGGCTCGTCGGCGACCCATCAGTAGACGTCCGCACTCGTGATCCCAAATTCCTTTCCGCGACACAGCGTTACCTGACGCGGCTCGGCAAGGAGGTCGCCGATCTGCAGGCAACGCACGGAGGTCCCATTATCGGCATCCAGGTGGAGAACGAGTATGGCTCCTATGGCCATGACAAGGACTACATGGAGGACATCCACCAGGCGCTCATCCGCGCCGGGCTTGGCGATTCCCTCTTCTACACCTCCGACGGCGCGGACCAATTCCCCAACGACGCCCTGCCGAACGTCCTGGCCGTGATCAACTTCGGACCAGGCGATGCGCAACGCGATTTCGCCAAGCTTGCTCAATTGCGCCCGCATCAGCCCATGATGACCGGTGAGTATTGGGACGGCTGGTTCGACGCATGGGGCAACAAGCAGCACGTCCACACCGATGCCGATGTCCAGGCGAGAGAGATCGACTGGATCCTCGGCCAGGGTTACTCCCTGAATCTCTACATGTTTCACGGCGGCACCACGCGCGGATTCATGAATGGAGCCAACCTGGGTTCCGGCCCCGATGCTCGCTACGAGCCGCAAACCACCAGCTACGACTACGATGCCGCGCTCGATGAAGCAGGGCGGCCGACGAAGAAATTCTTCCTGCTGCGCGGCATAATTCAGCAGCATACCGGGATTACGCCTCCACCGTTACCGGACCCTCTGCCGCTCGCATCGTTTCCGGAGTTCGCGTTGACCGAATCGGCCTCCGTATGGGACAACCTTCCTTCCCCTGTGGAGTCGCCCGCGCCCGAAGCCATGGAGACCGTTGGCCAAAGTTACGGCTACATTCTTTACCGAACGAAGGTGACAGGTCCGCAGAAAGGCGAACTGAAGATCGACGATCTGCGCGATTATGCCGCAGTCTACGTTGACAGAAAGCTTGTCGGCACCGCGGATCGCCGATTGCAACAGGGCTCGGTTTCAATCGTCATTCCTGCCGGAGGTTCAACGCTCGACATCCTCGTTGAGAATACCGGCCGTATTAATTTCGGGCCGCACCTCCCCGATGGCCGGGCAGGCGTTGTTGGACTCGTCACACTCGGCGAGCACCACCTCGAGGGATGGAAGACCTATTCCCTTCCCATGAATTCGCCGTATGCCATCGAGCATTGGACGAAGAGCACCGCTCCTGGTCCCGCCTTCCATCGCGGAACGTTCACGCTCGACAAGGTAACCGACACCTATCTCGATACCAGCTCACTCACGAAGGGTTTTGTTTGGCTCAACGGGCACAACCTCGGCCGCACCTGGAACATTGGCCCACAGAAGTCCATCTTTGTACCCGCGCCGTGGCTAAGAGAAGGATTGAATGACGTGGTGGTCTTCGACTTTGCTGACCTGCCGGCCACTTCCCTTCGCGGGGTTGACGAACCGCTGTGGTCAAAGTGATCGGGCGTCGTCTCAGGCCATCCACTCGTGAAGCGCGCGCGAAAGCTCGCCGATAGCGAGACGGCTTGAGTCGGTCTTGACCGGGAATTCGGGCGGCGCAACAAGGTATACCTGCGACATGCTCTCAGCAATGCACATGCACGACGTCGCGCTCTGATATTCGCCGTAGCGCGCGGCCGCCAGCCAAACGTAAACCGCAAGAATCTGTGCATCAATCGCGCTTCCTGGCAGGTCGTCGACTGCGGGCAATGGATTCACCTGGTCAGGATTGTCGAACACGGCCACGCCCGTGAAGGGCTTGGGTTTGCTGCGCACGCCGAACTTCGCCACTAGCAAGCGGGGCCGGGCCCGGCGCAGCGCTTCAGATGCTCCCCACTGCACAAATGAGTTCCCGAAAATTACGGCCCCGTTCCCACTGAGATAGAGTGTG
>Ga0307474_10004373_pt1 | contig 10191 bp, 12 predicted proteins | sample atmos_gasesECM1C_2_FD_203312 | JGI IMG/M metagenome (GOLD analysis project Ga0307474, IMG submission 203312) | Hardwood forest soil microbial communities from Morgan-Monroe State Forest, Indiana, United States - atmos_gasesECM1C_05 | ecosystem: Environmental > Terrestrial > Soil > Temperate...
GGGGCAGCGAGTTGGTGCTCGCCTTTCACCCTTCGCAAGGAATCGTTCAAAATTGAAATCGCCAAACCCGCTCCAAATGCGGGTTTCAGAGGCCCGAAGGCTCAAAATCCGGGAAAAATCGGCATTAGACCCATAAAAACCCAAGAAAACTGTGGAAATCGCGCATTTTCCCATTGACTTTGTACCTGCCCAGGCCGCATGGTAACCATCGGCAGGGTTCTTCGTAGCCGCATGAATACAGGGTTTTCGCGCATTCAGTAGTTTTATCTGCCCTCCCTCTTGCGGTAAGTGTTGTTGCGCGGAAGCCCACCAAACAGGCAGCCCCGAGGGCTCGCCGAGAAGGAGAACATTCAATGGCATCTGGACTGACCAAGACGGCCCTTACACGGCTCCTGGCCGAGAAGCTCGAACTGACCAACAAGCAATCCGCAGCCTTCCTAGACCTGCTGGCGGAGACCGCCATCAAGGAAACCAAGAAGAGCGGCGTATTCGTTATCCCCGGAATCGGCCGTCTGGTGAAGGCCGAGCGCAAGGCTCGCATGGGCCGCAACCCCCAGACCGGCGAGGCCATCAAGATCAAGGCCAAGACCGTGGTGAAGTTCCGCGTGGCAAAGTCCGCCAAGGACGTTATCGCTCCGCCGAAGAAGTAGCCCCTCCCCCAAGCTGTACAGAAAAGGGAGAGCCTCGCGCTCTCCCTTTTTCATTTGCGTGGCCGTCGCGTGAAGCGGTTCTCAGGCAATGGGTGAGTTTCATTCTCATTGCGAGATATGGTCTCTTTGAATATAGAAAAGGAAGATGAAACCCAGAATCTCAACAACTGGCCCGACAATGATTGCAAGAGCAACTGAACCCAACACATCCTGGCCGTCGTGCGGATATCGCCAGACAAAGAAATAGAAACTCAACCGGAAGGCCAACCACGCACAGATGATCGCGAGGAGGGTGCTGCCGATAAGCGCCAATCCGGCTTGTGCCCACCAAGATTTTGGCCAATTCCGCATTACGCAATGCTGTCAGAAAGTTTGGCCAAAAGTCCATCCAATCCCTCAACAGCCAGCGAATCAGTTTGGTAGTGGTTTCCGTCGTAGGCAAAGGCCCGTGCCCTTCAGGCTGACCGACTACAGATTTTTTCGCACACTGCCGGTTGGCTGGATCATCTAAACAACCATGACAACGGCTTCGACGATTCCGGGACAAATTGCGCCCAAGCCAGCACGCGGCTCATCGATTCTCATTCTGCTGCGTCTTGAGGGCCTGGTTGTCGCAGCCGCTGCAGCGCTGCTCTATGCGCGCACGGGCGCGAGTTGGTGGCTTTTCGCGGCTCTGTGGCTCGTGCCTGATTTGTCGATGCTCGGTTATCTGGCGGGCCCGTGTCAGGGAGCGCGCATCTATAACGCAATCCATTCTTATGTTGCACCGGGGGCGCTAGCGCTTGTTGCGCTGTTGCTGCCGGGAACGCACGCGGCGTTGCCAATTGCGTTGATCTGGGTGAACCACATCGGCGTCGATCGCATGCTGGGCTACGGACTCAAGTATGGGAACGGTTTCGGGTTTACGCACCTGGGGCCGGTGGGAAAGAAACGAGCCTGATCAGGCGGCGCCCGAATTGGCTTCCGCGGGGTTGGCTTCGTCTGCTTTCGATTCGCCCAGTTTCGATTCACCCGATTTCGATTTTTGGGCCGGCACCAGCGCGCGCACGATCAGCCATACTCCCAAGGCGATCAGGATCGATCGCGGCCAGTTGAGATGAAAGTAGGCGAATGCGGCGATGTAGACCGCCGCGCCTGCCAGCGTTGGAATCCACGCCTTCATCATTCCGCGCGCAAAAAGCGAAGCGAGAAAGCTCCAGAAAAGCCCTTCAAGCATGAGTTGCTGGTCGTAGAACCAGGCGAGAACCGCCATGGTGACGAACATGCCGATGGGCATGATTTCGGTGAGGAGCGCTGTGAGCCAGTGTGGCTTGTTGCCTGCTGGCGGCAAGCTCGAGCGAAGGCGCGGAATGAGGCGAGGGACGGAGCGCAGATATTCCTGATAGGGCTGGCCAAGTTGCTTGCCGAGGAAAGCCTCTTCACCCAGAATCAGGCGCAGAAAAAAAATGGTGAGCAGCACAATGCTGAATAGCGCGCCCGACGGTGGCATGAGCAGCGCGATGGCGAGCATCATGCACCAGCCGCCAAGGTAGAGGGGATTGCGCATGAAGCGGTAAGGCCCGTCGGCCATTACCGCTCCGGCCTGCATATCGCCGTGATGAACCGTGCTGTAACCGAGATAGGCCGTGCCCCACACGCGCAAGACTGCGCCCGCAAGCGCAATGAGCGCGCCAAGAACGATGACGATCGGCGTTGCGATGGCGAAGCTGGTCAGGCCAAGTCTGCTTGCTTCAAGCGGAAGCCACTCGAGTGTGGAGATGCGCCGGCCGAAGTCCCATCCCCCCAGCCAGGGCGACCAGAATCCAACGAAGACGATCAGGATCATGATCAGCATTCGCAGGCGAAACTCGATGGCGCTTGCGCGCATGTTTTTCTCCAAAAGAAGGTCGGTTTTTGGCTGCGTGCAACCAGTGCTGCCAGCCAGGCGACAGAATTGCCAGGCCAGAATACCGGTCAAGAATGCCGATTCGGAATGCCGATCCAGCTCAGCGTTATTTCAATTTCTTGATTGTTGCGCCATCGGGAATCTTCACCTCGAACTGGCTATCAGTAACGTCGACGTTTTCGTGTACCGCTTCAAAACTCAGCACCAGTTGGATTCCCTCCTGCGGACGCTTGATGGTCACCTTTGAGGGATACTTGCCGGCGCTGAACGTGGTGTAGTCGCTGTAGAAGATCTGCGTTTCCAACACGCCTGCACTGTTGTAGACATACTGGTCGTAGGGCAACATGTCATCGCGGTGAAACGTGATGGTTCGGACGGGCAGGAGCTCCTGGCCGCTTTTATGGTGCATGATGCTCAGGATGTACTCCGGCTCCGAGTACAAATGCTTCTTGGCGGCATCTTCGACCGTCTCGGTGTCGCTGGCCACCATATATTCATCTTCCGGGTCCAGGCCACGCACCGCGATCGCATCCAGGAAAAAGTCAGGACGAAGGTTTAGAAGCGCGGTGGGCGACTGTTCCGTAACAGTGTTCGTGCCCTCTATGACGGTGTTCTTCGACGGAATAACAAGCGTGAAGTTATTGCCGTCGCTGGCCATGTCAAAGATCATCAGGCCGAAATAGGTTCCCCGTACGCGCAGCATCTTGGGTTTGCGCATAACAATGATCCCGCGGCAGGATGGTAGGTCTTCCGTGATGCCTTCGCCGGCTTTCGTCTCGGTTGCGTAAATCTCTACGGTTGCTGTCAGGGTCTGCACAGCGTCCCAGCGCTGATTGAGTTGCTTTACCAATTCTTCCGGCGTAGCCGTTTGCACGATCGCTGGAGCCTTGGGAACTGGCAGATGCCGCTTGGTCGGAATGAAGTAAGAGCATCCGGAAAGCGCAAAGGGAAGAACGAGCGCAGCGGATCGGGCAAGATGGGAGTGGATCTTCATCGATCGCCCGCCTTCTTTTGCGCCTTGCGATAGAGCTCCACATTGCGATTGTGCTCGTCGAGAGTTGCGGCAAAAAGAGAATGGCCCTGCGCGTCGGTTCCGGCGGCGACAAAGTAGAGATAGTTTGTCTTCGGCGGATTCATGGCCGCGCGCAGCGATGGGATGCCCGGGTTGCACACCGGTCCCGGCGGCAGCCCGGCGTGCAGATACGTGTTGTAGGGAGTATCGCGCGTAAGATCGCTCTGATAGATTGCGCCGCGCCAATGCTTTGTTAGCTCGAGCCCGTAGATCACGGAGGGATCGGTGTTGAGCGGCATGTTTTGCGCCAGCCGGTTCTGAAACACACTGGCGACGAGGGGGCGCTCGGCGTCGACGGCCGTTTCACGCTCCACAAGCGACGCAATGGTCACAACCTGATGCACATTCTCACTCAACCCCAACTGCGTGGCTTCCACGCGGAAGCGCTTGACCATGGCGACGACAAGCTCAATCGGTGTCACCTTTGGCGAAAAGCGATAAGTATCCGGAAACAGATAACCTTCAAGGCTCTTCGCGCCAGGGTCCAAATCTGCCACCAGATCCGTCTGGCTTACTGCCGCGTCTAGAAAGCTCTGCCTGGTGCCCAACTTCGCCTGTTCCACGCGCGCTGCAATTTCAAAGATGCTGGCTCCCTCAGGAACCGTCAAGGCAATGGTATAAACGTCGCCGCGAGCGATCCGCGAATAAACCTCTGTTACCGGCGCCTCATGGTCGAACCGGTAGGTTCCGGCGTGCAATGTTCCGTGCCTGTACCAACGCACCAAATCGAAGGCGTATCGGCTGCGAACCAGGCCCGCCGCTTCCAGTTGGCGGCCAATGCGAACTGCCGATGAGCCGGGCGCAATATCTACAAACGTCTCAGAATCCGGCCCGTAGGGCGTAAGTACCAACCACGCTGCGGCCCCGGCTCCGATGGCCGCAACTAGCAGCAATACCAGCAAGATAGCCGCCGCGCCGGAACCTTTATTCTTGCCGCCACTCCGCCTGCGTCGAGCCATCCTGCTGTTGTGGACCCTTCCCTGAAGAATAGGAACGCGAATAAGGCTGCCGGTGTTCCACCCCTCCCTAGATTGTACCGGGATTAAAGCCTCTCCGCGCCTCGCGAAGGGCGCCCGGAGCGGGCGGCGACTCAAACATGTGAGGGGGCTGAAAGTTGGGCCGTAAGCTGGATGAGAGGTGCAGCAAAGTGGAATCCGAGGCCCCGCTACGTTATCTCGGTCTGGACTTCGGCAGTCGCCGCATCGGGGTTGCTGTGTCGGACGAGCTGGGCCTGACGGCACAGCCCGTACTTACGCTGGAGCGGCGGGGCAGCGGTCCTGCAAACCGAAGAGAAGATCTGCGTTCGCTGGCGAGGCTTTGCAGGCGATTCGGCGTGGCGGGAATCGTGGTCGGCAACCCGCTGCATCTTTCCGGCGAATCAAGCCCGCGTGCTGCCAAAACGCAGGCCTTTGCCGCCGAACTGGGACAGCTGACGGGCCTGCCAATTCACTTTTGCGATGAACGACTGACGACTCGCGCGGCACACGAGATTCTCTACGAGGCCGGGCACGAGCGGCAGAAGCACGGCAAAGTTGTGGACCAGGTGGCGGCGACGCTGATCTTGCAATCGTTTATTGATGCGCGGCGGGATAAGGCGAAGACGGCGCCCGATCGCTAATCGCCGGGTGTTGCTGCCGTATAATCAGGGGCTAGGAACGTATATCTTTTGCGGCTGGAGCAGCCCCTTCTGCGCCACCGGACGATACCGGAAGACCGATGCCCGATCAAATTAAAAAGCAGCTCCTCGAGGAGATCAAGCAGCTCGAGTACGAGCTCATCACAGAGTTGCCAGCCGAGATCAAGAAGGCGCGGGCTCTGGGAGATCTGTCGGAGAACGCCGAGTATCACATGGCCAAGCAGCGGCAGGAGTTTGTGAATGCCCGCCTCGGCCAGCTGAAGAAGCGCATGGGCGAACTGTCGCTGGTGAACCTCGCGAACATTCCGCGCGACAAAGCGGGATTTGGATCGACGGTGGTTGTTTATGACTCGACGAAAGACGAAGAGATTGTCTACCGTTTGGTTACGAGCGAAGAGGCAGACGTTTCAAAGGGGCTGATCTCGACTACTTCACCCATTGGCCACGGAATTGTGGGCAAGAAGGTGGGCGACGTGGCTACGATCGTAACGCCCAACGGCAAGCGCCAACTTGAAATCCTGAAACTGACGACGATCCACGACGAAGCTGCCGCGACGGAGTCCGCGGACGGCGCAGCGAAGTAGCAAGGAAGCTGGAATGACCTGGACTAGCGCTTTTGGCCGTGGCTGCGGCTGGCTTTTGGACCGCATTGTGTATGGGCTGGCGCTCACACGCATCTCGCCCAACGCGCTTACCTTTATTGGACTAGTCATCAACATCGTCGCTGCGTTTTTCTTTGGCCACGCCAACTCCACCAACCAAGACATCATGTTTTTCTACGCCGGTCTGGTCATCTTCGGCGCGGGCATCTTCGATATGGTCGACGGCCGCGTGGCGCGCCGCATCAACAAGGTCACTGTCTTCGGCTCGTTCTTTGATTCGGTGATCGATCGCTACTCCGACGTGGTTCTCTTCTTCGGCCTCCTGGTTTACTACGGGCGCATCAATCGTTTTCGTTACGTGGTGCTGGTGGCTTTTGTCATGTGCACCTCGCTCATGGTCAGCTACACGCGGGCCCGTGCCGAGGCGCTCATCGGATCGTGCAAGGTGGGCTTTATGGAGCGGCCCGAGCGCATCGTGCTCATCCTGCTGGGCGCGCTGTTCAATCACTGGGGCGTGATGGCTCCGGTGCTGTGGCTGCTGGCTGTTCTCTCCACCGTTACTGTGGTTCACCGCGTGGTCTACACTTACCAGAACACGAAGCACCTGGCGCCTATAAGCCAGGCATGAGCTAAGCCAGGCATGAGCGCTTGAGCCTTTCGTACTGCGCTTAGCATCTAAGAGTGAGTTATGAGCACAGAAAAAGCGACATTTGGAGCAGGATGTTTTTGGGGCGTGGAGGCTGCGTTTGCGGCCATTCCCGGCGTGACGTCGACGGCCGTGGGCTACGAGGGCGGAAAGCTCGACCGGCCCACCTACAAAGATGTGTGCACGGACCAGACGGGCCACGCGGAAGTCGTCGAACTTGACTTCGATCCGGAAAAAGTCAGCTACGAAAAGCTGCTCGACGCATTCTTTGAGCTGCACGACCCCACTACGCTGAATCGCCAAGGACCAGATTGGGGCGCGCAATATCGCTCGGCGATTTTCTATCACTCGCCGGAGCAAGAAGCGCAAGCACGGGCCAAGATCGAGCAGCTAACCGCCGATGGCCGCTACAAGCCGCGCAAAATTGTGACCAAGATTGAGCCTGCGCAAACTTTCTGGCGCGCAGAGGATTACCACCAGCGCTATTTGGAAAAGCGCGGCCAGGCGAGCTGCCACATTTAACAATTGGCGCCGGACCGAGAACTGCTAGAAGTGTTCCTCGAAGTCCTCGCGCGGCTTGCGGTTGTTCAAGAACGCGTCGCTGGCTTCAATGGTTTCCTGGAGCAGCAAGTCACCAGTTATCAGGTGCAACTTCATCTCACCCAGTTTCCCGGCCATTTCGCTGGCCTGTTCCTCGGTGATTTTGCTTTTGTCGTTCCAGTGAAAGCGGTTAATCAGGCCCAGCATCACGGCCACGTCTTCTTCCGGTTTCTGCTCCATGTCGAGGAAGCGGGACTGATCCTGATAGATCTCTGCGTAGCGCTCTGCCTCGGCATACGGCATGTACGCCAGCGCGCCGGTGTCCTGGCTGGTTTTCCAGGCCGTATCGCGCAGACCCATGGCGTGAAAGTTCAGCGTGATGCTTGCCTTTTGTGCAGTGGGATCGTTGGGGCGGTCCTGGATACGTTGCATGGCCTCAAGATCGTGATCGACTTCGTTCCGCCAAGCTTTTAGCACCGGCTGCGCGCCGCGCATGTCCTCAAGATTGTGCTGAATCTCGGAGCGCAATGAATCACGCGCCTCCGCCGCGAGGTGCACATGGCTACGCCACTCCATGCAGCCCTCGATCTGCGTGGCGATCAGCAGTCCCAATGTAATGGTGATCAAGTGGATGAGGATCTCGGAGATCCCGCGCAGCGGCTTATGCGGAGCATGAACATCCAGCATGGGTCGCCTTTCCCATTGCAGATTGAATTACGTGTCCGGATCCGCGGACAGAGCTTCCTCCGTTCCCCGGCACAATTCCTCATGCACCTTATAACACGAACCCCGGAGAATCTCACTCCGGCTCAGGCGGCTCTTCCTTTGAATCATCCGTGGGTTCGGGCGTTTCCGCCGGATCCGCTTCTCCCTCTGCTTTCGCTTTGGTTTCGGCGTCGGTCTCAGCTGCTTGCTCCGCATCGAGCGCGGCTCCGGAGCCGCCAGGCTCGTCAATCCAGAGGCAGGCGATCCACCACAGCAACACGCACACATACACCACTTTGTCGGCGTTGATCAGCTTGTCACGCAGACCCAAAAGCTTGTCGTATTCCGCCTGAGTATGAATGACGGAGTGCGTGCCGATGGCCTGCACGGTTGCGCGCAGGGCCAATTGCGCAAGCGCCGCTGTCGAAAGTCCGACCATAATCAGCTGCGCATGGCTGCGCCATCCGGCTCCGAAGCGTCTTCCCAGCAGAGTCACCAGCAAACCCAGCTCGATAGTGAGCACACCGGTCAGCAAAGTGCCCTTGTCCCATGCGAACTGCATTAGCCGGATCGCCGCGTACTGCGATTGAGCCGTCAGCGTCACCCAGGCCGGCCACGGTCCCCATAGCACCAGCACCGCCGCGCCCCCGGCCAGCACAGCCAGCGTGCCGATGATCCAGCCGGGCTTCCTCGCTCCTCGAAACGACTGCCGCGCCAATTCCACCAACACAAGCAGGCCGATGGCAGCGTTTAGATTCGACAGCACCCAATAAATCTCAATCCCTGTGATGCGCGGCAGCCTGGACAACAGCAGCTGCTCTGTCAACTCCAGCAGCCCCATCATCGCAATGCTTGCGGTGAACCAGGGAAAACGCTTAGCCCTGTCGCGCCCCAGAAGCACAACAAGCAAGACCAGCAGCGCCGCAAATGTCAGCGTCCAGAGAATCTGAGTAGCCGAAAAATCGAAGTTGCTGAAGTGCATTTGAACCTTGTCCGGGCGCGGCTTTGATTTGCCGCGAGCCCTCAACAAGTCTAAATGGGAAAGCAGGCATACCAGCGGAACTCGAGCAGCCTGCCATAATTCCATCATGCTGGTTCTCGCTTCCGCTTCGCCGCGCCGCAGTGAACTCCTAACGCAGGCGGGCTACCGGTTCCGGGTGCATCCCGCGCACATCTCTGAGGACCCGCTGCCGGGCGAGGACCCGATCGCCTATGTCACTCGGCTGGCGCGAGAAAAGGCCGAGGCGGTCTATCTCGAACTTACCCGCGAGCTGACCGCCGGCGACTCTCAGGAGCTTAGTCGTGACAGCGAATCCGGTTTGGCCGTGCTGGGCGCAGACACCACGGTCACTCTGGGCAATATGATTCTGGGCAAGCCCGCGGATGCGGCCGACGCTGCGCGCATGTTGCGCCTGCTTTCTGGCCGCACGCATCGCGTCATGACCGGGGTGGCTGTAGTCACCGCCGAGAGCGTTGAAGTGGCCGCGGAAGTTACGGCGGTTCGCTTTCTCACTCTCTCCGACGCAGAGATCGCGGATTATGTGGCCAGCGGCGAGCCCATGGACAAGGCCGGTGCGTACGCGATCCAGGGCCGCGCCGCAAGATGGATTCCCCGCATCGAAGGCTGCTACTTCAACGTGGTTGGCTTGCCGCTGGCGCTGGTGTCGTCGATGCTGGAGTCGTGCGAGTACCGGGAGTAAGTCTTCTGTGCGAACTGCGCTTTTCACGCTAGAATAATCGCGATTTCAAACCAAGGCCACTGTGATGCGCAATCCAATCTTCCAACTCAGCGCAATTTTCGCGATAGCTGGCTCTTTTCCAGCAGTTGTTCACGCGCAGTTTCGCCAGCCAACCAAAGAAGAGTGGCAGATGACCTCCGACCCCAAAGCTCCGGGAGCAGACGCAGTGTATCTGGACGTGGAAGAGAACGATGATCTGCAGCCCGGCGTCAGCACTTTTGACGCTCGGATCAAAGTGCTCACAGAGAAAGGCAAGGAGCTGGCGACCGTCGAGGTTCCCTACCGAAATGACTGCGAACAGGTCGCGCTCGTCAAAGGCCGCACGATTCACTCCGATGGAACCGTCGTTCCGCTCGCGGTGAAACCGGAGAACCTGCTGCTTGTAAAAACCGGGCACGAAAAGATTGAACGCAAGATTTTCTCATTGCCAAGCGTCGAGGTGGGCAGCATTTTGGAGTACCACTACGAGGTCCAGTCCATCCCCTGCCAGTTCTACCGCACACCATCCTGGGATGTGCAGAAGAGGTATTTCGTACACAAAGCGCACTATGCTTATTCACCTCCCGATCGAACGGGCAACCTGGTCGACGAGCATGGGAACTCAGTAACCAACATCCTCAGCTGGCAGACACTGCCCACGGGCGCGAGTCTGAAGTTCAGCGGCGCGGGTCATTTCATCCTCGACGTCACGGATGTACCACCGATTCCTAATGAAG
>Ga0307474_10004374_pt1 | contig 10187 bp, 6 predicted proteins | sample atmos_gasesECM1C_2_FD_203312 | JGI IMG/M metagenome (GOLD analysis project Ga0307474, IMG submission 203312) | Hardwood forest soil microbial communities from Morgan-Monroe State Forest, Indiana, United States - atmos_gasesECM1C_05 | ecosystem: Environmental > Terrestrial > Soil > Temperate...
CGTGGGCGTCCCCGGGGACGTTTGTAACTCACAATCGAGCCCCGCTCTAAGATCTCGCCGCCCCATACACCCCAGGGTTCGGCCCGTTCCAGCGCCGCGGCCAGGCACTGCCGCCGGATAGGGCAGCTCGCGCAGAGCGTCTTGGCACGCTCCAGGTCCGCCGGGGTCTCGGCGAACCACAGGTCGGGATCGCCGACATGACACGGCAGCACTGGCCGCGTCTGTCTAGGGACTGTCGGTGCCGACATGTCCTCATCACCTGCTTCCTGGTCTGGTGGCTGTCCTTCGGATTGATCCGGACCAGGTTGGAGGCTGTCGACCCTATAACCGTGGCCACGGATCCTGGTGACTTCGGGTCCGTGGCCATTTGGCGAAAACCGGGCTGGTTACGTTGCGCTTACGTATGACCCCGATCCACGGACACGTCAGTCGCTGCGGCGGCGGCGCGATGCTTGACCGCGGCGGTGTGGGCGGCATGGAAGGTCCCCGCGGTCAGCACCGCGCCGGCCACGCCTACACCGAACGTGTTGTTGATCATCGTGGCCACCTCCTCTCGCCTGAGCGCATGCCAGCCTTCAGCCAGCAGCGGAATGCGTGTTTCGAGGGTAAATGGTAGCCGCCGACGGTGACAACCGATTTTCTGACCTGCGTGTTTAGCCTGTGGCCCGCGTTGTCGTCGCGCAGGCGCGACCGCGAACCAACCGCAGCACGTCTGGCCCGTACTGCTCGAGCTTGCGTGCGCCGATGCCTGGGATCGCGATCATGGCCGCATCGTCGTCGGGCAGCAGCTCGGCGATCGCGATCAGGGTGTTGTCGGTGAAGACGACGTACGCGGGCACCTTCTGTTCCCTGGCGATGTTCAGGCGCCAGTCCTTGAGTTGCAGCAACAGTTCCTCATCGATGTCGGCGGCACATGTCTCGCAGCGCCGCAGCATGACGGCTGCCGGGGTGGTCAGATCGCTGTTGCAGATCCGGCAGCGGGTCGCGACGCCTCGGTTGCGCCGGGATCTGGTCGGTGCCGGATCGGGACGCGCCTGAGGCGCGATTCCGGTGAGAAACCGCGACGGCTTGCGGCTCTGGCGTCCGCCCGGGCTCCGCGATAGCGCCCAGCTGAGCGCCAAATGCACTCGGGCCCTTGTGATTCCGACATAGAGGAGGCGGCGCTCTTCCTCGACAGGCTCGCTGTTGGCGCCGTGCGCTAACGCATGCGAGATGGGTAGCGTGCCGTCGGCCAGCCCGACCAGAAACACCGCATCCCACTCGAGTCCCTTGGCGGCGTGCAGCGAAGCCAGCGTGACGCCCTGCACCACCGGTGGGTGCCGCGCGTCGGCCCGCATCCGCAACTCGGCCAGCAGCCCCGGAAGCTCCAGTTGGGGACGCTGTGCCAATTCGTCGTCCGCCAGCTCGGCCAGTGCGGTCAAGGCCTCCCATCGATCCCTGGCGCGGGTTCCAACCGGTGGCTCGGCCGTCAGCCCAAGCGGTTCCAGGATTGCCCGCACGACGCCGGGCAATGGTCCGTCGGCGCCACGTTCGGCGGCACGCTGCAGTGCCAGCAGCGCCTGCTTGATCTCCTGACGGTTGAAAAATCCCTCGCCACCGCGAACCTGATAGGCGATGCCCGCTTCGGTCAGCGCCTCCTCATAGACCTCGGACTGGGCGTTGACTCGATAGAGCACGGCGATTTCAGCCAGCGCGGTACCGGATTCGATCAGCCGGGCGATCGACGCCGCCACCGCGGTGGCCTCGGCCGTTTCGTCGGGATGCTCATCAAACGACGGGGCCGGGCCCGGCTCACGCTGGCCGGACAACTGCAGCTTGCTGCCGGCGACGCGGCCGCGGGCCGCGGCGATCACCTGGTTGGCCAGCGACACCACCTGCGGAGTGGACCGGTAGTCGCGTTCCAGCCGCACCACCGTGGCGTCCGGAAATCGCCGCGAGAAGTCGAGCAGGAAGCGAGGTGAGGCGCCGGTGAACGAGTAGATGGTCTGGTTGGCGTCGCCGACGACGGTCAGGTCGTCTCGATCGCCCAGCCACGCCGAAAGCACCCGCTGCTGCAGCGGGGTGACGTCCTGGTACTCGTCGACGACAAAGCAGCGGTAGCGATCCCGGAACTCCTCCGCCACCGCGACATCGTTTTCGATCGCGGCCGCAGCGTGCAGCAGCAGGTCATCGAAGTCGAGCAGCGTCACCGTTTCGTCGCGGGCTTTGAGGGCCTCGTATGCGGCGTAGACGGCGGCGACTTGTGCCGCGTCCAACGGAATGTCTCGCCCGGCGGCGGCCACGGCGGTCGCGTACTCCTCGGGGCCGATCAGCGACGCCTTGGCCCACTCGATCTCGCCGGCCAGGTCGCGCACGTCGTCGGTGCTGACGTTCAGCCTGGTGCGGCTGGCCGCCCGGGCCACGATGGCGAACTTGCTGTCCAGCAACTGCCAACCGGTGTCGCCGACCACCCGCGGCCAGAAATACCGCAGCTGACGATGCGCGGCCGCGTGAAAGGTCAGGGCCTGCACCGTGCCGACGCCGCAACCGGTCTGCGCGGCGGCGTCGAGCGTGCGCAGCCTGGAGCGCATCTCCCCCGCCGCGCGCTGGGTGAAGGTGACCGCCAGCACCTGCCCGGCGGCGACATGGCCACTCGCGACGAGTTGGGCGATCCGGTGCGTGATGGTGCGGGTCTTGCCCGTCCCGGCTCCCGCAAGCACACAGACTGGCCCGCGCGGTGCCAGCACGGCTTCTCGCTGCTCGTCGTCCAGCCCGGCGGTCAATTGGTCAGCGACCATCGGCATGGCGTCCATCTTGGCAGCGGTGACCGACAAACCGGGCGCGCCTTGGTCCCCTAGCGTGTCGCCCCGGCGAGTTGCCCTCGCTTCCACGGAGTATGTCCGCCCGGCCCGTCGCGAAGCGCGTTGTGCAGCCCGCTGATTCGAGGACCACGCGAAGCCCCCGGGCCCGCCGACGGTCAGCAGGACCGGCACCTCGAACTCGTCAGGAATGGGTCCCTTGATGAGCGCAACGGTGGCCGACAAACGTCGATCCGCGTAGGGCCAGTACCCGCCGTACGGAATGCATCGTCGCCGGGCTACGTTAACGGGCTATGAGCAATGCTGCGGTTGTTTACACGACGTCATGGTGCGGCTTTTGCCATCGGCTTATGACGGAGCTCGACTCCGCCGGAATCCCCTACGACGCGGTCGATATCGAAGAGGACGCGGCGGCGGCGCAGTTCGTCAGTTCGGTGAACGGCGGCAACCGCACGGTGCCGACGGTGAAGTTCGCCGACGGGTCGACGCTGACCAACCCAAGCGCGGCCGAGGTGAAAGCGAAGCTGGCCGAGGTCGCCGGCTGACGAAGCGGTGGCAACACCCGTTGGCTCCGACACGGGTGCTCGCTCAGTCGATAGCCGCCCAGGATTCGATGATCACGCGCGCAATCGAAATCGACCCGGGCAGAAGCAGTTTCGATTCCGATGAGCTGGTCCAATCGCCGACTTCAAGCGCGGCGCGCACCTCGTCGCGGGTGAACCACGCCGCCTCGACGATCTCACCGTCGTTGAACGAGAAGTCCTCATCCGGGTCGCCGACGGCATGGAAGCCGACCATGAGTGAACGCGGAAACGGCCACGGCTGACTGCCCAGGTACCGCACGTCGTGCACGTGCAGGCCGATTTCCTCTCGGATCTCCCGGGCAACACAAACTTCGAAAGACTCACCCGCCTCGACGAATCCGGCCAGCAGCGAAAACATCCGCTCGGGCCACTCCGCCTTGCGAGCCATCACCGCACGATCACCGCCGTCGTGGACCAGACAGATCACCGCCGGATCGATCCGCGGGTACTCTTCGTGGCCGGTGACCGGGTTGACCCTTGCCCAGCCCGCTCTTGCCGACTTCGTCGGGGAGCCGTCCACCGCACTGAACCGGGCGCGGTCATGCCAATTCAGTAGCGCGATGGCCGAGGACACCAGTTGGCTGCTGGTGTCGTCGAAGATGGGGCTGCGACTGCGGAAGTTCACCACCTCGGCTTGCACGTCGGGGTCGTCGGGCGCTTGCAGCGCACCCCGGATCGCCCACACATGCCGGCCGCCCTCGATGCGGCCCAGGAATACCGCGTCGGGTGGGGGCTTGTCGGCCAGCTCAGCCGCGGCGCCAAGCACCACCCGGCCGTCGGCGACCAGCACCTGATTACGCGAATCCACCCGCAGCAGCGCCGCTTCCGCCCATCCCGCGGTGGCGGCGTCGACATCGGATCGTAGCTGGTCGGCGCGGTCGGCGCCGACGCGCGACAGCACCGGAACATCCCGCAACTGGAAGTCCACCCAAGCCTCCTGGCGGCGACCCGCCGCTAGTGTCCCGCGTTTCGGATGTAGAGCAGTCGGTCGGTGGCCTCGATGGCGTCCGCTTCGGGTGCACCGATCCGCAATAGGTGGCCGTCACGCACCACGCCGAGCACGATATCGCGCAAATGCCGCGGGGATCCGCCGACTTCGCTCTGCTCGACTTCGCGTTCGGCGATCACCAGCCCGTCATCCGGGGTCAGCAGATCCTCGATCATCTCCACGACGCTGGGCGTGGTGGTGGCAAGACCGAGCAGCCGACCGGCGGTCTCCGAGGAGACCACCACCGAGTCTGCGCCCGATTGCTGCAGCAGGTGTGAATTCTCAGCCTCCCGGATCGAAGCCACGATCTTGGCCTTGGGCGCGATCTCTCGCGCCGTCAACGTCACGAGGACGGCGGTGTCGTCGCGTCCGGTGGCAACGATGATCGATGACGAGTGCTGGGCCCCCGCCAACCGCAGTACATCGGATTTGGTGGCGTCACCGTGCACGGTGACCAGGCCGGCCGTCGCGGCGTGTTCGAGGGCGCTGCGATCGGTGTCGACGACGACGACCTCGCCCCGGGCGGCCTCATCACTAACCCTGGCGGCAACGGCCCGTTTGCCCTTGGTGCCGTAGCCGATCACGATGGTGTGGTTGCGCACTTTGTTCCTCCAACGCTGGATCTTCCACGCTTGCCGGGACCGCTCGGAGAGGACCTCGAGCGTCGTGCCGACCAGCACGGCCAGGAAGGCGATCCGCAGCGGCGTCATCACCACGGTGTTGATCAGACGCGCGGCTTCCGAGTACGGGGTGATGTCGCCGTAACCGGTCGTCGATAGCGACACTGCCGAGAAGTAGAGGCAGTCCAAAAATGTCAGCCGGTCGCCGCGCACGTCGCGGTAGCCATTGCGATCCAGGTAGACGATGACGGCGGCGCCGAATAACACCACCAAGGCGATCACCACCCGCCGCGTGATGACGCGGACGGGGCTGCCGTGGTCTTCGGGGATGCGCAGCACACCGACCAGAAGATGACCGGGCTGGGCGGTCAGTCTCTCATCGAGACCCCTCAGGCGGCGCAACCTACCGTCGCGCACAGCGGTCCGTCATCGGCCTAAACCCACCGCACGCCCACATGCACGATTCAAATGTAACCACGATCGCCGATGCGCAGATACCCGAGCGCATCAGATGGCGACATCGCGCTCGCTGGCGCAGTCAGTCCGGTGGGCACCACCCGCTTGCCGGGGAGAGCCCGGCCAGCTCGGTGGGATCCGGCAGCTCATCGGGAAGGACGGTGACGCCGGTGCGTACGTAGTAGAAGGCGGTGCGCACCGAGGATTCCGGGCATCCAGCCAAAGCGGCCCACGCCAAACGATAGACGGCGAGCTGCACGGCGGCCTGTCGCATAGCTTCCGGGCCGCGCGGCGGTTGACCGGTCTTCCAGTCCACCACCGTCACGCCGCCATCGGGGTCGGCGAACACCGCGTCAATGCGGCCGCGCACCAACGTCTCGCCGATGGGCATCTCAAACGGCACCTCGACCGCAACGGGTGTCCGGGCCGCCCACCGCGAGCCGGTGAATGCCGCCTGCAACGCGGCCAACTCTTGGGTGTCACCGACGTCGGCATCCGCCGCACCCGGCAAGTCGGCAAGATCGAACAGCCACTCGGTGCCGTAGAATTGCTGGACCCAGGAGTGAAAGACGTTGCCCAACAGGGCATGTGGGTCCGGACGCGCGGGCAGCCGATGAACCAACCGCTGTGCCGCGCCCTGCGGGTCACGCGCGAGGTCCACCAAACCGCTGACCGACAACTGGCTGGGCAGGGCGCGGGCGGGCGGCCGCGCCGAGCGGGCGCGCTCGGCCAGTAACGCATCGACGTCGGCGACCCAGCCGTCGATGTCGGCACCGGCGGCAACGGTGTCGGCCGACATGGCCTCGGCCACCAGCGCCGCGCCGCGTTCGACATCGCCGCGCCGCGTGGGCAACGGATCGGCGGGCCAGATTGCTTCGACAACGTTGTCGCGCAGCGGGTTTCGTTCGCCGTCGGGAGGAGCGGCCGCCCACTGCTCCACCACTCCGCACGGCTCGCCGGCCGCGGTGGAACGGTCGATGATGTCCTTGAGCTCGCAGAGAAAATCCGACGGGCCCCGCGGTTTCATCCCGGTGGAACCCCAGTGATGGCCAGACACCAACAGGGTGTCCGCGGCCCGGGTGATGCCCACGTACAGCAGTCGGCGCTCCTCGTCGACGCGCCGCTGTTCTAGCTGGCGGCGATGCTCGGAGATTTTGTCCGAGAGCTGCTTTCGATCGGTGACATCCGAGGTGTCCAGCACCGGGATGCCCAGTGCGCCCGCCGAGGCACGATCGCCGCGCAACAGCGGCGGCAGCTCGGCGGCATCGGTAAGCCAGCTGCTCCGCGACGCGGTCGACGGAAAAATTCCACCCGACAGGTGTGCAACCGCCACGACTTGCCACTCCAAACCCTTCGCGGAATGCACCGTGAGCACCTGGACCCGGTCCCGGGCGACCGCCAACGGGGCGGGCGACAGGCCGTTCTCGACCACCTCGGCCGCGTCCAGGTATGCCAACAAGCCCGTAATCGATGCCGTCGCCGACACATCCACCGCGCTCGTCGCGGCGCGTGTTCGTTCGGCGTAACCGGCGACCACGTCGGCGAACGCGTCGAGGTGTTCGGCGCCGGCCCAACCGGCTGAGACCCCTGCTGCGGCCCGGACTTCGCAGTCGACGCCCAGCACCCGCCGGATCTCGGCGACCAGGTCGGGCAGAGAATGACCGAGATGGGCGCGCAGGGTGCTCAGTTCGGCGGCCAGCGCGGTGATGCGCTGATATCCCGCGACCGAATACGAGCCGGCCGGGCCGGGATCGCCGATCGCGTCGGCCACACACGCCGTGTCGGCATCCGGGCCGGCCGCCATCGCGATCGAATCGGCCGACGGCGTCTCGCCGCAGCGCGGTGCCGCCGCAAGGGTCAGCGCCCGCCGCCACAGCGCGGCGATATCCCGGCCACCGAGGCGCCAGCGTGGACCGGTCAGCACCCGCATCGCTGCCGCCCCGGCCGTCGGATCGGCAACCAATCGCAGCATCGCCACGACATCGGCGACCTCGGGAACCGACAGCAGGCCGGCCAGCCCGACGACCTCGACCGGGATCCCGCGGGCACGAAGGGCATCGGCAACGGGTGCGGCGTCGGCGTTGCGGCGCACCAACACCGCCGCGGTCGGCGGGCTGACGCCCTCGGCGCGGGCTCGCTGGTAATGCCCGTGCAGATGGTCGGCGATCCACTCGCGCTCGGCCCGCGCGTCGAGAAGCAACCCACAAACGACGGTGCCGGGCGGAGCGTCCGGGCGCGGGCGCAACGCGTGCACCGCAACCGATCGTCGCCGCGCCTCCGCGGATACGGCGTTGGCTACCTGCAAGGCGCGCGGAGGGTTGCGCCAGCTGGTCCGCAACTCCAGGACCGGCGCGGGGGTGCCGTCGCAGCGGGGGAAGTCGGTGGTGAATCGCGGCAGGTTGGTCGCCGAGGCGCCGCGCCAGCCGTAGATCGACTGAATCGGATCGCCGACGGCCGTCAGGGCCAACCCGTCGTCTCCACTGTCACAGCCACCCCCGAACAGTGACGTCAACGCCACCCGCTGGGCGTGCCCGGTGTCCTGGTACTCGTCGAGCAGCACTACCCGGTACCGGTTCCGCAGGTCCTGGCCGACCTGGGGGAAGGTGGCCGCCAGCCGCGCCGCGGAAGCCATCTGCATACCGAAGTCCATGACCTTTCCTGCGCGCATGCGGTCATGCAGCTCGTCGAGCAACGGCACCAGCTCGGCACGCTCGGTCTGGGTAGCCAGCAGCCGCAGCAGCCACCGGCTGGGGCCGCCGCCGCGCTGGTAGGGACCCGCCGGCAGGGCGTGGACCAGCCGTTCCAGCTCTCTGTGGGTATCGCGGAGCTGGCCGGTGTCCACCAAGTGCTCGGCCAGCTGCCCCCACAGCCGCAGCACCATCGACGTGACCGCGGCCGGGGTCTTGTCGGTGCGCAGCTCGCCGCGATACCCGTTGACCACGTCGAAGGTCAGCTGCCACAGCTCGGTCTCGCAGAGCAACCGGGTGTCGGGCTCGACGGGTAACAACAGGCCGTAGTCACGCAGCAATGAGCCGGCGAAAGCGTGGTAGGTGCTGACCACCGGGCTGCCCACTGGCTCGACGGCCGCCGGGCTGCCCCCGCCCAAGCCGATGCCGGCCAGCCGGGCCAGCCGGGACCGGACTCGTCGCAGCAGCTGGCCGGCGGCCTTGCGGGTGAACGTCAACCCCAGCACCTGGCCGGGCTCGGCGTAACCGTTGGCGACGAGCCACACCACCCGCGCGGCCATCGTCTCGGTTTTGCCGGCGCCGGCTCCCGCGATGACGACGAGCGGGCCCGGTGCCGCGGCAATGACGGCGGCCTGTTCGTCGGTGGGCGGGAAAAGTCCCAGCGCACAGGCTAATTCGGCCGGGCTGTAGCGTGGGCTCACGGCGCTGACCCGTCGGCATGAGCCGGACAGCACGGCCGTATCGGGCAGTGCGCGCACCCGTCGTTGCGCCGGGCGACGAACTGCGGCCCCGCGGTCGCGTCGGCCGCCTTCCGGACGAGGTTGCGCCATTCGTCGCGGGCGGCCGGGGTCAGTGGATCCTGCTCGCGTTCGGTGGCGCCTGCGGCCCCGGTTTTGCCGATGTAGACCAGCCGGGCACCGCCGGGCTCGGTACCGGCCGAGCCGGCTCCGATCATGCCTTCGGCCACTGCCAGCTGATACATCGCCAGCTGAGCGTGTTGCTGGGCATCGTCCTTGCTGACCGGTGTTTTGCCGGTTTTGACGTCGACGATCACCAGCCGGCCGGCGCCGTCGCGCTCCAGCCGGTCAACCCGGCCCCGCAGCCGGACTTCGCCGCCGTCATCGCGCGGCGCCCGCAGGACTCCGTCGACGTCGACCTCGACGCCGACCTCGCTCAGTTCGCCTCGGGTCTGCGCTCGCCACTCGGCGAATGCCTGGATCATGGCGCGGTGCCGGGCCAGCTCGTTGGCGGAATACCAGTGGGCGTCGAAGGGCAGATGCCGCCAGGCCCGGTCCAGCTCGGCCAGCAATTGCGATTCACTTTTGCCCGGCTCGGCGATCAGCGCGTGCAGCACCGAGCCGATGGTGGACCGCAGCTCACGAGTAGTGGTCCCGCCGTGGCTTTCGGCCAGCCAGCGCAGCGGGCAGTCGGTGAGGGTCTGCAGGGTCGACGGCGTCAACGTGACAGGATCGTCGGGGTCGCGGAGCCGATCAGCGGTGCTGACCGGGATCAGGCCGTGCCAGCCCGCCGGATCGGCGCCCGGCACACCGGCGTTGGCCAACCGGGCCAATTGCGTTGCCGCACAATCACGAGCGACGTCGTCCACGGCGCCGTCGGGTGCACACACAACGCCGCGCAACCGGCCCACCAGCGCGGCGGCTGACAACACCCGCGGTGCTGAAACAGGCTGGGCCGCAACGGGGTCACCGTCATCATTGGCCCACTGCGCGATCTCGAAAAAGAACGCTGACGGGAGCGCAGTGTCTTGGCCCGCCCCGCCGGTGTCGCTATCAACGGCGGTCACCAGCAGCCGGCGCCGGGCCCGGCCCATCGCCGCCACCAACAGCCGGCGCTCCTCGGCCAGCAACGGGGCGGTCGCCGAGGCATCCGCGGTGATACCGTCCAGCGCGTCGAGCAGCCTCTGGGTGCCCAGCACTCCGCCACGCGGAATTGTGTTGGGCCACAACCCGTCCTGCAAGCCGGCGATGACCACCTGATCCCATTCATGTCCAAGCGCCGCGTGTGCGCTGAGCACGCTGACCTGTTCGGCCGCC
>Ga0307474_10004375_pt1 | contig 10185 bp, 8 predicted proteins | sample atmos_gasesECM1C_2_FD_203312 | JGI IMG/M metagenome (GOLD analysis project Ga0307474, IMG submission 203312) | Hardwood forest soil microbial communities from Morgan-Monroe State Forest, Indiana, United States - atmos_gasesECM1C_05 | ecosystem: Environmental > Terrestrial > Soil > Temperate...
AGATTCCGCAGGCTGCTCTCTCGGATCACGTCGGTGGATACCTGGAATTTCATATCGAGCAAGGTCCTGTGCTCGAGAAACTTGGACTGCCACTAGCGGCCGTCGAATCCATTGCAGGCCAAACACGGATGGATTTCATTTTCAACGGATGTACGAATCATGCAGGGACGACGCCGATGGACCTGCGCCATGACGCAGTAGCATGCGCGGCGGAATGGGTCGGTTGCGTCGAACTCGTCGCCAGGAGCACACCGGGACTGGTAGCAACCGTGGGATCTTTCGAAGCGAAGCCGGGCGCGACAAACGTCATCGCCGGCGAAGCGCGATTGAGTTTGGATGTCCGACACGGCTCCGATCCGCGACGAATGCAGGCTGTCGACGATCTGATCCGCCAGTCCAAGGAAGTCGCGGCGCGCCGCGGATTATCCGTGCGTAGCTTCACGCGAATGAATCAAGCCGCGGTAAACATGGACCCTGAACTGACGAACCAGGTCGAGATGGCAATCAGCAAGTCAGGATGCAAACCGCATCGCATGGTGAGCGGCGCAGGTCACGACGCGATGATTCTCGCCGAACGAGTTCCTGCGACGATGATTTTCCTTCGAACGCCGGGAGGAGTCAGCCACGACCCGGCGGAATCGGTTGCCGTAGACGACGTGGCAAAGGCGATTGAATGCGGATTGCACTTGCTGGATCAACTCGCATCGTCGAAAACTCTTCGAGCAAGGACGTGCCGTGCATAACCTGGGACAGACACGCAGTTCTCAAAAGAACAACCACCTGCTCCTGAGCGCCGATACATTTGTACGCGCTCCCCTTCCCGGCATGAAGGACTGTACCGCGGTCGTGCATGCCGGGCCGGCGCTCGGCGCTGGCTTCACGCAGTACACCGCTGAATTTCAGGCGGGCGGCGAACTGGGAGGCGCGGCGGGCCAACGGTTTCTGTATGTTCTTGAGGGATCGATTCGCGTCGATATCGGGGGGAAACCATCCGACCTGGCCCCTAGAGGGTATGTGTACGTTCCCGAGGGAATGGAACACCGCGTGACGGCTGCGAAGGCAAGCCGTGCCGCCGTTATCGAAAAACCTTACCAGAGTGTCAAAGAGTACCGTACTCCACGGGCTATCGTGTCCACGGAGGACGCGATCCCGTCCCAGAGCCTGAACGACGATCCCGATGTCCAGGTAAAGTGTCTGCTTCCCGACGAGTTGAGTTTTGATTTTGCCGTTAACACCATGACCTACCAACCCGGCGCCGCACTCAGCATGGTGGAGATGCACGTTATGGAGCACGGACTGGTGATGCTCGAAGGCGGAGGAATCTACCGGCTTGGCGATGACTGGTATGCGGTAACCGCCGGCGATTTTATATGGATGGGGCCATGGTGTCCGCAATGGTTTGGAGCGATCGGGAAGGTCCCTGCCAAGTATCTGATCTACAAAGACTGGAACCGTCATCCTCTGGACGCGCGCCGATGAATGTGTCTGTCGATCAGGCGCGTCTAGTTTCCGAGATCGAGACGCTCGCGACCTTTTCTGATGTGGAGTCTCCCGCCGTCACTCGCGTCGTCTTTACGCCTGCCGATTTACGCGCCCGTGCCTGGATAAAAAACCGGTGCGAGGAAGCGGGCCTTGTGGTGAGGCGAGACCCTATCGGCAACACCTTCGCGCGTTGGTCGGGTTCGGATGCAACTGCTCCCATTGTCGGAACTGGGTCGCACATCGACGCAATTCCGAATGCTGGCAAGTATGACGGCACCGTGGGAGTCCTCGGAGGTCTGGAAGCAATCCGCGCGCTCAAGGCCGCGGGATTTCGCCCGAAGCATTCGATCGAACTGTTGATCTTTACTTCTGAGGAGCCGACACGGTTCGGAATTGGCTGCCTTGGAAGCCGATTACTCGCTGGCACTCTGTCGCCGGAAAACGCAAAGAAATTGAGCGACGGTGAAGGTGCGACTGTTGACGAGGTCCGACAAAAGGCGGGAATGAGCGGGACCATCGACGAAGTAAAATTGCCCGTGGGGTACTACAAGGCATTCGTAGAACTCCACATTGAGCAGGGACCGCTATTGGAACGGGAGCACATACCGCTTGGCGTGGTCGAGAGAATTGCGGCGCCGGCAAGCCTGAGACTGAGCTTCGAGGGCGCAGGAGGTCATGCAGGTGGTGTCCTAATGCCTGACCGTAAGGATGCCCTGTGTGCCGCGGCCGAGGTCATTTTAGCCTTGGAACATGCAGCGAAAACGTCGGGTGCTATCGATACCGTTGCCACAGTGGGCATCTGCGACGTTTTTCCGGGCGCCGTGAACAGCATCCCCGCGAAAGTGCGACTGAGCGTCGACATTCGCGACACAAATCTTGATCGACGTGATCGGGTGATGAAAACGTTAGACGAAGTGTGCCGTTCAATCGAAGCCAGACGAGGAGTCGCGATTCATTCCGAACTCCTCAATGCGGACGCGCCCGCGGACTCCGGCGCCGCCGTGATTTCAGCCTTGAGCCAAGCTTGCCGGAAACACGGCTTCCCGTTTCTCCCCATGACCAGCCGTGCCTACCATGACTCGCTTTTTATTTCCCGCATCGCTCCTGTCGCCATGTTGTTCATCCCGTGCCGTAACGGCTACAGCCATCGGCCGGATGAGTATGCCTCCCCGGACGATATCGCGAGAGGAACTCTCGTGCTCGCCGAAGCGCTGGCGACACTGGCAGCATAAGAAGAATTCTTTACTGGTTGGCACAGAACCCATTTTCATCAGTCGGTGCCTGACACATTTCAGGATCCCGCGTTCCGCATGTTTTTCCGAGGCTCGACCAGAGTTATGACAATGGGTGCGATAAACAACAACGCGAGCAAACCCTTCCTGAGTGATCTGTGGGGAGAAGTTCGCCTGACCCTGCGGCTTGCCTTGCCTCTCGCGTTTGCGGAAATCGGCTGGATGAGCATGGGTATCGTGGACACCATTATGGTGGGCAGGCTGCCGAACAGTGCGGTGGCGATCGGGGCAACCGGGCTCGGGCAGAGTTTGTATCACAGCCTGGCGATTTTCTGCGGAGGTCTGCTGCTTGGCCTCGATACTTTCGTGGCGCAAGCATTCGGGCGTGAAGACCTCGAAGATGCGCGCCTCTCGCTCCTGAATGGACTTGTGTTGGCCTGCGCTCTCGCCCCGGTGTTGATGATCGCTGTCTCTTTCTGGCCATGGTTGATGCAACATTTCGGCATCAGCCGAGAGTTGGTCGAACCCATGCGTCCCTTCCTGCGTGCCCTGAATTGGGGCAGCTTACCGCTCCTCGGTTACTTCGCTCTTCGCAGATATCTGCAAGCGGTGGACGTCGCTCATCCCATCATGTTTGCGCTGATCTCGGCGAACCTGGTCAATGCTTTTGGCGACTGGGTTTTGATTTACGGACATCTCGGCTTTCGCCCGATGGGAATCGAGGGTTCGGGTTGGTCCACCTGCGCGGCGCGAGTGTACATGGTGTCGGTTCTCGCGATAACCCTGCTGCGAGTCGAAGCAAAACGCGGACTTGCCAAATGGGCCGGCTCCCTGCGGATCAATACTGCGCGACTGCGCGCTCTGCTCCGGTTAGGAAGCCCAGCGGCAACGCAGATCCTGCTGGAGATTGGCGCCTTCTCGGCCGCGACCGCGCTATGCGCCAAGCTTGGGCCCTTGCCGCTGGCAGGACACGAAATCGCACTCAATTGTGCAGCTTTCACCTATATGGTTCCCCTGGGCATCAGTTCAGCAGCCGCAGTGCGCGTTGGACAACAGTTGGGAAGGCGCGATCCACAAGGAGCGCAGCAGGCAGGGTGGTCGGCCATCGTTGTAGGCGTGGGGTTCATGGCTTGCGCCGGGTTGCTGTTTGTCTCAATCCCCAGACTGATTGCTCGTCTGTTTTCTCCTGATCCCAGGGTGATCCAGGTCGGCGCGACTCTGCTAATAGTAGCTGCAGCGTTCCAACTATTTGACGGGCTGCAGACTGTGACTACCGGCGCTCTGCGCGGGGCGGGTGACACACGAACGCCCATGCTAGCCAATCTTGTGGCTTATTGGCTGGTCGGAATTCCGCTCGGTTGCCTGCTGGCGTTTCGCGTGGGTTGGGGCGCGCTCGGAATCTGGATCGGACTCTGCGCAGGCCTGATGATCATCGGGTCCGCGCTCCTCTGGATCTGGCACAGGCGCGGTCTTGCAGCTTCTGGCGTGTAGGTCTTAGTTGGGCTTTCGGGTCTTTCCGTCGGCGAGGTACTGCAGCATAAGGGCCTCAGCCGCACCGCGGATTCGGTCGTTCAAGGGGCTGGGAGCCTGCTGGATGGTGTCGTGTGACGGTTTCTGGCGGATGGTCTCGCGCAGCCTCTCTCCGATGTCGGACTCGGTAGAAACGATCTGGCCGTAGAACCAGAGGAAATGACGCATCTGGTCGAGCGCAGATCTCAGGATTTGCAACGATTCCAACTCTGGATCGGTGCTGAGTGCCTCCAGCAACTCAGGATTGCCTGGAGCCTCCATGGCAGCACAATTCAGCTCGCGTTGAATCGCGCGGAGGTCTTCGGTAACACGCAAAATGCGAAGATGAACATTCTCGAGATACTCGTTCTTGTCCATGCAAGGCCCGCGTAACGCCAACTCAACATCTCATCGCACCCACAAAGCGAACAGATGTCCCACGGGCATGAGCTTTCGTAATTCTGCATTACCATCGTTCCGAATTGTCAGGTCTGTCGCGGATTTTCAGCAGGATGCGAGCGTCGGCGCGGGCTTCCGCTGGCCGCAATCGCGAATTTCCGGAACTCCGAGCACCCGGATCCCGCTACAGGGTGAGTCCACCGAGCAGGTCAGGGTTTCCAGCATCTGCTCAAGAGTAACCAGCCCCAATCGGCGCGCACCTTCACGCGTCGATGGAAAGCGCTCCAGTAGCCAGTAGGCCGGAATAAGGGCGTAAGGCCAACGATGACCCGGACCTAGAACATACCAAGGCCGCACGATGGTGGCGTTAAGGCTGCTCTCCCGCAGCAACCGTTCACACTCGGATCGGACCTCGATGTATGCCCTCATCATCGGCGCCGGCTGCGCCACGCTGACATACACAAAATGCTCAATTCCAGCGGAAACCGCGGCACTAATGGCCTCACGGCCCGCCACCAAGTCGATGCTCTGAAACTCCGCGGCTTTGGCGGGACTGGGATGTGCAACGCCCACCAACTGAATAAAAGTTGTGGCGGCCTTTACGCAGTCTTGGTATGAGGAAGCATCGAGCGCATTACCAGTAACCACCTCGCAGCCTGCGGGCAACTTGTTCTGAGACTGCGGGCGCACCAGTGCTCGCACTCGGTGTCCACGGGCCAGAAGACGGGGGATTAGCCGACTGCCGATGTAACCCGTGCCTCCCGTGATAAAAACATCCCGCGCGGCCTGATCCACCGTGATCTCCTTCCCCCCAGAAAGTACGGAATCGTGAAGGAAACGGATGTTGGAAGCGGTGCATTGTAGCGCGAAAAGTCGGCCGGAATTCCTTGCAGTCCCAACGACAAGGCAATCGCAATGGCCAGTTCCGGTATAATCCGCGCCGTTCCGGGACACGCTTTCACGAAGGAGGATTTTCGTTGGCTTTTCGTAAATCGATTCTTGGACTCATCGGCGTGATCGTCGTGTCGTTTCAGGCTCTCGCGCAGCGGCTACCGGTGCTCAATCAGATCGATGAACCGCACGCTTATTATTTTCGCGAGATGTACCTTCCCCAGCTGACGACGGGACCGAGTTCGCTGGCCTGGTCCCCGGATTCGAAGTTGCTGGTTTATTCCATGGCGGGATCGCTGTGGCTTCAGAGAACTGACTCGCAGCAGGCAGAAGAATTAACGGCAGGCCCTGGGTACGATTACCAGCCCGACTGGTCCGCGGACGGGCGATGGATTGTTTATTCCAAATACGACAAGAGCACCATCGAACTATGGGTCCTTGATGTAGAGAGCAGGAAAGCGCACGCACTCACCTCGAACCAGGCAGTAAACGTCGAGCCAAGATTCTCTCCCGACGGCAAGCGGATCGTCTTCGTGTCCACTACATTTAACGGGCGCTTCCACATATTCGTAGGACGTTTCGAAGCAGGGAGTTTGCGGGATATCCAACGTTTGACCGGAGAAAACCGCAGTTCCCTTCCGCGCTATTACTACAGCGTGTTTGATCATGAAATCAGTCCCACCTGGTCGCGCGATGGCGCCGAACTGCTCTTTGTCTCAAATCGCGGTCACTTGTACGGAACAGGTGGACTCTGGCGAATGAGAGCGGAGCCCGGTGCGGAACCCCGGGAGATTCACTACGAGGAAACAACATGGAAAGCCAGACCGGAATTTTCTCCGGATGGCAAAAGGATCGTGTACGCCTCGTATATCGGACAGGCGTGGCACCAGCTTTGGGTGCTGCCAGCGGAGGGTGGGGATGCATTTCCACTGTCCTACGGACAATTCGACAACATCAATCCACGGTGGTCGCCGGATGGAGGAACCATTGCCTTCATCTCGAATCGCGGTGGAAATACTTCGTTGTGGCTTCAACAAGTATCAGGTGGTGCTCAGACAGAACTTGCTGTCACATCCCGGCGATTTCTTCGTCCGATGGGGCAATTGGAACTCACGGTTCTTGACGAGGATGGGCACGAAGCGGCGGGGCGCGTTTCCATCGTCGGCGACGACGGCCGAGCTTATGCTCCAAACGACGCATGGATGCATGCAGATGATGGCTTTGATCGCCGTGAATTTGCCTTTGAAGGCCACTATTTTCACTGCAAGGGCCGAGTCCGGATCGACGTGCCGGCAGGACGGATCTCCACAGGCGTGATGAAAGGCTTCGAGCATCGTTTCGCGAGCGAGGCTGTCGACGTACGCGAGGGACAAAGTACGCCGGTCACAGTTCACCTGCAGCGTATCGAGATCCCCGGCAGCAAGGACTCGCATTGGGTGAGCGGCGACGTGCACGTTCACATGAATTATGGCGGCGCGTACCGAAATACGCCGGCCCATCTTGTCTTTCAGGCCGAAGCCGAGGATTTGCCCATCACCGAAAATCTCGTGGTCAACAAGGAGCAGCGGATTCCCGATATCACTTACTTCCGAATCAGCCCCGACCCGGCATCAACTCCGACGAACCTGTTGCTGCATGGTCAGGAGTTTCACACCAGCTACTGGGGACATCTCGGTTTGCTGCACCTGACGAGAAATTTTCTGATCCCTGATTACGCCGCGTATGCGAACACAGCGGCAGCCAGCCTGTTTCCAACCAACGCCTCAATCGCCGACCTTGCACACGAGCAGCAAGGAGTTGTTGGATACGTACATCCGTTCGACACATATCCGGATCCAGCGAAAGAAAAACTGTCCGATGAACTGCCCGTGGACGTGGCCCTGGGCAAAGTGGATTACATCGAGGCGATGGGGTTCAGCGATCACAAATCTACGGCACGTGTTTGGTACCGACTTCTAAATTGCGGATTCCGTCTCCCCACCGCAGCTGGAACCGATGCGATGGCGAATTTCGCTTCCTTGCGCGGGCCGGTGGGATTGAACCGCGTCTATGTTGAAGTACCGACGGGTCCGCTTGAAATCGAGCCTTGGCTGGCTGACCTGAAACGCGGGCGGACATTCGCCACCAACGGTCCCCTACTGGGGTTTTCTCTTGGAGGGGAGCCGATAGGCGGAGAAGTCAAGCTTTCTCGACCCGCCGAAATCAAGTTTGCCGCGTGGCTTCGTTCGATCGTGCCCGTCGATCATCTGGAGGTAATCTGCAACGGAAAAGTTGTTCGGCAACTCAAGCTCACGGGTAACCGCGATACCGCCACGGAAGAAGGCACACTCCCGGTTGCGGATTCCGGTTGGTGCCTCCTGCGCGCATCCAGCGATAAGGCGCAATACCCTGTGCTCGATCTTTACCCTTATGCGACCACGAGTCCAATCTACGTCACGGTGAGCGGTTCAAAACCACGCCCAGCGGAGGATGTCGCCTACTTCGAAGCCTGGATTGACCAGCTCATTGTGGCAGCTGAAGCCAACCCCGACTGGAATTCGAAAGCAGAAAAGCAAACGGTTCTCGATCAACTTTCGCGGGCCAGGAAAGTTTACGAGCAGCTCTTGCAATAGTTTTAGTGTGTCGCCGTTCTGCGGCCTGGCTGCTGCTCCAGTTCCAACAACGTGCGTTTACGCTGTACGCCCCAGCGATATCCGCCCATGGCGCCGTCTTCCCGCACCACACGATGACACGGGATGGCGACCGCGATCCGGTTGCTGGCGCAGGCTCGAGCAACCGCGCGCGCAGCCGTGGGTTGGCCGATGGCCTTTGCGACGTCGGCGTAGGACCGCGTCGTGCCAAACGGCAGAGATTGCAGGTACGTCCAAACACGCCTCTGAAAGGCAGTCGCCCGAATGTCAAGTGGTAGCGCCGAGCTGAGTTTATGCCCGCGAATCTGGCTCAGCACTTTCCCGGTCCACGGTTGCAGGAATTGGTCGTCCTGCTTACGGATCGCGAACGGAAACTCGCGCTTTAGACCCTCTGCCAATTCCTCATCGGTGTCAGCAAACTGGATCGCACAAATCCCCTTGTCCGTCACCGCAACCAGCATGCGGCCCAGGGGCGAATCCGTGCAGGTGTACCGAATCGACGCCGCGACCGCGCCGCGCCGGTACTTGTCAGGGGTCATCCCCAGCTGCGACGCTGTACGCTCATAGAGACGACTGCTAGAGCTGTAGCCGGCGTCGTAGAGGGCATGCGTAACGCTCCGTCCGGACTGTAAGTTGCGTTTGAGCAGGCCCATTCGGCAGGAATCGGCGTAAGCCTTCGGAGTAATGCCCAAGGCCTTTTTGAAGGTTCGCTGCAGGTGAAAGGGGCTTTGCCCAAACACTTCCGCAAGCGTTCCCAGGGTGAGAGGCTCATCCAGATGCTGCTCGATGTATCGGGCAATCCGCTTTACCGTGTTTGCCTGCGGGTTGCCGGCCACTGACTTGGGCCGGCAGCGTAAACACGCGCGATATCCGGCTTGTTCGGCCTCCTCGGGCCGGCGGAAAAAGGTCACATTCTCCCGGCGTGGCCGTCGAGCAGGGCAAGACGGACGGCAATAGACACCGGTGCTCGATACCGCGAAGAAGAAGCGGCCGTCTTGCGCGGTGTCCCGCTCCAAAACCGCTTGCCACCAGCTGTTCTCTGATGTCGAAACCATACTGCCTGCAGCCTCTAGATTGAGTATCGCATTCGTCGTTGTCATGGTGAAAGCTTAGGGTGTAAGCACAAGGAGAGCTATCCAGACCTTGCGGCCAAACCATCTTTCCTGCAAGATGCTTAGGCAACCCCTAAAGACGTGAAAAGATTTTGGCGAGTTTTTGGCTTCCTGTGGTTGTACTGCCCAATCCTGATGAGCCAAACGAATACCGAGACTGCTTGCGGCGCACCAACCGGGGAAATTGTCGCTGCCCACCTCGAACACGAAATCGCGCTCAATGCGGCCAAGCCTGCTTCGGAGTGGAATACTGCCAGCCCCGTGACCTTCTGTTCCGACTGGCAAGGTAAGAATCCGGCCCCGGACCGTGAGACCCGCGTCCGCGTGCTCTGGTCGCGACAGGCCCTCTACCTTCGATTCGAGTGCCGCTATCGCGAACTTCATGTTTTTGCGGACTCTGAACCCAACGGCCGCCGCGATCACCTCTGGGATCGCGATGTGGCCGAGGCCTTCCTGCAACCTGATCCGGTGCGCACGCACGCCTACAAGGAGTTTGAGGTCAGCCCCAACGGAATGTGGATCGACCTGGACATCTCGCCTGAGGCAAAACCTGACTTGAAGAGCGGAATGACGCGCTCAGTCACCGTCGATGAGAAGACGCACACATGGGCTGCGGAGCTTGCGATTCCGATCACGGCCGTGACGGCGAAGTTCGATCCAAACGCAGTCTGGAGGGTGAATTTCTTTCGGGTTGAAGGCAGTGAAGAACCACGCGGATACTATGCCTGGCAGGCCACGCACACGCCGCAACCAAACTTCCATGTGCCCAGCGCATTTGGGCGAATGCGCTTTGCGTTTTGAAAGAAAGCTTTTTAGTGAAGTACTTAGTGTGCGATCGGCTGTACTCGGGCCAGCGTGAGCTTGATTCCGGCCCGCTTGCGAAGCTCGCCTAGAAGCGCCCGGGCGGCATTGGTATAGGTTTTCGTGGGA
>Ga0307474_10004376_pt1 | contig 10182 bp, 11 predicted proteins | sample atmos_gasesECM1C_2_FD_203312 | JGI IMG/M metagenome (GOLD analysis project Ga0307474, IMG submission 203312) | Hardwood forest soil microbial communities from Morgan-Monroe State Forest, Indiana, United States - atmos_gasesECM1C_05 | ecosystem: Environmental > Terrestrial > Soil > Temperate...
GAAGCGTGGAAGGCGCGCCACACCTACAGCCTGTGGGCGTTTCCGGAGGCCGACTTTCCCGTGGTGCTGGCCGCCTACTATTCGTTCTGCAAATCCTACTTCAAGAAGAACCGCTACCGCTGCAACGTCGTGAGCGGCGCAAGCCGGCTGCATCAGGACAAGGGTTCGCTTTTCAGCGTCAGCTACACCGGCCCCATGTTCACCCTCGAGCCCTCGTCCACGGGGGACGAAGGGTGGGATGATTTTTTGATCGATTTCAACGATTTCGCATCCGGCTTGGGCGGCACACCCACGTTCAATCAAACCCGCGCCTTGCAGCCCGAGCACGTGGCGAAATCGTTCGGGGAACGTGTCAAGCTGTTTCGGGCGCTGCGGCAGCGGACCGACCCGCTCAATCGGCTGCGCAACAGCTACTTCGCGTACCTGTTCGGTTAGGAGCCGAGCTCTTTCACAGGCCGGAAACGATCTTGGCCTTGATCGACTCGAATTCGGAGTCGCTGATGAGTTTGGCATCGAGCATTTCGCGCGCCTGCCGCAGCCGTCGAGCCGGCTCTGATTCCTGGCCGGCGCTCTCCGCGCCGCCGAAGGGGCTTTGAGCGCTGCCGATTTGCACGCCGCCCGATTTCGCGCGCAATTCCTCGAGCTCCCGGATCCGGCGCTTCTCGCGCCATACTTGGTCGTGCTGCTGGCAGATCCGATACATCGCCTGCGCCTGATCCTTGCGCAGGCCGGCAAAGGTCCAGATGCGGTTGACTTCGGAGCCGATATTGAGGTCGGAGCTCGCCTGTGCGATCACGGTGATGTCCGCCGCAAGAATTCCCGCGCTGATGCGGGTTTCCTTGAGGTCCTGCCAGCGAATGTCCGCCGAGTCGTAGCCGCCGAGCAAGCGGCGATTGAGCGAGATGAAGCGCCCGCTGGTCGCGGCGATGCAAACCCGGCGATGCGTCAGGGCGTACAGGCGATGCTGCACCGCCCAGGCCTCCAAGGTTTCCTCGGACGTGAGCAGGCCGCGCAGCGTGGCGAGTGCCGACTCGAGACCCGGCGCCTGGGGGCCGTCGACGCCCAGACCGGCCATCAGGCCTTCTCTTGCAGATGCGCTTCGAGAAACCAAAGATACTTGTCGACGTCGCGGGAAATCCCGGTGAATAGATCCGCCGTGTCCGCGTCGCCCAATTTGTCGGTGTCGTCGATGGCGGTCCGCACCGCCTTGGCCCACACCGACAGCTGGGTCGACAAATAGAACAGATGGTCCTTGCCCGCTGTGATGCTCAACGGATAGTTCTTCAATTTGCTGCGCTTCGCGGCCACGGCCACCGTGCCCTCGGCGGTGCCGCCCAAACTCGTCACGCGCTCGGCGATTTCGTCGATTTGTTCGAGGGCCAGGTCGGAAATCTTGTCGAATAGCTCGTGCAGGGCGATGAAATTCGGGCCCTTCACGTTCCAGTGTGCTTGTTTGACCTGGCTCTGCAGATCGATCGCATCGGCCAATCGATCGTTGAGTATGACGATCACGTTGCGGCGGACCTTCTCCGAAAGGTCAATCTTCGTCTTGTACATCGGCGCTCCTTCGAGATGGCGGAATCAATCGAGTCCGCTATTTTGCACTGCTTGGCCGTGAATCCCAAGAAGCAATGCGTAGCGCCGTCAGATCTCGGTACGCCGCATGCGCAACTGGATGACGCAGACGATCAGCGCGATCCCGGCGGCGGCGCCGATCCAGGTCTCCGGGCTGGAAAAGAATCCGCCGGCATTGACGAAGCGATAGACGCTCACCGGAGCGGTGATGGTGTCGTGGCCGATCTCGGTGTTTACCCAGTTCTCGGCACCGGGTGTGTACTGGAACGCGTGCGAAGCGTAGCTGAAGAGCCCCAGCCGTGCCGCGAGTTGGCGCCCAATCACATGAGTGCCGAGGAACACACGCTCCGCGAGCACCAATGCCAGCGGCGGGAGGATTGACCACAGAATCACGGCGCGCTTCGCCCAGGCCGACACGGCCAAAAGCCACCCTGCGATCGGCAGGTACCAGATCGCGGTGGTGACTATCAGGTAGAGCCAGAGCCCTTGCATCTCGAGCCAGAGATCGCCGCGCCACAGGGAACTGCCGATGGATGCCGACCGAACCGAGATGATGAAGGCCATCAGGAGGGTCGTCAGGTCGGCGAACGCAAAATAACACAGAGGAATCACGAGCAGCGCCATTGCCAACTTAGCCATCACGGTGGCCGCGTCCGATATCGGCATGGATTTCCAGAACAGGATGCTGCGATCCTTGCGATCGCCGTACAGGCAGTCCAGGAGGTACCAGGTGGAATAGATCGCCATGACACCGAAGAACGTCATCGAAATCATGAGCATCCCGTCGAGCGCGCCGGCTTCGATCACGGCGCGAACGGTCGTCAGGTCGACGGCGCCCACCACCCGGTAGCCGCCGAACAGCGCGGCCAGAACCAACAGCGCGCCGAGCGCGGCGGGAACCATCCAAATCGCGCGGTTCTCCCAGAATTCACGGCGCATGAGCCAGAGATAGGTGTTCATGCGGCGCCTCCGGACAGCTTGGCGACAAATAGATCCGCGACGCTCGGCGTATGGATCTCGCCGAACCCCGCCAGTTTTTGCAAATCGGGCCGCTCGAAATACAGGATCACTTTGCCAAGCATGCGGCGTTCGAAGAACGGCTTCTCGGCGCGCGCCGCGTCGAGACGATCGCCGGCCACCGCCACCGCCGCGTAGCGGGTCGCTATGTCGTCGAGCGAGGCGTCGAGAACGATGCGGCCCTTGTCGATGAACAGCACGTCGGTGAGCAGATTCTCAACCTCTTCGACCTGGTGCGTGGTGATCAGTATGGTGCGCGTCTCGTCCATGTAGTCATTGACCAGCGCATCGTAGAATGCGCTGCGCGCGAGAATGTCGAGCCCCAAGGTGGGCTCGTCGAGCACCAGCAATTTGGCATCGATGGCCATGGTCAACGCCAGATGTACCTGTGTCTTCATGCCCTTCGATAATTCGCGCATGCGGCGCCCGCCCGTGATCCCGGTCTTGGCCAGCAGTGCCGTCGCCCGGTCCCGGCGAAATCGCGGGTGCACGCCCGCGACGAAGTCGATGGCATGGTCGACGCGCAACCAGCCCGGGAGCACGGCGACGTCGGCAATGAAGCAGGCGTCGCGCATGAGGACGGCACGTTCGCGCAACGGTTCGCGGCCCAAGACCTGCAGCTGCCCTTCGTAGGCCGTGAGGCCGAGAACGGCGCGCAGAGCGCTGGTCTTGCCGGCGCCGTTCGGGCCGATGAGGCCGACGATGCGCCCGGCTGCCACGGAAAAGTTGATCCGATCGAGCGCAACATGCGCGCCGTACCTCTTGGTCAAATCGCGAGCTTCGATGAGCGCAGACATGATGATTCTCATTCTTCCGTGGGCAAGCCGCCGCGAGGCGGCGGAGCCGGGTGGGTCACTGCCGGTGTTTGCGCGAACAGTTCCTGCGCGGAGAATCCGAGACGGCGGATGACCGCCAGAATCTGCGGCCACTCCTCGTTGAGGAACCGTTCGCGCTCTCCGGCCAACAATAGCCGCCGGGCACCTTCGCTGACGTACATGCCCCGACCACGACGCTTCTCGACCAGGCGTTCGTCGACCAATTGCTGATAGCCCTTGAGCACCGTGAGCGGATTGAGCCGGTAATCGGCGGCAACCGCCCGCACGGAGGGCAGTGGGTCACCCTCCTTGAGCGCGCCCTCCAGAATGAGGGCGACCATTCGATCGCGCAGCTGGCGATAGATGGGTTGGTTGTCGTTCCAATTAGGGTCCATTTCCTCACTCGATCTGCTGTTGTGGGTCTATAGCACACTAGTCAAGGCAACGCAGGCCTTCGGTCGGTCAGACGGCTTCGTGCGACTTCGATGCGGCGCTGTGGGCCAGCGAACTGAAGGTCGCATGCTGCTGCAGCTGGCTGTTGAACATGTAGGCCACTGCGCCAATGATCAGCGTGTTCATCATCAGGGCGACGGCGAGGGCGGCGAGCTTGGTTGAGATCTGGGTGGTCATGTGAGTCTCCTTGGTTGGCAGTCATCGAGGTGTTTCGGTGACTTGGTGATATAGTTACATACAACACTGGTACATGCAAGCACTTACGCAAAATTATTTTGTGCGGGCGGCGGTTCAGTGAATGTTGCTACGCAGCAGAAAACCTGCCGGCGCCGCGGTGGCGTATGCTTTCTGGCATGCAGTCCCTCGATGAGGACGCAACGCTGATGGTGCGGTACCGGGACGGCGACGCGCAGGCATTTGCAGCGCTCTACGCGCGTCACAAAGGTCCTCTTTACCGCTATCTGCTGCGTCAAGTACGTAACGCGGGCGCGGCCGCGGACTTGTTTCAAGAGGTTTGGTCGCGCCTGATCGCCACGCGCGGCCGCTACCAGGCGCGCGCAAAATTCGCGACCTATTTGTTTCATATCGCGCACAACTGCAGCGTCGATTTCATCCGCCGCGATCTGCTCGCGCGTCAGGGTGAGCGATCGGATGCCGTCGTTCCCCAGACGGCGGAACCCGAGGTTCCCGAGTACCAACGTCCCGATGGAATCGCGGAACTCGCCGAGCAGCAATCCGCGCTGCTCGCGGCGTTGGGCGCTCTGCCGCGGGAGCAGCGCGAGGCATTCTTGCTGCACGAAGAAACCGGCTTGACCATCGAGGAAATCGCGCGCGTCACCGATGTCGGCGTCGAGACGGCCAAAAGCCGACTGCGTTATGCGATCCGGAAATTGAAGAAATCGTTGGCCGCGGCGCGGGTCTCCGCCGTGCCGCTGCGGACCGGCAGAGATTTGAAGGACACGCTGATCAATGGATCCGCCTGACGAATTGGACGAGTATTTGCGCCGCGACAGCGTGCTGTCGCGGCGCTACCGCAGAGAATCGGCGCCGCCGCCGCCGCCCGCGCTCGATCGCCGCGTGCTCAAACTCGCCACGGACGCACGGCGCAAGCCACCATGCTTGGCGCCGCTGGCACTGGCCGCCAGCCTGTTGCTGTCGGTGGCGCTCGTGCTCGCCATCGTGTTCGGGCAACCGCGCACCGCCAATCGTGCCGACGATGTCCCGCACCTGGTGCGCATCGCCGCGTACGGCAGCGAATCTTTGCGCGCGCGGCCGCCGTCGGAGTGGCTCGCTCACATCGCCGCGCTGCGCCGAGCCGGACGCAACCGGGAAGCGGACGCGGAATTGCGCCGCTTTCGCAGCACCTATCCCGATTACGCGGCTGCTCCGCAGTAGGCTTGGGTTCCGGCCGCCCCCGCAGGGAGGCGATTTCGGCTAACATTCCTCGTTTTTGCGCTTCGGAGCTTGTCATGAAAAAGCCAGTCACTGTCACCATCACGGGCGCCGCGGGAAATATCGGCTATGCGCTCGCGTTTCGCGTCGCGTCCGGTCAGATGCTCGGCCCCGAGCAACCGATCAACCTGAATTTGCTGGAGATCCCGGCGGCCAACGCGGCGGTACAGGGCGTGGTGATGGAGTTGAACGACTGCGCCTTTCCGACGCTCTACAAAGTGACGGCGACGAGCGACGCCGCCGCCGCTTTCAAGGATTGTAATTTCGCCATGCTGGTCGGTGCGCGGCCGCGCGGGCCGGGCATGGAACGCAAGGATCTGCTGCTCGAGAACGCCAAGATTTTCTCTGCCCAAGGCAAGGCGCTCGACGCGGTCGCGAGCCGCGACGTGCGCGTGCTCGTTGTCGGCAATCCCGCCAACACCAATGCCTTGATCGCACAACGCAACGCTCCCTCGCTGCCGCCCAATCGATTCACGGCGATGACCCGACTGGATCACAACCGCGGATTGGCACAGCTCACCGAGAAGAGCGGCGCGCCCCTGGCGGAGGTCAAGAGAGTCATCATCTGGGGAAACCATTCGGCGACCCAATATCCCGATCTCAATCACGCAACGGTCCGAGGCGTACCGGCGCTGTCCGTGGTCGAGGGGAGTTGGTTCAAGGACACCTACATTCCCACCGTACAGCAGCGCGGCGCGGCCGTCATCAAGGCGCGCGGCACCTCATCGGCGGCCTCCGCCGCCGCGGCGGCGCTCGACCACGTTCACGATTGGATGCTGGGCACGCCGCCGGGCGATTGGGTCAGCATGGCGGTGACGTCGGACGGCAGCTACGGCATTCCGGAGGGCGTGATCTATTCCCATCCCGTGACCTGCAAGAACGGCGAATACAGCATCGTTCAGGGACTTGAGATCAGCGATTTCAGCCGCGAGAAGATGCAGGCCACGCATCGCGAATTGCTGGAAGAGCGGGACGGCGTGAAGGACCTCATCTGATCTGGGCTGCCTCGTTACTGTGGGCTGCGGCGTTACTGGTAATCGTCCTCACGCTCGCCTATCGCCGCGCGAGCCTCTGGTTGAGTTGCTGCGTTGTTGGGCTTTTGCTGGCCGCATACTGGGTGCTCGGCACGGCGCCCGAGTGGTGGAAGGCAACGCTCACCTTCCCCTATGCCGTGGTTGTACTCCTGAATGTACGTCCATTGCGGCTGCGCCTGGTGACGCGGCCCTTCTTGAGGAGCTACCGACGCCTGCTGCCTTCGATGTCGGCCACGGAGCGCGAAGCCCTGGACGCGGGCACCGTGTGGTGGGATGGGGAATTATTCACCGGGGGCCCGGATTGGCGAAAACTCATGTCGGCAAAGGCGCCGACGCTCAACGAGGCTGAACAGGCTTTTCTCGACGGCCCGTGCGAAGACTTGTGTGCGATGCTCGATGATTGGGACATTACGCACGTGCGAGCCGACCTGCCGCCTGAAGTTTGGTCTTTCATCAAGTCGAACGGCTTCTTCGCCATGATCATTCCCAAGCGCTACGGCGGCCTGGAATTTTCGGCGTACGCGCATTCCTGCGTGCTGGTCAAGATCGCCTCGCGCTCAGGCACGGCGTCCTCGACCATCGCGGTGCCAAATTCCCTGGGCCCTGCGGAACTCCTGCTGCACTACGGTACCGATGCGCAAAAGAATCACTTCCTGCCGCGCCTCGCGCGCGGCGAGGAAGTGCCGTGTTTCGCGCTCACCGGTCCCCGCGCAGGCTCCGATGCGGCCTCCATTCCCGACACCGGCGTGATCTGCAAGGGCCGCTGGCAGGGTGCGGACATCATCGGGATCAAGCTCAACTTCTCCAAGCGCTACATCACGCTGGCGCCCGTGGCCACCGTGGTCGGATTGGCGTTCCGTCTGTTCGATCCCGAGCGGCTGATGGGTGACGTTGAGGATCTCGGGATCACCTGCGCCTTGATTCCGCGGGACACGCCCGGGGTCAGCATCGGCCGGCGGCACTTCCCGCTGAACGTCGCCTTCCAGAACGGTCCGATCCAGGGGGTCGACGTATTCGTGCCCATCGACGCCATCATCGGCGGCTTCGCCCTGGCAGGCCAGGGATGGCGTATGTTGGTCGAGCAACTGTCGGTGGGCCGCTGTATTTCCCTGCCTTCCAACGCCACCGGCGGGGCGCAGGCGGCCGTGTATGCCTCGGCGGCTTACGCGCGCATTCGGCGCCAGTTCAACATGCCCATCGGCCGCTTCGAAGGCATCGAGCAGGTGCTGGCGCGCATGGCGGCGCGCACCTACATCATGGACGCCGCGCGCTCGGTCACCGCGGGGGCGATCGACGGCGGCGAAAAACCTTCGGTACCCTCGGCCATGTTGAAATATCACACGACCGAATTCGGCCGGATGATCGCCAACGATGCCATGGACGTGCATGGCGGCAAGGGCATTTGCCTCGGGCCAAACAACTATTTGGGACGCGGATACCAGATCGTGCCGGTGGCGATCACGGTCGAAGGCGCCAACATCCTGACGCGCAGCCTGATCATCTTCGGGCAGGGAGCCGTGCGCTGCCACCCGTTCGTGCTGCGTGAGATGAATGCGGCGCGCAATCCCGATCACGACGCCGGCGTGCTCGAATTCGATCGCGCACTCATGGGTCACGTGGGATTTGCAATCTCCAACGCCGCGCGTTCAGCGATCCTGGGGCTGACCCTGGCGCGCTTCACGCGGGTGCCGCAGACCGGCGCGACCGCACGTTATTTTCAGCACGTGAACCGCTACAGCGCGTCATTTGCGCTGGCGACCGATGTCGCCATGCTGGCGCTCGGCGGCTACCTCAAGAAGAAGGAGACCTTGTCGGCCCGCTTGGGAGATGTGCTGTCGGCGATGTACCTGGCTTCGATGGTATTGAAGCACCACGAGAATCAAGGCCGCTTGCCTGAGGATCTGCCGCTGGTCGAGTGGGCCTGCCGGAGCCTCCTGTATCAGGCGCAGGAACAGCTGCATCTGTTCCTGCGCAATTTTCCGAACCGTCCGCTCGCTGCGTTCATGCGCCTGCTCATCTTTCCGCGCGGACTGACGTATTTTCCGCCCAGCGACCGCTTGGGACGCGATATCGCCGATTTGATCATGCACCCGACGGCGGCCAGGGAGCGGCTGAGCCGGGACATCTACAAGACCCAGGAATCGCACAACCCCGCAGGATTGCTGCAAGAGGCGCTGATTCTCTCGACCATGGCCGAATCCTTGGAAAAGCGCATTCGCGTGGACGGCATCAAGACCGGCCGCATTGACGCCCTGGATCTGCCGGGACAAATATCGCAGGCTCTGCACGCCGGCATCTTGAGCGAGGCCGAGGCGGCCGTGCTCCGCGATTACGATGCCAAGGTCTCCAAGCTGCTCGCTGTCGATGATTTCGCGCCGCAGGAATTGGGCGCGGGACGGGCACAGCTGTAAGATGGGGCGGTCGTCCGCACTTCTGAGGAGATCCGCATGAATCGTCTACTGCTTGCACTGGGCGTCACCCTGATGACGACCCTCGCCGTGGCGCAAGACCGCTCGGCGCCGGCGCCGAATGCCGAGGTCTACATCATCGCGCCGCGCGACGGCGCGACCGTGCACGGACCGGTCACCGTCAGCTTTGGATTGAAGGGAATGGGAGTCGCACCGGCGGGGGTCAAATTCGACAACACGGGTCACCATCATTTATTGGTCGACACCGACTTGAGCGAACTCAAATTGAATGCGCCGCTGCCCGCCACCGACAAGATACTGCACTTCGGCAAGGGTCAAACCGAGACCATGCTCACGCTGGCTCCCGGCAAGCACACGCTCGAGCTCGTCTTTGCCGACTATCTGCACAACTCCTTCGATCCGCCGCTGCACTCGAAGAAAATCACCATCACCGTGGAGTGATCGGATGCGGCGCAGCGACGCCCGGGCCATACTGCACATCGACATGGACGCATTTTATGCTTCCGTGGAAGAGCGGGATCGCCCCGAACTCAAGGGCAAGCCTCTGATCGTCGGAGGCGGCAGCCGTGGAGTCGTGGCCGCGGCCAGTTATGCGGTGCGCCGCGTCGGCGTGCGCTCGGCGATGCCCATGCGCGAGGCCTTGCGCCGCTGCCCGGAGGCCGTCTGCGTGCAGCCGCGAATGGCGCGCTACCAGGAGGTGTCCGAACAAGTGTTCGCGATTTTTCACCAGTTCACGCCGCTCGTGGAAGGACTCTCCCTGGATGAAGCGTTTCTCGACGTGACCTCGAGTCGCGCGCTGCTGGGCAGCGCAGTGACGATCGGCGGCGAAATCCGGCGCCGGATCGCCGGGCAAACCGGCCTCACCGCATCCGTCGGCATAGCGCCGAACAAACTGCTGGCGAAAATCGCCTCTGATCTCAACAAGCCCGACGGCATGTGCCGGATCGGCGCGGACAATATGCGCGAGATTCTCGCCGGCTTGCCCGTGGAGAAATTATCCGGCGTCGGCCCGAAGACCTTGCTGGCGGTGCATGCGGCGGGGATACGCACCTTCGGCGAATTGCGTGACGCCGGCGACGCGGTGTTGTGGCGCCTGTTCGGCAAGCACGGCAAGTCCATGCGCAACCGCGCCGCCGGGCTCGACGACCGGCCGGTCGAACCGAATCGCGCAGAGAAATCGATCAGTGCGGAGGAAACCTTCGCCGACGACATTCGCGGCGCTGCCCCGCTCACGGTGCAACTGCTGCGGCTCGCCGACCGGGCGGCCGCGCGGCTTCGCGCGCACGAACTCGCGGCGGGCACCGTCAGCATAAAAGTCCGCCGCGCCGATTTCACGACCTACACCCGGCGGCGCACTTTTGGACGCCCGACGCAGGATTCGGGCGTGGTCGCGGCGGCCGCAAAGTC
>Ga0307474_10004377_pt1 | contig 10182 bp, 12 predicted proteins | sample atmos_gasesECM1C_2_FD_203312 | JGI IMG/M metagenome (GOLD analysis project Ga0307474, IMG submission 203312) | Hardwood forest soil microbial communities from Morgan-Monroe State Forest, Indiana, United States - atmos_gasesECM1C_05 | ecosystem: Environmental > Terrestrial > Soil > Temperate...
CGTAGTTCCGATGAAATCGCGCCCGGTGGCTTGTTCCTTCATCAGCACTTTGAGCAAGTTCGATGTGCGCGAAGCTTCTACCCACCACCATTCGAAATCGGCATCACTCAAAATCTGCAACTGATTCGGATCCTGGGTTGCGTTCGCCGGCACCGCGCGATCGAGCACGTATTGAAAAAACTGCCGTTCAAACTGATCATCCTGATTCTGTTGCTGCGCTGGTTGCGCTTGCGTTGTTCCGTCTCCGTACATGGCATCCTCCTTTCCTCAAAAATTTGTCGCCCGGATCGAACCGGATTGCGCCCCCTCCCGAGAGCAATCCGGTTCGTCTCGAGTCCCTGTTGGTTTACAGGATCGCTCGCGCCAATACTCCCTCGAGATACACGTGCAGGTTGATGCCGGTACCGACGAAGATTGTCGTGGGGGATGCTGCCAGCGTGGTAAACGCCGAAGATCCGGTGATCGTTGGATCGAGCACAACCGAAAAATTCTGGTTCTGTTCGATCAATTGACCGAGGATCGGTTCCATCGGATCGAGGCCGGGAATCTGGGGCATCGGATCGGTGATGGTGGCGACGTTCTGCGCTGTGGGCCAACCGTTTGACGCGGTGCTTCCGAGGGTTGCTGCGGTCGGAGAGACACCACTCCAGAAACCACCGGCGCCGGCAGGACACTTGGACACAAGTGCAGTCCAGTAATCTTTGCCGCTGATCGTGAGTTGCGCCAGGGTCTGACCGATGAACGAGTTCAAGTCCTGCGGTCCAACGTCAGAACGGAGCACAACGGCGACAGCTTTCACCAGGAATTTCTTGGGAGCATCGAGCATGCCGGGTTGGACCAAGTTCGTGTGATACAGGGTCTTTGTGAACGCGGATCCGCCCGAGGGCGTGTAAGATGCACCGATCGGCTGTGCGAACAACTGCTGTTTCGTTACCGCCGTTGCCACTGCGACGCCGTAGTAGTCATAGAGCGGCTGTACCAAGTACTCGAGCTGCCCTGCGACAATGGGGTTCGTACGGAGCATCTTGAGTTTTGGCCGGCCGATCTCTCTCTCTTCTATGGCGTTGCAGCGATCAAAGCGCGACGTGTAACGCGATTTCAAATTTGTTTTGACCATTTCTTTTCCGCCTCCTTTCGGGTCAGAATGCGCGGTTCCACCGCGAAGCTTGGAGGGAGTTTCCCGAAATCAAAACTCCCTAGTAGTTGCCGCCATACCGGCTGCGGAAACGGTGGAAGCCCATTCCCGCCATTTTTGCGGCTACGGCTGCCGGATGTACGGCAGTTCCGCCCGCTGCTGGCAATGCTGCAATCGCTCCACCGGGGCCGGGAAAGAAGATCGATCCCGCTCCGCGGTTGAATGAACTGCCAGGTCCGCCCGCTTGCAGGTACTGACTCGAGGAAGTCGGTATTGCAAAATAGGACGGTGCGTACAGTCCAAGTCCGATCGATTGCGCAACACCGAGTTGGTGCAGTGCCTTGATGATGGTTGCAACGAGGGCGCCTTTCACGAGTTCTTCACTCGCTTTTGCGCCTCCAACCATCTTTCCGGCAAAGCCCATTGCTACCGCCGCGGCTCCGGTTGCTGCCACTCCTGCCCACCCCGACAAACTCGAGATGAGGCCTGAGACATACAGCGATCCGAGAGCACCGGCTGCATTCCATCCGGCATCGACCACAACTCCGCTCGAGAGTCCGAACGGATTGCGTCGACGGCCGCGATGGTGATGCCGCCTTCTGTAGTGTTTCGCCATTTGGGTTGTTCTCCTTTCTTCCCCGCCACCGGCGAAATAGCTTCGCGGTGTGTAGGATGGATTGAAAATTCGTATCTGCGGCACTCGGTTCTCCCTTTTAAGCTGCTTCGTCGACCGGGGTCACTTCTGCCGCGTTTGCTGTCATAACTGTTTCGACTTCGATCGCCTTGCCATCCGGTTCGACCGAGATGTCGACAAGATCGGAATCGTCGTGCACTCGCACCACCGTGCCGGTGAAGGTGTGCATCTTGTCGTGACTCTGCGTGAACTGCACGCGATCCCCTTCGGATACTTTTCCTTTTGGCATCTGCTTCGTTTCCTCCGAATGTTCCACCGGTTGAATCTCGCCGGCCGGTTTGTGGGCTGTGCGGCGTTTCTTCATCCGACTACCCTCCGAACTGAAATTTCCCTTCGACGAAGTAGCCGGCAAGTCGCTCGGGGTTCGAATCGTCAATTAAAAGCGCCATATGGTTGCCGGTTTCTGGATCCACCGTGCACTTGACGCGCGCAAACGTTCCGGATGCTCCCATCAACATGATTTGTAGTTGTGTGATCGGGTGCAGCACTCCGTACGTTCGGCCTTCGCGATTCGTAATCTTGTCTCTCACTCGATCACCGACTACCGGGCAACCGGTGAGCCGTTGCGGAATCCGCGGCGCCGTCTCGCCGGCCGTCTTGGGTGTCCAGCGCGGATCCGGTATGTCGGGCAACGGAATCATTCCCGTCGGCAACAGCAAACTCTGCTGATCGTTTGAAAGCGCGATAATCGGCGCGTCTTTGTGCGTGAGCCAATCGAGTGTGAGCGAACTCCACAGAATCGATTGCTCGACAGAGAACGGCACCAAGCTCGCGGGGATGTTGCCTTCCTGATTCGGGTTCGCGTACCGCGGGCGCGCCTGGCTGAGTCCTTTGGTCGAGCGCTGCCCTTCAAACAAAATCGCGGTGAGTCGGCCGATGATCCTGTATTTGCGATCACGAATGGTTTCGCGCTGAAACTTCATCACGTCCGCGATGCGATAGCGGTTGTGAATCACAATCCCGGGTGCGGTTGCTGTTGCCAAGTGTTTCTGCTCCTCAAAAAGTTCTCAAAGGGGACGGTCCCAACGGGAGAGGGTCTGTCCGACTTCTCTGGCGGGACCGCCCCTCTGCTCGCCGGGGTGCCTGACGGCTGCCGGCAAGGTCTAGTTCACAATCCCTTCCCGTCTCACTTCGTACGCTCCACCTTCGAACAAAATCCGTTTGTGCCGGCTGTCAAACAGCACCGTCGGCCGTTCGTCTGTCTCTTCTCCGAGTTGGTGACGCCACTCGTCGTACTCGGGTTCCTTCACGTGTTCCTTGCGCTGCTTGTAATCGATGCGCCGGGCTTCCCCTAACTCATAGATCCCGGCGCCGCGATCGTGCGCACCGAACACGGAAAGCCCACCGGATAGATCCTGATCCCCACCGACGAAGTACAACTGCCGTGCGGATTCGTCTGAAACCAGAATGGGGCGGGGCTCTTTGAAATCGATCTGTTGCACCTGGCCGCCGGCGCGGGGTTTCACGTAGAGCACTAGAAGTTCCCCGAGTTTTGCGTAATCGCCGGCCGGCATGTGCGGCTCGGTCAACGTTTCTTCCCACTCGACCGGCATGCCGGTGAAATCTTCACGGATGCCGGCGGCGTCCGGATTCTGCCGGCGGATCGCTTTTTTCTGCCGTGACTTCGGTCGACGGGTCCAGGGATGAAAAACTCCCTTCTCGAAAGTTCCGAGTTCTACGTTTTTGCGGCGTTTCTTTTTCAGCAACCCGGGGAGTGAAGTCCCGATGCTGGCGACGTCGAGTAGTGCACCGATGCCGGGATTCTGTCCTGGCGCAATTCCCTCTTCCGGAATCCAGTCGTATTTGTGCTTTCCCGCGCGCGCCCGAGTCACACGCACCAAGCCCGCAACCCGTTTCTGCTTTCCTGTGCGGATCAGTCCTGGCGCCTGATAGCCGGCGCCCGCGGCGCGCGCGTGTAACGATGTGAACCGGTCGGGGTTCACCGGATTCTGCCGCGGCGTGCGAATCACAATCGTCGAACCTGGCGGAAGAGAAATTTCCTGCGCGTTGACTTCGCTCGGGTTCGCACCCATCACCAAAAGTTCGTGTGGGTTTTTCTGCGCTTTCTTCTTCCGTTTGATCGGGTTCGTGCGCGGACTCATCACAATGTGCCGATAACCCTTGTTCGTGAGAGTCGATTTGATCCACGCGTCTTTGGTTTTCTTCTCTTTCGCAACCGCGTCTTTCTTGTCCTTGAACGCGCCATGAAACATGTAGCCGTAGCCGGCGCCCGCGTTCTTCCGTTTTTTGGTTCGTCCTGCCATCAAAAAATTCTCTTCAGCAAAGGCACCGCTACCAGCAGTCCAATTCCCGCGATCGCAAGCGTGGTTGCGTTGTCGGAAACCCACGTTGTTAAATCTGGCGCCGCGGACGGCGAGGTCAAACCTGGCAAAGCGAAACCGCCAGGATTCAACACGCCGGCTGCTTGATAATTTGGCGCGGTCGACGGGCTCTGAACCTGAGTGATCGCGTCCGTTTGTGGGAACACTCCGCCAACCGCATAGACAAAGTGGCGAACAATTGAAATCACGTCGTTCACGGAAGCAAAACCCATTCCGTTCGTGACTTGCAAAACGAGTGTGACGGAAAACGGATTGTTCATCCCGATCGCGTTCGCGATGGTTGCGCCGATGCTCGCACTCGTCGGTGCCTGTAAAACCGTAAGCTGTCCGTCTCCGTTCAATTGGGCGACTACAGCGTTCACGAGTGATTGCGGATCTTGAACGGTGGTCCAGGTGCCTTTGTAAGTCAGAATCGCGCCCGGCGGAATCGAGGCGTCACCGAGAAATCCGAGAACTGCGCCGGCGAGCCCATGAAGCTTGTAACCACCGGATTCGGTGAACGGAGGATTTTGTCCCAGACCACGCAACCGCCAGGGCGCGAACGGATGACCGGCCGGTGTCGGTTTCACTCCGCTGAGCATGGTTGCTGCGAAAGGATCGGTTTCCCCGTACGGCCGGTAACCCTGGCGATAGAGCGAAAGATCGTAATTGACGTAACTCATCGGCGCTTCCCCGATCCGGCGAGTAAGACGACCGCGGCCGCGGCTGCAGCGAGAAGCAACCAAGAACTACTTGAACTCGTTGAACTGAACAGCGAACTTAATCCGCTTGTGACCGGTACCGCGACGCGCGGTGATGGGCCTGGGGGAAGTCCGGGCGCAAGCGCTGAGGTCGCTGCGGGAAGGTTCGACCAAAAACTTGGGCTGCTGCTCGGTGTCGACGACGACGCCGGCGCGTTCATCGTCGGGTAGCCTTGCGCGGCTGCCGCGGCCGGGGAAATCGGTCCCGAGTAGAGGTATTGATCGCCGGAGGACGGCGGGGGTGCGTCGATGGCTGCCTGCAACCCGGGGTCGTAGATGTCGGGAATATCCTGCCCGAGCCCGTGCAGATTTCGTCTTGCTCTGACCACGTTCATCGCATCACCAACCAAACCGCGGCACCGATCAAAAGCAGTGGCATGAGGCTTGAACCGCCGGTGATCGAACTGAGTGCGCTGGTGATTCCTCCGCTCGCTCCGGACGGAGAGAAATCGAGCGTGTAGGCTCCGCGCGTCGATGCTCCGTAACTTGAGCCGAAAACTTGCGGAATCTCCGCAACGTACGGTCCTTGCGTCGATTGCGATTGTCCCTGTACCGCGGCAACGATTCCGTTTGGTCCGGTGATGCCTGGTGTGAGTTGGTAACAGGCGATGCAGCACCCGGCGCCGATCGAACCGACACACGGTTGCTTGCCGGCGACTTCCACCGGACAACTCGCGCCACTCGAGCAACCGTTGCGGCCGGGCTGTAATTGGGGTGTAACTACAGTCCAGTAACCCGGCATCACCGTGGCAACGGCTTGCAGCACTCCACTCGCATCGATCTGTCCGGATTTGAAAGCAGACTGAATCTGACGTACGTCGGCGTCGAAACCCTGCACCGCGATATTGACCGCGGAGTTTTCGTTTTTCGCTTGCTTGGCACGGAGTTCGTGTCCTGCTAGCAGGCCGGCAATGATGCCGACAATCGCACCGACACCGGCACCGATCGGGCCGGCAACCGAAGCACCGGCGCCGGCTGCGGCTGCGATTGCGCTCGAGCCTGCGGCTGCGATCGGTGCGACTGTGCCGACAATCTGCGCCGCGGCGCCGAAGTATCCAAGCTGGTAAATCGGGGTGTGTGGTGCGCGAACCGCGTTGCCGATCTTGTGATTTCTCCGGATCCGGTGCCGGTCGAAATGCTGAACTCCCATCGCATGCAGGGGCGTAAGTGGTGCGGATACGGTGTGCGGCATTATGCGACACTCCGTTTCCGCGCTAAAATCTTTTCAACCTGTTCGCGATCTTCGGACGCCAAGCTGTCGAGATCGAGCCATCCGCCCGGTGGTGGAGTTCCGGCTTGTTGCGATTCCAGCAATTCAGTTAGCGGGTCGATTACGCCAAACTGAATCGATTGCATCTGATTTGTGATTTCAGCCGAGCAAGACAACTCGATTCCATCGATAGAAACTTTCTCACCGCCCATTATTCGGTGTAGTTGATCGCTGTTGATTTCGATGTGTCTCACTTTTTCCCCTTCATCATCAAAATCAGCGCGAACGCTGCACCGAGGGCAACCCATTCGTTGTTAAGGCCGGGAATGATCGTCTGCTCGGAAAGCCAAGCGCTAAACCCGCTCGTCGCCGGCACACCGCTCGCTGATTGCGAAGCTTGTGCGAGCGTCACGCATGCACCCGATCCCAAAGGATCGAGGGTGTAACCGGATGCGCATTGCGGGGATCCGCTCACTGGCATGCACGAACCGGATGGTCCGGAATTGATGTACCCGGGGGAACACTGTGGCGGGGGCGAATCGATCAGGGAATACCCGGGTGTCACACCTGGGACAATTTGCCCCTGACTCGGCATGAAATCCGAAGGCGATGCTGCAACCGTGGGCGCCGGCGCGGGGCTCGTCGGTGGAATCGTCCACGGCACCATGTACTGCGGCGCGGGTGTGACCGGTGCGGGCTGTAGCACCGTCGAGGTTGCGCCAGTCGCACTCGATGGAATCGTGGTCGGGGGCTGGTAATCGGGGCCGTAGTAGGGATAGCGCGGGCCGATCGATTCACCCGGCATCATTCCGTACGGGCGTCGAACTCCGATCGAGGCACCGACGGGGATTCCACTCGGTACCGCACCAAGTGCTTTGTAATTTCCGGGTGCTTCTGCGTAGCCGGGCGCGTGCTGCGTTTGTTTTCCGCGGACGACGTTGGTTCCGCCGCTCGCGTTCGGCCGCGGACGGGTTTCCCCTGGCGAACGGTAGACGTAATCGGAGTGAGTTTGTCCTTCCCGAAATGCGGTTCCGCCCCACTGCTTTTCCCAAGGCCCCTTGGACGTTCCCTGTTGCGGCAATTGCGAGTGACCACTCGGCCGGATCTGCGGGCCTTCGGAAAGTTCACTCGGTCCGAAGGGCCATCCACCACCGCCAGGCGCCCAAGATCTCGCGGAATCAGGGCCGATAAAGCCATGGTAGGTTCCTCCTGCCGGCCCGCCCGGAATACTCAATCTCCAACCTGACCAAGCAAAGTCCGGTGAGCTTGAATAACCACGAAACCCCGGCATCCGCACTCTGCTCATGCACAACCTTCCACAGCCCAAAGTTGAGTAAACTGCCGCGCGTGGATTCGCTTCAATTGCTCAAGTCGATGGGTTTCACTGCTATCGAAATTCCCATGCGCAAAGGATGGGCGATCGTTGATATCGACGATGCTCCGATCGTTCTGCCCTACAGTTGGACAGTTCTCAAGAGCGGTCGAACGATGTTTTATGCAAGGGCGCGAAATCGAATCGGGGGAAGAAATTGCAAACGTGTCTTGATGCACCGCTTGGTAAGCGGAGCGAAGGAAGGACAGGACGTTGACCACCGCGACGGAAATGGTTTGAACAACCGGCGCTCCAATTTGCGCACGGCAACCGTTTCCCAGAATCTTGGCAACATGCGGCGTCTTCGCTCGGATAATACGAGCGGACTGAAGGGCGTGCACTTCATCCGTCGCAATGCGAAATGGAGTGCGCGAGTTCAGGTCAACGGGAAACGGATTTGCTTGGGAGTTTTTGACACCAAAGAAGCAGCGGCAAATGCCTACGATGAAGCTTGCAAGAAATGCTTCGGTGATTTTGCAGCACCGAACTCCGAAATTGATGGCTAGCCTCATGCTTCACCAACCGGAGTAACCAGTGCGTCGAGTTCTGCGATGGTGAGTTCCTCGAGCTCAGAACCGGCTTCGAGAGAAAATCCCATATGCGCGGCGCGCTCGAGCAGCGCGCAAATTTGCTCGACCGAGTATTCCTGAACCGGCTTGCGCTCGATTCTCATCGGCGCCCCATCGCGAGCAGCACTACCCCGCCAATCAGTAACCACGGTAACCACGAACCGGTGGTTGTGAGTCCGACCTGGCTCGTATAGCCCGCGGTCGGAAGTCCGTAACCGGGGGTGAGCGGCGTCGCAAAGCTGGCGTACGGTCCGGTTGCCACTACACCGGTCGGAGTTTGAATTTTCGTCGGCTGTCCCGAGGCCGCGGCGATCAATGCCGGCGTTTCCTGAATCGTCGACGTTACGAGCGATCCCCAATCAACTCCGTCATCCTGCCCGAGTCCGTAGTGCGGCACGGTCGCGACGCCGGCGAGTCCGCGTAACCCGACTCTGCCAACCGTCGACGGCTGCGAACACCCACACCGACCGCCACACCCGCAACCGCTGAGATCCTGAAAGCTTGAATCGGTGAGGGACCACACCCGTTTGCGGAAATACACCGGGGGTTCAACCCCAAACTGCGCATCGGCGCGCGCGGCATCCATCGGAATCCACTGTCCCGAGCTCGGAGGCACTTCGGCTTCAAGGTAGACGTGAGAAAACTCGTTGGGTGCGTCGGGGCTGGCTGCAATCGTCGCGAGTCTCGCTGGGTAGCCGATCGCGATCATCAACGCACCCATGAGCATCGCGATATCGTCGCAATCGCCGGCGCGGATCTTTAGCAATTCCTGCGGGGGATAAAGCTTTTCTTTTGTAACCGGATCCTTGGTGTAGCGAATGTTGCGCTTCACCCACTCGTACACCGCATTCGCTTCCCCCACATCGTTGTAGGGCAACACACCGCGAATGAGATCCATCGCGAACCGAACGAATTGCGCATCGGATACCGCCTGGTCGACGAGTTTCCGCATGAGCGAGATGGTTTGTTTGGTGCCGGGCTCGCCGGCTAGGAGTGGGGCGCGGTAGGTGAGGCCTGAGTGCGGGATTTGCGGTGATGCACCGATGAAAATAGGGCTCAACGATCACACTCGCAAGGGGAAAAAGTTGCTTCGCGCGGCTGCATGCCGAAATTTCTCAATCCCGGTGATTCGCACCACGCGAAGCGGGGAGTCAAGAAGTGTTGCTGCGAATCGTTGTCACCTTGCCGGATGATTCCCCGCCCGGTCAACCGCGGGAGTGGTCCACTTTGGTTCTCCACCAGTGCACCACTCAGGTGCACCCGGCTCCACTTTTGATTGCAACCCCTGTGGAAAACCTGTATAGGTGTTTTGACGGCTGCCTTTGCGTGGGGTGCCGGTGCAGATTGCATGAAAACTGCCACCGATAATCCTGCCAACGGCCGTACCGTGGAAAAGACCACGGTGACCCGCGTCATTCCTACCGATTTCTCTTCCGAAGATCGAAAACTTCCGGATTTCTGGTCTTACATCGAAGGCCTGAGCGCTGCCGATTGGGAACGTCACCTGCTTTACGTCTATCGCCGGGTTTCTGATGCCGGGCAGATGGTGCCACTCGAGAAATCGAGTGGTTACATCGTGATGGGAAACAATGTTCAAGTTCCAGTTGGCAACCGGGAAGAATTCGAATTCGCTTTGCAGCAAAAGTACGGCGGGGGCACCTACCGGCTGATTTTGAAAAAAGGTTCTGAACGAGTCGGAGATCACCGGATCTCAATCGACGGTCCACCGAAGGCGGTACAACCCGGAATTCTGGTCGACAACGCGCCGAACGTGAACCCGGTCACCGATTCGGCCGACGTCGCGAAAACTGCGATGAACATTGTTGCTTCGCACGAGGCGGAAGCGATCAACGTTGGCCTCGGAATGATGCGTACGGCTGCCGATGTGCAGCGCCAGATGGCGCAGCAATCTCAGAACGGTGGCGATGACATCACCCGGGAATTTATGCGGGTGATGATCGCGCGCGCCATGAATCCGCCCGATCCCATGGATTCAATCGCGAAGATGCTCGGGATTTTCCAAACCCTGATGAGTGCGATGAACCCGGGTGCGGCACAGAACCCGGTGGTGCAACGGATCATGGATAGTGCACTCGATCGTCTGATGAATCCGGAGCATC
>Ga0307474_10004378_pt1 | contig 10180 bp, 7 predicted proteins | sample atmos_gasesECM1C_2_FD_203312 | JGI IMG/M metagenome (GOLD analysis project Ga0307474, IMG submission 203312) | Hardwood forest soil microbial communities from Morgan-Monroe State Forest, Indiana, United States - atmos_gasesECM1C_05 | ecosystem: Environmental > Terrestrial > Soil > Temperate...
CGCGGTGGACAGTGCGCCGCTGGTCAACTTCGCCTGATTGTTGTGCAGCGCCTGGATCGCGGCGTTGCCCGCGTTGTCGATCTGTTCACCGCGCAGATGTGCCGGCCCTTCGATCAGCCATCTGCGAGTGGAGTCGATGCTGCGTGTCACCTGCTCGGTCAGATCGGGCAACCCGTAGATGAACTGGACGATGACGAAGGCCAGGATGCCGCCCAGAATCGCGAATCCGCCCAGCAAGACCACTGCCACAGCCCCACCCCGCGGCAGGCCCCGCCGGTCCAGCCAGTCAACCGCCGGCACCAGCAACGCGCTGATCATCAAAGCCAGCAACACGGGGACGACGATGATTTCAAGCTTTTTCACCACCCACAGCAGGGCGACGAACGCGGCCAGGATGACCAGCAAGCGCCACGCCCAGGCCGCGGCCCTGCGGACAAGCGGTTCGACCGCGGCGTCGTCGAGGTTTGCCGGCATTTGGCCAGCCTATCCGCCGACGGGCGCCGCCAAACGTGTCCGGACGGGTCTGCGGGCCGGGTCACGGAGCGTCGGGGCGGCACGATCCGGTTACGACGACGACACAGTCGGAGCTGCGTCTCGATGGCTGCGCCACCTGCGCGGTTACCCTAAAGCACGTGTCGCACGACGCACCCGTCCGCAAGCTCGACTTCCCACGCGTGGAGACACCGCGCGGGAAGTACTGGTGGGTGCGATGGGTGGTACTCGCCATCGTCGCAATCGTGCTTGCCGTCGAGATCGCCCTTGGCTGGGACCAGGTGGCCAAAGCCTGGACGAGCCTGTACGAGGCCAACTGGTGCTGGCTACTCGCGTCGGTGCTGGCGGCGGCCGCCTCGATGCACAGCTTCGCCCAGATTCAGCGCACTCTGCTGAAATCGGCCGGGGTGCACGTCAAACAATTGCGGTCGGAAGCCGCCTTCTACGCCGCCAACTCGCTGAGCACCACACTGCCCGGCGGGCCGGTGTTGTCGGCTACCTTCCTGTTCCGCCAACAGCGGATCTGGGGCGCCTCAACGGTGGTGGCGTCGTGGCAGCTGGTGATGTCGGGTGTGCTACAGGCGGTGGGACTGGCACTGCTCGGGTTGGGCGGCGCTTTCTTCCTGGGAGCAAAGAACAACCCCTTCTCGTTGCTGTTCACGCTGGGTGGCTTCGTCGCGTTGTTGCTGCTGGCCCAGGCGGTGGCGTCGCGGCCGGAGCTGATCGAGGGGATCGGCAGCCGGGTTTTGTCGTCGCTCAACTCGATTCGCGGCCGGCAGGCCGACACCGGCCTGCAGAAGTGGCGCGAAACGCTCATGCAGCTCGAATCGGTGAGCCTGGGCCGGCGGGACTTGGGAGTGGCGTTCAGCTGGTCGATGTTCAACTGGATCGCCGACGTTGCCTGCCTCGGCTTCGCCGCCTACGCGGCCGGCGACCACGCGTCGGTGGCCGGGCTGACCGTTGCTTACGCGGCCGCTCGGGCGGTCGGCACGATACCGCTGATGCCGGGCGGATTGTTGGTTGTCGAGGCGGTGCTGGTCCCCGGCCTGGTCTCGAGCGGCATGTCGTTGCCCAGTGCCATCTCGGCGATGCTGATCTACCGGCTGATCAGCTGGTTGCTCATCGCCGCGATCGGCTGGGTGGTGTTTTTCTTCATGTTCCGCACCGAGAACGTCGCCGCCTCGGACGACGACGAACCCATTACGGGTCCGCTGCCCGTTGTGCGGCACCAGAGCGACCCGACCGAGACCGCCCTGCAGGGGCCCTTACCGCCGCCTGATCGGAATCCGGAACACGACAGCTAGCCGACGTTGTTCTGCCGCGGCGGGCCCGGAAGCGCGCCGCCCGCTGCGGGCGGGACCGTGCCTGCGGCATTACCGGGCAGGGCGGGCAGACCACCCGCCGCGCCCTGCGCCTGCTGCATAAGGCCCATCGCCTGAGGGACCGTGACCGGCAGCTTGCACTGCATCGACAGGTTGGTCAGCGGCTGCGCGATTGAGGTCATGTCGCCGACGACCTTGGGGTTGGCCTCGAAGTAGGACTTCAGCGATGTCAGCGATTGAGGGCCGGCCTGCTGCTGCAGCATGGTGGTCATCGTCTGGTTGGTCTCGGGATGCGAGTCGAGGTAGTCGCCCATCGACTTGGAGACCGAACCGATCGTCCTTGCGACTTCACTGGCCGCACACGGGTCGTTAGCACCGGTCGCCGGAGGCCCTGCCAAAACAGCGACAGCAGTGCCCGGCACTGCGGCGGCGATCAACCCTGCCGACAACCTGCGGCGTCCGGTCGCAGTGCCTGTCTTCATGGATAACTCCTTACGGTTTGCGAAGTCTCGCGAGTTCTGACACTTCGCAAACGGCTGTGATAGAGGGCCCAATTTTTCGCGAAGTTCCCCTCGAATTCCCCAGAGCTCCGCGCGGCAAGCGAAATCCTGCCATCCCGGATAGCGGGGCTACCACCTGGTGTGACCGATATCCCGATTGGTCACCGGTTCACAACGACTTCGCAGCGTCACGGCAACTTCGGTGTCTCCGCAGCTCAGGAACCGGATAAGCGGACATAGTCCACAGGCTCCTGCGGTATTCTCGCCAGCACGCGTTACGCGAGAACACCGGGGAGCCCGAAATCCAGCAGTTCATGATGCGCCTAAGCCGCCGCCTGCGCAGGCACCGCTGGTTGATCTTCACAGGCTGGTTGCTGGCGTTGGTGCCGGCGGTCTATCTGGCGTTGACGCAGTCGGGAAATCTCACCGGCGGTGGTTTCGAAGTGGCCGGCTCGCAGTCGCTGCTGGTCCACGATCAACTCGAGGATCAATATCACGAGCTGGGGGCGTCCTCGTTGGCTCTGGTGGCGGCCCCCCGCCCGGATGCCAGCTACCAAGACATCAGCGACGCAGTGGCGCAACTGAGACAGATTGCCAGCCAATTCCCCGGCGTGACGGAGGCGCCCAACCCCACCCAGCGGCCGCCGCAACCCGACCGGCCCTATGTGCTGTCGCTGCGACTGGACTCCCGTAACGCCGGCACCAGTGACATCGCCAAGCAGTTGCGCCAAAAGGTAGGCATCAAGGGACACCAGTCGGGGCAGACCGCGAACGGCCGGGTGCGGCTTTACGTCATTGGGCAGGGCGCGCTCAGTGCTGCCGCGGCGGCGAACACCAAGCACGACATCGCCGAGGCGGAACGCTGGAACCTGCCGATCATTCTGATCGTCTTGCTCGCGGTATTCGGTTCGCTGGCTGCGGCGGCGATCCCGCTGGCGCTCGGCATCTGCACGGTCCTGGTCACGATGGGCCTGGTCTACCTGTTGTCGGAATGCACCACCATGTCGGTGTTCGTGACCTCGACCGTGTCCATGTTCGGCATCGCGCTGGCCGTCGACTATTCGCTCTTCATCTTGATGCGCTTCCGCGAGGAACTGCGCGCCGGCCGTCAGCCACGCGAAGCCGTCGACGCCGCGATGGCCACCTCCGGGCTGGCGGTGGTGCTGTCCGGGCTGACCGTCATCGCCTCGCTCACCGGGATCTACCTGATCAACACCCCGGCGCTGAAGTCGATGGCCACCGGAGCGATTCTGGCCGTCGCGGTCGCAATGCTGACGTCGGCCACCTTGACGCCGGCGGTGCTGGCAACCTTCGGTCGCGCGGCAGCCAAGAGGTCGGCCCTGCTGCACTGGTCGCGCCGCCCGGAGAGCACTCAATCTCGGTTCTGGAACCGCTGGGTCGGATGGGTGATGCGCCGGCCGTGGATGTCGGCGCTGGCGGCGTCGATCGTCCTGCTCGTGATGGCGGCACCGGCGACATCGATGGTGCTGGGCAACAGCTTGCTGCGCCAGTTCGACTATTCGCACGAGATCCGTGCCGGCGTGGGAGCGGCATCCGAAGCGCTCGGACCCGGTGCGCTCGGCCCGGTTCAGGTGCTGGTCACCTTTCCCGGCGGCGGCGCCTCCTCACCCGAGCACAGCCAGACAATCGCCGCGATCCGTGAACGAGTGACGCAGGCTCCCAAAGTCATCTCGGTGGCGCCGCCGCAATTCGCCGACGACAACAACAGCACCTTGCTGTCCGCGGTGTTGTCGGTCGATCCCGAGGACATGGGTGCCCGACAAACCGTCAGCTGGATGCGCACGCAGCTACCCCAGGTTCCCGACCAGGGAGCGGCACGGGTGGACGTCGGCGGCCCGACTGCGTTGATCAAGGATTTCGATGACCGGGTGTCGATGACCGAGCCGCTGGTGTTGCTCTTCGTTGCGCTCATCGCGTTCGTGATGCTGTTGCTCTCGATCCACTCCGTGTTCTTGGCGTTCAAAGGCGTGCTGATGACATTGCTGTCGGTTGCCGCCGCCTACGGCAGCCTGGTGATGGTTTTCCAGTGGGGCTGGCTAAAGGGTCTCGGGTTCGCACAGATCAGTTCGATCGACAGCACCGTTCCCCCGCTGGTGCTGGCGATGACCTTCGGGTTGTCGATGGACTACGAGATCTTCTTGCTCACCCGCATCCGGGAACGCTTCCTGCACACCGGAAATACCCGCGACGCGGTCGCATACGGCGTGAGCACCAGCGCCCGCACGATCACCAGCGCGGCCCTGATCATGATCGCCGTGTTCACTGGCTTCGCGTTCGCAGGCATGCCGCTGGTCGCCGAGATCGGTGTGGCGTGCGCTGTCGCGATCGCGGTGGACGCCACCGTGGTCCGGCTGGTCCTGGTACCCGCGCTGATGGCGATGTTCGCCCAGTGGAACTGGTGGCTGCCCCGGTGGCTGTCGCGTGTCCTGCCGTCGGTGGACTTTGACAGGCCGCTACCCGAGGTCGACCTGAGCGACATTGTGGTGATCCCCGACGACATCTCGGCACTGACGGCACCCAGTGCGGACCTGCGGATGGTTCTCAAGTCGGCCGCGAAGCTCAAGCACTTGGCGCCCGACGCCATTTCCGTGGCGGATCCGCTCGCCTTCACCGGTTGTGGGCGCAATGGCAAGGAGACCGAGGTCGGCCCCGGAGAGGCCCCCGCAGACGGCCCGGGAAACAACCGGGGCCAGGGCCCAGCACAGATCCCCCACCAGGTCGACATCCGCGATGACAGCGTGGAGGTGAGCCCAGCCGATTCGAAGAACGGCACCAACGGTCACCCGGCGGCCAAGAAGCTGGTGGGCGGCCTGGCGACGCGCAACGGCATCGCCCGGGCGATTGCCGGGGGTGATCGGCCGGTCCATCCGGTCACGCTGTGGCGGGGGCGGCTGTCGGTCGCCATCGACGCGCTGGAGACCGACCTGCAGACCGGCACAAACGCCAGCGAGGAGCCGCAGTACGAACGGCGGAGCCCGGTGGAGACCACCAACGTGCAATTGCCCACCGGCGACCGGCTGCTGGTCCCAACCGGCGCGGAGGCGTTGCGGCTCAAGGGCTACCTGATCATGCGCCGTAACAGTAGCCGCGATTACGCCGAATTTGCTGACATGGTCGACACATTGGAACCCGAAACCGCCGCTCTGGTGCTGGCCGGAATTGACAGGTATTACAGTTGTCAACCACCCAGGCAGCAATGGATTGCCACCCAGTTGGTCCGTCGGCTCGCAGATCCGCATCCGTCCGATTTCACCGATGATCAGTTGTCTGAACCAGACGCCGAGGCGGAATGGGAAGAGGTCAGGCAGCGCTGCTTATCGGTGGCCGTAGCGATGCTGGGGGAGGCGATGTGACGTTGGCAGCCGACCGACGCTCCGTGCCGCCGCCCCAGCCGCCGGCCGTTGAACAACCTAGGCCCGACAGTGGATCTTCCCACGATCCCGAACAGCCGGTGGAGTTCTGGCCGACCGCCGCCATTCGCTCGGCGCTGCAGGGCGGTGACATTGACACCTGGAAGCGCATTGCCGCCGCGCTCAAACGCGACCCGTACGGGCGGACGGCCCGTCAAGTCGAAGAAGTCCTCGAGGGCACGCGGCCGTATGGCATCGCCAAAGCGCTGTGGGAGGTGCTGGAGCGCGCTCGTGCCCACCTCGAGGCCAATGAACGTGCCGAGGTGGCCCGCCACGTGCGCCTCCTGATCGATCGGTCCGGGCTGGGAGAACAAGAATTCGCCTCCCGCATCGGGGTGGCACCCGAGGATCTGGCCGCCTATCTCGACGGCAGCCTCAGCCCGTCGGCCTCGCTGATGATCCGGATTCGTCGCTTGTCGGATCGGTTCGTCAAGGTCAAGTCCGGGAGTTCAGCGCCGAATCCAACTGATCTCCTCACCTGATCGGCACCACGGCGGACACCAGCCAGTCGCTGCCGCGCTTCATCAGTCCCACCCGCAGTGCCGGCGCCGCCTGACTGGGTGGCTGGCCGGGCGTGTTCTGGGTGACCCGGAGGATCACCGCCACACTGGCCGCCGACGGCCCGATGGCCTCGACTCCGGCCGCCAGCGTGGCCGCCTGGGCCGTGATGTTGTGCTGAGCCAGATCGGCGCTGGACTTCGTGTATTGCTCCTTGAACGCCCCGGCCTGGTCCGGCACCATCATCGCCGCGGCTCGATCGATGGAGCTCGTCGGGGCGCTCGGGGTGAACGACGCCATCGCCTCTGCCATCCCGGTGGCGATCTGCACCACCTGCCGGGAATCCTTTTTGAAGTCGCGGTCCGACCTCGTCCAATGCGTGTAGCCGGTCAGCACCGCCGCCGTCAGGGCGGCCGCGCATAACAAGACAACGGCCAATCGCAGCCCGGGAGCGTCGTCGTCGGTACCGACGCTCACCGAATCGCGGCGCAGCAGCCAGAAGTCGACCCCCAGACCCTCGGCGATCAGCACCAGCAGCACCGAGCAGGCGGACACCCACCACAGCGGCCAGGCCAGGATGACTCCGATCATCAGCAGGCCGGCGACCGCCGCCAGCGGGGCCACGATGTCGAACGCCAGCAGCCGCCATAGATTTCTCATCGGATCGACGCCAGCCCGGAGATCATCAGCTTGCCGTCCACGTCGGAGACATCGAGCCGCAAGTTCCAGTGCACGGTCTGCGGCTTGGCGCCGACGTTCTCGCTGACGGACGTCGCGACCAGCATCACCGAGTCGGTTCGGCTGGCGAACGGCGGCAACTTGGTGGTGACCACCGGCCGAGCGACACCGGGCTGGGTGTCCAGGTCGTGATGCACCGTTTCGATCGCCACCGCGTCGATCCGGCCGGAGCTTTTTGACTGCAGTTTCTCGATCACCTGCCGATACGGCTGCATGGCCGCGTCGAAATCGGCGTTGAGTTCACCGACCGTGCCGTCGTGCAGCTTCTGCAGGCTGGCGTCGATGTTGCCGGTGTTCATGTTGATCAGCACACCCGTCCAGTCGGCGGCCGTCTGCATGACGCGGCTCAGATAGGTGCGTTCGCCCGCCTCGTCGCGGTGTGCGGACCAGATGATCACGCCCAATACGACCGCGCCGACCGACAGCAGGCCGAGAACGGTCGATGCGATCCCGTAGTGCGAAAAGATCTCATCGCCGGCGACTTCGGATTCTGAAGAGCCGGCCCCGGAGCCGGCATCGCCGGATGTGTCATCGGGCTCGACACCATCCGCTGAGGTCGCTGGCTCGGTTTGCTCGACGTCAGGCATCGACCGATCGTTGCACCCGAAAAGAGATGGAAGGATGGCGGGGTGACAGTAGAGGCCATCCGCTCGGGCATCGACCTGAGCCACGTCGACGATAATGCCCGCCCCCAGGACGACCTGTTCGGTCACGTCAACGGCCGCTGGCTGGCCGAATATGACATACCCGCAGACAGGGCTACCGACGGCGCCTTCCGCGGCCTGTTCGACCGGGCCGAAGAGCAGGTGCGGGGCCTGATTGTCGGAACAAGCCAGCGCGGCGCGGCAATGGGCACCGATGAACAACGCGTCGGCGACCTCTACGCCAGCTTCCTCGACGAGGAGACCGTCGAACGCAGGGGCGCCCAACCGCTGCACGACGAGCTGGCCACCATCGACAACGCCGCCGATTCCGCGGCACTGGCCGCTGCCCTCGGCGCCCTGCAGCGCACCGGGATGGGTGGCGGCGTCGCAGTGTACGTGGACACCGATTCGAAAGACTCGACCCGTTACCTGACGTACTTCACCCAATCCGGCATCGGATTGCCCGACGAGTCCTATTACCGCGACGAGCAGCACGCCGAGGTGCTAGCGGCCTACCCGGGACACATCGCGCGGATGTTCGGCCTGGTGTACGGCGGCAATGCGGGCGATCACGCCGAGACCGCGGCCCGCATCGTGGCGCTGGAGACCAAACTTGCTGCGGCACACTGGGATGTGGTCAAGCGCCGCGATGCCGACCTGACCTACAACCTGCGCACGTTCGCGGAGCTGCAGACCGAAGGGGCGGGCTTCGCCTGGGCCGGCTGGGTGACCGCGCTGGGCGGCACCCCGGAAAAATTCGCCGAACTTGTTGTGCGCCAACCTGATTACCTCACTGCATTCGCTGGGCTGTGGGACAGCGAAGACCTCGAAGACTGGAAGCGCTGGGCGCGTTGGCGTTTGATCCGTGCCCGCGCCCCCTGGCTGACCGACGCCATCGTCGCCGCGGACTTCGACTTCTACGGCCGCCTGCTTACCGGTGCCGAACAGATCCGGGACCGCTGGAAGCGCGCGGTGTCGGTGGTGGAGAGCCTGATGGGCGATGCGGTCGGAAAGCTTTACGTGCAGCGGCATTTCCCGCCGGACGCGAAGGCCCGCATCGACGCGCTGGTGCACAACTTGCAAGAGGCCTACCGAATCAGCATCAACGAGCTGGACTGGATGACGCCGCAGACCCGCGAACGCGCGCTGACCAAGCTGAGCAAGTTCACCGCCAAGGTCGGCTACCCGACGAAGTGGCGCGACTACTCCAGGCTGGTGATCGACCGCGACGACCTCTACGGCAATTACCAGCGCGGGTACGCGGTCAACCATGACCGTGAGCTGGCAAAGCTCGGCGGCGCGGTGGACCGTGACGAATGGTTCATGACACCACAGACCGTCAACGCCTATTACAACCCCGGCATGAACGAAATCGTCTTTCCCGCAGCCATTCTGCAGCCGCCATTCTTCGACGCCGAGGCCGACGACGCTGCCAATTACGGCGGTATCGGGGCGGTGATCGGCCACGAGATCGGGCACGGCTTCGACGACCAGGGCGCCAAATACGACGGCGACGGCAATCTGGTCGACTGGTGGACCGACGACGATCGCACCGAGTTCGGCGCGCGCACCAAGGCGCTCATCGAGCAATACCAGGAGTACTCGCCGAGAGGACTCGACGGCAGCCACCATGTGAACGGCGCATTCACCGTCGGCGAGAACATCGGCGACCTCGGCGGGCTGTCCATCGCGCTGTTGGCCTACCAGCTGTCGCTGAACGGCCGGCCCGCTCCGGTCATCGACGGCCTCACCGGCGTGCAGCGGGTGTTCTACGGCTGGGCTCAGGTGTGGCGGACCAAATCCCGTGAAGCGGAAGCGATTCGGCGGTTAGCAGTGGACCCGCACTCACCGCCGGAGTTCCGGTGCAACGGCGTCATCCGCAACGTGGATGCCTTTTACGACGCCTTTGACGTAGCCGAGGACGACGCGTTGTTCCTGGAGCCACAGCGCAGGGTCAGGATCTGGAACTGACCCCGCCGGCTACCAAAGCCTCGATCCTGGCGGGTACGTGCTTGTGCCACGGTGTGCCGGCGTAGCGGTCGCGCCATCCCGTGGACGTGAGCATGTTCGGCGCGACGCCGGGAACGACGGTATCCCCGCCGTCGTTCATGTAGTCGAGCCCAAAACCGTTGGGCAGGGCCGCATGCCCGGGGAGCATGGTCTCGGTGATTTCGATCGTCGCCTCGGAATTGCCGGCCGCCGTGCTGACCCGGGCCCGGCCACCGTCGACGAGGCCAAGGGCCTGGGCGTCTTCGACGCTCACGCGCAGCGCCCCGTCGGCGTCGCGTTTGCGCCAGGACGGGTCGCGGAAGATGTCGTTGGCGGTGTAGGCGCGGCGCTCGCCCACCGACAGCACGATGGGGAATTCCGGCGTGGTCAGCCGGGTCGGTGCTGCCGTCAACGCCCTTAAGTCGTCCAGCATTTCGGGGATCTCGAGGGCGATCTTGTGATCGGCGTGGCTGATCAACGCGAAGTCGTCCTCGTAGTTGTGCACGGTGAACGTGACACCCGACGGGCTGTCGAGGATGGCGTCGAAGAGCGCGTTGCCGTCGGCG
>Ga0307474_10004380_pt1 | contig 10179 bp, 9 predicted proteins | sample atmos_gasesECM1C_2_FD_203312 | JGI IMG/M metagenome (GOLD analysis project Ga0307474, IMG submission 203312) | Hardwood forest soil microbial communities from Morgan-Monroe State Forest, Indiana, United States - atmos_gasesECM1C_05 | ecosystem: Environmental > Terrestrial > Soil > Temperate...
ATCGATTTCCTGGTAACGACGAAAGGACTCACGCGCGAGCAGGCTTACGTCCTTACAAGTGTCGCCGTTGACCTCAACATCGCCCAGCTCGTGGACGTGCCCAACCTCGGTGTGACGGCAATCCTCAATCGTGACGTGTTCCAGCCCGAACAAAAATGACGAACAAGTTCTGCAAGCGGGCCCTCACGCCCGCTTTCGCTTTCTCTGCCGAACGGCGGTCGATTCTCGCGGGCCTTGTGAGCGCCTCGGCCACGCTTTTTATTCCGGAGGCGCGGGCATTCCCGTTTGGCGGGGGGCCGCGGCCGACAAAAGGTGCTCAGGCCCTTCAACGCACGGATCTCAATCCGGACCGCATGTGGCCGGTTTACCGGCGCTATCATCTGATCATTGTCGGAGAGCGGGGTGACGAGAGAGGGCTGGCCCTCACCAAAGCCTCCACGGACACGCTCGCGGAGTTTCTTCCTGAATCGCGTGCGCTGCTCGTCAGAGCGGCCGATACGAGACGAATAGGGGTGCTGATTGCAACCGATCAACAGGATCTTGCGGTGATATCAGCGGAAGGCGCGAAGGCGCTCTTTCTCGGTGAAACTCCATTCGAGGATATCACGGGCGGCCCGATACGAGCGATTATCTCATTTGGGACTCATCAAATGGTATGTCGCCCGGATTTTCGTGCGAGGCACGCTTACCTCATAGCTAAGACTCTTTCGGAACATCAGGACAGGCTCGCCGCGACCGTTGCCGCCTCGCAGGGCGTGGTGCCCACGCATCCTGGCGCGCGCGCTTTCTTCGCAGGCGAAAATATCCCGGATGAATAGCGGATCGGTGTACGGGCTTTGGCGCCGGCCCGCGAACAAACTGATTTCGGCCAATTCAGTGATGGCGATGAGCAGGGGCGCTGTTCCTCGATTGCTGGCCGGGCCTTTTCTTGCAGCTGCCATCACTGGCGCATTGGCTCACGATATCATCGATCTGGATAGGGCGAACAACCTGGTTGCGGCTGCCGATTCGGCTGCAGATCGTGCAAGAAAGGCGTCCGACCGCGCGAGCGAGGGTGAGATGTTGTTTTCGCTTGGCAAAGCCCTGATCGAAACAACCGATCTTCTCAATCGTGATATGGCGGCACATAGCGGGGAGTTAACGCTGAACGGACAGATTCTGCTTAAAGGGCTCTCCCAGCGCAATTTGGCCCCCCAATTCGAGGAGGCGCTCAAGCGCTACCTGCTTCCCAGGCAGCAGTTGGAGGAGGCGATCCGCCTTGCGCCTGCCGCGTCTTATGTGCCGCGAGCGCGCTTTGCGCTCGTTAAGGCGAGCTTTTACGAGAGTTTTGTGTTTGATCCGTTCAATCCTCTGCACGCCGATATTTCTGCTATCGAACAAGAGAGCTCCGAGGCCGAGGCGCTAGTTCCCTTGCTCGAGGACCTCGATGAAAGAGAAGAGGCCGCTTTCATCCATGCCGTCGACCTCGCGCGCGAAGTCAAGCTTGCTGGCAAAGCCGCAAACCCGTCGACTGTCGAGCCCAAGGCACGTGCTGCCCTGAAGACCTTTGCCGAGACTTATCCGGACAGCATGCGCGCCGCTTCAGCAAGTGTGATCTTACAAGGGCTTGAACGGGCGCAGCGATGAGGGCTGCCTTTAGTGAACCGCTGAAGACTGCCGGTCGCCGGCACCGGACCGCCAGGTTTTCAGGCCAATTTGCCTTGCGATTTTTATTGGTCCTGCTGGCCGCCGTGCCCGCACATGCGCATGACGCGGGTGTCAGCTCATCCGAGATATCGGTCAATGGCCGGGTCGTTGCGGTCGAGATCAATGCTCTGGCACGCGACTACGAAAAGGCGGCGGGCGTCAGGATTTCAGAAGCAGGATCGGGCTCGGTCAATGCGGTCGCCCTTGCCGTCATGACGCCGGCGCTGCTTGGGTACGTGCGTGGCCACGTCGGGGTGTTTTCGGATGGCGTTCCCTGCGAACCAGACGATGGAAGGGCGTTGGCGGCAGACACGCATGTCACGGTAACGCTTGTGTGGAGCTGCCCCAATGACGGCGCGCTTCACTATCGCTTGAGCCTGTTTCGGGATATCGACCCTTCGGCGCAGCATCTCGCGTCGGTAACGATTGAAGGCAGCAAACAGGATTTCGCCCTGGACAAGAATACGCCCGAGTTGGCCCTATCGGGCGGAGCGCACTCCAATTTTCAGGTGGCAACGCATTTCCTCGCAGCGGGTGTCGAGCACATATTTCTTGGATACGATCACATCGCATTCCTCATCGCGATCATTTTGTGGGCAAACAGGCTCTGGCCTGTGGTCAAGGCGGTGACTGCATTCACGATTGCTCATTCGATAACCTTGTCGCTCGCCGCACTCGATGTCGTGCGGATTCCAGGTACGATCATTGAACCAGCGATCGCAGCCTCAATCGTTTACGTTGCGGTTGAAAATTTCACGACGCGGGAAGTCACCAAGCGGTGGCGCGAAACGTTTTTATTCGGTCTACTTCACGGCTTCGGTTTTGCGAGTGCATTGGAGGAGCTTGGTCTTCCCAGGGCGAAACTCATAACGGCGCTGGCTGCGTTCAACTGTGGAGTAGAGATTGGACAGGTCCTCATCGTCGCGGCCGCCTTTGCTTTGCTTTCGGCCATTGATCGCTGGCAGATCTCGGGAGCATCGAAATCGGTCCGCAACCCGGCTCTTGTTCACGCGGTCTCGTTTGCGATTGTCGTCTTGGGTAGCTACTGGTTCGTCTCGCGAACTATCGCTTCTTAGCTGCGGGGCGAGTCCCCGGACGTTTTTGGCAGCGATACCAACGACAAATAGCACTTCGACGTCGATAGCGGTTTTGTTCGAACACAGGAACACGCCGGTCCGCACCGCTTTGGGGCCGAAGCGGACTTCGATATCGTTGCGTCACGTGCTGATCTGATTTTTTACTTCCTGTCCGCCGCTTCACCGCCGATCATGGCCGATCCGGTTCCGTTGCAGCCATTTGCGCCGTAGCGTAGAAATTTTTGCACGCGCTTTCCGGTGTCGACTTCGCCGGTGTAGATGTTGCCTTTGCTGTCCAGGCTGACCTGATGCAGCCAGTGAAAATCGCCGGCCATCCTCCCGCCATGCCCGAGCCGGCCGAGCTGCTCCAGATTGTCGCGATTGAGGATGTAAATGGTCTGGTTGGTGTTGTCGCCGACATAGAGGCAGGTTTGTGCACTGTCCGGCGAGAAGTTCATCGACACGGCGGTTCCAGGCATCACGGGCTGGGTATAGGTGTTGGCGCTGACGTAGCGCTCGGTGAGGAAGCCGCACTTGCCGGCCTCGCCGTTTGGATTGCTGCATTCTTTTCCGAGCGAGGCATCCTTCCCGTCGAACACCTGAATGCGGTCATTGCCGCGGTCGCAGACGTAAATCCTGCCGTCATCGGCGATTTTCACGCAGTGCACTGGATTGCGGAAGAACGCGGGTTTCTTCACGCCCTTGGCGGAATCCTGCGGCCAGGTGCCGGCCGCGGCGGCTGCGGCATCGTCGATCGGATTGTTTCCGTAGGCGCCGAAATGACCGATATATTTGCCGGTATCGGCATCGACGATGAGGACACGCCGGTTGGCGTATCCGTCCGCGACATAGAGACGATTGGTCTTGGGATCGACCACCATGTCCGCGGGGCGGTAAAGCAGAGGGGTGCCGTTAGCGCCGCCATCCCTGCTGTTGCTGTCGGGGGCGCTGGGCGTGCCGCCGATCCGCATCTTGAAATTGCCGTTCATGTCGAATTTCAAAATGAAGCCGTCTCCGCCGCCTTTGTTGGTGGTCCAGGGAATTTCCTTGTCCCCGGGCTTGGCCGCTGGACCATTGCCGGCGATCCAGACGTTATCTTTCTGGTCGATGTAAATGCCGTGCTCGACATTCGGCCAGATGCAACCGTCTTCGCCTCTGCATTTGCCGCCGATAAAGCCGGGATCGGATGGCCCGCCCCAGGCGCGGAGCAACTTGCCGTCGGCGTCGAATTCCAGGACCGAAGGAGCGGCGCGGCAGCAGTCCGCGCCAAAGCCGTTGGCACGCACGAAGCCAAGGCCGTTGATCGGCTGACCCTTGGCATCGGTTGCGCCTTCTATCGCTCCTTCGAGCCCGACTTCGTCGTCGTTGAGCGTGCGCGGCCGGTTGTAGACCCAGACATGATCATGATTATCAACATAGAGCCCGCCGATCTGTCCGAGCAGCCAGTTGTGAGGGAGCGGCCTCGGCCAGGCGGGATCGACGACAAAATCCGGCGACTTGCCGGCTTTGGATTTGTCGTAGACGCCGGTCTGCTTGAGCAGGAGGTCAAGGATATTGCTCTCCTTGAACAGGCCGGATTCATCGGCCCGCGCCGGGGCGGCGAGGAGACCTGCCATCATCAACGACAACAGCGCGGAGATTTTTGTTGAATGTTTCATCCCAGGCCCTTTTCTTCTTTATCGTTTGAAGAAAAATCCTCGCCCGCTTCTGCGCACCTGTCAATTCAGCCGCGATCGATGTGCCTCATGCAATCGCGCATGGTACGCTCAAAAATCCGCGGAAGCGGGCGCGGCCACCACGCAACGGTGCGCCCTTCAACGCGTAGGCGGGATATTTTTCGACAAACCGCGAGATCGCGATCGCGCCTTCGAGCCGCGCCAATGCCATACCGGCGCATTGATGCGCGCCAGTGCCGAACGCGAGATGTCGGTTGGGGTTGCGGGTGATGTCGAGATTTTCCGGTTTCGAAAATTGCCGGGGATCGCGGTTGGCAGCGCCAATGCAGAGCGTGACGGAAGTGCCTCGTTCCAGAGTTACGCCCACGAGTTCGACCCGCTCTGTCGTCATCCGATTGCCAAACTGGTTTGAACTTTCAAATCTCAGGATTTCCTCGACCGCGGTTTTGATTAGGGCAGGATTTTCAATCAGCCGTTTCTTCTGCTCGGGGTTTTCCGACAGCGCCACCAAGCCATTGCCAATCAGGTTGGTGGTCGTTTCATGCCCGGCATTGAGCAGGAAAATGCAGTTGTGCAAGAGCTCCTTCTCGCTCAGCCGCTCGCCATTGTCCTCGCCCTGAATGAGCCGCGTGAGCACGTCCCGCTCGGGATTTCCGGGTCTCTCGCGGCGCCGCGCCACGAGCGTTTCCAGATATTTCAGGAAATCGCTCACTGCGGTGTTGCCGCGCGCAAAGGCTTCCGGCCCGATCACGGGCTCGAGTGCGCCGAGAATCGCGAGCGACCAGCCGCGCAGCGGCTCGCGTTCATCGCGCGGCACGCCGAGCAGATTGCCGATCACTTCGATCGGGATCGCGGCCGCATAGTCTTCGATCAGATCGACGTCGCCCTTGGCGGCAAGTTTCGCAAGCAGCCGGTCGACAAGCGCGATCAGGTCGCCTTCCATCTCCGCGATCGCGCGCGGCGACAGCGCGCCCATGATCAGGCGCCGCACGCTGGTATGCGCGGGCGGGTCGTTGAAGACAAGGCTCGTGGTGTGGTGTTCGTAGAGCAGCGAGGCGCCGTATTTCGGGAAAAATTCCTTTTTCTTGTCTGAGCTGAACAGCTTGGTGTTCTTGTAGACGCTTACCAGATCGTCATAACGCGTCAGAAAATAGGAGCCGCCCGCCATGCGCTTGATCGGCTCGTGCTCGCGCAGCGCGCGATAGGTCGGGTAGGGATCGGCATAGAATTCAACCGAGAGCTTCTCGATATCGAAATTGGCGGCGAGCTCCCGTTCGTTCATGCTGCCATATTCTCCAATCGTCTTGGTGGGCGTTCGCATCCCGGCTTGGCGCGTAGTTCTGGCAATGTTAGGAGTTATGCCGTTTTCGCTCTTCCGCAAAGCCGGGTCCTCCTTACAATCTTCTGCAATGATAGCCCTGTCGACCACACGGATACAAAAGAATGCACGCCCGACACGATTCCTCTGAAAATGCGGCTGAACCCGTTCCCGCCTGGTCGGAGGATATTTTTTCGGTTTTGCAGCGTTTCGATGTCCGGCAGGTTCCTTACGTGCCGGATGCCGGGCACTCGCAGCTGATCGAACGCGTGCTGGGCGAACCGTCGATGCGCGCGGTGCCGCTGACGACGGAAGAGGAGGGCGTCGCGCTGTTGGCCGGAGCCTGGGCCGGCGGCCAGCGCGGCGTGCTTTTGATGCAGTCGAGCGGCGTCGGCAATTGCGTCAACATGTTTTCGCTGACGCAAATCTTCCGCTTTCCATTCCTGACGCTGGTGACCATGCGCGGCGAGTGGGGCGAATTCAATCCCTGGCAGGTGCCGATGGGATCGGCCACCGTAGACGTGCTGGAATTATCCGGTATCAAGGTGCTGCGAGCCTCGCACACGAGCGAGGTGCGCGAGGTGGTCGAGGCCGGCGCCGGCCAGGCCTACAATGCCTGCACGCCGACCGCCGTTTTGTTGTCGCAGCGCCTGATCGGCGCAAAGGTCTTCACCAGATGAGCAAGGCCAATCTTCTCGAACGGCGCAGCGTGGTATCGGCCCTCCTGTCGGGACGCAAGGATGCCATTGTGGTCGGCGGCCTCGGCGCCTCGACCTACGACATCGCCGCCGCCGGCGATCATGACCGCAATTTCTATCTGTGGGGCGGCATGGGTGGCGCGGTCATGATTGCTCTCGGCGCCGCCCTGGCCCAACCAAAGTTGCCGGTGGTGGTGATCACGGGCGATGGCGAGATGCTGATGGGGATGGGAAGCCTTGCCACGGTCGGCCTGCAAAAGCCCAGCAATCTCACCATCATCGTGCTTGACAACGAGGTCTATGGCGAAACCGGCGGGCAGGCGAGCCATACGGGCGCGAATACCGACCTCGTCGGCGTCGCCAGAGCTTGCGGCATATCGGATGCCCGCTCTATCGCGACCATGGCTGAGATAGAGGCGTTTGCGCCCTCGATGCAGGACGTCTCGGCAGGTCCCCGCTTTGTCAGCATCAAGATCGACAGCGCCAATCTGGAGCGGGTGCTGGCGAGCCGTGACGGCAGCTTCATCGTGACGCGGATCCGCAGCGCGCTCGGTTTCGCCCCGATCTAGTGTCCCGAATCCGAAGTTCGCCACATTTCGCGGCGGCCTCTTTCGCGAACTTCGGATTCGAAAGGACACTAGAAACCTATGATTCTAGTGTGGTTTCGGTTCAGAAGTTCTCTTGACGGACTCGCGGCGATAATGAAGAGAACTTCTGAACCACCACACTAGGAAATGTTATCGCGTCATCAATGCAGGAATTTTCGCCAACAGGCGCTATAAGAGCTGCTGAGTTACAGAACCGTTGTATGTGATTCCCGACGCGGGCGACGAATGGGCGTCTGCGGTTGCCCGTAAATGTCACCCGCTTGGCTCAGCATTTTACTGAAGCTTGAGTTTGGGTTGGGAACCCTTCGAGCGCCAATGAGAGGCTGGCGAATTCGTCAGCGCACGCGATGTGCCGCGCTATGTCGGGGTTGATCATGGCGGCATGTGAAATAGGCAGCATATGACCAGCTGCCGGCAGATGCTTGGTCTCGGCGCCGGGGATCGTGGATGCAAGTCGCCCGACCACCCGCTGGGTGAAGTAGGGAGACAATCCGCCGGACACCAGCAACGTCGGCACGCGGATCGCAGCCGCCGCCACCGTTACATTTTGTTCTCCGAGAATCGCCCGGAATTCATAAGCAAGTTTTTCCGCACGCTCTATCATACGCACGAGTGCTTTCGACGAAAGTTGTTCTGTGGGCCCGGATCCGCGCCAGAATACGTGGAATTTTTCGATTGCCTCCGAAGACGACCCCTTCCAAAGGTCTTTGCAAACTGCTTGCGCCAAAGAAACAAATTGCTCGTACAGCCGTTGATCCGATTCGCTTCCCAGCAAGATCGTCGGCAACACCGGTTCAATCAGCGTCAAGCTACGAACGCGACTCGCCAACGGCGAGTCAGTCGCAATCTTGAATGCGAGCGCGCCGCCGTAGGAATGCCCGACAAGGTGTATGGGCCCTATAGCTTCGCCAAGGCGATCGCTCAGCAAATCTACTTCCTCCGCCATGGTGGTCGGCAGCAAGAATCGCCCCACATCATTATTTCCATAACCGGAAATATCCGGTGTGATGACCTGATGCTTGCCTGCAAGTTCCTCAGCAAGACGGCTCCATTGATGGCCCGAGCTCAGCGAGCAATGGAGCGCTATCACGGAGCTGGTGAAGCCTGATTCAGTAGCGGCTCGAGTAGAAATTATCATCGTATCATTCCTGATTAATCTGCCCACTAGAGTTCTCCGGCGGTGAAAGTGAGGGAGCTGATGAGGGGGCGTTTCACCGCTTGGTGATCACGACCTCCAGATATTCGCTCGGCACCACCATGGTGCCGTCGCCGGCTCTATTCATGCGCACGATAAGCGCGTGCAGATCGTTCCCGAGATTTTCCTGACTCGGCACATCCAGTGCTGCGAACGCCTTCAATACTGGGCCGTAGAAGGTCTTGAAGACGTCCATAAAATGCTTGGGCGATCGATAACGGAAGTTGAACAGACGCGGCTCGACTTCGATCGAACTAGCGTCGGCCTCAAACATTTCGTTGAGGCGCGTGCGGGTCCCCCAGAGCGCCGGCGATTTAGCACCAGCCGGAGGCGGCAAGTATTTCCCGAGCGTCTTGAAGACCTGTCCGATGAAGCCTTCGGGCGTCCAGTTGGCAAGACCAATCTTGCCGCCGGATTTGCACACCCGTAGCAGTTCTGCGGCCGCCTGGTTCTGGTTGGGTGTGAACATTACGCCGAATGTAGACACAACCGTGTCGAAAGCGGCGGTTGCAAAAGGCAGACTTTCGGCATCTGCTTCAATGAAATCGATTGACAGACCTTCCGCGGACGCGCGCGCCCGCCCGCATTCAAGCAAAGCCGGCACATAATCGGTTGAAGTGACCTCGCACCATCTGCGAGCCGCCGCCAGGCTAACCATGCCGTTTCCGGCCGCCACATCGAGTACCTTTGAGCCGGAGCTCAGATCGAGCGCCTCGCAAAGTTCTTCCCCGACGATTTGCAGGGTCGTGCCGACGACCGCATAATTGCCCGATGACCAGGCAGCTTGCTGCCGAATTTTCAGGGCGGCCAGATCGGTTGTCGCGGTGATTTTGGAGTTGCCGGGATGTCTTGCAGGTGTCGTTGTGGCTTCCATGGTTCTATCTCCGTTCGAGATATGCAACCCGGTCATGGGTGATCCGACCGGTGAACCCAAAGTGAGCCGGCTCTGACCTAAAAGCTCTGAGGGCTACTTGATTTTGGCCTTAGACAGACTTGATTGTTTCTTGAGGGTCTTCGGGGCCTAGGTTCTTTTAAGGTGCAATTTATCTTTTCAAATCATGTCCTTGATACTAGCCGACAGGAATTGAGCTGTGGCGGCGAGGGCGTGCCGATTGAACCGCAGGTGTTCAATCTGTTGCAGTATTTGCTAGAAAATCGCGACCGGGTCGTCAGCAAGGACGACCTTTTCGACAAAATCTGGCAAGGACGAATCGTATCGGAGTCGACGTTGACCAGCAGGATCAACGCGGCTCGTAAGGCCGTCGGCGACAGCGGCAGGGATCAGCGTTTGGTCCGCACCATCTCGCGTAAGGGGTTTCGCTTTGTCGGCGATGTGCGTGAGAGCCAGCCCAAGATGAAGCTTGGCGAAGGTTCGGCAAATCTCTCAAACAAGGACAATCTCTCGTCTCTCGATCGGCCCGCCATCACGGTGTTGCCGTTCACGAATATGAGCGAAGAGCCCGAACAAGAGTATTTTTCAGATGGCGTCAGCGAGGATATCATCACAGCGCTTTCGAAGCTGCGCTGGTTTTACGTGATCGCGCGCAACTCTTCGTTTGCATACAAGGGACAATCGTTTCACCTGAAGCAGATAGGCGAAGAACTTGGCGTCGGCTATGTCGTCGAGGGCAGCGTTCGCAAGAACGGCGATCGTGTACGGATCGCGGTCCAGTTGAACGATGTGGCCACCGGGAGTCATATTTGGGCAGAGCGCTACGACAGAAGTCTCGCTGATGTATTTGCCGTGCAGGACGAAATCGCTCAGGCGATCGTCGCCGCTATAGAACCGCAACTCTATGCAGCCGAAAACTTCCGGGCCCAGCGCAAGCCGCCGGACAGCATGGACGCCTGGGATCTTGTGATGCGCGCGTTGTCTCACTACTGGCGCGTGACTCGGCAGGACAACATGGTTGCCCAGGCGC